>Ga0066698_10001402_pt1 | contig 10470 bp, 5 predicted proteins | sample GraSoiAngelo_147_FD_66457 | JGI IMG/M metagenome (GOLD analysis project Ga0066698, IMG submission 66457) | Grasslands soil microbial communities from the Angelo Coastal Reserve, California, USA - 14_1009_05_40cm | ecosystem: Environmental > Terrestrial > Soil > Grasslands | place: USA... | reverse complement strand
TCCGCGCCGGCATCCAGGACGACGTTGAGCACGGTCTCTTCATCGGCCGCCGATTTCGGAATCGATATCGCGCCCTTCTGGTGGAACATCCATTGCACGCTGCCGGCTTCCGCCATCCGGCCACCGCTCTTGGTCAGGATATGGCGGATCTCGCCGGTCGTACGGTTGCGATTGTCGGTCAAGGCGTCGATCAGGATGGCGATCCCGCCCGGTCCGTACCCCTCGTACGTGACTTCCTCGTACGAGACTCCCGGCAGCTCCCCGGTGCCCTTCTTGACCGCGCGATCGATGTTATCGGCGGGCATGTTCACCGACTTGGCGCCCGCGATTGCGGTCCTGAGCCTGGGGTTGCTTCCCGGATCCCCACCCCCCGCTCTCGCCGCGACCGTGATTTCCTTGATGTACTTGGTGAAGACTTTCCCGCGCTTGGCGTCGGTAGCGCCCTTCTTCCGCTTGATGGTGCTCCACTTCGAATGACCCGACACGGTCGCTCCTCCCTCTGAGCGGGCGCGGCAAGAATCAGGGACCCTACAATCGGTGAATCAGCGCAACACGACCATCCGCCTGGAGAGGTCCTTCCCGGCCGCGGTGAGCCGATAGTAATAGATTCCAGAGCTCACGCGTCGGCCCTTCTTGTCCCTCCCGTCCCAGGCCTCAAAACGGGCAAGGGGAACGGCGGTCGGCTCGTTCTCGAGAAGGGTCCGCACGAGATGCCCGGCGGTATCGTAGATCCGGAGCGTCACAAGGGTCATCCCATTCGGCGAGGACGCGGCGATGGCGAACGGAATCAGGGTCGAGGACTGAACCGGGTTCGGTCGATTCGGATAGAGAACCACGCCCGAGGCCGGCGGAGAGAGAACGACCCCCGTCGTCGAGCTGGTCACGAACGTGAACCGCTCGCGGCTTTCGCGGCCGTGACTCGCCGGATCGCTGGCGCTCACGTACCAACGGTAGGTCGTGCTGGGCCCGAGGTATCCCGGAAACGTGATCGTGGTGTCGGTCGTGGTCGCGTCGAAGACGGAAGAGTCAGACGGTGCCTTCAAGATCTTGATCCGGTAGGTCACCGCGTCCCCGTTCGGATCCACCGTCCTCCTCCAGCGAAACAGGAACGGTGGCGATGTGATCGTCCCGCCGTTGGCCGGAAAGGTAAGGTCGAAAGGCTTGGGATAGACAGGACCGCCCAGCGGCGAGCTGTAGATGGCCGCGACCACGTTGGCCCGGCCCCAGCCGTAGGTCGTGCTGTCGGGCGCACCGGCCTTGTCCGCGGTGACCTTGAGCGCGTACCGGAGCTGTTGCACGGTCCACTCCGGGTGCGCCTCGCGGACCTGGGCCGCCGCCCCGCCGATGAGCGGGGTCGCTAGGGAGGTGCCGTCGACGCCCGTGACCTGCGTGGCGTTGGCCGCGACCGCCCAGATCGTGTTCACCCCCTGAGCCACGATTTCCGGCTTTCCCCGGCCGTCGGCCGTCGGGCCCCGGCTGGAGAAGGGCGCGATCACGTCGTTCGTATCCACGGCGCCCGTCGAGAGGATGCTGTCCGCGTCCGCGGGCGCCTGGAGCGATCCTACCGCCGGCCCCGAGTTCGCCATCGCGTTCGCCACCACGATCCCACGCCGCGCGGCAAGCGCCGCCGCCTTCGTGACCGTGGTCGTCCGGCCGTCCAGCTGTGCGTAGGTGTGGCTATCCGCTGGGTTATCGAAGGCGAAATAGGCGAGCGACGAAGAAATCACGTCCGCCCCGATGCTGTCCGCCCACTCGACCGCGGCCAGCCAGTTGTCCTCCTCGACCGGGGTCTCGGTGCGCACATCCTCCGTCTTCGCGAGGAGAAAGGAGGCGTTGTACGCGGGACCAATCAGGTTGCCCGAGTAGTACCCGCCGAGAACCGACCACGTGCCGGTTCCGTGATCCCAGGCCCCGAGGGCGTCGTTCCCCTGGTTCGCGGTCTCGCCGTCGTGGAAGACGAAATCGTATTCCGCGATCCGCTTGAGCTGGATGGTCGCGTTATGGGCCTTGTTGAATCCGGTGTCGAGCATGGCGACCAGCACCCCCGCGGCCGTGTAGCCGGAGTCCTGCGCCGCCTTGGCGTTGATCCCGTTGAGCTGGGTGATCGAGGCACCGTACCCCGCGGGCGGGCCGAGCGCGGGCGCCTGCCCTAACTCCCGCTCTTCAGGGGTGCCAGGAGCCATTCCCCGCTCGGGCGCCGGCGTTGGAGCGAATCCGGGCGCCACGGGCGTGACAGGACCGACCGGCGCGACGCGCTTCGAGTAGGCGATCGGCTCGATCGACCGGACGAAGGGGAGCGTCGCGATGCGCTTCGCGCCAGCCGCATCCGCCTCGACGCTCACGGCGTTGAGCCATCGCGAGGAGTGACGGACCGTGGCGCCCGTGGATCGCACCGCGTCGAGGTAGCGCGGCGACACCGGGACGTCGTAGTAGTCCGGCACGAAGCGGCCCTGCATCTCGCGGGCGCGGCGCGATCGGGCGCGGTCCGTCACGCGACCCCCCGCCTCATGCACCGATCGGGCGAACGTGCGCGCGTCGGTTTCGCCCTTGTCCGTGAAATAGATCCACAGCGCCGCCGCACCCCGCTTCAAGCGGGCCGTGGCCGCCGGGGTGATCACCTCGGCGCCTCGCGGCGCGGGGGGAGCATACCGGGCGTGCGGGTCCTCGGCCGCGCGGGACGGACGCGGGACGCATAGAACGAGCACCACCATGAGCGGGAGCAGGACGCGCGGGTGCGGGAGCGTGGTGCGGCGCATGAGCACTCCTTGGGGGCGCCCTATGCGGACGCCATGGCCTCTTTCTCGGCGCGGGCCTGACTGACGACCTTTTCCGCGAGCTCGCGCGGGATTTCCTCGTAATGGGAAAACTTGGTCTTGTGCGACGCCCGCCCCTGGGTGAGCGAACGAAGATGTGTGGAGTACTTGTACAGCTCCGCTTGCGGCACCTGGGCGCGGATGACCTCGTAGCGCCCGTCGGTCCCCATCCCGAGGATCTTGCCGCGCTTCGAGGACAGGTCCCCCGTGACGGCGCCGACGAAGTCCTTGGGAACGCGCACCTCGATCTCCACGATCGGCTCGAGGAGAACGGGACCGGCCTCCCTCGCGCCCTCCTTGAAGGCAAGCGAGCCGGCGATCTTGAACGCCATTTCGGACGAATCGACCGAGTGATAGGAACCGTCGTAGAGGGCGGCGCGCACGTCCACCACCGGATACCCCGCGAGGACCCCTTCGTGCATCGCTTCCACGATTCCCTTCTCGACCGCGGGGATGTAGTTCCTCGGCACCGCGCCTCCGACGATCTCATCCACGAACTCGAAGCCCGAGCCCGACTTCAGAGGCTCCAGACGGACGTGGACGTCGCCGAACTGCCCGCGCCCCCCGGTCTGCTTCTTGTGACGCCCCTGTTTGGACACCGACTTTCGGATCGTCTCGCGGTAGGGGATGCGAGGCTTCATCAGCTCCACATGGACGCCGAACCGGCGCTGGAGCTTCTCGATGATGACATCAACCTGCAAATCGCCCGTGCCCTGAAGCAGGGTCTGGTGAAGGGAGGAATCCACGTGGACGTGCAGGGTCGGGTCCTCCTCGCGCAGCTTGTGGAGGCCGGATCCCATCTTCTCCTCATCCGCCTTGTTCTTCACGAAGATCGCAACCTCCAGCTCGTGATGCGGGAACGGGATCGGCGGGAGAAGAATGGGCGCGCTCTTGTCGCAGAGCGTCTGCCCGGTGTGGCTCTCGCGAAGCTTGACGGCGGCGCCGATGTCGCCGGCGATGATCTGCCCCGCATCCTTGCGCTCTTTGCCGAGCACGTAAAAGAGCTGGCCGGTCTTCTCCGCGCGCTGGGCGCTCGCGTTCCAGACTTCCTTTCCAGGGGAGAGCGTTCCGGCGAACACCCGGATCATCGAAAGGTCTCCGGCGTGGGTCTCGCTGCTCGTCTTGAAGATGAGCGCGGCGAGGTGCGAGCTTGGCTCTGGCTTGAATTCCACCTTCTCCTCGGTCCCCGGCTTCGTGCCGACGACAGGTCCGCAATCCAGAGGGGAAGGCATGAGCCAGACGAAGGTATCGAGCACGTGGTCGATTCCCATCATCGGATAGGCGGCAACGGGAAGCGCCGGCACGAAGCTCTTCTGGAGGAGCCCGCCGCGGATGCCTCGGCGCACCTCCTCGGTGGAAAGCTCTTCCCCCCCGAGGAACTTCTCGAGAAGGGCGTCGTCGGCCTCCGCGGCCGCGTCGACGAGGGCCCCGCGAGCCTTTTGCACCTCAGCTTCGAGCTCGGGCGGGATCGGAGCCTCCTTGGCGGATCCATCCTTCTCGAAGAGATACGCCTTCATCGAGACGAGGTCCACGAGCCCCCGAAACTTGTCTGCTTCTCCAATCGGCCAGGCGGTCGCGACAAACCGCTTCCCCAGCCTCCCCGAGGCGCCCTCGAGCGCCTTGGAGAAGCCGGCATGCTCCCGCTCCATTTGCGTGACCAGACACAACACCGGGCATCCGCGCTCCTCGACGCGGTCCCACGCCGATTCGCTGCCCGCCTCGATTCCGGCCGACGCCTTGATGCAGAAGACGGCAGCGTCGGCAACACGTAGGCCCGCGACCATGTCGCCCACGAAGTCGGAGTAACCGGGTGTATCGAGGAGATTGACCTTCGTGTCGCGCCATTCGATCGGGGCGATTCCCAGACTGATCGTGATCTTGCGGTGGACCTCCTCGGGCGAGAAATCGAGGGCGGTCGTCCCTTCCTCCACTTTTCCGTGGCGGGTCGTCGCTTTGGCGCGGAAGAGGAACGATTCGGCCAGCGACGTCTTGCCCGTTCCGTGGGGAGAGACCAGAGCGATGTTGCGAATGTTGGCGGGTTGATGGTCCTTCACTGGAATGCCTCGTCTGAGTGGTCAACCGGGAGTAACATCAAGCATCCACCTAGCTTACGAGGATACCACATCGGTTCACGGATGGCAACAAGCCGGAGCAGGCGGCCGAGCCCACCACGGCTGCCTTGCGATTCCAGCCGTTCGCTTGGAGAAGCGTTTTTGAGTGGAACTTGGGGACCGACGCCGCCACACTGAAAGGCTATCCGCATGAGCCAGACCCAATCTCTCCTGATCCGCGTCCCCGGTCGCGAGCACGAGCTCGTCCATATTGAGGGGGACGGCCCCTTCCTTCTCGGCCGCGCGGCTGAGAACAAGATCGTCGTCAACGATTCCACGGTTTCCAAGAAGCACGCGGAGATCGTTCTCCGGGAGGACGGCTATTGGATCCGGGATCTCATGAGCAAGAACGGGACGAAGGTGAACGGGGCTCTGATCCAGGAATCGCGCCTGAAGCCCGGAGATCAAATCGGGCTAGGCGCCTGTCAGATTCAATTCGCACCCGAAGGGGGAGACCCGGGATCCTCCGCGCGGGTGGCCGACACGAAGGCGCCGGGCACCGTCCAGGCCGTCCCTCTTGCGGATCTGGTAGGCACCTCCCAGTCCGGGACGAACATCAACGCGATCGCCGCGACGGGCACGTCCCCGCAGCGCATGGCGCAGTTCTTTCAGGGCATGGAGCGACTGGGCCCTGCTCTCCTCGCGCACAAGCCGATGGGCGAGCTGTTTCAGTTCATCGTGGACCTAACCTCGGACGTTCTCCATTCCGATCGGACCGTGCTGGTGTTGCGCGGCGAAGACGGCCAGGAGCTGATTCCCAAAGCGACCAAGCAACGCGGCCGGACCGTGGGGCAGGAGATCATCGTCAGCCGGAGCATCGCCCGGCGCGCAATCGACGACCGCACCGCGATCCTCACGAGCGATGCCCAGAGCGACGCCCGGTTCAAGGAGCAGCAAAGCGTCATCCGCCAGAGGATCCACTCGGCGATGTGCGTTCCGCTCTGGCACGAGGACGAGGTCCTCGGCGTCCTCTACGTCGACAACGTCGCCGCGCCGATTCCGTTCGAGCACACGGACCTCCTCATCCTCACGCACATCGGGCACCTCGCGGCCGTGAAGATTCTCGAGACCAAATCGTTCGAGGAGCTGCAGCGAAGGAAGCAGATGGAAGAGGAGCTGAAGCGCGCGGCGAACATCCAGCAGTCGCTTCTCCCGACGGGGCCGCTCCATCGTCCTCCCTACCGAGTGGCGGGGAAAAACATCCCCTCATCGGACGTAGGGGGGGATTACTTCGACTTCATCGAAGGGGAAGGCGCGTTGCTCACCGTCTGCCTGGGGGACGTGGCGGGGAAAGGGATGCCCGCGGCGCTCCTGATGACCAACCTTCACGCGAGCGTCCGCGCGCACGTCGAATCGGATGGAGACCTGCCGACCGTGATGGCCAGGCTCAACCGCTCGATCCACCACGCCGTTCGAGGAGAGCGCTTCATTACCCTCGTGCTGATCGCAATCGATTGCTCGACCGGTGAGATCCGCTACGTCAACGCGGGGCACAACCCTCCCTTTCTCGTCCATGCATCCGGGGAGACGGAGAAGCTCTCGGTCGGGGGGCTCTTGCTCGGCATGTTCCCGGAGGCGACCTATGAATCCGCCGCCATGCGGATGGTCCCGGAGGACATCCTCGTGCTCTATAGCGACGGCGTGACCGAAGCGAGAGACGACGCGGATGACGAGTTTGGCGAGGAGCGCCTGCAGGCGTTCTTGCGGAAGAATCGAGGGCTCGCTCCGGAACTCCTCGTGGAATCCCTGATCCGCACGGTCCACGAATTCTCGAGCGAGGGGAAACCCGGCGACGACGTCACGGTCGCCGTCATACGCTGCGACTAACCCGACCGCGGCCTGCCGACGTCCACCGCGTGCTCGGCGTGGCGCTCGACCACCTTCGCCTGAAGGAGCGCCGAGCGATAACTCCCACGTTGGAAGGACTGACGCGCCTTGGCGAGATAGTCACTCGCGAGCCGGACCAGGCGCACCGCCTCCGCATTGGGCTTCGGTCCCAGCTCCTTGGTCGCCTGCTCCAGGGCCGCTTGCGCGCCGCCGATGGCTTTCTCCGCCGTCTCGCGCGGGACCGGGAGGTCTTGGAGCTGCCGGAGAAGGACCAGCACCCCTTCACGAACGGCGAGCGTCTGTTTGTAGGCGGATCCGACGTCCCCGCCCTTGAATGTCTTCCACGCATCCTTCTGCTGATTCCTCAAATCGTCGTGGCTACGCCATGAGGCGCGGTCGGCCCCGTTCCTGAGTACGTCCTTCGTCCGCTCGAGCGCGTCGTCCGTGCGCCTCAAGATGTGCTCGACGAAGTCCGGGTCCTCTCGTGGCGGTCCCACCATCCGCGACGCGCGGTCCGCGAAATCCCGCGCGGCGAGGGTCAGACGCTCGGCGCGGGCGTACTGGCGCACCTTGTAGGCTTCGCGTGAATCGGCCTGGAAATCGAGCGCGGAGGTATACAGCTTCATGGCGCGCGTATTCTTGGAGTTCAGAACCACGCGTTGCGCCCGCCCGGCGAAGCGCTCGGTGCGCTCCAGCTCCAAGCCGACCCGATCCGATTCGGAGGGACCTTCGTGTGGGAGAATCGAAGGCGGAGCGGCTCCATCCGACGGTTGCCTGGTCGTCATGGGTTTTGCGATCGCTCCCGTCTTGGGTGCGCCCTTCTGCCCTCGACCGACGGCAGGGCGCGTGGCTCCCTTGGGGCGCGCCTTCGCGTCGGGACCTGTGGGGATCGCCTTCTGTTCCTTGGCCTCAGCTTCAGAAGGCTTGGACACGTTCGCGGGTACGGACGCGGCTTCCGGCGCCTTTCCCGGAGGGGTCGCGGCAGCATCTTCCGCGCGCTCTGCCGGCGGCGCATCCTTCGCTTTCGCGTCATCCGCCGCGGGGGTCGTCGACGCGGAATCCTTCACCGCCTCTGCGACGACGGAGTCCGCTCGGGCGCTGGTAGCGGGTGCCGGTGCGGGGGTCGAATGAGCTTCGGCTGGAGGGACTTTTTCCGGGGGCGCGGGCGTTCTTGTTGCCACGTGCGTGGAGTCGTCCGGCGCGGTCTTTTGGGCAGCAACCGGACCGGGCGCGCCGAACATAGCCAATCCCATGAGCGCGCAGAGCGCGACGAATCGCGCCCCCGCGCGTGCGGCGGACATAGTTCGGCGACTCACCGGCTGGAGTCGGTGCACGGTCGGGGGGACCATAACCCCCCACAACTCCGCAACCTCTATGCCAGACTTGAACTTATGGCTTCGGGCGTGGGGCGATTCAGAGAAGGTTCGGCGGCTGATGGAGTTACAAAACCGGCCGAAACGGCTCTCCGTAACATCACGGGCGCCCGACCTGTTGGGAATGGCCGCCGCCGTACCCGGTACGTACGGTTCGGTATTGTTTCGAGGGTCGCCGGGAGGCTTCCGACCGGGCCGGCCTAACTCAGTCCGCGGGCTCCGATTCAGCGCCCCCGATCGGGATGCCGTGGCTTTCCATGCGCGAGTAGAGCGCGCGGCGGGAGATCCCCAGAAGGGACGCGGCTTTGGTCTTATTGCCCTGGGCGCGCTCCAGCGCCTCCTTGATGAGGCGCTTCTCGATTTGATCGAGACTCAAGCCGAGGGAGAGAAGCTCGGCCGGGTCCGCCGTGAGTCGTGTCTTCCCGATCGGAAAATGCGAGCGCTCTATTTTTCCCGTGCCCGCGAGGATGCACGCGCGCTCGATCAGGTTCTGCAGCTCGCGGATGTTACCCGGGAATTCGTACGCTCGGAGATGCTCCAGCGCCTCGGGCGTGACGTCCTCCACCGATCTCTCCTGCTGCTTCAGAAAGAATTCGACCAGCTCGGGGATGTCTTCGCGCCGCTCTCGCAGGGGCATCAATCGGATCGGGAAGACATTGAGACGGTAATAGAGATCCTCGCGGAATCTTCCCGTGTGGATCATCTCCTCGAGATTCCGGTTCGTCGCCGCGATCACGCGCACGTCGGCGCGGCGCATTTCCTCGCCGCCGACCCGCACGTAGGTCCTATCTTGTAACACGCGGAGCAGCTTCACCTGAATGCTCTGCGGCACCTCGCCGATCTCGTCCAGGAAGACGGTGCCTCCCTCGGCGAATTCGAAGCGGCCCGGCTTCGTTCGGATCGCTCCCGTAAACGCGCCCCGCTCGTGACCGAAAAGCTCCGATTCGAGGAGCGTCTCCGGGAGGGCGCCGCAATTCACGGGCACGAAGGGGGCCTCCGAGCGCTTGCTCGCCGCATGGATCGCCTGGGCAAAGACCTCCTTCCCTGTGCCGCTCTCCCCCAGGAGCAGGACGTTCGCGTCGGTCCGCGCGACCCGCTCCGCCAGGCTGAGAGCGTCCCGCATGACGCGGCTCTGTCCCACGATCATGTCGAACTGGTGGAGGCTGATCTGCTCCTTCAGGCTCTCGATGCGTCCCTTGAGGACGGTGGACTCCTGCTTGAGGCGCCTCCGCTCAAGCACCTGCCCCACGCGGGTCACGAGCTCGTCCGGATCGAAGTCCTTGAGGATGTAGTCTGCCGCGCCGTCTCTCATGAGGCGCACCGCCTCTCTCGTGTCGCCGAAGGCGGTCATGAGGATGACGTCCGGCTGATACACCTGCGCGCGCGCTTCCTGGAACACGGCCACGCCGGTGGCGCCCGGCATGCGCATGTCGGAGATCACGAGATCGAAGGGGTGCGACTTGATCTCGTGGACGGCCGCGTCACCGCCGAGCGCGACCACAACCTCGTATCCCGCCTCGCTCAGCGCGCGCTCAAGAATCCGGCACAGGTTCTTGTTGTCCTCGGCGATCAGAATCCGGTCAGGCATTGTTCAACTCTCGATTGGAAGAATGATCTGGAATTGGGCCCCGCCGCTCGGCGAGGAGCCTACGGAAATCGTCCCCCCGTGCTCGAGCACGATCCGCTCCACGAACGCCAGGCCGAGGCCGGTCCCCTCGGCGCGCGTGGTGAAGAACGGCTCGAAGATCCTCGAGCGGATGGTCCGGGGGATGCCCGGGCCGCTGTCCTGGAAGTATATCCGGAGTTCGGACTTTCGTGCCTGAACCAGGACGGTGAGCTCTCCCCCGTCGGGCATCGCGTCACGCGCGTTGAGCGCGAGATTCAGGAACAGGTGGTGCATGGCTTGGGACCGCCCACGGATGCAGACCCCGTCCTCCGCCTCCCAGCGCACGCCCGAGCGGACACCGCACCGCGACAGCTCCACATTGATGATCTCCATCGAGCGCTCGAGAACCGGGCGCAGGACGAAGATCGTGGGCTCGGTGTCGGGTCGGCGGGAGAGGTCGAGAAAGTTCTGGACGACGTTCCCCATCCGGTGGACTTCCTCGTTGATCATGCTGAGGAGCTCCTTTCGATCCTCGACCGTAAGCTGCTCCAGCTTTTGCAATCGCGCCGAGGCGCCGCGGAGCACGGCCAGGGGATTGCGGATCTCGTGAGCCACCCCGGCCGCGACCTGCCCGACCGTGGCGAGAAGGTCGGCGTGGTTCATGCGCTCCTCGACGCGGGCCAGCCGCGCTTGCGTCCGCACGTATCCCAGCCCGACAAGCACGACCAGGATCGACGCAA
>Ga0066698_10001400_pt1 | contig 10472 bp, 7 predicted proteins | sample GraSoiAngelo_147_FD_66457 | JGI IMG/M metagenome (GOLD analysis project Ga0066698, IMG submission 66457) | Grasslands soil microbial communities from the Angelo Coastal Reserve, California, USA - 14_1009_05_40cm | ecosystem: Environmental > Terrestrial > Soil > Grasslands | place: USA... | reverse complement strand
CATGCTACGGCGGTACGGGGCGGAAAAGGTACTAGTCAGGAATGGCGGCGACCAGACCCAATCCCACTGATGTCTACCGTTTGACATCAGCCGATTCCGCTGTTCTTGGTGCGGCTGGGCAACGAAGTACTGGTACTCAGGTCCTGGGTCCGAATCGGCGACGTTCGGGACTCCGATTCGGACTCGCGCGACGCCTGGCGCGGGTGTCGGCGGGCGGCCGGTTACGATGATCCGGGCGCCGTTCCCGGCGGCCTTCCCATCGCTCATCCGGAGATCCGTAGCCGCTCGTGACCAGCGCCGATCCGTCTCTTCCGATCCGGACCCAGGTCCGCGACGCCGTCGCAGCCGCATGGCGGCGCGCGGTCGCGCGCGGTGCTCTTCCCGACACACCGGATGGACCGGTCCCGGCGGTCGAGATCGAGCGGCCCGCCAAGGCCGAGCACGGTGACCTGGCCTCGAACCTGGCGCTGAAGCTGGCCCGGCCGCTCCGCCGGGCGCCGCTGGACATCGCCCGGATCATCGCGGACGAAATCGCCGCCGACGCCGCCGACCGGACGCCCGGCGCGCCCATCGCCGGCGTCGACGTCGCCGCCCCGGGCTTCCTGAACCTGCGCCTGTCCGACCAGGTCCTCGAGGCGACGATCGCCCGGGTCCTGGCCGATCCCGACGGGTGGGGCCGTGTCCCGCCGGTCAACCCGCGCGCCGTCAACGTCGAGTTCGTGTCGGCCAATCCGACCGGGCCGCTGACGATCGGCAACGCTCGCGGCGCGTTCATCGGCGATCTGCTGAGCCGAGTCCTCGAGGCCGGTGGGCAGACGGTGACGCGCGAGTATTACTTCAACGACCGGGGCGGGCAGATCCCCAATCTCGGCGCATCCGTCGTCGCGATCCGGCGGGGCGAGCCCATCCCCGACGATGGCTACCACGGTGACTATGTCGTCAGCCTGGCGGCCGACCTGCCGGAGGACGTGTGGTCCGAGGCGACCGCGGCGGGCGCGGAGGCTAACCAGATCGTCGGCCAGTGGGCGGGCATGCGGGTCAGGGCGGGAATCGAGGCCAGCCTCGAGCAACTGGGCGTCCACTTCGATGTCTGGACGACGGAGGCCTCGCTCCACGAAGCCGGCTGGGTCGATCGGGCCGTGGAGCGGCTCCGCGCCGGCGGCCACGTCTACGAGCAGGACGGCGCGCTGTGGTTCCGCTCGACCGCCTTTGGGGACGACAAGGACCGGGTGATCATCCGGTCGAACGGCGAGCCGACCTACTTCGCGGCGGACATCGGCTACGTGACCGAGAAGTTCAGCCGCGGCTTCGATCACCTGATCTACATCTGGGGCGCCGACCACCATGGGACGGTGGCCCGGGTCCGGAACGCCGCCGAGGCCATGGGCTACGACCGCGAGGCGGTCCAGATGCTGCTCTACGCCTGGGTCCGGTTCGTCCGGGACGGCGCCGAGATCTCGATGAGCAAGCGCGCCGGCGAGTTCGTGACGCTCGACGAGCTGCTCGAGGAGGTCGGGGTCGACGCCGCTCGATGGTTCTTCGCGTCACGGGCGGCCACGACCGAGATCGACTTCGACATCGAGCTCGCGAAGAAGCAGTCGGCCGAGAACCCCGTCTACTACGTCCAGTACGCCCATGCCCGGATCGCCTCGATCCTGCGCAAGGCAACCGACGCGAGCCTGGCCCCGGCCGATGCGGTCGAGGGCTCGCTGTCGGCCGGGCCCGAGGCGGCCCTCGCGCGCGCGATCGTTCGATTCCCGGAGGTCGTCGAGGATGCGGCGACCTCGGAGGAGACGCATGGTGTGACGGCCTACGCCACGGAGCTGGCGACGCAGTTCCACGCGTTCTACCGCGACGCCCGCGTCGTCGACGAGGCAGAGCCGGAACGGTCGAGGGCTCGCCTCGCGTTGGTCGCTGCCGCGAGGACGACGCTGGCCAACGCGCTCGGGCTCCTGGGGATCAGCGCCCCGGAGTCGATGTAGGGTCGGTCAGCTCCCCCGCCCGAGCACCGCTGCGATGTCGTGAAGCGTGTGCTCGTCGGAGCCGAACAGGATCCAGCGCTCCTTGCCGTCACCCGGGATGAGGCCGGCCGGTGTCGCCAGGCTGTCGACGTAGTCGCCGGCGGCGCTATCGAACTCCGTGGCGTCTGCCGGCGTGTCCCAGATGACGCGATAGATCACCCCCCACGTCCCGTTTGGCCCGTCGACGACGGCGATCCGATCGCCGCCCCAACCCGCCGCGGCGGCATTCGCCTGCGCCGTCGAAAGCCCGTGGTTCTGGCGCAGCCAGACGGCGAGCTGGAATTCTCCGAAGGTGTCCTGGAGGGCGATCGTCCAGCCGGCCCCGAGACGCTTCAGCAAGTCGGTCGGGAGGTTGACCGCGACGGGCACCTGGTGGGCCGCGTACTTCTCGGGATGGAGGATCTGCTCCGTCGACGCCGGCGGATCCTTGAACGCGTCGTCGACTGCGCCCCAGCCACCGTCGATCTGCAGTCCCTGGACGAACGCGAGGCCCTGGACGTACGGGAACAAGAGCGATTCGCGGAGGATCGGCGGCATCGCCAGGAGCTGCTTGGTCGACTCGTCGCTGCTGGCAGCCTGGAGCAGCTCGCCGATCTCGGCGGGCGTGAGGTAGGTCAGCTGCCACGAGCTCATCGACAGGGTGGCGTCACCTTCGACGAGCGAGAGGCGGGCCAGCGATCGGTCGCCCTGACCGATCTCGTCGAGCTTCAAGGACCCGAGGTCGAAGTTCTGGTCCTGGAGGGCGTGGGTGAACTCGTGCGAGAAGGTCGACTTCTCGAGCGCCCCGATCCGGCCCGACTTCGAGACGACGTAGAGCTTCTTGTCGTCGGGGCTGTAGAGGCCGGCGACCTGGCTGCCGAGCAGGTCGATGTAGAGGGTCTTCAGCGAGGCGTCCGCCGGCAGCAGGCCGAACGCCTTGTAGATCCGCTCGTTCGCCGCGACGATCGCGTCCGGGTTGTCCTTCGAGAACGAGTCGGCGATGAACTTCTTGATGCCGGCGTCGTCGAGGATCGTCGGATTGACCGGCGCCTTCGGCTTGAGCTCGCGGAGCGCGACCACCTGGTCCTCAATCGTCCGGTAGATCTGGGCGGCGTCCTGGGACGGCTCGGCCGACGGCGAGCCACCGACCGTGGGCGGGGGTAGGGTCGGCACCGTTGACGGAGCGGTGGTGGGCGTCGGGCTGACCGCCGGCGACGGAGTGCCGCAGCCGACGAGGAGGGCAACCAGACCGGCGACAAGGAACGGGGATCGCCGGCGGGCGTGCCGCTTGGCGGCGGGCTCCGGCCGAGGTCGTGGCATCGCCGGGATTGTGGCATGGCCCCGGCCGCCGGGCGATCGTCCTGAGGTCCGGGTTTTCCATGTCGCTTTCTTAATGGATATGCCGGTTGTCGTTGAACGCGCTCGGTCTAGCGTTCGATTCGGACCGAACCCTCAGGGTTCCATCCTCCCTCCCTCCGAGTGGGGGCGCCGATTGGGCAGGCGCCCCCACTCATTTTTTTCTTGCGGGGACCGGCTGTCGCACCTGAGCACGTCATTGCGTTCTTGCGACCTGCGCAGTCCGGGTGAAGCGGGCTATGCAAGAATCGACGCATGGAACTCACCTGGTATGGGCGGACCTGCGTCCGGATGCGCGGTAAGGATGCGGTCGTCGTCGCCGATCCTTATCCGGCGGTCGTCGGGCCGACCGGCCGGGGGATCACCGGCGAGATCGTGACCTTCTCGCACCCCGACGATCGTCCCCTCCCGAAGGCGAAGGGCAAGCGATCGCGCGACGGCTCGACCGTCCTGCCGTCGTCGCTCGACGCGGCGTTCGTCCTCGACGGGCCGGGCGAGTACGAGGTCCGCGAAGTGCTCGTCACTGGCGTCCGGACCTATCGCGACGACACGAAGGGCGAGGAGCGCGGCAAGCAGACGGCGTTCGTCGTCGAGCTGGACGGGATGCACACGATCCATCTCGGGGAGATCGGCCATCTCCTGACCGAGGAGAAGCTCGGCGACATCGGGCCGGTCGACATCGCCTGCGTCCCGGTTGGCGGCAGCCTGACGCCGCAGAAGGCGGCGGAGCTCATCGCCCAGCTCGATCCGCGGATCGTGGTCCCGATGCCGCTGGACGAGGAAGCGCCCGAGACCCGCGACGCCCTGGCGAAGTTCCTCCACGAGATGGGCGGAGAGCCCGTGCCTCAGTCGAAGCTGTCGGTCATGATCTCGGGCCTGCCGGCGGAGACCACGACCGTCCTGCTCGAGTCGCGCGGCAAGGTCTAGGTCGAGGCGCGATCCAGGACGACGCGCCCGTTCTTGATCACCGTCCGGACGAGATCCGCGGCGGGCCAGTACGGGATCTGGCGCGCCGTCGGGACGTTCCAGATCACCAGGTCGGCCCGTTTGCCCGCCTCGAGCGACCCGATCTCGTCGGCCAGCCCGAGGGCCAGCGCCGCGTTGATCGTGACCGCGGCGAGGACCTCGTCCGGCGCCATCCGCAGGTTGACGCACGCGGCGGTCATCGCCAGCGGCAGGCTCGGGGTCGGCGAGGTGCCGGGGTTGAAGTCCGTCCCGATCGCGACCGGCACCCCGCGGTCGATGAACGTCCTCGCCGGCGCGTGGTGGTCCTTCATCAGGAACCAGGTCGTCGCCGGGAGCAGCGTCGCCACGACCGGGCGGCCATCCGCGGCGGCCGAGGCCAGGGCGTCAATCCCGGCCTCCGACGGTGTCGCGAGGTGGTCGGCGCTCGACGCCCCGATCTCGGCGGCGAGCTCCGCGCCACCGCTCGGCGCCAGCTCGTCGGCATGGAGACGCGGTCGCAGGCCGTATCCCGCGGCGGCCTCGAGGATCCGCCGCGACTGGTCGGTGTCGAAGACGCCCTCCTCGCAGAACACGTCCGCCGCGACGGCCCGACCCTGGGCAGCGACGCCCGGCAGCTGCTCGTCGAGCAGCAGCCGGACGTAGGCCTCGGTCGCATTCGGGCGGTCGCGGAGCTCGGGCGGAACGGCGTGCGCGCCGAGCCAGGTCGGGACGATGTCGACCGGGCCCTCCGTCCCGAGCTGGTGAGCGACTTCGAGCAGGCGCAGCTCGGTCGGGAGGTCGAGGCCGTAGCCGGACTTCGCCTCGACCGTCGTGACGCCGTGTCCGAGCATCTCGTCGAGCCAGCGACGGCCGTGCGTGGCCAGGTCGTCGGCCGACGCGGCGCGCGTCGCGGCCACGGTCGACAGGATGCCGCCGCCGGCGGCCAGGATCTCGAGGTAGCCGGCGCCTCGCTGGCGGAGCTCGAGCTCGTCCTCGCGACTCCCCGCGAACAGGAGATGGGTGTGCGGGTCGACGAGGCCCGGCGTCACGGTGCCGCCGCTCGCATCGAGGACGGCGAACTGGTGCAGGGCGTAGCCCTCCCCCGCGATCCGTCGCTCCAGGTCGGCCCGGCTCGCCACGCCAACGATCCGTCCGGCCCAAGAGGCGACCGCCGGGTCGTCGCCGTCTGTGGCCAGCCGGCGATCGACCTCGCCCTGGGCCGAGCCCATCCGCGGCCCACCGCCAAGCGTGTCGATCTCGGCCGCGCCGACCACGAGCAGGCCGGGCAGCTCCGGCTGGTCGCGACCGCCCGAGATGAGGCGGAGGCTCACGACCCTCGGCGCATGCTGCCCACGACCGTCACCGGCTCGCCCCGGACTCGGCGGCGGCCAGGCGGAGCTCGAGCGCCTGGAGAGGGCTGAAGTCGCGGAGCTTGAGGAACCGGGCGGCGGCGGCCAGGCGCTCGTCGGCCGGCCCGTCCCGCGGGGCATCGACGTGGTCGGCGACGTCGAGGAACGCGGCGAGCGGCGCCAGTCCGATCAGCTCGGACTCGTACAGCTCGATGCCGTCCTCGGCGGCTTCTGCCCGGACGACCTCCCACACCCGCCACAGGGGCGTGACCCGGAAGTCGAGCAGATTCATCGAGACCTGAGCGCGGTCAACCGTTTCTGTCGCACCGGGCGGGGTCTCGGAGATCTGGAACCCGTTGGCCTGGACCTTCGGCAGCCCGCCGCCGGACTCACGGATCCGGCGGGCGATCCGCTTGGCGAGGTCGACGTCGGGTGAGTCGAGGTTGATGTTGTAGGCGATGAGGAACGGACGGGCTCCCACGGCGACGGCACCGGCAGATGGGTGCATCCGAGTCGGTCCCAGATCGGGCTCCCGGCCGTGCTGGCCGATCTCCGCCTTGAGGCCCTCGTACTGGCCGCGGCGGACGTCGGCGAGCTTGACCCGGTCGGACCGGCGTGCGGCCTGGGCGTAGAGGTAGACGGGCAGGTCGAAGCGCTCGGCGATCCGCGCCCCGAAGTCGCGGGCGATGTCCACTGCCTCGTCCATCGTCGTGTCGCCGAGCGGGACGAAGGGGATGACGTCGACCGCCCCGATCCGGGGATGCTCGCCCCAGTGGGTATCCATGTCGATCTCGCGGACCGCGGCGGCGACCAGCTGCTCGAGGGCATCGGCGACCGGGCCCGCCGGGCCGGCCAGGGTGAAGACCGAGCGGTTGTGGCTCGCGTCGCTGGTCCGGTCGAGGAGGTGGACGCCCGGAACGCTGGCGATCGCGTTCGCCAGCCGCTCGACGACATCCAGCCGGCGGCCCTCGGAGACATTGGGGACGGACTCGATCAGCCGGTCGTCGAGCGCGCGTGCCTGGGCTGACATCGGGTCCATCGTGCCACGGTTGGATGGTGACGGGCGACCTCGGGACGGGGTCGTGGCGCTGCTGGGGACGTTGACTAACGGGTGTTAGACCGTAGACTAACAATGCCCCAGGCCTTCGACCCCACCGCCCGAGGTACCCCTTGGCCTCCCCGACCCGGCCGCGCAGCGGATTGCTGCGTCACCCAGACTTCCTGAAGCTCTGGACCGCCGAGACCGTCAGCGTCTTCGGGACGCAGGTCACGCTCCTCGCGTTGCCGCTCGTGGCCGCGACGATCCTGCAGGTCTCGCCGTTCGAGTTCGCCCTCCTTGGGACGATCGAGTTCCTGCCGTTCATCCTCCTCAGCCTGCCGGCCGGCGTCTGGGTCGACCGGTTGCGGCGCCGCCCGATCCTGATCGTCGGGGACCTGGGGCGGGCGATCAGCCTCATCTCGATCCCGCTCGCCTATTCCGTCGGCGCCCTGACGATCTGGCAGCTGTACGTCGTCGCGTTCGTGAACGGCTGCCTCACGGTCTTCTTCGACGTCGCCTACCAGAGCTACCTGCCGTCGATCGTCGACCGCGATCAGCTCGTCGAAGGCAACTCGAGGCTCGAGATCAGCCGGTCGGCGTCGCAGCTCGCGGGCCCGGGCCTCTCCGGCGTGCTGATCGGCTTCCTGACGGCACCGTTCGCGATCGTCGTCGACGCGATCAGCTACGTCCTCTCGGCCTTGTTCGTCTTCGGCATTCGCCGGGCTGAGCCGCCGATCGAGCCGCACGACGAGACGACGGGTCCCCGGCCATCGATGCGGAGCGAGATCGCAACGGGCCTCCGCTACGTGACGGGGCACCGCTGGCTGCGGTCGATCGCCGCGTCGACCGGGACATCGAACTTCTTCACCAATGTCTTCATGGCGATCCTGATCCTCTACCTCGTCCGGGACCACGGCTTCACCCCGCAGAGCCTCGGCTTTGCGTTCTCGATCGGCTCGGTCGGCGTCCTCGCCGCTGCGCTGACGACGAGCCGGCTGACCGCACGGCTGGGCGTCGGCCGGATGCTCGTCCTGACGGCGATCGGCTTCAGCGTGTCGGCCTTGCCCGTCGCGGCGGCGCCCGAGGCGGCACTCTTCGCCGCGGTCGCGGCCACGACCTTCATCGGCGGCTTCTGCAGCGTCGCCTGGAACATCAACCAGGTGAGTCTCCGCCAGGCGATCACCCCACCGCGGATGCAGGGCAAGATGAATGCGACGATGCGGTTCATCGTCTGGGGCACGATCCCGCTCGGCCAGATCGTCGGTGGCGCGCTCGCGACGGTCATCGGCCTCCAACCCACGATCTGGGTCGGCGCGGTCGGTGGGCTGATCGCCTTCCTCCCGGTCGCGCTGTCGCCAGTCCGGGAGATCGTGACGATGCCCGCACCGGTCGATGATTCGGAGGCATCGTCGGGCGGATCGACCGCTCAGCCGGCGGCATCCGGCGGCTGACGGCAAGGAGCGCGGGCCGCCGGCCCCCGGAGGCGCCCGGAATTGCCCTAGTCGAGCATCGGGATCCTGATGCCGCGCTCTCGAGCAACCTCGATGGCCCGCTCGTAGCCGGCGTCGACGTGGCGGACGACACCCATCCCGGGATCCGTCGTCAAGACGCGTTCCAGCTTCCGGGCCGCGATCTCTGTCCCGTCGGCGACGGCAACCATTCCGGCGTGCTGGCTGTAGCCGATCCCGACTCCACCGCCGTGATGGATCGAGACCCACGTCGCGCCGGCGGCCGTGTTGACGAGGGCGTTGAGGAGCGGCCAGTCGGCGACGGCGTCCGAGCCGTCGGCCATCGCCTCGGTCTCGCGGTTCGGTGAGGCGACCGATCCGGCATCGAGGTGGTCCCGGCCGATGACGATCGGGGCGCCGACCTCGCCGGCCGCGACGAGGCGGTTGAACTCGAGGCCCGCCTTCGCCCGCTCGCCGTAGCCGAGCCAGCAGATCCGGGCCGGGAGGCCCTGGAACGGCACCTTCTCGGCGGCCATCGTCAGCCAGCGACGAAGCCCGGAATCGTCCGGGAACAGCTCGAGGATCGCCCGGTCCGTCCGGGCGATGTCGGCCGGGTCGCCGCTCAGGGCGGCCCAGCGGAATGGTCCGCGGCCCTCGCAGAACAGGGGCCGCACGAATGCCGGCACGAACCCCGGATAATCGAACGCGTTCGCGACGCCCGCGTCCTTCGCCTGGGCCCGCAAGTTGTTGCCATAGTCGAAGACGACGGAACCGGCCTCCTGGAACGCGAGCATCGCCCGGACGTGATCGGCCATGGCCGCCATCGACCGCCGGACGTACTCGTCCGGCTGGGTCCGCCGGAGGATCGCCGCGTCGTCGAGCGAGATCTCCTCCGGGACGTAGCCGCCCAGCGCATCGTGAGCGGAGGTCTGGTCCGTGACCACGTCGAAGCGCTCACCCGCCCGGGCCCAGGCCGGCTCGATCTCGGCGGCATTCCCGATCAACGCGACGGACTGGGCGGTGCCCGCCGCGGCGGCCTCGCGGGCCCAGGCCAGCGCTTCGGCCGGCTCCGCCGACAGCCGGTCCACGTAGCCGATGTCGAGACGCCGCCGTGCGCGCAGCTCGTCGACCTCGATCGCGAGACAGACGCCGCCGTTCATCGTCACCGCCAGCGGCTGCGCGCCGCCCATGCCGCCCAGACCGGCGGTCAGCACGACCCGCCCCGCGAGCGATCCGTCGAAGTGCTGGCGGGCCATCTCCGCGAACGTCTCGTAGGTGCCCTGGAGGATCCCCTGGGTCCCGATGTAGATCCAGGAACCCGCGGTCATCTGGCCGTACATCATCAGGCCCCGCCGCTCCAGGTCCCGGAAGACGTCCCACGTCGCCCATTTGCCGACGAGGTTCGAGTTGGCGATGAGGACCCGGGGCGCCCACTCGTGGGTTCGGAACACCGCGACGGGCTTGCCGGACTGGACGAGGAGCGTCTCGTCGTCGGCGAGCCCCCGCAGCTCGCGGACGATCGCGTCGAAGGCATCCCAGGAGCGGGCGGCGCGGCCGGTCCCGCCATAGACGACGAGCTGGTCGGGGTTCTCCGCGACCTCCGGATCGAGGTTGTTCATCAGCATCCGGAGGGCGGCCTCCTGGGGCCAGCCCAGACAGGACAGCTCGGGGCCGCGCGGGGCGCGGACGGGTCGAGGACCGCTCGTCATGGTTCGACCCACGTCATCGATCGATCCTAGCCCGCGCCCATCGGCGCGGGTGAGCCGTCACGCCGCGCCGTCACGCCGGCAGCCGTCGGAGGACCCGTTCGCCGAGGCGGTCGGGGCCGACCGACGTCAGCGACAGCACGATCGAACCGCCGGCGAGCCGGACGTGATAGGTGATCGCGCCGGCCGCGCACGTCCCGATGAAGACGGTCCGGCCGTTGATGACGGTCTCGGCGTGACCGGCGACGCCGCCGGCCGTCGCGCAGGCCGACTGGTCGTAGGAGTCCCGATAGCCGCGGAACCACGCCTCGCCCGCGGACGAGTCGCGGAGGCGGGCGACGCTCGCCACGACGAAGTCGGCCGGCGGCGACTGGCCGGTCACCGTGAACAGCCCGATCGCGAGTGCCGAAACGTCCGCCGCCAGGCGGGGGTCCGCGGCGACCTCGTCGGTCGTGTCCGGGTCGTATGAGAACGCGATCCCGTCGCCGGCCGTCGGGGCGAACTGGAGCAGCGCTTCGTCCGAGACAACCGCCGGACTCTCGGCCGGAGCCGTCGCCTCCGACGACGTGGAAGGATTCCGGGACGCCGGCGCTGACGAGGAAGGCTGCCCCTCGGGCGACGCCGCAGCC
>Ga0066698_10001383_pt1 | contig 10529 bp, 10 predicted proteins | sample GraSoiAngelo_147_FD_66457 | JGI IMG/M metagenome (GOLD analysis project Ga0066698, IMG submission 66457) | Grasslands soil microbial communities from the Angelo Coastal Reserve, California, USA - 14_1009_05_40cm | ecosystem: Environmental > Terrestrial > Soil > Grasslands | place: USA... | reverse complement strand
AACCTGCGCGATGAGGGATTCCGCACGCGTTTCGAGCTGCACTGGTACGCCGCCGAATAGGCTCTTCGGCCGTACGCCGCCGACTAGGCTCTTCGACCGTGGCGCATCTCCCGAAGGCGCAACAGGAGCGGCTCCTCGCGCGCGTCCGGAAGATCTGCCTGTCGTTCCCCGAGACGAGCGAGCGCGCGAGCCACGGCGAATCGGCGTTCTTCTTCCGCGACAAGCGGAGCTTCCTCAACACCGACGCCTACCACCACGGCTCCGAGCACCTCTCGCTCTGGATCGCCGCGCCGCTCGGCGCGCAGGGCACGCTCGTGCGCAGCGACCCCGAGCACTACTTCGTGCCACCGTATGTCGGCTACCGCGGGTGGGTCGGTGCGACGCTCGACAACGACCCGGACTGGGACGAGCTAGAGCGGATCGTCCGTGACGCGTACGAGCTCGTCGCATCGAAGAAGCGATGAGTCTGACGATCGCCGCGCGGAGGTCAGATGCCGATCGAGACCGCCTTCGTCTCGAGGAACTCGTCGATGCCTTCGGTCCCGGCCTCGCGGCCCAGGCCGCTCTCCTTCATCCCGCCGAACGGGATATGCGGGCCCACCGGGATCGGATCGTTCACGCCGACGATGCCGTATTCGAGGCCCTCGGCGATGCGGAACATCCGCGCGAGGTCGCGGGTGTGGAAGTACGCAGCGAGACCATACGGCGTGTCGTTCGCGATGCGCAGCGCCTCGGACTCATCGGTGAATTCGATGATCGGCAGGAGCGGTCCGAACGTCTCCTCGCGCGCGACGAGCGCATCGGGCCCGACACGATCAAGTAGCGTCGGCTGGTAGAAAAGACCGCCGGGCAAGGACGTGAGGCGCTGACCGCCAACGAGGACGCGCGCCCCGCGCGCAATGGCATCGCCTTGATGCGCTTCGACCTTGGCAAGGGCGGAGCGATCGATGAGCGGACCGACGTCGGTGCCGTCGTCGAGACCGTTGCCGACGCGAAGCGCCGCGACGCGCGAGGCGACCCGCTCGGTGAATTCGCGAACGATCGATCGTTGCACGAGGAGCCGGTTGGTGCAGACGCACGTCTGACCAGCGTTCCGGAAGCGCGATAGCACGGCTGCGGCAGCCGCCGCGTCGAGATCGGCGTCCTCGAACACGATGAACGGCGCGTGGCCGCCGAGCTCGAGCGAGACGCGCTTCACCTGCGACGACGCGCCCGCGAGGAGCGACTTCCCGACCTCGGTCGAGCCGGTGAAGGTGATCTTGCGCACGCGGCGGTCGGCGAGAGCCATCTCGGCGAACAGCGCCGCGTCGCGGGACGTGACGAGGTTCGCGACGCCGGGCGGAAAGCCGGCCGCGGCGAAGATGTCGAAGAGCTCGATCGCGACGAGCGGCGTCTTCTTCGCGGGGCGGAGGATCACCGTGCAGCCCGCGGCGATCGCCGGAGCGACCTTGCGCGCGACCATGCTGAGCGGGAAGTTCCACGGGGTGATCGCGGCCACGACCCCGACGGGCTGGCGCAGCACCAGGATCCGCCGATCCTTCACCGACGGGGGCACGACGCGGCCGTACGTCCGCTTTGCCTCCTCGGCGTGCCACAGGAGGAATCGCGCCGACATCGACACCTCGGCGCGCGACTCGGAGAGCGGCTTCCCGTTCTCGCGCGTCAGCAGACGCGCGATCGGCTCGGTGCGCTCGACCAGGAGGTGATGCGCTCGGTGCAGCAGCTCGGCGCGGCTCTCACTCGGCAGCGCCGACCACGACGGGAACGCGGCGTGCGCGGCCGCGATCGCGGCCTCGATCGCCGAACGGTCCGCATCTGCGACGCGCGCGATCTCCTCGCCCGTCGCTGGATCGTGAACGACGAACGTCGTGGCTTCAGCGACGGCCATGCCGCAATTCTCCTCGATCCGACTTCGCGACCGTCAGAGCGCGCCGGGCCCGGCGCGCTTTCCCACGGTCATGCCGAGATTGTCTGTGTCGTCTACACCGACGCGCAAGGACGGCGTCCACCCGACGTCGTCGCCGAGCTTCGGATCGCTGGCCGCGTTGTACGCGGCGAGCAAGTCGACCGACGCCTTTTTCGTGCCGTCATCCGTGAGCGTACCGATCGCGCGCACCGACTTCCCGTTGAACGCGCGGATGAACCGGTCCGCCGCGACGCCCGGGCCCAGGCGCAGGACATTGTTCTCCGCGTAGAGCTTGGCCTCGACGCCAATGCCCCATGAGTACGTGTAACCGCTCGCGCTCGGTATCTCGTACACGTTGTTATAGACGTCGACCTTGCCGAAGCGGACGCGTGGCGCGCGCTGCCCGACGCCGGTGAACAGGTTGTGGTGGATCGTGACGTTCAGCTTCCCCGCGTCGGCCGTCGCGGTGTCGCTCGATCCGATGAGCATCACCTTGTCGTGATCGGCGAAGCGGTTCCACGAGACCGTGACGAGGTCGGACGCCTTGGCGATATCGAGCTGCCCGTCATGGATCTGATAGGGCCTGGCGAAGTACGAGGGCTGTTTCGTATCGGGGTGGTCGCCGTCGCCGAACGCGTTGTGATCGATCCACACGTGCGTCGCGCTGTAGAGCGAGATGTTGTCGTACTGCGAGTTCCAGTTCCCCTGGCTGCCGTCGGTCGGATCCCATTGCGGGAAGCAGTCGTACGCGTCAACGAATGTGAGGTTGCGGATGATGACGTTGTCGACCTGGTCGACAACGAGGTTCACGCCGACCAGACGCGCGCCGTCGACGCCGACGATCGTCGTGTTCGGGCTCACCTTCAGCTGCACCCGCGCCGCCTGCTTCTTCTGTGACGCGGCGCGTGCTTCCTCGGGTGCGCCGCTCGGGCGCTTCGTTCGACCGAACGTCGCGGGGTCATACGCCTTGAGGTATGCGTCGAGCGTGTAGCCCGCTGTCGCGTAGTCCTCGCAGCGCATCGGCTTGTTCGCGTCATCGACGTTCCCGTCGATCGTTCCCTTGATGTAGACCGTCTTCGCCGCGCCGTCGGTCGGATCAGCGAGCGCTGCCACGAGCTGCTGGCGATCGCTCACGGTGCGCACGTGAGCGGCATCGGCCTTTGCGCCTCCGGTCGTACCGGTCGTCGTCGAGGCCCATCCGTCGTTCGTCACGAGCACCTCGCGACCGAGGTCGCGCGGCGTCGGCGAGGCGGACGGCGACGAAGCCCCCGGCGCTGGCGCGGGTCCGCATGCGGCGAAGGCGAGGAGCAACGCCGCGGCCGCGCAGGGCCGAACTTGCACGCTGGGAGTCTACTTGCAAGTGCGGTTGCGACAAGTCCGCCGAGGCCATCCGTCCGCGCTCGCCGACGTCACGCCGGCCAGTCGATCCGCGCGAATGGTGCGATCTCGACGACATGCAGCCCGGGATGTCGCGCCGCGACGTACGCGCGCAGTTCAGAGACGCTACCGGTGTTGCCCGCGATCGTGTCGTGATGCATCGGGACGATCGTCCCGATCGCCGCGTCCGCGGCGAGGTCGGCGGCGCCGATGTGGTCGAGGTTGCCGACGAACCCACGGGCCTCGCGTTCGGCACTGCGGCCATTGATCGGAAGAAGTGCGACTTCGACGCCGAGCTCGCGCAGCGTCTCCGCCATCCCGTCGTAGCGGACCGTATCGCCGGCGTGATAGAGACAGACGCCACCGAGGTCGATGACATACCCGAGGTAGCGGTGCAGTCCGCCCGACAGCTCCGTGCCGAAGGTGTACGCGTCGGCGACCGTGACGCCGTGCCGCGCTGGGATCGCGAAGATGTGCGCCGCGCCGACGACGAGCTCGTCGCCCACCGCGGCGGGAACGATACGTCTCCGGTCCACGCCTGCCGCGGCCAGATCGACGATCGGCGCGGGGACGACCACCGGAGCCGCCGGCGAAGCCATGGCCAGCGCAGGCAGCGACTCCGGGTCGAGGTGATCGCGGTGCTCGTGCGTCGCGAGGATCGCGCTCGCGCCGGCGAGCTCGAGCGGTGTCACTTTCGGCAGCACGAGCCGGTCGGCGCGTGGCGACAGGAACGCGTCGATGACCAGCGTCGTCGCGCCGGCGCTGAGCACGAAGCCGGCCTGCGAGAGCCGGCGGATCTGCAACGTTTCGACCGGCGCGAGGCTAGCGCAGGAAGTTCGCTTGCGTAGACTTCGGGCGTGAACCAGGCGCGTGTCATCGCCCGCTCCGGTGCGACGATCACGAAGGTCCGCTGCGCGCTCTACCGCGTGCCGCTCGCCGAGCCGGTGAGTGACGCGAAGGTGTTCTCCGGCCGCCAGTTGCCGCTCGGCGATGTCGACGTCCTGCTGGCGCACGTCGGCACGGCGGATGGCCTCGAGGGCATCGGCTTCTCGTACAGCAAGCGCGCCGGTGGACCGGCTCTGTTCGCGCATGCGAAGCAGATCGCCCCGCTGCTCGTCGGCGAGGATCCGCTCGACACCGGCCGGCTCTGGGAGAAGCTCCTCTGGGCCGCGGCGTCCGTCGGGCGTCAGGGCGTGTCGGTGCAGGCCCTCGCGGCATTCGACATCGCGTTGTATGACCGCAAGGCGAAGCAGGCCGGCGTATCGCTGGCGAAGCTGCTCGGCAGCTACCGCGCGAGCGTGCGCTGTTACGACACGGGTGGGGGATTCCTCTCGACCGACATCGCGACGGTGATCGCGAACGCCGAGCGCAGCCTCGCGCGCGGCATCGGTGGCATCAAGATCAAGGTCGGCGGCGAGGCGCGCGAGGATGTTCGGCGCGTGAAGGCGGTACGCCAGGCCCTCGGGGACGACGTCGCGCTCATGGTCGACGCGAACCAGCAGTGGGATCGCGCGGCGGCGAAGCGGATGGGACGGCGGCTCGACGAGTTCGACCTCGCCTGGATCGAGGAGCCGCTCGACGCGTACGACGTCGCGGGCCACGCCGCGCTACGCGCAAGCCTCGGCACACCGATCGCGAGCGGCGAGATGCTGTCCGCGGTTCGCGATCACCGCGAGCTGCTCGAGAAGGGCGCGGTCGATGTGTTGCAGCCCGATGCGCCGCGCATCGGCGGCATCACACCATACCGACGCGTCGCCGAGTGGGCGGAGGAGCTCGGCGTCACCGTCGCGCCGCACTTCGCGACGCAGCTGCACGTGCATCTGGCAGCATGTCAGCCCCGCGAGGGCTGGGTCGAGTGGTTCGACTGGCTCGATCCGTTATTCGTCGAACGGCTCGAGGTGCGCGAGGGGCGTGTGATCGTCCCTGACCGCCCGGGCCTCGGCCTGACCCTGAGCCCACGCGCAGCGGAGTGGCTCGTCGATCGCGCCGATCTGCCCGAGTCTTAGCACTCGCCGTGATCCGCTTGTCATCTCGCTCGTGATCGTCACCGACCTGCGCGCGACGCCCGTCGCGATCAAGGACCCGCCCCTGCGGAGCGCGTTCGGTCTGCACGCGCCATTCGCCCTCCGAACGATCGTCGAGGTCGAGACTGACGAGGGCATTGTCGGCGTCGCCGAGACGTACGGCGGGAAGGCGCCGCTCGACGCATTCGCCGCCGTGCGAAGCCTCGTGGTCGGTCGCGACGTGCTCGCGCTCACGCCGCTGCGGACTTCGATCGAGTCACGCGGCGCCGAGCGGCCGGAAGGCTGGGCCTGGGAGGCGCGGAAGTTCGGACCTGCCGCGCTCTTCTCGGTGATCGAGGTCGCGTGCCTCGACGCAATCGGCAAATCTCAGGGAATACGCGTCTGCGATCTGCTCGGCGGCGCGACGCGCGAGCGAATCGACTTCGCGGCGTACCTGTTCTTCAAGCGCGCCGGCGAGGACCAGTGGGGCGAGGTCATGACGCCCGACGCGATCGTGGAGCAAGCGCGCGCGATGCGCGAGCGCTACGGCTATCGATCGCTCAAGCTCAAGGGCGGCGTGCTCGAGCCGGATCGTGAGGTCGAGGCGATCCTCCGGCTTCGTGACGCGTTCCCCGGCGTCCCGCTGCGGCTCGACCCGAACGCCGCATGGAGTATTGCGACCGCGCTGCGCGTCGCCGATCGTCTGAGCGGTTCTCTTCAGTACCTCGAGGACCCGGTCCCAGGCATCGACAGCATGGCCGCGGTCGCCGCCAGGTCACGCGCGCCGCTCGCCACGAACATGTGCGTCACGTCGTTCGCGCATCTCCCCGAGGCGATAGCGAAGCGCGCGGTCGCGATCGTGCTGTCTGACCACCACATGTGGGGTGGGCTCCGGGCGACCATCGAGCTGGGCCGTCTGTGCCAGACCTTCGGCCTCGGCCTCTCGATGCATTCGAACTCGCACCTCGGCATCTCGCTCGCGGCGATGGTCCACGTCGCCGCCGCGGTGCCGAACCTCACCTACGCCTGCGACACGCACTACCCGTGGCAGACCGAGGATGTCATCAAAGGTGGCAAGCTCGCGATCACGGGAGGCGCTGTCGCCGTGCCCCGCGGTCCGGGCCTCGGGGTCGAGTTGGACCGCGCCGCGCTCGGTGCGCTGCACGAGCAGTATCTGCGCGCGGGCTTGACCGTACGCGATGATGCGTTGGAGATGCGCAAGGTCGACCCCTCATGGCGGCCGCACGTGGGTGATTGGTGAGCCCTCGCCGCGCCGCTGCGAACGGCGACTACGAGTCACTCGTGCGCGAGCACTACACGAAGCTGAGCCCCGCGCACCGCAGAGTGGCGGACTACCTCCTCGCGGACGGCCGGCGTGCGGCGCTCGAGCCGATCGCGACTGTCGCGAAGAACCTGCGCACCTCAGAGTCCACCGTCGTCCGCTTCGCGCAGACCCTCGGCTACAAGGGCTATCCCGAGCTGCGCGATCAGCTGCGCGAGCGATTCCTCGCGACGGCCACGAGCCTCGACCGGCTCGCGGCGAGCGGCGTGGGCGCGAAGAAGCCACGCGGCGCGATCCTCGAGCGCGTTCTCGCGGAGGACGCCGACAGCATCATGCGCACGCTCGCGCAGATCCCGGCCGAGACGTTCAACGCGGTCGTCGAGGCCGTCGTCTCCGCGCGCCGCACCTACGTTATCGGCTTCCGCGGCTCAGCCGGAGTCGCGCTCGTGCTCGGTATGGGCCTGCGGATCTTCCTGCCGGAGACTCGCGTCGTCGCCGTGAACGTTGGCGACACGCCGGAGGAGCTCCTCTCACTGCGGAAGAAGGACGTCGTCTTCGTGATCAGCTACCTGCGCTACGCGGGGCAGACCCTCGAGATCCTCCGCTTCGCGCGCGAGGCCGGCGCGACCACAGTCGCGATTACCGACACGCCGGCGTCACCGGTCGCCCGCCTCGCGGACCACGCGTTCATCACGCGGCCGACCTCCCCGCGCACGATGGCGTCCTACGCGCCCGCGGCGAGCATCGCGTCGGCGCTCACTGAGGCCGTTGCCGCGCGTCGCGGTGCCGAGGCAGGACGCGCGCTGCGCAAGGCCGAGACGCTGTGGGACCGCTTCCGCGTTCACGCGCGCGAGGCGCGCTGAGCCGAAAGCTCGCGCCGTGCGGTTCGCATCGCGTGCCGCAGCAGCTCGAGTGCACGCTCTACGTCCGCCACGTTGCGTACGCGCACGAGGATCCAGTCGAAGCCCGGGCCGCGCAGCTTGATGCGCGCGTCGGCGCGCAGCTCGTCGCGCAGCTCCCGCACGCCGCCGCGTGTGAGCCGAACGTCGACCTGGCCGTCATGACAGTGCGCGATCTCGCGCGGTCCCAACCACAACGCATCGGTGTGTCCCCTCTTGAATCGCGACGGCCTGACCCGAAGACCACGGATGCGCGCGCCGCGCGTCATGAATTCCTCGAGCACGCGACGATCCTCGCCCGCTAGTCAGGTCGCGCGAGCAGTTTCTTCACTGACTCCGGCAACCCGACGTCCGCCTGCGGCGAGCGAAGCTGCGCGAGCATCCCACCGTCGACGTAGAGAATCTGGCCGGTGACGTAGCTCGCGTCGTCCGAGGCCATGAATGCGACGACGCGCGCCACCTCGTCGGGTTCGCCGCCGCGTCCCAATGGGACGGTCGCGCCGCGCTTGCGGCGCGCGGCCTCGTCCTGCGCTTTGAACTGCTCGGTCATGATCGCGCCCGGACCGACCGCGTTCACGCGGATGCCGAACGGCGCGAGGTCAAGCGCGACCGATCTGGTGAACGCCTCGACCCCGCCCTTCGAGGCATCGTACGCCGCCATGTTGCGGTGGGCCCGCGCGCCTCCGAACGAGGTGATGTTCACGATGCTTCCAGCCTTCTTCTGCCCGACCATGACCCGCGCAGCGCGGTTCGTGCAGAGGAAGAGGCTGCGCAGGTTCGCGCGAATCACCTCGTCCCAATGCTTCGCGTCCATCTCGAGGAAGTGCGCGGTCGGATCGGACCACGCGGCGTTGTTCACCAGGACGTCGACCGTGCCGAACACGCGGACGGTCTCAGCGAGCAGCCGGTCGACGGCGCCCTCGTCGCCGAGGTCGGCCGCGAGGGCGATGGCCTTTCCGCCATCACGCTCGATCGCGTCGACGATCGGCGCGAGCCGTCCCCCATCCGTCTTACCGTGCACGACGACCGTCGCACCCTCGGCCGACATGCGGATCGCGATCGCCTTGCCGATGCCGCGACTCGAGCCGGTGACGATCGCGACCTTGTTCTTAAGACGCATGCGAAGGGGCGCGTCGTGCGGCGGCGGTCGGCACGTCGAGGCGATCGAGGATCGCCGCGAGCTCGACGCGCTCGCCCGCGGAGAGGTCACCGAGTGGCGGGCGCACCGGACCGGACGGGTAGCCGAGGAGCGTCATCGCCGCTTTCATGACCGCGACCTCGTAACCACGCCGCCGTTGTCGGAGCTCGTAGAACGGACGCACGACACGCCGATGGTAGTCCGCGAGTCCTGTGTGATCGCGATCGTTCGCGAGACGGAAGAGCTCGAGCGACGCCTCGGGCCAGAAGCATGCGAGGGATGAGGTGAAACCCTCCGCGCCGACGGCGAAGTACGGCGCGACGAGATCATCACCCACACCTGCGAGCCACACGAGCCGGTCGGCCCCGAGGCGATCGACGACGTGCTCGCGCAGCCGCTGGAACAGACGAACGTCGCCGCGTCCGTCTTTGAAGCCGATGAAGCTCGGCACGTCGCGCGCGAGATGCTCGACCTGCTCCGCGCTGAAGACCTGACCGTCGCGCGCGTAGACGATGATCCCGAGCGACGTCGCGTCCGCGATCTCCGAGACGTAGTGCAGCAGCCCATCAGGATCCGGATGCGCGTAGTAGGGCGGGAGCACGAGGACCGCCGACGCGCCGGCGCGTTCGGCACGGCGAGCGAGCTCGCGGCCCACGCGCGGACCAAAGCCGACGCCGGCGATGACGGGGGTGCGCCCATCGACGGCGTCGACCGTGGCCTCAACGATCTCGGCGCATTCATCCGGCGTCAGGCTGAACAGCTCGCCCGTGCCGCTCGGCGCGACGAGAGCGTTCATCCCCGCGGCGCCCAGCCAGCGCGCGTTCGCGCGGATGCCCTTGTGATCCAAGTCGCCGGCCGAGTCGTACGGCGTGATCGGGAACGCGAGGACGCCGCGGAGCTGCGCGCGCAGCCGCGCCGGGTCGCTCATGGGACGTGCGCGCGCGGCCGGTCGTGCCTCGGTGGTCATGCCGGCGGAATCATACTTGTAACGTGAGTGCGCCGCCGCAAGAGGACTTGCAGACGACTGGAGTGCCTGCTAGCCTCCCGCCTCGGCATCGATCGGGTGGAAGACCGTCGCCGCCTGGCGTGGAGGTCGCGCGAGATGACGAAGCAGATCGACCGTAGGGAATTCCTGAAGCTCATCGGCGCGGGTGCCGGCGCGGCGGCGCTCGCCGCATGCGCGCCGACGGCGACCACGACGACCGCGAGCGGCGCTCCGGCGGCCGCGAGCGCGGAGCCCCTCACGCTCCCCATCGTCACGCAGCCGCTGACGCTGAGCTACTGGTGCCCGATGAGCTCGAACGTCAGCGCGACGATGAAGACCTTCGGGGAGATCGCGGCGTACAAGGAGCTGGAGAAGCGGACGGGCATCCACCTCGAGTTCCAGCATCCTCCGCTCAACCAGGAGACGGAGCAGTTCAACCTCCTCACGGCGTCGGGGAAGTACCCGGACGTCATCGAATACAACTGGCTCAGCAACGCGCCCGGCGGACCCGCGCGGTTCGTCAAGGACGGCGTCATCATCCGGCTCAACGAGCAGATCGATAAGTACGCGCCAAATCTCAGGCGGGTCCTCGCCGACCATCCCGAATGGCGCAAGCAGATCATCACCGACGAGGGCGACATCTACGCCTTCCCGTTCATCCGCAGTGACGTGAAGCTACTCGTCTCGACCGGGCTCGCGGTTCGGCAGGACTGGCTCGACAAGCTCGGCCTGAAGACGCCGACGACGCTCGACGAGTGGCGCACGATGCTGACCGCGTTCAAGCAGCGCGACCCGAACGGCAACAGCAAGCCCGACGAGCTCCCGCTCAGCACGTGGGCGTCCTCGCCCGGACCAGGTGGCGGCTCGCGCGGCGCCTTCTCGCGCTACTCCTTCATCGGCGCGTGGGGCATCGGCCAGGACTGGTACCAGGAGAAGGGC
>Ga0066698_10001379_pt1 | contig 10545 bp, 13 predicted proteins | sample GraSoiAngelo_147_FD_66457 | JGI IMG/M metagenome (GOLD analysis project Ga0066698, IMG submission 66457) | Grasslands soil microbial communities from the Angelo Coastal Reserve, California, USA - 14_1009_05_40cm | ecosystem: Environmental > Terrestrial > Soil > Grasslands | place: USA... | reverse complement strand
GACAAGGACGCGAGTAAGCTTCGGAACGTGAAAAGGGAGAGCGCTGTCTACTTCACGATAGACATCGACACTCGACCATACATTGGTGTTAGAGGAAAGGGCACTGCTCGTGTTGTTCCTAAATCCGAAGAGACTATAGAACTGAAGGAGAAGATCGTGCGGAAATATCTGGACAGGTCGGACCCCCGCTACAACATGGCTATAGAGAAAGCAAGAAGCAATCGAAGCATTGTTCTTCAGGTGATTCCTAGCTACCTACACTGTCTGGGACTACTCGAAGATGTCAGAGCCGAAAGCTTAGTCGTGGATTCGAGCTTAATGGGAGTACAATGCTCCTTTATCACACAATCATTGCATCCATCAGATGGAATCCGAGTAGTTTACACTAATCGGACCGAATATTGTGGCTCAGAACCTAGAGACATTATTTAGACTCAATGTGCAGTGGACAACCCCTCTGATAGGGGTGGACTCTGCTGGACATCTTGTGATGATTTCAAAACAGATCCTTGTCTCCGGGAAAGATCGGGGCGAGGCGTATGTGCACACACAGCTGCTGATGATGACTCCGACATAGTTGCCACCACCGTTCGCCTAATCCAAAGCAAACGCAAGCGAGCAGGCTCCGACAAAGATATTCTTGTGCTACGCCGTACGAAACACCTGGTAGAAAAGATCCGCGAGGCATGTCAAGCCAATAGGATTTCGGTGGCAAACATTGAGAGAAACATTCCCGGCGTGCGAGTATTATCAGCGCATAAGGCGAAAGGTCTAGAAGCAAAGACCGTTATGTGCCTTCCATCTCCATTGTCGCTACCATTGCAGCTTGTTCCGAAATGTATCGGTGGAATCCGATATTTATTGATGCCTAACGACCGTAGTCTGTCTTGAAAGTAAGTCGCAAAACAAAACAAGGGAAAAGTCTACCTCATCGTTTCGGATCTAGACAATGAGTATCAAAAGGCCGTCAAGGACCTGAATTTTCAACAAACTGAAGCAGGGTTCGCGAGAATTTTTCCTGCAACTACTCCTGCGCTGGACCAAATCTACCAGCGCTTGCTCTCCATGCCGAGGAAATGATTCTCCAGGCCGCGGGCACGCCACGACCGGACTGGAAGACTGCGCTCGCTAATCTTGTCGAAAGAATCGGGTACAGAGGATGTCGATTGGTGGCTTACTGGAAGCGCGGCACTGGCGATTCGACACGTGGCTGTTGTCCCTCGCGACATTGACTTGGTCGTGGAAACTGGCGAGGATGCAGAGAAGCTGGGAGAGGCATTGTCCAACTGGCTTGTCGAACATGTTCAGCGGTCAGAGGGTTGGGTTGCACGGTGGTTTGGAAGATCTTTCAAAGCTGCTAGAATTGAACGTGTTGGAGAAGTGGAAGCTTGGGTTGATCTTCCAGAACCGAGCGACTTCGGCCCAGTAGCCCGGAGAAACTTGAGGTGGCCTGTTGGCGTGGAGTCGAGATACGGGTTCCACTCCTCGAGTTACAGTTGAGAGTGAGTGAACGCCGCGGATTGATTGAGAGAGCTAACAGGATAAGAGAAACGATGGCGACTACTTCCCCCGTGAGCTAAGTGAATAGCGACCGCGGTCTGTTCGATGAAGCGGAAGAAAAATTGCTACTGAGATGTAGCCTTGGCAGAATCTGTACTATTGACGGAGGCGGATACCCTCACTGTGTCAGGGTAGATTATGTCTATCACAAGGGGACAATACTTGTTGGAAGCCTGGTCCTAAGAAAATGGCACTCACATCTCTCTGCCAACCCCAAGGTAGCCTTCGAGATCGATATGTACGAAAATGCGGAGAATGGGGTATTCGATTTTCGAGGATTGATGATCAAAGGTAGAGCAAATCTCATCGAAGACACCAGGCAAAAGAAAGAAGCAGTCGCCCTACTCAGAGCGCAGCATCCTGGCGCACCATTCGGGACGAACCCCGTCATAGTTGGCATCTTCCCAATGAAGCGACTTAGATGGGGACCGTGGGAGAAGATACACGAACCATAATTCCCGTTCCTCGGCTTCAGATTCTCCTTGCACTAGGACATAGCAGGATAGATGGGTCAGTGAACGACTCCGAGACGCCACACCACCTATCAAGTGGTATGGAAGGCCCGCGCCTCTCTGACGGCAGGTCAAACCAATCACTGAGTAAGGTTTAGTCACCGTACAGGATAAAGTTAGCGGAAACGAATTAGTCAAAGACTGTCGGATGGTTTTGACGGTTCAACCAATCGAACCTCAAGATTGCCCTAGGCACCGGACAGGGAATAAAAGTAGCGGACCCAGTCCGAAAGGTTAGGGTTACAAGGAATAAGAACACGTCTTCAAGTCGTATAGGTATGCCTCACCGAAAACTGCCCTCTTCGTAATTCTCTCGTAGACGATGTTGAAGCTGGCAAGTGCTCGGGTTGCAGCTTAGTCGCTTACAACATGTCCGAAAACCCACCGCAAGCACAACAAGATCAGGTGAGGGTTGTTCCCACTGTCGTGAGAACAATGGGAACTGACGTAGTTGGTCAGAATGCGAAACAGCAACAGGCCGGCCAGCTGTACGACAGCAGCGCGGAGGAGAGGTTTTCCAGGTCGTTTCTCTCGCATGTTCCAGGAATCTAGACTTATGTGCAGGCTCCGAGTCGTCCAGCCATGTGGTAACAGAACTTCTTACAACCGAGAAAACGAATCGTGCAATCCCCTACCTAGCAGTCCACGACGCTGAGCAAGCTCTCGAGTTCTACGCGAAGGCCTTCGGAGCAAAAGAAGTCTCCGAAGGAATCGCTTGGGAAGGAAAGATAGGCCATGCAGAGCTTGAAATCGAAGGGGCCCGTGTAATGCTCGCCGACGAGTTCCCAGCCTACAATAAGAGTCCAAAGACGCTTGGCGGGACACCAGTCGCTATCCACATCGATGTGAAGGATGTCGACGGATTCTTTGAACGAGCGGTCGAGGCCGGCGCGAAGGTGCTTCAGCCAATCAAGGACGAGCCCTACGGGAGAATTTGCAAGCTGGAAGATCCCCTCCGACACACATGGTTCTTCAGCACCCCACCTGAGCAACGCGGGTCTGGAGTTTCCTCTAGCTAAGAAACGTCTAACACGGACAATCGGGCCAACGGGCCCATCATCCTCTGACCTATTTCGAGCTTGTCCGTTCCCCGGGTCAGAGCCCGGGGACGGTTTTGGCCCGGATTGTCAAGCCGGTCTTAGCTGTAGGGTGCGACGCGTAGGTTGCAAACAATGCAACGATGCCTATGGACTCATGACACCATTCTCGACCCTATCATCAGCTTTCCCTTTCTCAGTGCACGTGCAGCCTGGTTCAACAATACCTCTGCCCTGTCAAAGTCAGTCAGCTCAGGCGTTTCCATAATGATCTGAATTCTTTTCTTACTCTCCCCAGACTTGAACCCGATCTGTGGAAACTTCGCCTTCACTAGACTAAGCAGTTCATCACTGAACTGGTCCTTGTCAACCGAGATTCTCTTGGTGGTCCGGATATACCGGTATGTCATCTCGACAAGCATCTTCGCTCGAACAATCTCGGATGCTGAGCTGATGGGGAGTCTAACCCATCCGTAGGCTCCATACTCAGGGTGTGAAATAGCGCCTGGAATCTTTCCTAGAACAGCATTGACGTTTTTCCAGACAAAAGTCTCAAGGAAGAAGGAACCGTGTGCGGGATGATAGTGGCAGAAGAACTTCTTTCGATAGAAGAATGCCTCTCCACCGAATCGCGTACCTCTCGTCACACCCGGTAACTCAAGTAACATGCTGGTAACCTGATCTTTCAAATGCTGTACGGCTTGGTCCCGCAGTAGGTGTTGCTGAGATTCGGAGTTCTTGAGAGGCTCCAGGCATCCCACTAGCTATTCAAGATTCAAATTGCCGAGTCTCTTTAGAACGAGCAATGCTTGTAAGGTGATCCATTTGCTCGGTTTTCCAGCCTCCTCCAACTGGAAGGTCCTGCCTGATCCCCAACCGTCCTGGATGACTTCGACTTCTTCCGGACGAAATACCTCGCCGGCCAGCTTTGAGACTCCATGCCAGCCATGGTCATACCGCCACCCTCGATGCACGCCTTCCAATATCCATCGTCCGTCTGGTAGTCTCTTGTCAGAGAGGAGCTTTAACGCATCATTCATCCTTGGATCGGCCTTAGTTCCGAGCGTTGTGAGGACCCTTAGCGCGTGAAGGTAGTCATAGTGATAGTGTAGTGGATAGTGCGTGCGGAGAAAGTCGAGCATGACCACGGTGTCATCCCGGTCTGATCTGAATATTCTATGCCTCAGGAGGAACTCTGATGCTCTCTCTGCCGATTCTTTCCACTCAGCTCTAGGATTGTTTTGGAGGAGTTCAGATAGGGCCCAGAGGGGCTCGATTGTTGCTTTGAAGGAGCCATGCTTTCCACCCCACACAGCGTAACAGTTCCAGCCACCGTCTGCCAACTGTTGGGAGAGGAGCCAGTCAATGGCCTTCCCAACCCTATCATCATCGGCCAGACCGAATTTGGCCAGTGTTCGGACCATGTTGCCAGTCGCGCAGACATGCGGGTCGAACTTTTCCGAGCCCTTTGGGCGAAGAGCGAAACCACCCGTCTCCACGTTGTGCAGGCCAAAGAAGTGTTCTACGCTGTTCTTTACCGGCTGGTCCTCACCTGATCCTCCAAGGTCAGCCAGTACGATGAGTTTCCAGATGCAACTCGCGTACTTCGGAACGTAGCATGTTTCAGGATTGTCCCAGTAGGTGCTCTCCTTTTGCTCGCCCAGTATTCTGGCGGCCCAGCCGACTCGTCCAATCTGTCGCTCTGCATCTTCAGCTTCCCGGCTGGTTTCATCTCTTCCAAGCAGTTGAACGAGAGTATGGTATCTTACCGAAGGCTCGTCTGCTTGCAATAGCCAGTCGAGGAGACTCTTTGAAACTCGAAAGGTCGGAAACCGTAGATCTTGCATCTCCTTAACCCCTGTTGAACTAAGACTTCACACTTTCTAATCGACCCGCAGAGGGCGCCATTCTGAATTATAGATTTTGCTCTTTCTAGTCTCAGGTATGATTGCGGAACGTGTCTTCCACACTTCTAGGACACGACACGCACCCATCGATTAGGGTCCCCCGGCCGCTTTTCGGACCTGGCCTCAGGGCAACACTTAGTATTGTTGCGACCTAAATTGCGTTGGGTGATAAATGGCTGGCGTCGCTTGGGACATGCGGAACTGGGGCACGGAGACTGCCCAAGAGGCCAAAGAGTCCGCCAGCTATCATTAGAAATGTCCACCAGGGGCTGAGTAGAAGAGCCTGAAACCAATTTGCGCGGAACGCATCAGAAAAGAACTGGTAGAACGGCATGTAAGCTGCGAGCCCAACGGCTCCGCCAACTAGAAGAATGATACCTCCCGTTTTCATTCTGAGGAGAGCTACTATTGTCCCGCCTATCCCCAGAAGAAAAGCGAGGCCAAGAGACGTCCAGGCGAACTGTTGGTCAGACGAATAATTGAATCCAGGTTCATGAACGCCCTCAGCTAAGGCTATGAGCCCGATGGTATAAACTCCAAATAACAGAAGCGCTCCAAAAGAACCTACGGCTCCTGCCACAGTTGGAAATACCTGGAACCATTTCAACGACGACATTCATTTCACTAGAAACAATCCATGCGTGATAGATTGATCCTTGTCCAGTGAATTGGCAATAACTCTTCCCATTTCCTGTCCACGATAGCTACTCCATCCGGTCGGTTTCGAGGCCGTTTATGCCTTTGTCTCTTCAAACAGCAACCTTACGAAAATCCCAATTTTCGCATTACAAGCCTCTCTACTGAACTAGCTTAGTCCCCCATCAACCCGCCCCAGACCGATCTTTTGGGTACATAGAGACATCCTGTATAATCGACCACAGACCGGCGGAATGTTCCGTTGTGTGAGAGTATTGAGATTGCGACAAGGTGGTAGGTCTTCAACCAACAAAGGTCTTGTTGATGAATTTGGAGTTTTCTCGAAAATAGTCTTGGGGCCGAACGGTTCTCAGTTCGGTCCCTTGGGTTTCCAGAGGATGGCTGCCACGCCACCTAGAAGGCTGATGATGGATCCGGCCACTAGCACGTATGGAATGATCGAGTAGTATCCTGTGTAAAGTCCTCCTGTGACCACTGTCACGATCATCGACGAGATGAGCTGGGCGGTTGAAAGGGCAGCGATGGCGGCGCCGAAGGTTATGTTCCTCTCGGGCATCTCGTGCAAGAGCATGCTCAGGATGACGATTATCAACCCGACCGATATTGTGTCTGGGAAGGCGCGGTATAACGCAATCACTGGATAGGCCAGTCCTATCATGCTCATCGATCCTCCGATGAGAGTTAAGGTGAAGGCGCCTGTGGGCTTGTTCAATTCTGAACTGATCACTTCTCTTTCATAATCAATTCGTCGGAAGTTTTCGACGGGACCCGGCTACGTGTCTGTTCATATTCACTAACCTGCCTAGGCTGGTGATAAGGTACTTCCGACCAGTATGTTGTTGGCCCAGTAGAATCCAGTGTCGCCGCTCGGCAGAAGGTCATACGTGTAAGCTTGGCCGTATGGGACAAGCTCGACGACAGTCAAGACTGAATTGTCCAGGATGTCGCCCTGTCTTAGCTCGCCAATCGTTCTGCCGTCTGCGGTTGGATGGGCGGGAGACGCGTAGAGTTGTCTTCCATCCTGTAGAACGATATGGACCACTTCATGTATTGATGGGACCGGGCTCTTTCTAACCTCCAGGACCGTACCAGTTGTTTTTCTGCCGAACCTGTCGACAGTCCAGACTGGTGTTCCCACTGTTACGTTCTTCACGTTGAGTGGACCGTTGAGAGTATTGATGATCGTATCTCCGGACAGGCAGATTGGACATGATCTGCCGCCGCTAGTCAAGGTTCTCTGGAATACAGCTATCTGGCTGGGGAAGTTTATGTTTTCGAGTATTATGGAGACGCCCTCGCAACTGATGCCGATGTCATCTCCGACAGTGATTGTTCTGTTCATGCTGAAGCAGCACAATGGCCAAGGGTTGTAGAAGACGCCCTCGACAACGTTCAGGCCGATTTGTTTGATCGTGAACGTGCCCACCTTGTCTCCAATCGTTGCAACCAACGTTGTCACGGTTGGTACCGTAGGTACTGTTGGCAATGCATCTATGATCGCTTGTGAGACGGGAAGCCAAACGCTCACCGGCCAGTTTTGGGTAGGGTGGAGGGAAGTTTTGCCAACGGAACTGTTTCAACAATGAAGAAAATTGTCGCCCCTCCGTCGGCCGATACCCATGCCGCAGCCAGGTCGTAGACTGATACGGGCCGGTTGTCAGGGGACATGCAAATCGGGCTCTGAGCTGAATCATAAGCGACTGGTCCGAAGCTGAGAGGGCAGTTTGCCACGCAGAGATGGTTCGCCACGTAGGTCCCCGTAGGGCACGTGAGAAGAACATTAGGCTGGGTCAGTCCACTACTGAATGCAGCTGAGACAGGTCCTTTCAGGAGAACGAGCCCGGAGGCGACTGCGGCAATTATTACGACGGTAACTAAGAGTAGGACCCCAAGTGTCCTTTGTGCCTCCATGGTGAAGAAGCGCATTTCCTTAACTTCTCTCCTTTCTCCCGGCCCCATTATGATTTAGGCGTTGGAGAGGATAATCCTACTCATCAGAACGCCGTGTTCTCATAACGGAACGGCGCAAATTCCCTGTGCTCGGCTCATCATCTATGAAGAGTCATCGGGCGGTAGTCTTTCAGCTTCGCGAACTCCAATGGGGAAGCTGCTGTCTCTAGCGGGCCTCTCAAACACCATCTGGTGGTGAGGTATAGTCTCCGCATGTGGCAGCACTGCCTCACCAAATTTCATGTTTGAGTGCATCTCTTCTCCTCTGAAAGAATAGAGTACCGGCACTGAGCAGGTATAAACCTCAGATTGCGCAGCACTCTTCTTTTCTTCTTGAAATTCGCGAGTTGGGTGGGCTAATGATAGTGGGGCTGGGCGGATTTGAATCGAAAACGGTTCAAATCCGGAGAGCCGAAATCGTCCTAGTTCGGGCTTATTTTCCGCTGGTTCGAATCCGTCCAGGCTCTACAGGTACCCGTGGTTCTTTTGCAGGTGGACGGTCAGGAATTAGCCATTATGAATTGTGGCTCGGAGGGCCTTCTTGGATCTGTTCGCGCATCTCTTTGGGCGAGTTTCGATATGCGGGAATGTACTTGAGCCACCAAGTAATTTCCAGCGCCTCATACTGTCTTCTTCTAATTTGGATCTCCTCTTGTGAACCGCCGCTACCTATGATCACGGTGTCGAATGGCGTCCCGCTGGCTCGGTGTTTGGCAACATAGGAGGCTATGTCCTGAGAGTCTCTGGTTGATAGTTTTGTAGTGTTTGACCGGAATCACACCGTCCCATCGTGCTGCTCGAGCAGGATTGTTCGGCCATGACCCCCCAACCCAAATGGTATGCGGGGTACTTGTTTCGGCGTAGGCAAGAACCGTGCTGTGTCTATCTGAAAGTGTCTTCCATGATAGCTGAATTCTCTGCCGGTTTGAGACTATGAGTGCTTGATAGAATTTTGTTGCTTTCGCCGAGGAACACGGGTAGTTCTGTATCTTGTGAAGAGGCTAATGTTCCCGCGGGTCGGTAGAAGGTGTACGCGCTTCGTTCTGGTTGTTCAAGAAGTCGAGCTTTTCTTTACGATTAGGTAGAAGAAACTCGCGAAGACAATCAAGACTGCCCCTCCGGTGACCCACAGCGCGGTTCCAGAAATCAAGTCATAGGTTCTCGCGAGAGTGATTAACCCCAACATTGTGATTGACCCTCCGAGACCGAACGCGAGTGAGCGTCTTAGCTTGCGGAGACGATAAATGCCGACAATGCCCCCAATTATTACGATCGATGAAATTACTAGGCCCACAGGGTCCAAAAGGCCGATTCTCCTATCGCCCCACTTCGCATACGCCAGGACACACGCGAACGCACCACCCACCGCGACTGGTTCTTTGGTCAGCAGCATGGCACCAGAAGTGGCTGACTCGGTTGACTAGTGATAGCGTTCCCCAAAACTTGTGGTTATAAACATCGACATTTAAGTCAACGGCATCGTAAACCTTGCCGAGCTTAGCATCGCAGCCGCCTCAGGCAGGCTTGAACGTCTCAGCGCCACGGAAGTGCTCAAAGATGGCGAATAAGCCTGTTGCCCAAAGAGCGACTAAGCCTGCTGCGACGATGACTGATGGGACCTCTTCAAAGTAGTTCACGATCAAAACGAGTCCATCGAAAAACCCTACAGTGAAAATGGCGATTCCAGCACGCCTACTGCTGCGCTTCCATGCCAGGTAACCAAGAAATAGGGTCATCGCGAAGACCACGAATATCTCTGAAGCGATGATTAGAGTGGAAGTAGCCATTTCACGATGAACCCGCCACACCAACTACGACTGCGGACCCACCATAGCAAATGGTTAACCATGTCAATACTAGGGACTCGCCCCCAGTCTCAAAGCCAGAGGTATTGTACTTCGCGCTCTCTTCAGATTCGTAGGCTGCTAGGAGGCCACCCGTCATAAGGGCGACTCCTCCGCAAAACGCGTGAACAATTGGATTCCTCATCGCATTTCCTATATTCTTTGCATACACGTTCGAAGCGCCTGGATTCCATCGAGAGATGGCTGGGTCTAGAGTTGGTATCGTCGTGAGAGACGGGATGGTGTGTCTCCAACGCTATTGCCGGGCTGAACGGGACCCGGGGTCTTGGGTAAGCCTGGGAAGGTTGGACTTGTATCTTTGTGCCCAAAGAGCTGGTCCCGGTGTGTGTCGAACCAGTACCCCCAAAGTGCCGCCACGATTATTATCCCAACTGGATTGGCCGCGGCCCCTACCCCGGGTCCGACGCCTCCGGAGGCTGGCTGGCCTCTACCTTGAACGCCTGCTACTGGCCCAGTACCTACAAAGTGGCATACTATCGAGCCCCATGGATCCTTCCAGAATTCTGAACAATGACTGGACTGAGTAGAAGAGGTCAGGTAGGCAGCCCTCCCGGTAGGATCTGTATAACTCGTGGGAGAATCCAAGACGTAAATGTACCGGTTGAGACTCTGCGGATTATTCAAATCTCCTGCAACCGAGTCTTGGCTGGTGAACCGTCCTATCGACGGGTCGTACCAGCGTTGGTAGAAGTAGCACAGACCTGTCGGAACGCTGTATGGTTTTCCTGTGAACCTGTCCTTCTCAGTGTTGGCTAAGCTACCCTTGGGTGTTCCATTGTCTTTGCCGAAGGGTTGGTAGTTGTTGACGAAGACGTATGTTGCGTCATTGTAAGTAATCATCCTGGTGCTTCCGAGAGCATCGGTATGATAGTAGTACATCGCTGTTCTGTCGACGATCCTTGCAATCTTCATTCCAATACGTAGGCTTGGTTGTTCTGGTTCAAGAGATTCTTGTCCATGTCTGACCGCCTAATTTTCAGGCTTGACACAGTGCTTCTGGCAGAGCGCCGAGGAGGGGCGTAATGACAACAAATACCCAGTGAACAAAGGAGGTGAG
>Ga0066698_10001378_pt1 | contig 10549 bp, 9 predicted proteins | sample GraSoiAngelo_147_FD_66457 | JGI IMG/M metagenome (GOLD analysis project Ga0066698, IMG submission 66457) | Grasslands soil microbial communities from the Angelo Coastal Reserve, California, USA - 14_1009_05_40cm | ecosystem: Environmental > Terrestrial > Soil > Grasslands | place: USA... | reverse complement strand
CGAGTCAGCCTGCTGACAGGTCTGTACGCTCTTTCGATCTTCTTCTGGGTTTTCATCGCCGTGAGCCTTATCCTCTGTGTCGCCCAAGCAAGGATGGTTGCCTACGCGCGGAATGGGGTCCCCGTGGCGGTCGCGGGCGCGGTGGTTGGCGGTCTGATTGCTTCCGCGATCATCTCCTTCCTCGTGTGGCGCTATGGCAATGCCGCGGTAATTCGGAAGTTCGCGCCCCGCGGCCTCGTCGAGAATGAGGCATGGCTGCAGAAGTATGTTGACCTGCTTGGTGAGTTTGAGGGTGTCCGACCGCTTCGGGCGCGGATGGTGGAGTCCGACGAACCGTTGGCGATGGCCATTGGCGGAGTGGATCGCACGATACTCGTAACCCGCGGCTTGGTTTCTCTGCTCGAACGGGACGAGGTTGAAACCGTGGTCGCCCACGAAGTCATGCACCTGAAGCACCACGATGCAGAATTCAAGGTGTTCTCGCGGGTCGTGTCCCGCATCTTGTTCTTCGATCCCTTTAGCAAGTTCTTCGACCCGGCGGTCCATCGAGAGCGTGAATACCTCGCAGACGAAATGGCAGGGAGAGCGAGCGGGAAGCCTGCCGACCTTGCTTCCGCCCTCCTGAAAATTGCCCGTCGCGGACCCTCGTCCAAGGCGTCCTTAGGACTGAGCATCCTCGGTCCGGGCAGCGGTATATTCAGCCGGTATCCTCCCCTTCAAGAACGAGTGCATCGACTCCTTCTGTTGTCGGACCTCTTACAGATTTCGGATCCTGCTCGAGATAAGACTTAATACTATAGAGATAGTAATCAATCAGGGGAGGACGAAGGGCCACGCTGCTTCCTCGAGGCGCGCGGAGCGAAACGCAAGCAAGGACTCGAAAATCCGACATGGAGTCTTTGGACGAGTCGGTTGCGGCCGATGCCGTCAACTCGTTGCCAGGAGCATCCCTTTCTTCCATCCGAACAAGAGTCCGAATGCTCGTCTCAGTTGCCTCGGCTAATAGAAGCTCAATCTCCCTCGCGGAACTGTTCGTACTTCTTCCGCGAGACGCGTTTGATTCGACGCGAGCCCTCGAAGAATTCTTGACCGGCGACCCAACGCTCCAGCAAGACTTGGTCGTTTCTCGAGGTGAAATCGTCTTCAAGGGCTCTGAGGATCTGGCCCGTCAGCGGCAGGAACAGAACCGCTTGACGGACCGCCGCATCCAATCGGCTCGTTCTTTCGCCCGCCAGCTCGAGGTACTCTGCCCTTGGATCCGCCTGGTTGGTATTTCCGGGTCGATGGCTTTCGGTGGCACCCGGGAAGAGGACGATATCGATTTCTTCGTAGTGACCCGCACGAACCGTGTTTGGATCACGCTTCTGTTCGCGATGGTCCTTGCGAAGATCCACCGGCTGAGGCGTCCGGGAACTCCCGTCCACTGCTTCAATCGGGTGCTTGACGAAACGCGATGCGAGGACGCTTTCCGAACCGCCCAAGATCCTCTCTTTGCCCGCGAAGCCCTCAGCCTCCAAGTATTGGACGGACAGCCTTTCTACCACAACCTGCTGCTCTCCGCATTCTGGATGAACCGGTTCTTTCCCTTGCTCTATCAGCAAGCGTTGACAAGGCGGAACGCCAAGGACGAGGAACGAAGTCCCGGGGGACATTGGCTGTGGGCAATTGCGAATGTATTCGCGCTCGCGGGCCTCGCACCCTACACGAGACTCGTCAATCATCTGAGGAACCACCGGATTCAGGGGTCGGGGGATATCGAGGACCGATTTCGAACCGTGATACAACGCGGGTTCTTCGCCTACGAATCCGTAAGATTCGAACACCTCAAGGACTCTTACCGAGGTGCGTTCTGACGCTCAAACCGAACTCCGCGACCGAAGGGAAGGTCGTGTCCGAGCACCACACCGTGAAAGTCCTCGCCGAGCGGAATGGGCTCCTCCTCTCCCTGACCACGAAGACCTTTTCGTATCTCGTCTTCGTGTCGCGGCCGTTGATTGGTTTCCGCAAAATCATCACGAAGGACCGAATCGTGGCCCGTGCGGGCTACGATATTCGCAAGACACTGGAACTCATCGACAAGACCTACGGTCAGAGTGGGGCTAAGTTGGAGTGAGCCCGATGTCCGGGACCGTCCGACGTGTCACGAGCGTCCCAATTATCCTATCGATCCTTTGCGGCCTACTGATGGGTGCCACCCTCTCGTCGCGGGCATCGGACCCTCCGCCTGCATGGACCATGGTCACCTCGAGCATCTCGCCGCCGCCGATGGCCGGCGCGATGATGGCGTATAGCTCGAGGGCGGAACGATTTGTCCTCTTTGGCGGCTGGGACGGCGTGGAAGGGCTGAATGGGACCTGGGTGTACGATCCTCGAAATGTGACCTGGACCGCCGTCCATCCCCTTACGAGACCAACGAGCCGCGGCGATGGAATGCTGGTGTACGACTCAGTCGCCGATGTCTTTGTACTGTTCGGCGGTTGGCACAAGGAGGCCAACGACACGTACACTCGACTCGCCGATACTTGGGTATTCTCCTTGGCGAATCACACGTGGATGGCCCAGCACCCCGTCCGGTCTCCTTCGGCCCGATCGGACGCGCAAGTGGCGTATGACTCCCACGCCGACGTCGTCCTCGTGTTCGGCGGCTTCGATGGAACAAGCTACCTCCAGGACATCTGGTATTACTCGTTGCGCAATGACAACTGGTCACCGCGGCCGTCTGCGACAACGCCGTCCCCGCGGGCAGACGGTCGAATGGTCTATGTGGACTCCCAGGATCGCTTCCTGGTGTTTGGGGGAAATGATTTCAGCGGACCCAACTATACGTTCCACCATCTCTCGGACACCTGGTCCTACGATTGGAAGGCCAACGACTGGACTCCCTTGGCGAGCGCCGTGGGACCGAGTGCCCGAGACTATCCGGTCTTCTCGGTTGACCCCAACGCTGGACTGGCCCTCCTCACCTCGGGCTTTGGGGAACGCATCATCTTAGACGATTTGTGGGGGTTCAACCTCGCGTCGGACACGTGGGTGAATCTCACCCCTGAGGTCTCGCCTCCTGCACGTTTCGCGGCGGTCGGTGGGTTTGATCCCGTCAAGGACGTCCTCGTCCTCTTCAGCGGTTTGGCGAACACGGGTCTCCTCGCCGACACGTGGCACTACGCCTACGGTGGCCCCGTGGGCGCGTCGGCTGCATTGCCGTTGGGCCTGGCCATGGCGAGTGCCGTGGTCCTCGGTGTTGTGGTTGCCATCGCGTTATGGAGTTCATTCAAAAGGCGCCGCTCCTGAGGGCGTTCAAGCTTCCGGGTCCAGAGGGAGCTTTGGTTGCCTCGCCGCGCGTACCGCCTACTCGGAGCCAGGCGGAGGACCAGGTCAGGATCCTCATAACCGACGAACGCCGACGCCGTGAAGACCTCGAATTCCTGCCGGTGCCCCGCGAGAAAACTCAAGATGACCGCCTCTTCGGAGGATTCGCCCAGGTCCCGCACGACCGACGCGAATGGGAGGTACGGGAAGGAGATGTCGTGATGATGAACCAAAACACCGGGGCGCAGGAGGGGGTAGATGCTTTGCGTGACATAGAGCGCTTCCTCCTTCGAATGGGATGCATCGATGAATAGGATGTCATTCTCTACGAGATCCCGGAACAGCGAGAGGCTGACTTCTTCCAGGGGCCGCTTCACGATCTCGACTTCCCGAGGAAGAGCAACTCGAGGGGCCGGATCGATTGCGGTAATGGTTCCGCATCCGTTCGCTCGCAACGCGTCGCGGGCAAACCAGGTAGAGTGGCCCGCTCCCACTTCCACAATTCGCAACGGTCGAAAGAACCGGATCATGGAATAGTATAGTTCCGCATCGACGGATTCGAAGAAGTTGTTGAAAATCCGGCCACAGGGCCAACTGATTTCAGTCTGGAAGGCGGTCAGCACCCTCGAGAAACTGCGCGACGCTTGCGCGAAGAGGTCGGCATAGGTCGGAATGTCGGTGCGCAATTCTGTGGGAGGCGGCCCCGCGTTCGGACGAAGCGGGAATGCCAACTCCCTCACGCCGCCCCAAAGCGAATACGATAGCGAGGGGCTGATATGGCCGACCCAATACATCGCCCGATCGAATCTGAATTTCAATCGTGGCGCGTGGACGAGGCGTGTGAACAGTCGATCCCGATCAAGCGGTCTAAGGCGATTCGATCGCACTCCCGCCACCTCGAACGATAAAGCGATTGAAGACGGCTCGGGCTCCACGGGGGGAACCGGCACTCAAGACGGCGAGGGCGACTAGGCTCCACCGTGGGAGCCAAATCCGTCGACGACGAAGCAGTTCGAGTGCCGTTTGCAGGAGGCGCCGCGACGAGGTGCGGGCACCGTTGGCAAAGGCGAAAATCTCGCCAATCGATGACATCTGACGGAGCGGGACGCACCACACGTCGCCGGGCAGAAAGGCGAGGATTTCTTTCGAATCGGCAGACAGGTCGGTGGCAATCGAAGCGAGCCGCTGGAGCCGGGCCCTTCTGGTTTGAAGTCGATTGGGCGTCATGTTCGACGCGTGCATTCGAACGGCGGTGAGGGGCCGTGAGTCCAGCACCAGTGCTTTGGGGGCGGACCATGCGCGATAGAAAAGGTACGGTGGAACGGCCTTCCGAATCTCGGCAAGCTCTTCAAGGTGATCCTCGAGGAGGCTACGACGAATGACGATTGAACTTCCGTTGTAACCCGCGCCTTCGGTCCAGACAAGTTCGCAATCCGATTGGGTTCGACGGTTCGGCGGAATCCGGATCTCATGGAAGGGTCGACCGGTTGGCTGGAAATCCGGGAGGTCTCCATTGCCAAACACGACGTGGGAATTATGAAAGAACCCGAGGTCCGGATCTTTTTGGAACACGGAACGAACTTGGTCCAGCCGGAGGGGATGGAAGAGATCGTCGTCATCGAGAAAAGCAAGCAAGGACCCGGTGGCGCGCCGGACGCCCTCCGCGGTCATCGCACCCAGTCGGCCCTCTCGAGATAGAATCCATTTTCCGTTCCTTCGTCGAACCTCCTGCTCCACGTCCCCGCCGGAAAAATCTGCCACGACCACGAGTTCCAACGGCCAACCGGCCGGCGACTGCACAGATGCGAGGGCGTCGCCCAGAAACTCTCGCCGTCGCCACGCAGTCACGACGACCGAAATCGTCTCTTGAACGGGATCCATTGATCCAGACTTCGGGTTGGGCTCGATCGGATTCCCGTCGAAGGCCATCACCATCCGACCTTCCGAGTCTTGAACAGCGTGGTGTCTCCCAGGAGGCGCCACGGCAGCCGTCGTGCGAGGCCATTGTCGAACGATTCGAGATTGGCTCGGAGCGCCTCGAACGATGGCCGATATAGGGCCGGCGGCGGCATGAAGACTGGCAGGCCGAGGGAAGCCTCGATCCGGAAGAGGTCGCGGAGGCTACGGCGAACCTGACCGGGAGAATATGCTCGGACCGCGACCGTCATGCCACGAATCTTCGCCTGGATAGGGTCTCGGAGACGGTCGCCCAGACGCGCTATCCGAAGGCGGAACAGCGCGACCGCAGGTTCAGAGATACACAGCCTGTTCGGGACCGTGAACAAAAAACACCCACTCGGTTTGACGAGCCGATGGACGATCCGAGCAACTCCCCGGAGAGAATCCTCGTAGGCGAGGCTGAAGTTCGCATACGCCCCGTCGAAGGGCGACCATTCCGAACGCTCAAGTTCGCTGGCCACCTGGTCGAGTCTTCCGCGAAACACAAGGACGCGCCCTCCGAGATCTGCCGCAGCGATCCGCTCGCGTGCCCGCTCGACCATCCGATCGGAAATGTCAGTAGCGGCGATCCGATGCCCCCGTTCGGCGAGGAAGACCGCGTCAGCGCCAGTACCACATCCAATCTCAATGAGCGTGGATTTCTCCGGGTAAAGGGCCAGGAGCTCTCGTCGGCACTCGTTGCGCATCCAGGCGTTAACGGGGTTGTTGATTGCGATGGCGTCGATGGTATTGGCGGCGCGATCAAAGGCGGTTCGGAGAGCTGATTCGTTGGAAACCATGCTTCCAGACCTCGCCGCTCGTCCTTGACCGACCTTCTTGGCGGACTCGATCGCGGGAATCTTGGGCGACCAACCCGTTTCGGCCCGTGATGGACTCGATCATCGACCTGAACCTTCCGCCAGCCACCCGACTGCAGTGCTTTGTTGGAATCCAACCGGACGAAAACACGGATCGCCGGATCTTCGTGGGTCTCGGAGTCGAGAGCCGGGGGTCGCCCCCGGAGCCGACACCTGCGGCTCCCCTAGCCGCGGATCCTGAGCGGGCGTAGTCCGTGGAGCGGACTCCTTGACTGTTCCCGTTGGTCCGAACACGAACGCACCGAGGGGGCTTCCCGCTTGTGCCTCGCGGTCCGTCAGATACGGGAGCCCCCAGTTGTCCGCGATGAACTTCATCAACGAGGTGTGGTCCATCACGATGTGATCAATCCAGCCTCGTCTGGTGAATGGAGAAATGACAAGGAGCGGAACCCGGAAACCATAGCCCCACTCGTCGACTTGGGGAGGCGCTACGTGGTCATAGAACCCGCCCGACTCATCCCAGACAAGGAAGATCGCGGTCCTTGACCATTGCGTGCCCTTCATTATCGCACCGACGATCTGCATCGTCCACGCTTCCCCGAACGTCACGTTGGCGGTCGGGTGTTCGCTGATCTCTGGATCGAACTCCGGGTCCACATAGGCGACCTGTGGGAGGGCCCCTCGGACGATATCGGGCAGGAGCTGGTCCATCGTCGCAATCTTCTCCATCATTTGTCGATTGTTGCGGATGTGCGGGAAATTTTCCGGGATCGGCGGATAAAACGGGAATACAGAGGAGTAATACTTCCACGAAATTTGGCGTGACTCGAACTGATCGAAAATGGTCGTCAGGTCTAGGCCGCTTGTCCCAATGAGGTTCGTCGTGAGACCGCCGGCATGGCCCGCGAACGAGTACAGTCGGTTCGGGATTGTTGGCCCGAGCATCGATTGGAAGTATCGATCTGCGATCGTGTAGTTCGCCGCCAAGCTCCAGTATCCCGGCAGCTGTTGCCGGTCGTAGTATCCCATGGCGATGGATCCAAGGCCTGAGCCCGCTGCTTCCGCGGCGACGACGAATCCGTCGTTCCTCCCTCCATTGTAGGATTGGAGCATGGCCGCGCGGCTGTGTGGCAAGTCCGGCGTCCACGAGGTCGTCAAGCGGTGCGGACTGATCGAGCCGCCACGTCCGTCGGGCAGCGAAACATTCGGCGGAATTCCATCGACGCCGGAATAGGTCCCGAAGTAATTGTCGAACGCGTGATTCTCCTTCATCAGGACCACCACATGCTCGATTGGAGTGTTCAGAGTCGGGCCTCGACGCGGCGACAGGAAGGACTCAGCGTATAGGAGGTACGCGCCGACGAAACTGCCCACGATAATGCACGCGACGGCCGATCTCCATCTGAAGCCTATGCGGCCCGTCTTTCACCACTCTCCGTCCGCGCGTCGTGGTAGACCTCCAAAATCTGAGGCAGAATCCGGTCCCACGAATAGTCGGCGGCGCGTGCACGACCCGTATTCGCCATCCGACGACGAAGGCCGGGGTCAGACAAGAGACCTTCCAGCGTTTCCGCCAGCGCCCTCGAATTTCCTGGCTCGACAAGCAATCCGGTCTTTCCCTCTTCCACGACATCGGGAATTCCGCCGACTCTTGACGCGACGACCGGAAGACCCGCTGCCATCGCTTCGAGGAGGACAATCCCGAATGGTTCGAATAGCGAGGGCAAAACGAACACGTCGGCCGCCTGGTACGCCCGAATCAACTCGCTCCTTGGGAGCCGTCCGGTGAATGTGACCGATTCCTCAACCCCAAGTGTCCGCGCGAGGGCGTGGACTCGCTCGAGACCGCCTCCATCCTCCCCCACAAGTGTGAGATGGAGCTTCCACCGGATTGCAAGGATTTTCAAGGCGTTCAAAAGGTGCTCAAGACCCTTCTGCTGAGGGTAAATCCGGCCAACGAAAAGGAGCCTCAGGATTTCCCGCGGCTCGTCGCTCTGCTTTATGCCTTCGAATTCCTTGAGATTCACTCCGTTCGGAATGATGCGAATCCGATCGGGGTCGACACCCAGTCGTTGAAGGTTTTGCGCCTCCCGATTCGTGAGGGCAATGACCCGATTGGCCCGCTGAAGTGTGAGGGGCGGAACCGCCCAGTCGAGGAGGCGCTTGGAAAAGGATGGGCCGCCCGCGTCGGAATGGGCGGTGACGACGAGGGGAATGCCTCGGAGCATTTCCGCGAGGCCGCCCGCGATTACTGGAAAGAATCCGTAGGCATGGGCATGGACGACTTGCGGTCCATTTCGGAGAAGGGCCAGGGCCATCCTCGGGGATAGGATGCCGAGACCATGAGGGATCTCAAGCCACTTTACTGCATGAAAGCGGCGAACGGGAAATGGAGCGGGAGGGATTCCTCCGTTGAGTCGGCGAAACGGGAGGTCCGTCAGGAGGTCGGTCGTGAAGACCTCCGTGGACAAGCCACGCTCTGACAAGCCCATCGCAAGGTGATAGACATGCGTCTCGACGCCTCCCAGGGCGGGCGAAAATCTCTGGGTCAGTTGCACGATTCGCGAGCAATCACTCCCTATGGACCACCCGACACGTCGGTCCGTGTTACCCTTAGGACGGACTGGAGACGGGCCAGGGGACGCCAGAGCCAAGGGGTCGGACTCGATTCCGACCTCACGAAAATTCTGGCCAGTTGGACCAGGTGGATAGTGAACAGAGCGCTGAGGGTGTACAAGGCGGCGTACCTGACCCATGCCAAGTCGGACCAGTTGTCGAACGCAAACGCAAGGTCGAAAGCCTGGGGAAACGCGGGAGCGAAAAACCAGATCAGCAGGTTGTTGTTAGCAAGCAGGAAGGCAAAACCCAGGATCCAAGTGAGGCTGAACAAGGATTTCCGCTCAGGATGCCACAGGAGGACGTCCACGTAGAAGAGGGGGAGCAGGTAGACGAGGTATTGTTCATTGATGCCCCAGCGGCTCAGAAAGAATAGAATCGTCAGGAACAGTACTCCCTGGACGGTCGCCTGCGTTCCTCCATCGGGAAAGCGACGGGCGGCGGCAATCGCCCCGAGGATGACGGCAGGCACCCAGACGAAACCGACCAGGAGATAGACATAACCAACCCAGGCTTCATTCGCGTGGAAAATCACGAAACGGAGGAGGCTTACGTACGTCATGCCGGCGCCCCCGCCGTGGCTTGCGAATTGTGCCATTGCCGTGACTCCGGCATAATCCCACCCGGCTACGAAGAACACCAATGCCGTGAAACCGAGAGGGACTCCAACGGAAACCACAGGACCGAGTCGGCGCGCCCCTTGTTGCCGCAAGAGATGATAGGGGAGATAAATCACGGGAAGCCATTTCAACAAGATCGCGAGGCCTACGCCCGCATGGCCCTTCCAGGTCCAGTTCGTTAGGAGGAACGCGAGGTATAGGGCCGCAACGACCGAATCGAACATCCCCCAGAGCGCGGAGACTGCGATCGCGTAGGGGAAGAACATCCAGAATTTGATGCCCCGAAGGGCGATTGCGGGACTTCCTCCTCCATGGAGAATCGCTCGATAGATCATCAGGCCAAGGACGGTGTCGCCCACGACGGGAGGCTGCTTCAAAAGGAAGTACAGGACGAACCGATTCGTGCCAGGGACGAGTGCGAAGAGGCGGTACAATCCGGCCCCAACCAATGGCCACAATGGCAAATATCCAACGCCTGGGAGTTGGTCATTCAGAAAGGCGAAACTCAGGCCGGGGACGGGGGGCATGTACGATTCATACGGGTTCTGGCCTGCCGACACAAAAAAGGAGTTGCGGATCCATACCTCCATGTCATAGGGATGACCTGTCCAAAAACACAAAACCTCGCGGATCGCGAGGCCGATGAGGAGCAGACCGCGGGGCGAGTTGAGGCCGAGTCGCAGGTTGAGCGACATCTAGTCCACCATGGGCCACACAGGCTGGAAACCGCGCCCAACTGCGCCGTCCAACCGCGCCAATGAATGGGCGATAATTTCGAAAGGAATCGCAACGGCAAGAAAAGCTATCATCCGGATCGGCCGTTGGAAAAATTCTGCCATGAGGATTCTGGCCGCAAGGGCCGGGTCGATCCGAGCCAGAGCCTCGAGAGTGTATGGATTTCGGCCGAACAGCCGAGAGACCTGCCAGTGGCCCCTGAGGTTTCGTCGCCGCTGCGTCAGGAGACCGCGCAGTGTGGAGGGGGTTTCGACGAAGACAATTGCCTCAGAACAAAACTGGACGGTAATTCCTCGGGTCGCTGCAAGCATCCCGAAGTATGAACCGTCGCATGTGATGTCTTTTGGGATTGAGTCTGTGAAACCTCGTTTCATGGCCATGAGCTCGTCGCAACAGTGATTGCCTTGGCCCTTCAGGGCAAGCGCGTCCAAGGTGCGATTGTGTAGACGCCACCACGCATCCTCGAGGCGGGAGACCGTGGGACTCCTGGACGACTCCGGAATCGGACAGCCGCAA
>Ga0066698_10001376_pt1 | contig 10562 bp, 6 predicted proteins | sample GraSoiAngelo_147_FD_66457 | JGI IMG/M metagenome (GOLD analysis project Ga0066698, IMG submission 66457) | Grasslands soil microbial communities from the Angelo Coastal Reserve, California, USA - 14_1009_05_40cm | ecosystem: Environmental > Terrestrial > Soil > Grasslands | place: USA... | reverse complement strand
CGAGTACGAGAAGGAATTACAGCCCTTTGTCTTGCAGGACGTATGGCGTTTTCAGGAAGCAGACCCCGGGCGGGAAGCGCACTATACGTTGCAGCTTCCGGCAGGCTGGGAATACAAAGCCACGTGGATGAACTATCCGGAGGTGAAGCCGGCGCAATCGGGAAACCAGTCACAATGGAGCGTGAGCGACATCAAGGGGATAAAGCACGAAGACAGTATGCCGCCCTGGCAAGGCGTGGCCGGCCAGATGATAGTCTCGTTTTTCCCGCCGGGAAGTTCAGCGCAAAACCAGGGATTTCAGAACTGGAAGCAAATGGGGATTTGGTACCAGGGGCTGACCAGCGGACGGCGGGATGCTTCTCCAGAACTTAAACAAAAGGTAGCGTCGCTGACGGCTTCCGCGAGCGCTCCCGCCGCGAAAATGAAGGCCCTTGGAGAGTTTGCGCAGCGGGACATCCGGTACGTGGCGATTGAGCTGGGGATCGGCGGGTGGCAACCGCACCCAGCCGCGGAAGTGTTTGCGCACCATTACGGTGACTGCAAGGATAAAGCAACGCTGATGGGAGCGATGCTGCATGAGATCGGCATCGATTCGTACTACGTAGTCATTAATTCCGAGCGCGGTTCCGTTACGCCAGAGACGCCGGCTCACATGGGCGGTTTCGACCACGTGATCCTTGCCATCAAACTGCCTGATGGAGTCAGCGAGGGCTCTCTCGCAGCCACGATGTTCCACCCGAGGCTCGGCAAGATCTTGTTCTTTGACCCCACAGACGAATTGACCCCCTTTGGACAGCTTAGTGGCGCGCTGCAGGCGAATTATGGACTGCTGGTAACGCCGGATGGCGGTGAGTTGGTCGAACTTCCGGAATTGCCGCCGGCCATGAACGGGATTCAGAGGACCGCCAAGCTCAATTTGAGCGCTGCGGGCACGTTGAGCGGCGAAGTGCAGGAAACACGCGTGGGCGACCGCGCCTGGTCGCAGCGGTGGGCGCTGCGAACGGTTACAAAGGATACGGACAGGATCAAGCCGATTGAAACTCTGCTTTCCCATTCGCTTGCAACTTTCCAAATTACCAACGCGAGCGTCGGCAACCTGCAACTGACCGATCAGCCGTTTTTGTACAATTACTCGGTGGTCGCACAGAATTATGCGAAGTCAGCAGGAAACCTGTTGTTGGTCCGGCCTAGATTCATCGGTAACAAATCGAGCGACCTGCTGGAAACAAAAGAGCCCCGAAAATATGCCGTGGAATTTGACGGGCCATCGCGGGACTCGGACACATTTGAAATCACGCTTCCGCCGGGTTACGAAGTGGATGACCTGCCACCGCCGGTGAACGCGGATTACAGTTTCGCGAGCTATCACAGCAAGACAGAAGTGAATGGGAACACTTTAAAATACACGCGGACGTTTGAAATCAAAGAGCTGAGTGTGCCGGTCAACAAGGTCGAGGATTTGAAGAAACTCTATCGCATCATTGCGGGCGACGAGCGCAATACTGCGGTGTTGAGGCCTGCGACTCACTGATTTTCACTTCGGTAAGCGTCCTCGCGATTTTTACGCAGAGCTTTCACCGACCAGACCGTGTCCGCGCGCCCGATTAGAAAGGCGGCGAAGCAGAGCGCAAATACCGAATGGCTCAGGCTTGCGCCAAAGTATTGCCAGAAGGCCGCTCCCGCGCCGGGGTAGTCCGAAGAGAAGAGTAGCGTGAGCATGAAGACGAGGCCGCAGAAACTTGCGGAACGCACCAAAATGCCGAGAACCAGCGCAATTCCAATCGCCAATTCGCCATAGGCCACCAAAAAGGCGATGCCCGTGGCGTGTGGAAGGACAAAGCCGCGCAGGATGGGCGCCATGAACGGATAAGTCCCGCCCTCCAGGAACTTATTGATCCAGAATTGAAAGCCGCCGTGAAGTGTAAATGCGGTGCCGAAAACTTTGTATTGCGCGAAGATCAGGAAAAGAATCCCCACACCGACACGGACCAGGGCAAGCGCTTCGCTGTTGCGGACACTGGAATCCGGCGGAAGATTCATCGCCACTCCCATTCTACGGTGGAGCTCCCACTCCCGCGGTATTCGCGCGAGGGATGAAGAATAGTATTGCCGCAGGAGGTTGCATGGCGGCCAATTTTTTGCGAAGAGCGCGGGGCGAAGCTTCCAGCATTTGTTTCATCAGCGAGGCAGCCGCTTCAAAAGAGAGGTGGAGACGAAAGACGTCCGCGTGTTCCGCGTGGGAATATTTTTCGTAGCGCGGAGTGGAATCTTTCGCTGCCATGAGCAAGATTTCCCAGGGACTCTGCTTTTGAAACAATTTCTTCGCCGAAGCCTCATCGCGCGCAAGGCCAACCAGGGAGCGCTGCGTGCCGCCTCCAATTTCGAGAGAGACTGAAGTTACTTGGGCGGTGTTGAACGGACACCCGGGATCATCATCTGGAAAACGGGCGAGGAGTCCGGCGACTTCGATTTCGGTGGAAGCAAACCCATCCCACCAGTAGCGATAACTGTTATAGACGACAGTGCCGGCGCGAAAAATCTGCTGCACGCGCGCGACGTTCTTGCCCGTCACGCTAACCACCATATCCGCGAGTTCGGCAAGGCGAAACGTTTGCTTCACAACCGGCCGCACGGTGACATAGCCCGCGTCTTCTTCTGTGAAGCGCAACGCGATGTTTTCAGGGAGCGGCATGCGGAAGGAATGATGCGAAGGCTCAGCCGAGTTTCAAGAGGCGGTCGCGCACGCGATCGCTGAGAATCTTGCCGTCAACGGTCTTGCCTTCAAGGGCCGCTTTGGCAGCTTTCACTACGGCGCCCATTTGCTTAATGGAATTCGCGCCGGATTCGGAGATCGCTTTCGCGATTGCCGCATCCATTTCGGCCGCGCTGGCCCCTGCAGGCAGATAGGATTCGATGATGGCGAGCTCCTTAGCTTCTTTGCCGGCAAGTTCCGGGCGATTGCCCTTGGTGAACTGCTCGATGGATTCCTTGCGCTGTTTTACAAGAGTCTGAAGAATCTGAATGGACTCGGCGTCGTCGAGCGCGCGTATCTTTTCGACTTCCTTGTGCTTGATGGCCGCCTTAATTCCCCGCAGGACGCTAAGTCGCAGTTCATCTTTGGCCCGCATCGCGTCGACCAGATCCTTCTGAATTTTTTCCGCAAGACCCATCGGATCTCCTCGTCCACCCGACTATAGCAGAGCAGGAGCCCGCACCGGCAACCACCGAAATCGGCCGTCCGCTCACGCGGCGGATAAGTGCACCATTCAAAAAGCTCCCGGAGAGGGCCGCTGTCGAGTACCGGCCTTCTTTTTTCTCGGCTCGATGATTTGACACTGTAGGCGCGGCTCGCTACTTTTGAGCTCTTCTCCGGTAGCAGAGAATCTCGCTTTTTGATGCGTCCGGCCGGTTGGAATCGAGATCAGAAAGGGATAAATGAAAGTCATCGTAGCGGACAAGATCAGCGATCGGGGCGTGCAATTGTTGAAGGAGCAGCCGGGCTGGAACGTGGTGATGACGGCGAATGATTCATTGAAAGCGGAGATTGCCGACGCGGATGCTTTGATTGTGCGCAGCGCAACGAGAGTGACAGCGGAATTGCTGGATTGCGCAAAAAAATTGCGCGCCGTGGGCCGTGCCGGCGTAGGCGTGGACAACATCGACCTGGATGAAGCGACCAAGCGCGGCGTGCTGGTGATGAGCACGCCCGGCGGAAGTTCGGTCAGCGTTGCCGAGCATACTTTTGCATTGTTATTGGCGCTTGTTCGTCAGCTCCCAAAATTTGATGCTGCCATGCGCGAGGGCCGGTGGGAAAAATCCTCGTCGGGCGCCGAAGTGCGCGGGAAGACCTTGGGGCTCGTTGGGCTCGGCCGCATCGGCAGCGAGGTAGCGTCGCGGGCGGAAGCGTTCGATATGCGCGTCGTTGCTTACGATCCGTTCATCAGCGAAGCCGCGGCGCGGGAGCTGTCCGTGGAACTTGTGCCACTCGATCAACTTTTGGCGGAATGTGATTTTATCTCGCTGCACACGGCGGTGAGCCCGCAGACGCGGGACATGATCAACGCCCTGTCCATCGCGAAGATGAAGAAAGGCGTGCGCATCATCAACGCTGCGCGCGGAGAGCTGATCAACGAAGCCGACCTGGCGGCGGCCATCAAGGGCGGACACGTCGCGGGAGCGGCGCTGGACGTCTTTGCAGAAGAGCCGCCGAAGAATTGCCCGCTGATCGGGCTTCCGAACGTAATCACCACGCCGCACGTGGCGGGCTCCACGGCGGAGGCTCAAGAAGAACTGGGCACGCAGGTTGCGCTGCAGATCCGCGATTATCTGGTGGAAGGAGTGATTCGCAATGCCGTGAATCTACCGGCACTTTCGCCGGACCAATATCGGCGCGTGCGGCCGTACCTGGAGCTTGCGGAGCGACTCGGGTCGCTGGTTTCACAGGCGGCAGGAGTGCGGCCGGCGCGGATACGCATCCGCTACGCGGGCGAAGTAGCGGAGGTTGGAACGCATCTGCTTCGCAGCGCCGTGCTGGCGGGCGTGCTCAACGCTGTGCTGGACCAAAAAGTGAACGTCGTCAACGCGCCGGCAGTGGCAGCTGCAAGAGGCCTGACGGTGGAAGAACAGACCCGCAGGCGCGAACATGGTTTTCCAAACACGCTTGAGGTCTCCGCACTGCCCGAAAAAACCGGAACAGCCGCAGGTTTCACGGCGGAAGGCACAGTCCTGCATGACGGCTCACCGCGCGTGCTGCAGATCGAAGGAATTCCGCTAGAGGCGCAGCTCGAGGGGACGATTCTCTATTTAAGAAACCGCGACGAGCCCGGCGTCATTGGGCAGATCGGGACGACGCTGGGGAAGCTCGGCGTCAATATCGCTACATTTGCTCTCGGCCGCCGGGAAGCCCAGCGTGGCGCCGACGCCGTTTCGCTCGTACGTGTCGACGGGAAAGTGTCACCGGCCATTCTGGAGCCAATTCGGGCGATACCGGCCATCACTGAGGCTAAGCTACTGCATTTGGGCTAGATAGAGTCTTTTCGAAGTTGGCGAGAGCAAGTTCCTTCCATTCTGTTCTTGAGTGGATCTTCCCATTTTGGAGACGAAAGGGACGAGTGCGCGCAAAGATTGCTGCGGGGCGGGCATGTACTGGGCCCTGGTGGCCAATGCGTGAGAAAAATAGCTGCATTAAATCGAAACAACTTGACTTGACATCCTCAGGCATCCTGGTCTAAAAGCTAGCTCAACGGTAGCTTGTGTCGAGCGGCGGGTAAGGTTGCCCGGGGATTATTGACATCTCGTGAGCGGTCTTGAGTCAGCGGCGAGTCGGCGCCACTTCTCATTTATCCGGCACCTTCCTTTTAGGTTTGGATCGATCTTCAATTTATGGTGCGCGAAGGGAGAATGTATGTATTCACATTCAATTAAGCGCAGCCTTCTGGTGGGCTTTGTAGTTCTTGTGTATGCGGCGGTTTGCGCGTGGGCGCAGACCGGCACCACTTCGGTAAGAGGTGCGGTTACTGATAAAACGGGGGCGGCCATCGTCGGCGCGAAAGTGACGGTCATCAACGCAGCACAGGGGTTGCAGCGCGAAACTCTCACGGATGGCTCCGGTGCGTACGAATTTCTCGCGCTTCCTCCGGGCAGTTATGTGTTGGCGGTTGAAACGAAAGGTTTCCGTAAATTCGAGCAGAGGAACCTGCAATTGCTGGTGAACTCACCTGCTACCGTCAACGCCACCCTGGAGGTGGGCGCGGCCACAGAGACCGTCGAAGTATCTGCGCAGGCCGTGGCCCTCAACACCACCGACGCATCACTGGGGAGTGCCTTCGGTGAGAATCAGGTGAAGCAGTTGCCGCTGGAGGGGCGAAACGTACCAGACTTGCTTACATTGCAGGCTGGCGTCACCTATACAGGCAACCGGCCCGATGTAAATCGGGATGTCGATACGCGTAGCGGTGCCGTGAATGGAGCTCGCAGTGACCAGAGCAACGTCACCCTAGACGGAGTGGACGTCAATGACCAGGTAAATGGGAGCGCGTTCACCTCCGTTTTACCCGTCACATTAGACTCCATCCAGGAGTTCCGGGTCACGACCACCAACGCTAACTCCGACCAGGGACGTTCATCGGGTGCCCAGGTATCTCTGATCACGAAGAGCGGCACCAACAATTTTCGCGGCTCGCTCTACGAGTATCACCGCAATACCTACACAAGCGCTAACGATTACTTTGTGAAGCTCGCGGAATTGCAGTCCGGCCAGCCGAACCTACCTCCCAAGCTCCTTCGAAACATCTTTGGTGGATCACTGGGCGGCCCCTTCATGAAGGATCGTTTCTTCTTTTTTGTGAATTACGAAGGTTCGCGCCAACGCGAAGAGGCCAGCGTTCTGCGCATTGTGCCGAGCGATAATTTACGACAAGGAATGATTCGGTATGTGTGTGCCAGCAGCGATCCGAATTGTTCCACTGGCAACACCAAAGTGAACGTCGTCAATGATCCATCCTTGGGCCTTGTTGCCACACTGACTCCTGCCCAAATTAAGGCGATGGATCCCCTCGGTCTTGGAGTCAACCCGGTCATGCTGAAGTACTTCAACTCTTTTCCTGAACCGAATGACTTCGGTCAAGGTGACCTGCTCAACTTTGTAGGGTTCCGCTTCCGCGGTCCGGTCCCAACCAACAACAACTGGTATATCGCACGGGCCGATTATAAACTTACGTCGAGCGGGAACCACACCTTGTTTTGGCGCGGTGCCTTGCGAAACGATGTGCACTCCACTGCTCCCTACCTTCCAGGTACCCCTCCCGAACATACTTTTGCAGATTACAGCAAGGGCTTCAGCGTGGGTTACACGGCACTACTTAAGCCCACCCTGATTAATAACTTCCACTGGGGTTTCACGCGGCAGAGCTTTGGCAATATCGGTAACAATGACAGCCAGCCATTCATCTTCTTTAGAGGGCTAAACGACGACGAGGGAGCCAACAACTCCGAACTCGCTGTCACCCGGAGCAGCTCTTTCCAGACTCCGGTGCATAACTTCGTCGACGACCTATCTTGGACAAGAGGTAAGCACACACTACAATTCGGCACGAACATCCGTTTCATCCGGAATCCTCGCCAGAACTTTCTGAGTTCCTTTTCGTCAGCTTCGACCAACTCTTCGGGGTTGGACACAGCCGGGATTGTAGGCTCTAAGTCTCCCCTTGATCCGCGAAACCACTCGAGTGACGGATTGCCCGCGGTCAATCGCGCATTCAGGCTTGGGTATAACTGGCCGATCATGGCGATGATGGGAATCGTTAGCGAGGTGGATGCGACTTTCAACTTCGATAAGACGGGCACGGCGCTACCTCAGGGGTCGCCTCTCAGGCGCCGGTTCGCTGCAGACGAATACGAATTCTACTTCCAGGATTCCTATCGGGTGCGAAGTAACCTTACCGTGACTTACGGCTTGCGTTATTCAATGTTCTCACCACCCTGGGAGACCAACGGAACGGAAGTGACGCCGAAAGGTTTTCCGATCGGTGGCGGGAGCCCGATCAGCCTTGCGCAATGGTTCCAGCAGCGAGCGTCCAAGATGCTTACTGGTGGATCGTCGGTTACGGATCCGCTGCTTTCCTACGACTTGGCGGGACCGGCCAACGGAAAACCAGGTTGGTACGATTGGGACTACAAGAACTTTGGGCCACGCCTGGCCTTTGCCTACACGCCGCGAGCCAAGGAAGGCTTATTCCGAAGTCTCTTCGGTAGCGGAGATAAGACCGTCATCCGTGGCGGTGTCGGTGTCGTATTTGACCGCATCGGTGCGGGGCTCCTGAGCACCTTCGACCGCACAGGCTCCTTCGGCCTTTCCACAGGGATCACTGCACCGGTCCCCTGCGTGGGACCGACCAGCCTAGACCCCTGCACCGGTACTCCTATCGCGCCGCGCCTTACCGATCTAAATGTCATCCCGCAGCTCGATGGGTCTGGGAGTCCGTATTTCCCCCCCACCCCAAAGGGAGGCTTTCCATTCACTTATCCGCCAGCAGGTACGGGACTGGCAATCCTATGGGGGTTGGACGACGGTATCAAGACGCCTTACGCTTACACTCTAGACTTTTCGGTTGGGCGCGAATTGCCCGGGAACGTGAGCCTTGAAGTTTCCTATGTGGGGCGCCTTGCTCATCGGCTTTTGTCGCAAGAGGATCTCGCAATGCCGCTGAACATCGTGGACCCGAAGTCCAAGGTCGATTACTTCACGGCGGCCAAGCGGCTGTCAGAGATAGGGTTCACGGGTGCACCCACTTCGGCAGTCAACGCCGCAATGGTCGGTCCGACTGCGGCCTACTGGCAAAACATGGTCGCGCCCTTGAAACCTGGTGACCAGTATTCACTCGCTTGCAGTGGCGGGTTCACCACAGATGTCACACAGGCCATGTACGATCTCTTTGCCTGCGGCGGAGGACCGGTTTTTGGCTTTGGAGATGAGACTACTCCCCTCGCCAATCTGGACTATTGGGGCTCTGATTTTAGCGGAAACGCAGGCATCCTCGGCGCGTCCGGCACTTACTATCCCTCAATCTTCGGTCCGAACGCTTACTTCAATAGCCAATTTCACTCGCTTTACGCCTGGCGGTCCGTGGGCAACGCAAACTACCACGCCATGCAGGTTAACCTGCGAAAGCGCATGTCGCACGGAGTGCAGTTTGATTTCAACTACACCTACTCCAAGTCCATTGACATCTCATCCGACGCGGAACGCATTGGTGCTTGGAGCGGTCTGGGGGGCCAAGTAATTAATTCCTGGGCTCCCAATTCGCTGCGAGCTGTCTCTGACTATGACATAACCCACCAGTTCAACACTAACTGGATCTTCGAAATGCCTTTTGGCAGGGGCCGGTGGATTGGCCGTAACTCACATGGAGCCGCCGAAGCGATCATCGGAGGTTGGCAGCTCTCAGGCTTGGCCCGTTGGACTACTGGGTTCCCGGTTTCAATCAGTAACGGCGCAACTTGGCCGACAAACTGGCAACTCGGCGGGGACGCAACGCAAATAGGCCCGGCGCACCCCCACACCACGCTGCGGCCAGATGGCACGGTAAACCTTTTTCCGACAGACCTGCCCGTAACGGACATCGGTCTCGGCCCTTTCCGCCATGACTTGCCTGGCGAGAGTGGCAACCGCAACACGATTCGCGGCCCGGGATTCGCCGGCCTCGATCTGGGACTCAGCAAGCGCTGGAAGATGCCCTTTGGGGAATCCCAGAATCTGTTGCTCCGTTGGGAAGTTTTCAACGTCCCGAACTTGAAGCGCTTCGACGTCCAGACAATAACGACGGATATCTCTTCAAGTTCGTTCGGCGCATACAGCGGAATGCTTACCAATCCGCGCGTGATGCAGTTCGCGTTGCGGTACGAGTTCTAATCACAGGACTACATCTCGCGGCATAAACGCGCTGCTGCAAAAACCGCCGGGAAGCGAGAGTTTCCCGGCGGTTCTTTTTTTCGGCAACTTATGGTGGATGCCTAGAGAAGTTTGCCAAATTCGCTTACATGGGAAAGGCATCCTGATTCTCTTCGTAGGGAGGAAGATGGGGAAATGGAGTTAGGGACGGTCGGGGCTTTCGGAGGGCTTCGTGGACGCCCCAAACGGTTTCGATAATGGCGAAAGAGATGGGTACCCAGATGAATTTGGGCTCCTTGATAGGGGGCGGCGGCAGGGATCTGTGGCCCTTGGTGCCTGCGCCGCGCGGTCCTTGCGGCTCTGGTTCCGCTGCGGAGGAGTCGAGAACGATACGATAGGCGGCGCCTTCGGGGATCTCACGCACGTCGTCGTCGACGGCAAGGCGCAGCGAGGCGCGAACGCTCTTGACCAGGACTTCTCTAGGATTCGGAACCGTGAGTTGTCCGATGGTGGGTAGGTCCGTATTGGGGCGAATTATTGCTGCGGCGACATGGATGGCGAGGGCCATGGAATTCGCCGTGGAGAAAATGGCAGAGCCGGTGGTGAGGATAGCCGCGGGACGGTCGTTTTCTAGGGAGCTAAAGTGACACTGCTGGAGCCGGACAGCAAGAGACGCGCTGCGCCCGCGCGGATCTGGAGGCTGCCGCCTGGTTCGGTGCGCAACTAGTCGCCTGGGAAAATGGTGGCGCCTGTAGAAGTGTTTCCCGCGCCGAGATGGGCGCGGTCCGCGTAAACAATCGCACCGAGGGAAGAAGAGGAAGCGCGCGAAAGAGGTGTTTGCAGCAGAGAACAAGAGAAAATTGCTGCGAGGATTACGCGCCAGCGCGCCATTTCCGCCAAGAATAAGAAATAGGTTTCGAATCGTCAATTAAAAGTACAGTGGTCAAGCGATTAAATGGCGAATCGCAGGCCCTCCGCAAAGAACACGACAGCGGAAGAGACGGGACAACGGGACAAGCCTCGTGTAGCCGTGGGTGGAGAGCTGTGCTAATCTGAATGTGAAGTTTGAGGCGGGCAAATCCCGCTTTTCGGTCGGGGCGTAGCGCAGCCTGGCTAGCGCGCCTGGTTCGGGACCAGGAGGTCGATGGTTCAAATCCATTCGCCCCGACCATTT
>Ga0066698_10001375_pt1 | contig 10567 bp, 10 predicted proteins | sample GraSoiAngelo_147_FD_66457 | JGI IMG/M metagenome (GOLD analysis project Ga0066698, IMG submission 66457) | Grasslands soil microbial communities from the Angelo Coastal Reserve, California, USA - 14_1009_05_40cm | ecosystem: Environmental > Terrestrial > Soil > Grasslands | place: USA... | reverse complement strand
GACCTGATCACGGCGATCGTGACCGAGGAGGGCGTGCTCCGGCCACCGTTCGGGCCGGCGCTACGGGAGGCGATGGACCGTCGCGAAGCGCGGCGGGCCGCCGCGAAGCCCTATCCCATCGAGCCCGCGCCGATGGAAACCGTTTGATGGCCACCGTTGCGCTCGACCGGACCGGGACGCGCGTCGTGGCGGAGACGACCACGGACCGCGAGCTGATCCGGTCGTTCCTCGATCGTGACCGCATCTTTGCCGCGTACGCCCTCGCCGACCTCGAGGACCGCGACGCGAGCCGGGCGAGATGGGGGATCGCGCGCGCGGGCGACGAGGTCGTGGCGCTCGTGCTCGAGTACGGCGGAGCGGCGCCGCAGCCGTTGTTCATCGTCGGCCGCGACGACGGCGTCGAGGCGATCCTGCGCGACGTCATCCGGCCGTCGATCGCGTACGTCGCCTGCCTGCCCGCCAACCAGGCCGCGGTCGAGCGGCGCTACCGCCTCGAGCCCGGGCCGCAGATGGTCCGGATGTGGGTCGACAAGGCGGCGTTCCGGCCCGTGGTCGACCCCGGCGTCGAGCGCCTCGTGCCCACCGACGCGGGTGAGCTGAACCGGCTGTATCGCCTCGGCTTCGGCAGCTGGCTGCCGCCGCAGGCGATCGCCAACGGCGTCTACTACGGCATCCGGGTGAACGGGCGACTCGTGGCCGCGGCGGGCACGCATGTCATCGGGCGGGCGGCCCGGATCGCCGTCGTCGGCAACGTCCTGACCCAGCCCGAGTTCCGCGGCCGGGGCTACGCACAGGCGACCACGACGGCCGTCACGGCCCGATTGCTCGAGACCTGCGACCATGTCGTGCTCAACGTCCGCTCGGACAATCCGCCGGCGCTCAATGCGTACCGGCGACTGGGCTTCGCCGAGCACGTTCGGTTCGAGGAGCGCCTCGGGCACCGCATCGGCTCGCTGTGGGCCGACGTGGCCTCTGCGCTCCGCCGCTTCACACGCAGCAGGGAGTCGCAGCCTCGATGACCGTGACCGGCTCCGGTGTGACCCACGACGTGACCGACATCGCTCTCACCCCGGAGGGCCTCCGGCGCATCGAGTGGGCCGAGCGCGAGATGCCCGTGCTGCGCTCGATCCGGGAGCGCTTCGCGACCGAGCGGCCGCTGGCGGGGATCCGCGTCGGCGCGTGCCTGCACGTGACGACCGAGACGGCCAACCTCATGCGGACGCTGCAGGCCGGCGGTGCCGATGTCGCGCTGGCCGCATCGAACCCGTTGTCCACTCAGGATGACGTCGCCGCCGCGCTCGTGAGCGAATATGGGATCCCGGTCCATGCGCGGCGTGGCGAGGATCGCGACACCTACTACCGCCACCTCAGCTCGGTGGCCGACACGCACCCCACGTTGACCATGGACGACGGCTGTGACCTCGTCTCCCTGCTCCACCAGGACCGCGCCGCGCAGGTCAAGGAGGTCCTCGCGGGGACCGAGGAAACGACCACCGGCGTGATCCGCCTTCGGGCGATGGCCGCCGACGGCGCCCTGGGCTACCCCGTGATCGCCGTCAACGAGGCGCAGACGAAGCACCTCTTCGACAACCGCTACGGGACCGGCCAGTCGACGCTCGACGGGATCCTGCGGGCGACGAACCTGCTGATCGCCGGGCGGAACGTCGTCATCGCCGGCTACGGCTGGGTCGGACGCGGGATCGCGTCGCGCATGGCCGGCCACGGCGGGCACGTGGCGATCATCGAGATCGATCCGATTCGCGCCCTCGAGGCGCTCATGGACGGCTTCCAGGTCATGACCGCGGGCGAGGCCGCGGCCTGGGGCGACCTGTTCGTGACCGCGACCGGCAACGTGAACGTCTTCCGGCGCGAGCACTTCGAGGCGATGAAGGACGGCGCGGTCATGGCCAACTCGGGCCACTTCGACGCCGAGCTCGACCTCGCGGCGCTGCGCCAGATGGCCGAGGGCCACGTGCGCGAGGTTCGCGAGAACGTCCAGGAGTTCGACATCGGCGGCAAGCGGCTGCACCTGATCGCCGAGGGTCGGCTGGTGAACCTTGGCGCCGCCGAGGGCCACCCGGCCGCGGTGATGGACATGAGCTTCGCCAACCAGGCGCTCGCCGCGGAATACGTGGCCAAGCACCACGCCGAGCTCGACCGACGTGTGTACGGCGTGCCGCCCGCGATCGACGCCGAGGTCGCCCGGCTGAAGCTCGCGGCGTTCGGGGTGAACGTCGAGCCGATGACCGCGGAGCAGGCGGAGTACGTCGCGTCGTGGAAGCACGGCACGTGAGCGAGCGCTGCCGATGACCGCGACGGAGGAGCGAAGAACCCCCCGCAGCGTGATCACTGCCCCATTCGGGTCGTGGGCCTCGCCCTTCAAGATCGAGCGGCTGACCGATCGCGTCGTCTTCCTCAGCGAGCCGCACGGGATCGACGGGATCCGCTGGTGGATCGAGGGCCGGCCGGAGGAGAGCGGGCGGCAGGTGCTCGTGCGTCGGGAGACGGACGGCACGCTGACCCGGATGACGCCGGAGGAGTTCAACGCCCGCTCGCGCGTCCACGAGTACGGTGGCGCCGCCTACCTCGTCTCGGGCGATCTCGTCGTCGTGTCGGACTTCACCACTGGTCGCCTCCATCGCATCGTGCGCCCGGGCGAGCTCGTGCCGCTCACGCCCGAGCGCCAGTGGCGCTATGCGGACGCGATCCACGACGCGGCGCGCAACCGGCTGATCGCCGTCCGCGAGGACCACGAGCCAGACACGGTCGCGAGCCACGGCGAGTGGAACAACGAGCTGGTCGCGATCGACCTCGACTCGGGCGACGTGGCGGTGCTCGCGACGGGCTCCGACTTCTACGCCGCGCCGCGCCTCTCGCCGGACGACTCGACCCTCGCCTGGCTCGAATGGCACCACCCGAACATGCCCTGGGACGGCACGGAGCTGCGCCTCGCCACGATCGGCGCCGACGGCTCCCTCGGCGAGCCGCGAACCATCGCCGGCAGCCGGACGGACTGGATCAGCCAGCCGCGCTGGTCACCCGAGGGGGTGCTCCACTTCGCGGCCGAGCCGACCGACTGGATGAACCTCTACCGGTATGTCGATGGCAAGGCGGTGCCGATCTCGAACGTCGAGGCGGAGCTCGTCGCGCCGGACTGGCAGTTCGGCTACCGGACATACACGTTCCTCGACGGCGGCGACATCCTGGCCATCGCCCGGAGCTCCGGGCGCGACAACCTGATCCGGATCGCTCCCGACGGCTCGAGCATCACGATCGACCTGCCGTACACGGAGATGAACGGGCTCTCGGTCGACGGTGATCGCCTCGTGCTCCGCGCCGCTGCGCCCGACAAGCCGGCGGCGGTCATCGAGATCGACCTGCAGGGCAACGTCACGGTCCTGCGAACCGCCAACCCCACGATTCCCGAGCGCGAGGACGTCTCGATCCCCGAGCACATCGAGTTCCCGACGACCGGCGATCTGACCGCGTTCGGCAACTTCTACCCGCCAACGAACCGCTCCTTCGTCGGCCCGGCCGGCGAGCTCCCGCCGCTGATCGTGACCAGCCACGGCGGCCCGACCGCGGAGGCGTTCTCGGGCTTCGCCACCGGTATCCAGCTGTTCACGAGCCGCGGCTACGCCGTGCTCGACGTCGACTACGGCGGCTCAACCGGCTACGGCAAGGCGTATCGCAAGAGGCTCGAAGGCCAGTGGGGCGTCGTCGACGTCGACGACTGCGTCGCCGGTGCCGTGCACCTCGCCGAGCAGGGCCTGGTCGACGGCGAGCGCACCGCCATCCGCGGCGGGAGCGCGAGCGGCTACACGACCCTCGCGGCGCTGGCGTTCACCGACGAGTTCGACGCGGGGTGCACCTATTTCGGGATCGGCGACCTGCGCGCGTTCGTCAAGGACACCCACAAGTTCGAGTCGCGCTACCTCGAGAGCCTGCTCGGACCGTGGCCGGCCGCGAAGCAGGTCTACCTCGATCGATCGCCGTCCCTGCATGCCGAGCAGATCACCGCGCCCGTGCTCGTGCAGCAGGGCGCCGACGACCGGATCGTGCCGCCGTCGGAGGCCGAGCGGATCGTCGATGCGCTCTTCGAGCGGCGCATCCCGCACGCCTACCTGCTGTACCCGGGCGAGGACCACGGCTTCCGCGGCCACGACGCGATCATGCGCTCGTTCGGGGCTGAGCTCTCGTTCTACGCCCAGGTCTTCGGCTTCGAACCGGCCGACGATATCGAGCCGCTCGAGATCCAGTTCCTCGCCGAATCTCGCTCCCGCGACGGCTCTGACGGCGCCTGACTGGCTGGACGAGGCGTCTGATGACTGATCCTGTCGGTTGGCGCGGCGTTCGGTACGGCAGTCCTGTGTTCGCTGCTGACGGCAGCCGAGTCGGGACCGTCCACGAGATCCTCGGGTCCGATTCGGAGGACATCTTCCACGGGGTCCGCGTCCAGCTGTCGGCGAGGCGCGACGTCATGGTCTCTTCGGACGACGTCTCGAGCCTCACCACGGACGGCGTGGCGACGAGCCTAAGCCGCACGGAGATCGATGGCCTTCCGACCTACTCCGACGAGGCGACCTACCACCTCGCGTCGGTCGGCTGGCTCCGTCGACACCTCGGCTGGCGTCGCGACTCGGAGAGCGACGAGGAAGCGGGGTAGGCCCACGCGGGCCGACGAGAGGGACCGGCGAGACCGTTAGCCCCGCCGCAAGAGCCGATCGAGAACGCTCCGCTTCCGTCGGGGGGCCGCGCCGCCGGCCTGTTTGCGTTCGAGGTCGGCCAGCTCCTCCTTGTCGAGGGCTGCCTGACGCTCAGCCGACTCGACAGCCTGCCGGTGTTGTGTCTCTTCGGGATCCAGCGCCTCAAGCGCGACGCGGTCTCGACCAGGGACGAACCCAGCCATTTCCGGTGTCCTCCTACGGTCGACCCCATGGTAGGTACCTAGCTGACAACCCTCAGTCAGCGCGATGTCACACGAAGAGGTCGCGAATTGCCGCCAAGCCGTGATGGACGTCCTCGAACGAGGTCGTCAGCGGCGAGAGGCCGACACGGATCGAGTCGGGCGCGCGGAAGTCGACGATGACGTCCTGCGCGACGAGCGATTGAGCGAGGCGTCGTGCGTCGGGGTGGCGGATCGAAACATGGGCGCCGCGGCGCGACGAGTCGCGGGGCGAGCCGATCGAGCAGCCGAGCGGCGCGAGCCAGGCGTCGGTCAGCGCGATGGCATATTCAGTGAGCGCGATGCCCTTTGCGCGAATGGCGTCCATGCCTGCGTGGGCGACCTCCTCGATACCGGCGTCGAGCGATGTCAGCGCGATAACCCCGGGCGTCCCGACGAGCCAGCCGAGGATGCCCAGCTGACGCTGGAACACCGGGCCCATGTCGAACTGCTCGCGCTGCGCGAACCAGCCCTGGATCGGCGGTCGGAGCTCGTCCTGGAGCTCGCGCCGGACGTACAGAAAGGCGGGCGACCCAGGACCACCGTTGAGGTACTTGTAGGTGCAGCCGACCGCCAGGTCGGCGCCGTTCGCCTCGAGATCGACCGGGATCGAGCCGGCGGCATGCGACAGGTCCCATAGCACGAAGGCGCCGGCAGCACGGGCCGCGTCGGTCACCGGCTTGATGTCGACGACCGCCGACGAGCGGTAGTTGACCGCGGAGACGATCAACAGCGCCGTGTCCGAATCGAAGGTCGAGGCGATGTCGTCGATCTTCAGGCCATCGACCGGATCCCCATCGAGCCAGCGGATCTCGAGGTCTCGCTCGCGTGCCAGCCCCTCGACGATGTACCGATCCGTGGGGAACTCCGAGTGCTCGATGACGATCGTTCGGCGATCGGGTCGCGCGTCGAGGGCGGCCGAGGCCAGTCGATAGAGGTTGACGGTCGTCGAGTCGGTGACGGCGACCTCGCCTGCTCGCGCGCCCAGCACGCCCGTCGCGAGGGTGTCGCCGACGGTCAGCGGCATCTCCATCCAGCCTTCGTCCCAGCCCCGGATCAGGCGCTTCGACCATGCCTCGGCGAGGGCGTTGATCCGCTCGACCGCGGCCTTCGTCGGCCGGCCGAGGGAGTTGCCGTCGAGATAGATCAGGCCCGGCTCGGTCGGGACGAAGCGATCGGCGAATCTCGCCAGCGGGTCAGCCGCGTCGAGCGGCGCCGGATCGAGCGTCGCCGATCGATCGACGGTGATGCCCATCGGGCCGGAGCATAGTCCTGAGGGCGCGTGCCGATCGTGCCAGTCGAGGTGGCACGGGGCTCGGTGGTAACCTCGTCGCCTACTTCTCAGGTGAGGACCATTTGACCAGCATCGTCGACGCGCCCGAGTACCTGTTCACGTCCGAATCGGTGACCGAGGGCCATCCGGACAAGCTCTGCGACCAGGTCAGCGACGCGATCCTCGATTCGATCATCCGCGAGGACCCCGACGCCCGGGTCGCGTGCGAGACGGCAACCACGACCGGCCTCGTCATCGTCCTCGGCGAGATCACGACCAAGACCTACGTCGACTTCCAGCAGGTCGTGCGCGACACCGTTCGCGATATCGGCTACACGCGCGCCGACTACGGCTTCGACTACGAGACCTGCGGCACCATGATCTCGATCAAGGAACAGTCGCCGGACATCGCCCAGGGCGTGAATTCCGCGCTGGAGACCCGTGGCGAGAAGGTCGACGTCGGCGAGATCGGGGCGGGCGACCAGGGGATGATGTTCGGCTTCGCCTGCCGCGAGACGCCCGAGCTGATGCCGATGCCGATCGCGCTCGCGCATCGCATGGCGCGCAGGCTCGCGGAGGCGCGCAAGTCCGGCCAACTGCCGTACCTGCGCCCCGACGGCAAGACCCAGGTGACCGTCGAGTACTCGCACGGCGCGCCGGTCAAGGTGCGCACCGTTGTCGTTGCGGCCCAGCACGACCCCGACGTCCGGATCGATCGACTGCAGGACGACCTGGTCGAGGCGGTGATCCTGCCGGCGATCCCGCGCGAGCTGCGCTCGGTCGACCCGGTCATGCACGTGAACCCGACCGGTCGCTTCGTGATCGGCGGCCCGATGGGCGATGCCGGGCTGACCGGACGCAAGATCATCGTCGACTCGTATGGCGGCATGGCCCGCCACGGTGGCGGCTGCTTCTCGGGCAAGGACCCGACGAAGGTCGATCGATCGGCCGCGTACGCCGCCCGCTGGGTCGCCAAGAATATCGTGGCAGCCGGGCTCGCCGACCGGTTCGAGATCGAGCTCGCGTACGCGATCGGGATTGCCCGGCCCCTGTCGCTCTCAATCGAGACGTTCGGGACCGGCCACGTGCCCGACGAGACGATCCTCGAGCTCGTGAATCGGCACTTCGACCTGCGGCCCGCCTCGATCATCGCCGCGCTCGACCTGCGCCGCCCCATCTATCGCCAGACCGCCGCGTACGGCCACTTCGGCCGGCTTGATCTCGACCTGCCCTGGGAGCGCACCGACAAGGCGGAGGCGCTCGCCGCCGAGGCCGGCCTCCAGGTGCCCGCCGCCTAGCTCGCTCAGCGCTTCCGAATGCGATCCGCGACGAGGATCAGGGTGAGCGTGCCGAGCATCAGCAGCACGGCGGTCGCGATGAGCACGGGCAGCGTGTTCGCGAAGCGCAGCTGGCCGTAGAGATAGACGGGGAATGTCGGGTCGCGCCCGGCCAGGAACAACGCCAGGGCGAACTCGTCGAAGGACACCGTGAACGCGGTGATCCAGGCAGAGACGATCGCCGGCGCCGCGATCGGCAGCACGACGAGTCGGAGTGTGGCCGGATAGGACGCTCCGAGGTCCATCGAGGCCTCCTCGAGCTGCTTGTCGAAGCCGATGAGGCGGGCGAGCACGATCAGCGTGGTGTACGGAAGCGCGACGACGACATGGGCGATCGCGATCGTGACCAGGGAGAGGTTGATATCGAGCGCGCGGAACAGGATCAGGAGCGCCACGGCGAGGACGACGAAGGGAATGATCAGGGGCAGCATCGCGAGGCCGGTCAGCGCGGTCCGGCCGCGGAAGTTGAACCGGCTCAGCAGGATCGCGATCATCGAGCCGAGGGCGGTCGCCGCCACGCTGCTCCCGAGCGCCACCATCACGCTGTTCGTGACCGCATGGAGGAGTGCGGGGGTGGCGAAGAGCTTCGCGTACCACGCGAGGGTGAAGCCCCTCAACGGGAACGACAGTGTCGTGTTGGCGTTGATCGAGAAGACGAACAGGATCGCGATCGGCAGGTACAGGAGGCCGATCAGGAGCCAGTAGTAGCCGCGGATGACCGGCAAGCGCAGCCGTCGCGGGCGCGCGGAGGCAGTCATCCGCGTTCCAGGAGGCGCCGCGGATCCACGATCCGCAGCGCGACGATCACGAGGCCGAGCGTGACCGTGAGCATGATGATCGAGAGCGCCGATCCGAGCGGCCAGTTCGCCGCCCGCGTGAAGAAGTCCTGGATGAGGTTGCCGTACATCGTGCCGCCGGTACCGCCCACGAGCAGTGGCGTGACGTACTCACCGACAGTCGGGATGAAGACCATGAAAAAGGCAGCGACGACGCCGGGCAGGCTGAGCGGCAGCGTCACGCGCAGGAACTGCTGCAACGGGCTCCCGTACAGATCCGCTGCGGCATCGTGCAGCCTGACGTCGATCCGGCCCAGGCCGGCGAGGATCGGCAGCGCAGCGAACGGAATCCAGACGTAGATGAGGGTGACGACGACGGCGCTCCGGTTGTACAGGAGCGCATCGAGCGGGTCGTCGATGAGGCCGGTCCCGATGAGAACCGAGTTGACGACGCCCTGCTCACCGAGCATCAGCTTCCAGGCCATGACCCGCAGCAGGTAGCTCGTCCAGAACGGGACGAGCAGCAGGATCAGGTACAGCGCGGCTCGCTTCCCGGCCCGGAAGGCGAGGAAGTAGGCGATCGGGTAAGCGGTCACCGTGGCGATCGCCGCGACGCCGAACGCGGTGAGCGCCGAGATCCCGAGGACGCGCCAGTAGCCGGCGCCGGCGAAGGCCTGCTGGAACTGCTTGAGCGTGGGTGTGAACGGCGCCAGCAGCTCTCCGCTGAGGTCCGCCCGGAAGCTCACGGCGATCATGAGCAGGACGGGCACGATCAGGAACAGGCCGAGGACGATCGCCGGCGGGCCGAGCAGGAACCAGAACGAGCCGCGGCGCGGGTCCGAGCCGCCGCGGCGCTCTGGAGCCGCTCCCTTTGTGCGCGAGGCCTGGTCGACGCTCGCCGTCACGTCGATAGGACGCAATCGTGGCGGCGAGCGCCGTCCAGCTGGCTCACTGCGAGGCCTTCACCTCGGTCCACATCGCCGTCCAGTCGTCGCGCTGCTGCGCGGTGAGGTTCGGTGTGAAGTTGGTCTTCTGGAGGATCGACGGGTCGTCGACCGAGAAGGTCTGCTTCAGCAGCTCCGGTGTCGCGCCGGTAGTCGTATTCGTGTACGCGGCCGCCTGGGCCGGATCGGCGATGCCCGACATGACGTCGCCGTTCGCGACCCCGTAGAAGTAGTTCGTGACGAGGTTCTGACCCGTCAGCGTCCCGAGCTTCGAGTCGAGGAAGCGCAGCGCCAGATCGTAGTTCGAGCTGTCCTTCCGGATCCCGTAGACGCCGACCCACGAGTTCCGGCCTTCCTTCGGGTTTGCGTACGCGACCGGTGTGCCGCCGCCGTTGAGCGTCGCGTACGCGCCCTGCCAGGCGTAGGCAGCCCAGACCTCGCCCGAGGCCATGAGCTGGTCGAGGTCGGTCTCGGCCACCCAGTACGCCTTGTTCAGGGGCGCCTGCGCCGTCCACTCGGCCTTGATCGAGGCGAGCTGATCGGCGGTGATGTTGGTCTCGTCGTAGCTGTGGACGTAGGAGGAGACGGTCACTGCGGCCGGCCCGTCGTCCCACATCGACAGATGGCCCTTGTATTTCGCGTCGAACAGGATCCCCCAGCTGTCGACCGGGGTCGTGATCTTGTCCGTGCGATAGAGGATCGAGGTGAACCCCCAGTCCCACGGCACGAAGTACTGCTTGCCGTTGATCTGGCCGATCGCCTTGAACGAATCCGGGACCTTGTCCCAGTTCTTCAGCTTGGTGGTGTCGATCTCGGCGACGAGTCCCTCGTCGACGTAGAACTGCAACCAGCCCGTGTACGGATGGAAGATGTCCGCCTGACTGCCGCCCTTCATCTTCCCGTACTGGTCGGCGTCGGAGTCACCGAAGTCGAAGGTGACCGTGACGTTCTTGTACGTGTTCTTGAAGTCCTGCCACGCCCACTCGGCGTCATAGCCGGTCCAGTCGAGGACGTGGAGCGAGCCCGTGACCTGGTCGGGCGGGATCTCCGTTGCAGCCGCCTGTGTCGGCAACTGGGTGGCAGCGCCGGCCGTCGGACCGGTCGCGCCGCCGGGTCCGCACGCGGCGAGGATGACGACGACGGACAGGACCATCGTCGACTGCAAGGTGCTCAGCGAGCGCCGGGGATGCATCACTCCTCCTCTCGGCCGGGTGCACGCTGGTGCGCAGGGTCGCTGCAGTAGCACTTCAGCCGGACGCTTGCATCGTAGAAAGAAGGTGATGGTTCGTCAA
>Ga0066698_10001371_pt1 | contig 10581 bp, 10 predicted proteins | sample GraSoiAngelo_147_FD_66457 | JGI IMG/M metagenome (GOLD analysis project Ga0066698, IMG submission 66457) | Grasslands soil microbial communities from the Angelo Coastal Reserve, California, USA - 14_1009_05_40cm | ecosystem: Environmental > Terrestrial > Soil > Grasslands | place: USA... | reverse complement strand
CTCGGATCGCCCCCGCAGTTCGTGGACCTGGCCCGCCAGTCTCCGGATGCGCCGCACGTGTCCTTTCAACGGGTGCCGGAACCGAAGATCACCAAGAACCGCGTGCACCTCGACCTGGTCATCGACGACGTGAACGCCGCCACAGCGCGCATCGAGGCACTGGGTGGACGGAGACGACGGCCAGAGGCCGACTTCAGCGAGTACGGCTTTTCGTGGCGAACGATGGCTGACCCCGAGGGGAATGAGTTCTGCCTCATCTACGATGAATCACGATGAGCCCGGATGAGATCGCCGCGCTGAGCGCGGAGCTGGCGGAAACGGCCGCCGAGCTTTCCCGCGTCCTCGACTCGGTCGCGGACCAGCAGGACTACCGACCGGACAGCGCGCACTGGTCTTTCCGTGAGATCGCCGCCCACATGGAGGCCTGCGATGTCGAGTGCGTGCTCGTCCGCATCCGTCAGATCGCCGCGAACGCGCAGCCGAAGTTCGAGTTCTATCGCAACGACGGCTGGGACTTCAGCGATCGAGACACTCGAGAGTCGATCCGTGGGTTCAACGATGCGCGTCGCCGCATGATCAAGTTCGCGCGCGCGCTCGGAGAAGCGCAGTTGACGCGAACGGGAGACCACAAGACATTCGGCCAGATCACGGTCGCCGATTACCTCCGCATCGACTTGGATCACGATCGCGCGCACCTCAAGGACCTCGGCCAGATGGTCGAGAAGCTGCGCGCGCGCCCGTAGTCGAGGCGATCGCGACACCAGGCGCGGCCGTTCTCTAGGCTGCATCCACAATGCCGCTCCGGGCCGTCATCAAAGCCGGTGGAAGCAAGGGGGTCGACCGCGACGCGGTCGCTGACCTCGTCGCGGAGGTCGCCCGTCAGGACGAGATCGTCCTCGTCCACGGCGCGTCCGGCGAGACCGACCGCCTCGCGGCCGCGCTCGACGTGCCGCAGGAGACCGTCACCTCACCGTCGGGACACCAGAGCCGGCGCACCGACCGCCGTACGCTCGAGGTCTTCGCGATGGCGGCGCTGGGCGTCGAGAGCTTCCACTACGTCGAGAAGCTCCAGCAGCGCGGCATCGACGCGATCGCGCTATCCGGGATGTCGGGCCGGCTTCTCGTGGCCAAGCGCAAGGACGTGCGGGCGGTGAAGGACGGCAAGACGATCCTGCTCCGCGACGACTACACGGGGAAGGTCGAGGCCGTGAACCTGCCGCTGCTCACGCAGTTCGTCGGGCCCGGACGGGTACCGGTCGTCGCGCCGCTCGCGCTCTCGACCGAGAACGAGGCGCTGAACGTCGACGGCGACCGGGTCGCCGCCGCGATCGCGGTGGCGATCGACGCCGACGCGCTCATCATCCTCACGAGCGTGCCCGGCCTTCTTCGCGACGCCGACGATCCGCGCACGCTCGTGCCGGAGACGACGGTCCACGAGGCGGAGACGCTCGCCCGCGGACGGATGAAGGTGAAAATACTTGCCGCGCGTGAGGCCATCGAGGGTGGCGTGGACGAGGTCGTCATCCGGTCGGCGAGCGGAGACCCAAGCGTCCGAACCGTGATCCGCTCGTGAGCGCGACCCTTCGTTCGACCGCCGATCTGATCGCGGCCGAGGACGCGCACACCTCCGGCCTTTACACCAAGCGCGGCATCGTCCTCGTTCGCGGGGACGGCGCAATGGTGTTTGACAGCGAAGGGCGCGCGTACATCGACTGCGTCGGCGGACAGGGAACGGCCAATCTCGGCCACGGGAATGCCGCCGTCGCGGACGCGGTCGCGCAGCAGGCCCGCGTGCTCGCGTCGTGCACCGAGCTCTTTTACAACGATCGCCGGGCCGAGCTGTACGAGGTGCTCGCCGGCATCCTGCCGGCGTCCCTCGATCGGTTCTTTCTCTGCAACAGCGGTACCGAGGCGGTCGAGGGGGGCCTCAAGTTCGCCCGCGCCGCCACGAAACGCACCGGCATCGTGGCGACAATGCGCGGGTTTCACGGGAAGACCATGGGCGCGCTCTCGGCGACGTGGGGCCCGGAATACCGAGATCTGTTCGGCCCGCTCGTCCCCGGTTTCTCGCATGTCCCGTTCAACAAGCCTGAGGCGCTCGACGCGGCCATTACCGGCGAAACCGCTGCGTTCATCTTCGAGCTCGTGCAGGGGGAAGGCGGCGTGCGCCCGGCAACTTCTGAGTTCGCGCGGGAGGCGGCGCGGCTCTGTGCCGAACGCGGCGCGCTCCTCATCGTCGACGAGGTCCAGACGGGCTTCGCTCGGACCGGCACACTCTTCGCCGTCGAGCAGTACGCGATCGCGCCGGACATCCTTTGCCTCGCGAAATCGATCGCCGGCGGCATGCCCATGGGCGCGATCGCCTTCTCCGGAAAGGTCGGCGACCTCGCCAAGCGCTCGCACTCGACGACCTTCGGCGGCAATCCACTCGCATGCGCGGCCGCGATCGCCGCGATCGGCGAGATCCGCCGACTCGACCTCGCTCGGAATGCGCGGGAGCGCGGCACGCAGCTTATGGACGGCCTGCGCGCGATACGCAGCGATCGCATCCGCGAGGTGCGCGGGCTCGGGTTGCTCGTCGGCGTCGAGCTCAAGGAGAACGCGTCGACCGCCCTCCACGCGCTTCAGGAAGAAGGCGTCCTCGCGCTTGGCGCGGGCCCGACCGTCGTGCGCTACCTGCCGCCGCTCGTCATCACCGCAGACGAGATCGAGCGAGTGCTGGCGGCGAGCCGGAAGGCGCTCGCGTGATCCATCGACACGTCGCATTGCTGCTCGCGCGCTCGATCCTCCGTTAGCTCGTGGGCCCGGATCCGGCGGACCTCGATCTCGTCCGCGGTCTCGTCGAGATCCCGAGCGTCTCGCGCCGCGAGGGCGAGGCGGTCGAGTGGCTCGTCCTGCGTATGGGAGAGCGTGGCTTTCGCGCGATCGTCGACGATGCGGGCAATGCGGTGGGCGAGATCGGCGCCGGCCCCTTCCACGTGGTCCTGCTCGGGCACATCGACACGGTGCCGGGAGAGATCGACGTCCGCATCGAGGGTGACGAGCTCGTGGGTCGCGGGGCGGTCGACGCGAAAGGTCCGCTCGCCGCGTTCGTCGCCGCGGCAACCAAGCCGGTCCCCGGAGTACGGGTCACCGTCGTGGGCGCGGTCGAGGAGGAGTCGCCGACGAGCAAGGGCGCCCGGCATCGCGCGACGCTCGCGGCACCCGACTGGTGCGTGATCGGCGAGCCGTCCGGTTGGGACGCGGTGACGGTCGCGTACAAGGGACGGCTCACGCTCGAGGTCGCTCTCTCGCGCGAAGCGCGTCATGGTGCGGCGCCGGGACCGACCATCGCGGAAGAAGCGCTCGCGCTCTGGGAACGCGTGCGAGGGTCGAGGGGCGAGCGCGGCGGCGCCGAGCGCGCGTCCGAACGACTCGACTGCCGGCTGGAAAGCATCGACACCGGATCCGGCGACGGTCTCTTCGAAAGAGCCCGCCTCCGCATCGGCTATCGCGTCCCGCCAGGAATGGACTCCGGCGACCTCGAGCGCGCCGCGAGCGATCTTGCGCAGAGCGACGGCGATACGACTGTCGTCGTTACCACGCAAGGAAAGGAAGAACCGGTGCGCACCGCCAGGACGAGTCCCCTCGCGCGCGCCTTCGCGCGCGCGATCGTCGCGGCCGGCGGTCAGACCACCTTCAAGGAGAAGAGCGGCACCAGCGACATGAACGTCTTGTTCCCAGCGTGGGGCTGTCCGATGGTCGCCTACGGCCCGGGCGACAGTCGCTATGACCACACACCTATCGAAAGGCTGTCGATCCGTGACTTTGCACGCTCGATAAGCGTCCTGAGGGGGGTGCTCAGCCGAGCGAGCGACCGCATAATCTGACGCCGACCTGCATAAGGAGGCGCGCTGGGTGTTTTCGAAGCGCCACACGCGCCAGAGGCTCGTCGTCGCCGGCCTGGCGGTCCTCGCACTGGCCGTCGGGGCCCTCCTTCTGCGAGGTGAGTTCTTCGACACGACGCTTCAATCCGCGGTCTACGACGAGGCTATCTATCTCGGGAACGCGACCGTCCGCAATCAGATAACCATCGTCGCTCTCGACGATGCCACGGTCGCCCAGTACGGCCGGTACCCGCTCCCGCACCAGGCGTATACGGACCTTCTTCGCGCCCTTCGCCCCCTGAACGCGAGCGTCATCGCGTTCGACGTCGCTTTCTACGATCCGTCGGTCAACCCAGAAGAGGACCGGACCCTCGCCGCCGCGATCCGAGATGCCGGCAACGTGCTCCTCGCAATGCAGGGATCGGGCACCGCGACGCTCGGGGATCACACCGAGCGATATCCCATCGTCCAGCTTCCTGTTCCGGTGCTGCGAGAGGCGGCCACAGGCGTCGCGGCGGTGAACATCCATCCGGATCCGGACGGACGTGTTCGCTACGCGCAGCTCCAGATCGAGGGGCCGGACGGCACGACCTACTACTCACTCCCGCTCGTGACCGCGGCGGACAAGGTTCGCGCGGATCTCAAAGGGGCGCACCGCGCGGGCGACATCTTTACCGTCCCGGCCTTGCTCGGCGATCGTGTCATCCCGATCGACCGGCGCGGCGGCATGACCGTGTACTACGCGGCACAGCCCGCACCCCCGACCTCGGAAACTGCCGCCCACCCCTGCGCGAGCCAAGAGAGCTTTTGCGTGGTGTCGATGAAGGACGTCATCAACGGCTCGGTCCCGCGCGAGCTCATCACCGGACGAGCGATCTTCGTCGGCGCGCACTCGCTCTCGGCGGTGCCGGACAGCTACCCGGTGCCGAATTCGAGCGGCCGGCAGATGTTCGGCGTCGAGATCTGGGCGAACGCCGCACAGTCGATCCTCACGAACCGGTACCCCGTGCTGAAGCAGAGTGACGTCGCGACGCTGGCCCAGCTCCTCGTGGTCACGCTGGCGGGGTTGCTCCTTGTGCTCCGTTGGCGCCTGTATGGTTTCATCGGCGCGCTCGTGCTGGTTGGCGCGTACGTCACGGGCGCCTACGTTCTTTTCACGATCCAGACGGCGGGCATCATCGGCACCGGCCCGGTCGAAGTGCCCTCGATCGCTTACGTCATACCCGCCGTCTTCTGGTGGATCATCCTGCTGGGTTATCTATTGGTAGAAGAGCAGATCACGGTCGCGCGGACACGGGTCACGTTCGGTCGTTTCGTCACGCCGTCGGTCGCGCGCACGATCATCGATCGCGAGGAGGCGGGAAAGCTCGCGCTCGGTGGCGAGGAGAAGCGCGTCACGGTCCTCTTCGGGGACATCCGCGGCTTCACGACGCTTTCGGAGGGACTCGCGCCGGGTATTCTCCTCGGCCACCTCAACCGGTACTTCGACGGTATGGTGGACATCGTGAATCGCTACGAAGGCACGGTGAACAAGTTCAACGGAGACAACATCATGGTCCTCTGGGGCGCGCCCCTCGAGGTAAAGGACCAGGCGCGCAAGGCGGTCGAGTGCGCGCTCGAGATGCAGCGCTGGATCGTTTCCGAGCGCGAGAAGGGCGGCCCGGACGTCTCGTTCGGGTTCGGCATCAACACCGGCCCTGTCGTCGCGGGCTTCCTGGGTGCGAAAGGACGTATGGAGTACACGGTCATCGGTGACAGCGCGAACGTCGCGTCGCGGCTCACCGCGGCCGATATCGCGCGGCGCGACCAGGTGGTCGTGTCGGGGGAGACACTCGCGGACCTCGGCGATGACGTCGAGGCCGTCGACCTCGGCGCGGTGGCGGTGAAGGGCCGTGTCGAGCCGGTGCCGTGCTGGCAGATCAACCGTCTCGGCGAGGTGACCACGCCGAAACCCGCGCCGCCACCCGAGATCCCCCTCCGTCGTGCGGCCGTCGCGGGGTACCACCGTGCTTGACGACAAGGTCGCGCTCGTCCTCGTCAAGCTCGGGCACCTCGCCGTCCAGAAGGACCGCGAGGCATACCTGCGCGGCCTCGTGGATCTGTGCTCGCAGGCCGTCGACGCCGAGCGCTGCACCGTCTACATCGTCAACGGGAAGAAGAAGGAGCTCTGGGCCCGCGTGGCTCAGCGGACGGCGACGGAGATCCGGCTGCCGATGGGGCAGGGCCTCGCGGGGCAGTCCGCACTCACCGGCGAGACGATCAATGTCCCAGACGCCTACGCCGATGCGCGCTTCGACCGGAACGTCGATCTCCGCACCGGATTCCGAACGTTGAACATGCTCGTCGTCCCGGTGTGGGGAAGCGATGGGCAAAGCGTGGTCGGCGTGATCCAGGCGCTGAACAAGCGCAACGGCGCCTTCGAACGACGTGACCAGATGCTGCTCGAGCAGATCGCCGAGACGGTCGGGCCCGTGCTCGAACACATCCCCATAGATAACTGATGACGGAGGAGCGCCGAAAGCAGCCGGAACGTCGTACCCAGCCGCGCCGCAAGACCGAACGCAGAGTCACCGCGGGGTCGAAGCTCGATCTCATCCTGGACGTCACGCGCAGGCTCATGTCGATCACCGATCTGGATGCGCTCCTTCGGGACATGGCGACCGTCACGACGCAGCTGCTCGACGCCGACCGCGCCACGATCTTCATCGTCGATCGCGACCGTGCCGAGATCTGGTCGAAGATCGCGCTTGGGACCGGTGCGGGCGAGATCCGGCAGGCGATCGGAGTCGGCATCGCGGGAACCGTCGCGGCAACGGGCGAGAGGATCAACATCGCCGACGCCTACGAAGATCCCCGCTTTAACCCCGAGCCCGATCATCGCACCGGGTACCGCACGAAGACCCTGCTGACGTTCCCGATGACCGGCCAGAACGGGCGCGTCATCGGCGTGTTCCAGGTCGTAAACAAGAACGGCGGCGGCGCCTTCTCCACCGATGACGAGGAGACGTTGAGCTCGCTCGGGGCGTCGGCCGCGGTGGCGGTCGAGAACGCGCAGCTCGTGGCCGAGCAACGGCGCCTTTGGACGACGCTCATCGAAACCCTTGCCGTGACGATCGACGCGCGCGATCAGCAGACCGCCGGACACAGCCAGCGCGTGACCAGATACGCGGAGGTGATCGGCCGGGGTCTGGGGCTCGAGGGGATCGAGCTCGAGAAGATCCGCGCCGCCGCGCTGCTCCACGATTACGGCAAGATCGCGGTGCGGGACCAGTTCCTTATGAAGCGCGGGAAGCTCGACCAGGCGGAGTTCGAATACATGAAGGCACACGCCGAGAAGACGGGCGAGTTCCTCGCACACCTTGTGTTTCCTCAGGACATGCGTGACGTCCCGGTGATCGCGGCTCAGCATCACGAGCGCATGGACGGCAAGGGCTATCCCCGGGGTCTGCCGGCGGAGCGCATCCTCCTCGGAGCGCGGATCGTGGCGGCGGCCGATGTGTTCGACGCGCTCACCGCGCCCCGCTACTACAAACCCGCGTACACACTCGAGCGGACCCTCGAGATCATGGACGGCATGGCCGGCGACCATCTCGACCCGGCCGTCGTCTCCGCGGTCCGGCGGAACGTGCACGACCTCGAGTGGACGCTCGACTCGATGAAGCACACCTGGCCGAAGCCCGGCGACGAGGGCATGACCGCCGCGCCCGACTCGGGCCTTTCCGAGCGAGATCAGGCGACCAGATCGTGAGCATCAGATGAAGATCCGGTTCTGGGGTACCCGCGGGTCCATCCCGACGCCCGGTCCGCTCACGGTGCGCTACGGTGGCAACACCGCCTGCGTTGAAGTTCGCGACAGCACGGGATCGCTTCTCATTCTTGATGCCGGCACCGGGCTTCGCGAGCTCGGCACAGCCCTCATGAACGGCGGCGGCACGCGGCCGTTTTCGGTCGACCTCCTCCTCTCGCATCTCCATTGGGATCACATCCAGGGGATCCCGTTCTTCCGTCCCGCGTACGACTCGAAGTCGTCGCTGCGCATCCGCGGCCCCAAACAGTCCCGCACCATGCGCGAGCTTCTCGGTCTCGGGATGGACGACCCGTTCTTTCCCGTCGACATCGACGATCTCCCCGCGCAGCTATCGGTGGGCGAGCTGCAGGATGGGAGCGACGAGCAGATCGGACGTTTTCGCGTCCGCGCAACGAGCATCTTCCATCCGGCGCCAGCGCTCGCATTCCGGATCGAGGCCGACGACCGCGCGCTGGTCTATGCCACGGACACGGAGGACCCTTTCTCCGGCAAACCCAATCCGGTCATAGCTCTCGCGACAGGCGCGGATACCCTCATCCACGACGCCCAGTTCCTCGAGAGCGACTTCAAGCCGACGTGGGGGCACTCCACCATCACGAGCGCGATCGAGGTAGCCGCGAAGTCGAACGTGAAGCGTCTGGTGCTCTATCACCACGATCCCGATCGCACCGACGACGCGCTCGATCGGATCGCCGTGGAGGCGCAGAAGAAGGCGAGCGCTACGGCCTCCAACCTGGAGGTGGTCGTCGCGCGTGAAGGCACGGAGCTCGCGATCTAGCGCGACTCGAACCAAAGGGACGGAGCGTATCGTCGGACCGACAAGACGGGGGAGGTCCGCAATGAACGCACTGGACGCTGTCAATCAGGCGAAGGACGTGATCACGGTTCGCCGCGTCTATGGCGAACCGATCCAGGAAGACGGCATCACCATCATCCCCGCCGCCAGCGTGATGGGAGGCGGGGGAGGAGGCGGCGACACAGCCGGGAACGGCGGCGCCGGCTTCGGCGTTCGCGCGCGCCCCGCCGGGGCATGGGTGATCAAGAATGGCGAGGCCGAGTGGCGCCCGGCGATCGACCTGAATCGGACGATCCTCGTCGGCCAGCTCGTCGCGATCGTCGCGCTGCTTGTCGCCCGCTCCGTCGTGAAGACGCTGGCAAGGGCGAAGCGCTAGGCGTGTAACGGGAGCCGGGCCCGCCCGGGCCCGGCTGCGTCCAAAGTTGTGCGCGTTCGGTATATCCCCTGGCTCTATTGCGCAGCATTCGTTAACTGACACGGCGCTGCGACACATAGGCCGCCGCATGTCGCATTTAGTGACGTTGTACGAAGCGACGCTTCCAAAAGTCCACCCCACCTCCCCCAATGCGCACGCGCCGCCGGCCAGGGACTCCATCCCGCCGGCGGCGTCGTGACTTCTAGGAGAATCTCGCTAGAGCGATGAGCTCAGCGCGCAGATCCAGAGAACTCGTTGACGCCGCTGGAGCCCGCAGCCCAAGCACGCAGCTGCAAATTCGGGTGCTGAATCTCCCTTCGTCGCGCACCGCCGGTCTCTACGGAAGACGACGACGGATCGGATGCCGGAGTGCGAGCCCTTTGACCTCTTCCAACGACATACCCCCGGTGGGCTGCCAGTCATGCGGCTCGGCCTTGGCACTCGGGCAGTAGGCCCATCGGTCATCGTGCATCGTCAGGGCGTCGTTTGGCTCCGGACCCTGATGGCCCGGCCGAGCGCAGAAGAAGTCGATGCGATCGTCCATCGATAGGTTTGACGCAGGAGCGCGCCGGAGCACGTCACCCCGCCGGGGGAGCGCCGGCTCTCCTCCCGCACGTTGACATGTGACCGTTAGGTCACTTATAGTCAGCCATGTGGACAGGGTGTTCAGGGCACTGGCAGATCCGACCCGCCGCAGCCTCCTCGACCAGCTCTTTCGGGAGGACGGACAAACGTTGACCGCGCTCGAAGGACGGTTCCGGATGACGCGGTTCGGCGTGATGAAGCACCTGAAGCAGCTGGAAGAGGCTGGCCTGGTGGTGACCAAGCGGCGAGGGCGGGAGAAGCTCCATTTTCTCAACCCTGTTCCGATCCGGCTTGTCCACGATCGGTGGGTGAGCAAGTACGCCGAACCATGGACCGCGGGACTGAGCGAGCTAAAAGACAAACTGGAGGAACGAGTGGAGAAAGTTTTCGAGATCTACATCAAGACAACTCCTGAGCGCTTGTGGGAGGCCATCACCGACAGCGAGATCAGAAGCAAATACAACTTCGGCGTCCATATCGACTCGGACTGGACGCCGGGCTCGCGGTACGAGACAAGTCACCCCACCAACAACGGGCCTTTGGTGGAAGGCGAGAATCTTGAGGTCGATCCCCCGCGCCGCCTCGTGCAAAGCATGCGAGCGCTCTGGGGCGAGGACGTGAAGCGCGAGGGAACGTCGCGCGTCACCTGGGAGATCGAAGCGGTCGGCGACTCGTGCCGTCTCACCGTGACCCACGACGAGCTTCGCGAGGGCGCGAACGAGGAGCTCTACGGCGGCTGGCCGATGATCCTCTCGGGCCTGAAGACCTACCTCGAGACGGGAGAGCTCCTGACCACACCAGGTTCGCTCATGTACGCCACTCCGCCAGCATCCAGAAAACGCTGAAGCCCCGCGAACCCTGATGGGGCCGGGCACAAACGTCCGGCCTCAGCGCCTCAGAAGGCAAACCGTGGGCGAGGAGGGACTCGAACCCTCACGCTCTTTCGAGCACGAGCTCCTAAAGCTCGAACGTCTGCCGATTTCGTCACTCGCCCGATTCTTAGCGTAGCCGCTGGTTCTTCGTTTGGGAGATCGTGCGAGCGGCGCGGCCACCGAGATTCGGTCGGCTGGTGACGCTCGCTGCGCCGTCCTATGGGTCATGGCGGCGCTCG
>Ga0066698_10001369_pt1 | contig 10584 bp, 10 predicted proteins | sample GraSoiAngelo_147_FD_66457 | JGI IMG/M metagenome (GOLD analysis project Ga0066698, IMG submission 66457) | Grasslands soil microbial communities from the Angelo Coastal Reserve, California, USA - 14_1009_05_40cm | ecosystem: Environmental > Terrestrial > Soil > Grasslands | place: USA... | reverse complement strand
TCGGCGTTCGTGCCCTTCACGGTTGCCGTCATCGTCTTGCCGTCGGCCGAGACCACGCGCCTGATGGTGACGACCGGCTTGCCGTCCTTCTTGTCGATGCGCTCGGTCGTCCGGGCATCGATGCGTTTGAGCGAGACTTTGTCGGCGCCGAGCGCGGAGCCGGTGAGGGGATAGTCCTTGCCGTCGAAATTGGCCGTGTACGTGACCGTCACCTTCTTGCCGTCTGCCGTCACCGTCTCGGAGGTGATCTTTTCGCCCTTACCGACTGCGTCGACCTTCAGCGTCTGACTCTGAGGCGCCGGACCCGGGTCGAACTTGGACTTGGCGACGTTGAGCTTCCACGTGCCGATGCGTGGATCCTTGCCCTGCGCCGACAGCTGCGCGACGTCCGCAGCGACAAGTACGCCGAGAACGACGATTGCGAGAATCACCGCACGTCGGATCGAGTGCATTCGTACTCCTCCCCCTTGAGTGAGCTGCACATCGATAGCGCCGCGACTCGATCACCTCCCTCGCGGGTCCGGTACACACTGCGCCGAACGGACTCGCTGCGCAATGGCCTGTGAAGCAGCGCTCGGAGCGCTAACCAACGAGGCCGATCTTCACGCGGCGGTTGTGGCGGCCCTTGTTGTCGATCTTGAGGATGCGCACGGCGCGTGAGCGGCCGGTGGACGCCAGATGCGTGCCCCCGCACGCCTGGCGGTCGAGCCCGACGATCTCGACGACGCGTACGCTGCCATCGGGCGCCGGCGGCGGCGCCACCGAGCGGCATCGGATCAGCCCGGGCTCAGTGCCGATCGCCTCGGCCGGCACCCACTCGAAGCGCAGAGGCAGGTCCTGGCGGATCACGTCGTTGAGCTGTGGCTCCAGCGCGCGTAGCCGGTCGTTGTCGACGTCGGGCAGGTCGAAGTCCGTCCGCGCCGTCCCGTCGTCGTTCAGCTGCGCGCCGGTGATCAGCGCGCCCTGGAAATGCTGGAAGACGAGCGCGTTGAGGACGTGCGCGTTGGTATGCAGCTCCGTCTGCAGCGCCCGGAACGCCGGATCGACCGCCGCCTGCACGACACCGTCCGCTTCGACGGCATCGGTGAGAAGGTGCCAGACGCGGCCATCGGCGGCGATCTCGAAGCCCGTAATCGCCGTCTCGCCGGAGTGCCAGCTCAGGCGCCCTCGGTCGGGAAGTTGACCGCCGCCGCCGGGATGGAACGGGCTGCACTCGAGCACGAGCGCACCCGGCCGCGCGTCGACCACGCGCGTCTCGAGCGTCAGGACATCGGGTTGGTCGTGGCAGAAATAGCGCGACACGGCCGCTCAGCCTCCGAGTGTCGGCGAATATGGCGTCGGCACCAGCATGCGATCCTCGATCGAGCCCACGAGGTCGCCGTGCTGGGCGCTCGTCGCGCGCTTGATCTCTTTCCATTCGCCGTCCGCCATGAACTTCGTCCATGCCGCCTGCTTCGTCGCCTCATCGGGCCACGTCAGCAGGTAGACGAACTCCGTGCGACGGTCGCTCTTGGCCTCCCACATCGCCAGGATGCGGAAGCCGTATGACTTCATGATTCGCGCGGCGTGATCGCGGAAGCGCTCGTGAAAGGCCGACTTGTTGTGCTCGAAGATCTCGTAGACGCGCAGCTGATGGATCATGGTCTATCGGCCGAGAAACTTGGCCACGCTCCGCGCGATGCCGTCCGGATCGAAGCCGAACTTCGCGTAGAGACCGCGCGGATCGCCCGACTCGCCGAAGGTCGTGGCCGGAGGCCGTCAGCGACCGAGTGATCCTCCACGGTCACCACGTGGCCGGTCTTGGCGGCCGACCCGGATGGCCCGAGCCCGCGTGCGTCAGCATCCGAATGATCTGGACACGGCAGGCGCGCGCGATCGCCGGCAGTCGGGGGTCAGCCACTGGAGTCCTCGACGTGGGCGATGGCGTCGATGCGGACGTCGCGGACCGCGATCTCGGGCGCGTACACGACCTCGTCCGCGGCCCACACGATCGTGCCCTTGACGTCCTTGGTAACGCCGACGACGTTGTTCAGGAACGTGGCGATGTTGTCGTTGATCCGGATCGTGTTCGCCTGGATCGGCTCCGCGAGCCGGCCGTCGCGAATCATATAAGAATCCGCGGTGACCGTACAGGTGAAATCGCCCGCGCGCAGTCCGTTGATCGGGTACGTGTACCAGATGCGGCCGACGTAGAGCCCGTTGCCGACGCGGCGGAACAGCTCGTCACGATCGAGGGGCTCGGCGCCCTCGACGACGACGTTGGTGGCCGCGATCGACGGTCGGCTGGCGAACTGGCGTCCACCGCCGGCGCCGAAGCGAAAGCCGTTGCGCGGCACCAGTGCGGCCGCGCGCGCGGCGTCGTCGGCTCCGCCGAGCTTGTCGGCGCGCTGCGGGTCGCGCATCAGCCGCTCGGTCTCGTACCAGCACGACAGGCAGCCGGTGAGCACACCCTCGCGGATGAGATCGGTGCGGCCCGTCGGCAGGCCCTCGCACGTGATGCCCTTGGAGCCCATCATCCCGGGCATCGCGCCGTGGTCGTAGATCGACAGCGCGGACGACGCCACGCGCCGGCCGAGGCGGCCGAGAAACGGCGACGCTGAGGCGTAGAACGTCTCCGCGTTGCAGGCTGGCAGGACGAGATCGTTCAGGATGTCGGCCACCGGCTGGCGGCCGAAGACGACCGTGTAACGGCCAGAGGGCACGCGCGTGCCACCGAGGGCGGCGATAGCCGCCCGCGCTGCCTCACCGCCCGCTTCGTCGCTGAAGTCGTCGAGGCGCGTGCCCGTCGACCATCCCGAGCCCTTGGCCGCGTGGGCCTCGACCATGGACGTCACGAACGACGTGATCAGCGTCGTCTCGTCCGTTTGGACGTGCGGCATCGCCGTCGACGCGATGGCCATGCGCTCCTGGATCATCGTCACGTCGCCGCCGATGATCAGCCCCAGCCGGCGCAGCGCCTCTTCGCCGTCGGCCAGATCGGCCAGACGCGACGACGCCAGGAAGGTCCGGAGCGCGCCGCCGATGATCGTCCATCCCGCCTCGACGAGGCGCTCGTCGCTCACGCGCATGAGCGCGGGATCGTGATAGTCGCTCAGCGTCCGCGGCGCGGCCAGCGGGCGCGGCAGCGAGACGAAGTCCGGGTCCGCCACCGCGGCGCGCCGCGCTTTGTCGAACGCGCGCTCGATGCCGGACACGGAGAGGTCGTTCGGCTCGCTGCCGAAGCCCAATCGCCGGCCGCCGGGCGCGTCCAGGACGATCTGCAGACCGATGCCGTACGACTCGACCGACTTCGGCTCCTCCACGCCGTTGCAGGGGATGTGCGAGGTGTAGTTCAGGCGCGTGAGGAGCGCGGCGTTGGCCGAGACGAACGCCTCCACCTCGCTCACGCCCGGCTGGGCGCGCGCCCAGCCCAGCGCCTGCTCCGCTGCGCGGCTCAACTCGCCGAGATCGCGCATGTCAGTGCTTGGGCGTGTCGCTGATGTTCGTGCCCTCGACCGGGTAACCCTTCGCGTGCCAGCCGGGAAGCCCTTCCTCGAGCACGCGCTGATTGCGCCAGCCGAGCACGTGGAGGACATTGCTGGCCCCACGGGACAGCGCGTGGGGACACGTTCAGTAGAAGACGACGAGCCCGGTCTTGCGGATCTCCGACGCGCGGCGCTCCACGCTACGCAGCGGCATCGAGCGCGCGCCGCGGATGTGCATCTCGACGTAGGCGTCCCAGTTGCGGACGTCGATGATGTCCGCCTTCTCGCCGCGATCGAGCGCCGCCTTCAGCTCGTCCACCTTGATGAAGTTGACGGGCGCATCGGGCGGCGCGGCCGGGGCCGCGCCGAGCAGCACGATCGCGGTGGCGAGCGCCGGCACCATCGCTCGGCGCACGGCTCAGCCTCCGAGCACGCGGGCGCGGCTGCGCATCGTCGGGCCTCCGTTGCCGAGCTTCTTGCTCTGCATCGGCTGTCCCTTGCCGCAGTTCGGGATGGGATAGAGACGGAAGTCGCGGCCGACCGCGTCGACGTTCATCAGATAGGCGCGCGTGTCCGCGGCGATGCCTCCGTCGCGGTAGAGTCGCGTGAGCTCGCCGCGCTCGATCGCATAGACCTTGCGCGCGGAGATGCGGAAGTTCTCGCGGCTCTCCGCGATCGACGGAATCCGATGGCCGACCATGTAATAACCGCGATCGACGTCGCCGACGATCCGCGCGGGATCGGCGTCGCCGCCGTCGAAGACCGTGTTCGACATCCGGATCAGCGGTACCAGCGCGGCACTGGTCGCCTTGAAGTGCCCGTTGGGCTCGCCGCCGAACACGGCCGCCGTCTGGCGGCTGTTCATGAAGCCACGGAAGATGCCGCGCTCGATGTGGGTCACGCGCCGGGCGGGCGTGCCCTCGTGATCGTAGGCGTAGTGACCGTAGCCCGGAAGCGCGGGGTCCGAGTACGCGGTCACCAGCGGAGATGCGATCCGCTGGCCGACCTGATGGGCGTCGAGATCGGCGAGCAGCCACGAGCGGCCGGCATACGCCGTCTCCATCTTGAGCGCGCGGTCGAGCTCGGCCGGGTGACCGACGATCTCGTGGGAGACGAGGGTGTTGTAGTGCGGATCCGTCACCACGACGACCTCGCGCTCGGAGCTCGGCAGCGGCGGCGCCGCCGCGAGCTCGGCGGCGTCGTGCGCGAGAGCCAGCGCGAAGTCGCGAAACGGTGGGAAGGCGAGCAGGGGATCGTCGACGCCGCCGGCGATGACCTCCCAGCCGCGCTGGTGGCCCATGACGTCGTACAGCTCCTGGCTCGTCTCGGCGCCGACGGCGACGACCGAGGCGGCCCCCTGCGTGAGCGCGAACGCCTGATCGATCACGGCGCCCTCCGTGGAGGCGAACAGCTCGCGCGTGAGCTGCGTGAGCAGCGGAATCCAGTTGTAGCGCACGCTCGGCTCGGCGGCGGCGATCGCGCGCGAGACGTCGACCGCGGCCGCGACCATGTCGCCGAGCGGAACGCTGCGCGGATCGATCCGATAGACGGCGGGGACGACGTCGCGGCGGACGTCGACCGTGTGGAGTTTCAGCTCGGCCAGCGTCGCGCCCAGCGGCCCGAACTTCTCGCGCGCGGTCGCTTTGTGCTCGGCGTTCGCCATCGCGCGGCGGTACGCGCGCTCGAGCGCCTCCCGCAGTCGCGCCTCGAGATCCGCGACGTCGGCGGCGCCGAGGACGATCCCGAGCCACCCCGGCGCCACGCTCCGATCGCCGGCCAGCACCCGGACGCCGGCGGTGCACGCGTAGTCGTCGCCCGACGAGCGCTCGGCGCCGTTCTCGGCGATCGCGTGGCGACTCTCGGTGACCTCGAGGCGCAGGTCGGCATAGGCCAGGTGGGGCAGTCGCCGGCGCGCGTCGGCCAGCAGCGCGGGTACGTTCTCGCGCGCGCGATCGATCAGATCGACGGTGATGGCGGCCATCGTCAGAGCGCTTCGAAGGGCTCGACGGTCACGCGCTCACCGGCCGCGACGTCACCGCGCGCCTCCTCGAGCACGACGAAGCAGTTGCCGGCGACCATCGACGAGAGAATGCCCGAGCCCTGCGGCCCCGTCGTGCAGACGTCCCAGTCGCCGTCGCGGAACGCGAGGATGCCGCGCTTGTACTCGGTACGGCCGGTCTTCTTCCGCATCGGCTCCAGCGCGCGCGCCTGCCACGTCGGCGGAAAGATCCGGCGACGTCCCGCCAGCTTGTAGAGCGCCGGGCGAACGAACAGCATGAACGACAGCAGCGACGCCACCGGGTTGCCCGGCAGGCCGAAGAACAGCGCGCCGTCGATGTGGCCCACGGCGAACGGGCGGCCGGGCTGCATCGCCACCTGCCAGAAATCGATGGCCCCGACCTCCTGCAGCACGTCCTTCACGAGGTCGTACACGCCCACCGACACACCGCCGGAGGTGACGACGACGTCGGCGGCGCGCGCGGCGTCGCGCAGCGCGTCGCGCAGCGTCTCGCGCACGTCGGGGACGATGCCGAGATCGCTCACGTCGCCGCCGCACTGCTCGATCGAGCCGCGCAGCGTGAAGCGATTGGCGTCGTAGATCTGACCGGGACGCCGCGGCGTGCCGGGCTCGGCCACCTCGTCGCCGGTCGACATCAGCGCGACGCGCGGCCGACGGCGCACCGACACCTGCCAGGCCCCGAGCGAGGTCATCAGGCCGATCTCCTGCGGCCGCAGCACGGTGCCGGCCTCGATGACCGTCTTCCCCGCGGCGACGTCCTCGCCGGCACGCCGCACGTTGGCGCCCTTGTCGATGGGGCCGACGCGGACGCGGTCAGCCTCGCGCTGCACGATTTCTTGGGGGTAGACGGTGTCGGCGCCGGCGGGAATCGGCGCGCCGGTCATGATGCGCAGGGCCTGCCCGGCGCCGAGCGCGCGCTCGAAGACCGCGCCCGCGGCGAGGTCGCCGATCACGACGAGGTCGCGCGTGGCGCGCGGCGGAATATCGGCGCCGCCCACGGCGTAGCCGTCGACCGCGGAGTTGTCCGCGGGCGGTACGTCGAACGGCGCGGCGAAATCCTCGCTGAGCACGCGCGCCAGCGCGCGTGTCAGCGGCACCAGCTCGGACGCGAGCGGCACGCCGATGCGGGCGAGAATCTGCGCTTGCCCGTCGCGCACCGAGATCATGCGCGTATTATACGCGCCATGAACGGCGCGCCGGGCGACGCGACGCACCCCGCGGGCTTCTGGATCCGGTTCGTCGCCTTCGTCATCGATCTCGTGGTCATCATCCTCGCGCAGTTCATCCTGAAGATCGTCGCGGTCGCGCGCTTCGGCTCGGGCGGCGCCCCGGGGGCCGTCGGATTCTTCACCTTCGTGTTCGCCGTCGCGTACCCGACGGTGCTGCACGCGCTCACCGGCCAGACGCTCGGCAAGGTGCTCACGCGCGTGCGCGTCGTCGCGCTGGACGGCGAGGCGTTGCCGTTCGGCGCGGCCTTGCTGCGCGCCGTCGTGTTCTGGGCCGCGCTGCCGCTCACGCTCGGCATCGGCCACATCGTCGGCGGATTGCGCAAGGACAAGCGCGCGTTCCACGATCTGATCGCCGGCAGCCGTGCCGAGCGCGTGCCGTATGAGACGCGCGTACGTCGTCTGTCACGCGCGCCGGTGTCGCCGCTCGGCGCGTCGATGGTGGGGCGCAGCCCGTTGCCACCGACGGCGGAGTCGGATCCGCGCTCGGGCGGGTGATCCGCACACTGCCGCTGCCACTGCGCAACCGTTTGGCGGCGACGATTCTCGAGGCGGTGAGCGACGCGCGGGCGCGGCGCGCGCTGGCCGCGGTGGCGGAGGCGCCCGACACGTGGCTAGGGGTGGACGAGCGACACTGGGCGCCGTTGCTCGCGGCGCGCGCGCGGCGGGCGAGCGACGCGCTGGCCACGCTGCCGCCGGCGACGACGCGTGGACTCGATGCGGTGCTGGACACGGCGGCGCGGCTCTACGAGGCCGGGCTGTACTTCGAAGTGCACGAGTGGCTCGAGCCGCACTGGATGGCGGCGAGCGGCGAGACGCGCGAGGCGTTGCAGGGCGTGATCCAGGCGGCGGTCGGCTGGCAGCACCTCGCCAACGACAACGTCGCCGGGGCGCGCTCGCTCCTGATGGACGGGGCGACGCGCCTGCACGGACAGCGGCTCGGCGCGCGGGACTTCGACGGCTTCGCGCGGGCGACGGCAGCGGCATCCGCGCGCGTGCCGTCTGCAGCGCCGCCGCCGTTTCCGTGTCGCGACGCGAGCGAGAGAGAGGAGAGCGTATGAACCTGGAGCTGACCGACAAGGTCGTGGTGGTGACGGGCGCCAGCCGTGGCATCGGCCGCGCGATCGCGCTGGGCATGGCGAGCGAGGGCGCGCGCGTGGTGGCGGTGGCCCGCGACAAGGCCGCGCTCGACAAGCTGGCCGGCGAGGCGCGCGACCGCAGCAAGCGGGAGGCGGTGGCGATCGGCGCCGATCTCTCGCGGCTCTCGGAGGTCGAGCGCGTCGTGGACGAGGTCCGGCGCGCGTGCGGCCGTATCGACGTCCTCGTCAACAACGCCGGCGCCATCCGCGGCGGCGGCTTCCTCGAGATCCCCGACGCCCAGTGGCTCGACGACTGGAGCCTCAAGCTCATGGGCTACATCCGCATGGCGCGCGCGGTCTTTCCGCTCATGAAGGCGCAGGGCGGCGGACGCATCGTCAACGTCGTCGGCGCGGCGGCGCGTAATCCGACCGCGACCTATCTCGCCGGCGGCGCCGCGAACGCCGCGCTCGTGAACTTCACGAAGGGACTCGCCGACCTCGGCGCCGAGTGCGGGGTTCTCGTCACCGCCGTTTCGCCGGCGGCGACGCGGACCGAGCGCTGGGATCAGCTGATGGAGCAGCAGGCGAAGGCGGCGGGAAAGACGCTGGACGAGATTCGCGCGGCATCGCAGGCGCCCTACAAGCTCGGCCGCATCGCGACGCCCGAGGACATCGCCGACGTCGTCTGCTTCCTGGCCTCCGCGCGCGCGTCGTTCATCACCGGCATCTGCATCACCGTCGATGGCGGAGCCACGCGCGGCGTGTACGCGTGAGCCGGACCCATCCTTGACATGCGTCGCCTCCTGTCATTATCTTTCCGTAGCGCTGGGCTGGGGTTCCCTATCTCGCCGCTTCCACCGAGGGCAGGAGGTTCGCGCGATGGCGGCAAAACTGTTCGTCGGCAACCTTTCCTTCCAGGCCACAGAAGAAGACCTGCGCGAGCTCTTTGCGCAGGCGGGGACCGTGGAGACCGTGCGGATCATCACCGATCAGTTCACCGGACGTCCGCGCGGCTTCGGCTTTGTCGAGATGGCGACGAAAGAAGAGGCGACGAAAGCGGTGGAGATGCTCAACGGCCGACTCTTTCGCGACCGTAATCTCGTCGTGGACGAGGCGCGGCCGCAGCCGCAGCGCGGCGCCGGCGGCGGCGGCGGTCCACGCGGCGATCGCGGCGGGCGTCCCGGCGGAGGAGGCGGCGGCTGGCGGCGCTGAAGCGCGAGCTAGAACAAGCTTAGCTGCGACGACTCCGGTGCGTCGTCGACATACGGCACGAGACCGTCGTGCTCGGCGAAGCGGCGGAAGCGCTCCCACGTCTCGAGCACCTTGGACTGGTAATACTCCACGTTCTCGTCCGGCCGCGCGGGATCCCAGAGCGTCGCCAGCTTCGCGACGTCGGTGACGGCGACACGCGCCGTGCGTCCCGCGACGTAGTACGAGATCTGATCCCCAGGCTGCACCGGCCGGGCGCTCGCCGTCGCCAGCTCGTACGCGGCGGAGGTGGGCCGCAGCCCCGCGGTGACGCGCTCGCGATAGACTTCAAGTGATTCTTGAAGTGTCTCGGTCCGCGCGAAGTCGCGTACGGGCACGCGATGCGCGGCGAACTCGCCGAGCCAGCGATCGACCACGGCCTTGGCGTCGGTGCGCCGCCCGCGCAGCAGCAGGCCGACGAGCTCGTCGATCAGCCGTCGCTGGAAGGGCTCGAGCCCTCGGGAGCGGAACGCCGAGCCCTTGAGCGTGACGCGGCCGCGGTCGTCCAGCAGCGCGTAGGTCTTCATCTTGTACGAGAACATCGCCGGATAGCGCCCGTCGAGCTCCAGCGTGATGCCGGGCGGCAGCTTCTCGGCGACCATCGCGAGCAGCCGCGCGTCGTCCTCGGCGCGGTGACCGGGCGGTGGCGTGAAATACACGCCGTCGGTGTCCGCCTCCACCGGCGTGGCGCCGAGCGTCTGCAGCCGCTCGACGATCGAGGTGACGACCGCGCGCCCCTCGGTGGTGACGCGGTTGGCCGCCTCGAAGTCGTTCCAGTGCGCGGAGGAAAAGCCGAGATATCCATAGAAGGAGTTGATGAGGATCTTGAACGACTGTGACAGCGCCAGCTGGTGGCGGCGCTCCTCTTCCGTGTCCGCCGCCTGGGCCTGACGCTTGGCGGCCACGCGCACGTCGCGCAGGTGGGTGAGGAGGTCGAGGAAGACGCCGAGCTCGTCGCACGCCGGGGCCACGCGCCCGCCGATCATCAGCGAGGGATAGAGCGACGTGACGTCGACGTGCAGCACCGGCGCCGCCACGCCCTGCTGCCAGATGGCGGTGAGGCCGCCGCCGACGGACTGGCCGGGACGCGGTCGCGGCACGGCGCGGCCCGCTCGCAGATACTCGCGCAGCAGCAGCGCGTCGACCTTGGCCGCCGAGCCGCGCAGCGTCGTGGACTGGTAGTCGAACGGCACCAGCCGCGCCTGCGCGAAGAACGGCGGCGAGAGGATCGCCGAGATCGCGAGCGTCTCCAACGCGTCGTCGCCGGCGTAGGCCATGAGGCGGTCGGCGTCCTCGGCGAGCTGGCGCGCGACGTTCGACGCGTCGACGTAGGTGCGGCCGGTGGCGGCCACGCCGAGATGGCGCGCGATGTCCTTGAGCCCGAACGACGGCAGGTCACGCGCGCCGACGTCGTGCAGCTGCGCGAGCATCCACGTGTCGACGATGTGCCGGCCGGCGACGTCGTAGCGGCGAAAGCCGATCGCCCGCTCGGCGACCTGCAGCCGCGCGGGCCGGCCGCGCAGCGCGCTGCCATCGCGTCCCCACGC
>Ga0066698_10001365_pt1 | contig 10590 bp, 10 predicted proteins | sample GraSoiAngelo_147_FD_66457 | JGI IMG/M metagenome (GOLD analysis project Ga0066698, IMG submission 66457) | Grasslands soil microbial communities from the Angelo Coastal Reserve, California, USA - 14_1009_05_40cm | ecosystem: Environmental > Terrestrial > Soil > Grasslands | place: USA... | reverse complement strand
GTCGACCAGCTCGACGATCGCGCCGCCGCCGAGACCGACCAGCGTGTCCGCGTCGAAGTTCCGCGACGCGTCGGCGGGCAGCCCGGACGGATCGAGGACGCGCGCGATGTTCGCGCGGGCAACGAACGCCGCCGGGCCGATCGCGTTCGCCGTCAGCGCGACGAGCACGACGGCGAGCGCGAGTGGCTGAAGCGCAAACGACATGCGACCGCGCGCGACGCCCCAGCCGAAGAGCGCGAGCGCGAGCGCCAGGAACGCGATCGCCGTCATCGCGTAGAAGCGCAGCTCTGTCCAGCCATAGGCCTGTTGATAGAGATCGAGGCGGTACCACGCGGAGGCGAGGACGACCGCGGTAAGCGCGAGCAGCGTCAGGGCGGCGCCCAGATATGCGCGCCCGCGAACCTGCACCGTGAGCTCCAGCCCGAACAGCAACACGGCGACCAGCGCGACCGCCGCGATGAGCTCGAAGAAGCCACGGCGAGCGTAGGCGCTGTAGGTGATCGCGGCCGCGTCGAGCGTGTCGCGGCCGCCGAAGAGATACGCGAGCTGCAAGCTGACGAACGCCGCGAAGAGGGCCGCGATGAGAGCGAGCGCCACCGTCGCGCTCTCGCCTGCGAGCCGCGCGCGCGACGGCGATGTGAGGTAGTCGCGCGGCACGCGCCAGAGCGCGGCCAGCGCGCCGGCGGCCGGCCAGGCGAACGCGAGCGCGATGAACAGGCGGCCCGGCGTCTCGCTGAGCGCATCGGCAATCCGCTTCAGGTCGAAGATGTTCTCGAGCGACCGCGCGAAGACGGCGTCGGCGGACGAGAACAGCAGCGCGAAGACGATCACGAAGGGCGCCGCCAGTCCGATGCCACCGATGTAGCGCGAGACGCGGCCCAAGCGTCGGTGCGCGACGCGCAGGCGCGGCCACGCTGGAATGACCACGTCAGCAGCGCCGAGGATCACGCGCTCGCAAAGCGACCAGCCTTCGGCGACGACGCTCGCCACAGGGAGCGCGCTGACCGGCGCGCCGCTCCATGCCGCGACGGTCGCCGCGGTTAGACCGAACGTTGCCAACACATCGAATGCGAGCAGCGGCCCATCCGCGCGGACCACGCAGCATGCCGCGAACGCCAGCGCGCTCGCCGGCAGCCAGGCGTCACGAGCCTGCAATGGCGCGGCGCGGTCGCGCTGCGTCCAGGCGGCGGCGAGGAACAGTCCGGTGACCAGAAGCGCGTTCAGCCCGAGCGGCTCGCGGAAGAAGAGGAGCTGCGCGGCGAGGCCGAGCAGCGAAGCGAGCGTGACCGCGGCAACGGCCCGTCGTTCGAGCACGAGGGCAGCGTGCGGGCCGCGCGTGTTGGCGTCATCGCGCGCGAGAGATACATACCTCCGCCTCCGGCTTTCTGGAGCGGCTGCGCCGCTCCATCAATAAGAGTTAGCCGTCCCACAAGTGAGACGACGGCGACACGTGTGGCGGGTACTCTCGGGCCGTGCGGATCCAGAACGCCCAGCGCGTCTCCGAGGCGATCCAGACGCTCAGCGCGGGCACATCGCTCGACACGCTCGTCGATCGCCTGTACGACCTCACCGACGGCACGCTCGCGCTGGATCGCGCGACCTTGCACCGCATCGCGCGCGGCAAGACGCAGGTCGCGCGCGCGATCGATTCACCCCAGGAATGCATCCGCCTCTACTTCGCGCTCATGATCCTGGGCTGCGAGCGAGAGCTTTCGGTCACGTCGATCGTCGATGAGGGTCATGCCGTGCTCGCGGGATTCGTCGGTGAACCGCTCGCGTCGCTCATCTTTCGCGACCTCGCCGCGACGCTGCCCAAGCTCACCGATCGGTACACGCTCCGGGAATACCTCGAGGAGGGTCTGCGCATATGGCTACCGAAGTGATCAACGGGCGGCCACGCGCCGAGAGCCACACCCTCCGCGCCGAGGAGGAGCGGCTCCGCGCGCACCTCGAGCAGAAGCTGCGCGTCCGAACGCGGTTCGCTCCCCTCGCCGATGTCCGCGCGCTTCTCGTGAGTCCGAGCCGCGATGACCAGCCGAAGAGCCTCGTCGTCAGCTCACAGGCGAGCATCGCGGAGCGCATCTATCTCTACGTGCATGTCGCCGCGCACATCGCGCTCGGCCATCATTTGCCGATCGTCACGATCGTCGAGGGCGCGCCCGGTGTGACGCGGTTCTCCGATGCATCACGTCACCGCGAGGCCGAGGATCTCGCGCGCGCGATCTGGTGGGGACAGACCGACAAAGGCGGACTCCTCGGCGCGCCCGCGCTGGTGCAGCAATCCGCGATGCTGAGGCGACTGCTCGCCGTCGGTGTCACCCGCGCGGCGCTGCGCTCGGTGCTCATCGGCATGCGGCACGCGTACTACGACCTGCACGTCGAGCGCGCTCTCGCGCGCAGCCGCATCGCTGCATGGCTGCGTCAGGCGCTCTGCCTGACCGCGGTCGTCTGCGTCGCGCCGCAGCTCTCCGACTAGGACGGCTCGCGCCTCGGGGCAGAGACCGAAGACGGCCGCCGTTTCGGCCTCCACCCTCCGGAGCGATCTCTAGCCCGCGCTACCTCGAGACCTGACGGCATGCGACGTCGTACTGACTGACCGAGTGCGAGTTGTTCGAGTTCTGTGGCTGCTCGCCCGCGTAGACCGTTCCCGCCTTTCCGTCTGGGTTGAAGGCGGAGCCCGGGGCACTCGCGGACTGGCCCGGCGTACTCGAAAAATCGGCGCAGTCGGCGCTGGGCTGACCGGCAAGAGCGACCGAGCCGATGCCGGCCATAAGCGACACCGTGAGCATCAAGGTGACTGTGATCCGGTAGCGCATGTCGCACCTCCTATTGCCTTGCGGGCGAAGCACGTGCGGGGCCAGACATCGCTGCATTGGACCGGCTGCCCGGATTTTCTTCGCGACTCGCGCCTCGTTGCGTAGTCGTGCCGCAATCAGAGCCTCGACAAGTGATCCGATCGGGCGCGTCGTCCGTACTCGACGACCGATCAGTCGTCCTTCTCGGCCGGACCAAGGTCGTTGCGCTCCTCCGCCTTCGGCGGTCGGCGAGACGTCCCGCGATTCCAGCCACTGCCACCGCCACGTGGACGTTCGCGCCATGCCCGTTGCTCCTCTTCGGTCCACGGCCGGCTCGGCCGCACGAGCACGCGGTCATCGACGACGGGATCCTTCAGCTTCAGCGTCTTGAACAGCGGCTTCAGGTCGGCGCGGTGCTGCCAGATGTCCGCGGTGAGATCGCCGACCTTCGCGACACGCTCGCGCATCGTCTCGAGCGTGAACGCCTCGGGTCGTACGTCCGGGACCTCGTCCCAGCGCAGCGGCGCCGAGGCGCGTGCGTCGGCCATCGGACGGATCGAGTAGGCCGAGGCGATGGTGCGGTCGAAGGCATTCTGACCGTAATCGACGAAGACGCCGGTGCGGTCCTTCACGACCCACGTCGTCGTCGCGATCTTCGGCACGCGACCGCTGACCTCAACCGCAACCGCCTTCGCGAAGCGGCGGACCTCGGGAAAGGGCAGCTCGATGACGATCGGGGTGAGGATGTGCATGCCGGAGACGCCAGAGGTCTTCGCATAGCTCGGCAGCTTCAACTCGTCGAGGACATCTTTCACGACCATCGCGATCTCGCGCACGTGCTCCCACGGGTTGCCCTCGCTCGGGTCGAGGTCTATGAGCATGTAGTCGGGCTTCGCGACGTCGGGGATGCGCGAGTGCCAGGTGTGCATCTCGATGCAGCCAAGGTTCGCGATCCAGACCAGCCCGGCCGCGTCCGTCACGACCGGGAAGTCCGCTTCATTGCCACTCGGGTAGCTGATGTGGACCGTCTCGAGCCAGTCGGGGTGTGGGTTCGGCACACGCTTCTGATAGAAGAAGTCGCCCTCGACGCCGTTCGGGTGCCGCTTCATCTGCATCGGACGGCGCTCGACGTGATTCAGCGCGTATGGCGCGAGGTCGGCGTAGTAGTGGATGAGGTCGCCCTTCGTCAGCCCCCGCGCCGGAAAGAAGACCTTCTCGAGGTTGGTGACCGCGACCTCACGCTCTCCAACACGCATGCGATCATTGTGCGCGGAGTGCGGTCACCACCTTCGCGATGCGCGCGCTCCGCGTCTCCGGACGTTTGGCGCCGGTCACCGCCTCGACGTGCTCCCTCCGGCGCGTGAACGAAAGCGCATCGAATGCGGGGCGCAGCTTCGCGGACGCGAGCGCTCGCCCGAGATCGCTCGGGACTGCCACGGTGCGCGCGGCCGTGTCGGCTTCGAGCGTTACGTGCGCACGTTCTCCCGCCGCGAGCTTCGCCGCCTCGCGGATCTCCCTGCGCGCCGGGAGGTAGAACCTCCCGCCGTACACCGCGATCGTCGAGCGGTAGCTCACTCCGTTGAGCGTGACGGTCACCGGGACTCGCTTCTTCTGACCGAGCGCCGCGACCACGCCCGCCGGCACTTCGACGAGGAGCACACCGTCCGGGTTGGGCCGCGCGACGGTGGTGAACGAGACGGCCGTCACGCCGCGAGATTACTGCGGCGTGGGCGAAGCCCACACGCCAAGCTGATGAGCGCAGCGGAGCTGCGCGATTACGCCAGGATCAGCGGACCGTGATCGTCCAGTAGATGCCGGGATCCTCGAGCCAAGTGGTGCCGTCGATCACGCCGCGCGCGCGCAGCACGTACGAGCCGGGACTCGAGGGCGCGCGCACCTGGAACTGGAACCAGCCGACCTGACCGGGTCCGACGTAGGCGGTCGTCGTCGTCCCGATCCGCGAGGCGGATGGCCATCCGGAGTCGAGGTCCCAGCGCTGCGCGTCGAGCGGGTCAGCGGTGCCGAGGTTGGCCTGCTGTCCGGGGTTGCCCCGGTACCAGCCGCGGTAGCCGGTGTTGCGCAGCGCGACGACGAGCGTCGCGGTCTCGCCCGGAGAGAGCGTCACGTCGGGGCTCTGTCCAGACCACGCGCCGTGATAGCCGAGGTCGAACGAGGGAACGGCCGTCGCGGCGTCGACGATCCCGCCGACATCCATGACCCAATACGCGTGGTAGGTCGACGCGTCGGTGTAGGCGCGCCCGACGCCGATCGCGCGGTAGTTGGGATTCGTGAGCACCGCGTAGTGCGCCGGGCTGTTGATCCACCCGTTCAGCACCTCGGCCGCGCTCGCGTACCCAGCCGCAATGTTCTCGCCGGTGTAGGTCTGCGGGCCTGGGTAGCCTGCGTCGGTCATACGCTGGACCGGCGCGCGTCCATCGCGCGAGGTGTGCGAGAAGTAGTCGTAGACCGCCATGTCGGTCGCCATCCACTTCGAGGCGAACGTGAGTGTGTCGGAGATCGCCAGACGAGCGAGCCCTCGTGCGGCGCGGAAAGAGTTCACAGCTGCCACGAGATCGGATTCGTTCCCATCCAGAGTCGCGGCCGCGCTCGGGACCGACCCTGGCCACGCGATGAGCACGCAGGCAAGCGCGGCCGAGACGACGATGCGCGGCGCGGCAAGCCTGAACGACAACCCTTCCCCTCCTCGCGTCCGGCCTCACTCCGAACACGCGGATTAACTGGGGCTGTGCAGATATGGCACGGTCCTGGCCAGATTTCGTCCGAATGACGCACGGTCAGGAGGACCGCCGCTCGGTCGATCGCTAACGACCCTGCGCGGACGCGATCCACTCGCGCGCGGTGGCGTGCAGCGGCGCATACGCGTCCCAGGTGGCCCGCGCCCAGCGCCGAAGCACCTCGCCGTAGCGAACGGGATCCTCCGCGTCGACGAGGTCGCGGATCGTGATCGCGCCGTAGGTTGGCGGCAGCGTGGGCTTCTGGATCGGCGACGGCCCGCTGAGCCAGCGCTGCACCGCGGCGTTGACGGACTGCGCCGTCGACTCGTTCTCAAGCCATGCGCATAACCCGGTGAGGTGCGCAGCGAACGACTTGGCGGAGCGTCCGTAGCGATCCGGGTGCTGCATCGCGTACACGTCCACGGCGATCCGGTGATAACGCGCGAAGCGCATGTCCTCGTATTCGCGCAGACCGATCGACTCGAAGAGGCGCTGGCATCCGGCCGTGCTGCCTGCGACCGCGAGCCCGCAGCTCGCGCAGGCTTCGGTCACCGTGGCGCCGTCCCGCGCTCGCGCGCGAGACGTACGGCCTCCTGGAGACCGCGATCCCACGCGTCGCCGTGGCCCGCGAGGACCAGTCGCGCATCAACGCCTTCGAACCGCGCGAGCGAGGCGTAGGCCTGCTCGTTGTCGGAGTTGAAGTTCGGAAAGAGCTGCGGCCCGGTGGTGCCCGTCATGACGTTGAGCGTCACGAAGGCATCGCCGACGCAGATGGTGTCGCGCCGTGCGAAATGCAGCGCGGCGCTGCCCGCGGTGTGCCCGGGGACATGGATGACGCGCGGCGTGCCGGGAACATCGAGCGTCGCGCCGTCGCCGAACGTGGACACCTCGAGGATCGGCAGGGGTCGGAGCAGGCCGTTGCGCAGACCGAAGAGCAGGAACCCAAGGAGCGGCACGAGCTTGAACCGGCCGAGACCGGCTGGGCCCGGCACCTGGCCTTTCGCACGAAGCTCGTCCAGCTCGTGCACTCGGATCGGCACGCCGCGCTCGGCCCGGATGCGCTCAGCGAAACCGATGTGATCGGTGTGCGCGTGCGTGAGCACGACGGCGCGCACGTCTTCGAGCGAACGTCCCATCGCGGCGAGCTCGACCGGGAGCGCGCGCCAGTAGCCGGGCACGCCCGCGTCGACGATCGTGACCGCGCCGGCTTCCTCGAAGAGGTAGACGTTCGCGAGACCCGAGCCGATCCGGCGGATGCCCGGCCTGATCTCCACGCCGGTAGTCTGACCGCGTGCCAGTGCAGGATGTGCGCAAGCCGATCTCGGCGGCGCGCCTGCGGTCGATCGCGAGGCGACTGCTGAACGCAACGGCACTGTGTGCGATATCCACCGTCTCGTCCGACGGGCGCGCGCACATCAACACCGCGTACTTCGCGTCCAGCGCGGCATTCGAGATCGTCTGGCTGTCGGCGCCCGAGGCTCGGCATTCGCGGAACGTCCGACGCCAGCCGTCCGTCGCGTTGGCGGTGTACGACTCGACACAGAAGTGGGGCGGCTTCGATCGGGGTATCCAGCTGTTCGGCGCCGCGCGTGAGCTGTCCGGACGCGTGGCACGCGACGCGGCACGTCTGTACGGCAAAAGGTTCCAGGCGTACTCGCGCGACGAGATGGGTGCATACCGTTTCTATCGGTTCCGCCCACGAACGCTGAAGCTGTTCCACGAACGCGAGCTAGGCGGCGCGACGTTCGTGACCGCAAGGGTGTTGCGCGATGGCCGGCTGAGCTGGGAGCGCACCGAGAGATATGTGAGCTCGGCCTGATGCCACGGGCGCCACGTTTCATGCGGGTCTTCGGCGCGACCCTCCGCGATCCTGATATGCGCCGCATCGAGCTCGCGTACGTCGCCTTCAATACCGCCGAGTGGGCGACGTGGATCGCGATGCTCGTATATGCGTACGGACAGGGCGGCGTCGTCGCAAGCGGCATCGTGGCGGTGGCGCAGCTCGTCCCCGCCGCGCTCTTCGCGCCGCTCGGCGCGATCCTCGCCGACCGCTACCCGCGCGGGCGCGTGCTCGTTCTCGCGTATGTCGTCCAGGCCATCGCTATGGCGGCGACCGCGGCGGCACTCGCTCTCGACGCACCGCCAGTTCTCGTCTACGTCCTGGCCGCGATCGCGGCGACCGCGATCACGCTGACGCGTCCCGCGCAGAACGGACTCCTGCCGGTGCTCGCCCCCACACCCGCTGCGCTCACCGCGGCGAACGCTGCGCTGGGGATGATCGAGAACGCGAGCATCCTCGTCGCGCCGGCCGTCGCCGCCCTATTGCTGACGTTCACCGGGCCGGGTCTGGTCTACGCCACGATGGCCGCGGCTCTCGCTACGAGTGCTTTCGTCATCGCTGGCATACGAACGCCGAGCCCGATCGACGTCAAGCCACCGGAGCGCGAAAAGGCGCCCGGTCCACAGCAATCGTTCCGCGTGCTGGCGTCCGACCGCCGCGCACTCGCGCTCGTCGTGGTGCTGGCGTGTCAGGCGATCCAGGTCGGCGCGCTCGACGTCCTGTTCGTGGCTCTCGCGCTGAGTGTGCTGGACATCGGCGATGCCGGCGTCGGAGTGCTGAACTCTGCGCTCGGGCTCGGAGGTGTCGTCGGGGCGTTCTTCGCGGCCGCACTTGCCGGCCGTACGACGCTTCCCCGCTGGGTCGTCTTTGGCATTCTGCTGTGGGGCGGCGGTCTCGCCTCCGTCGCCCTGCTGCCGCCGACGGCGATGGTGTTGGCACTCATCGCCGGCGCGGGCGCCGGCCGCAGCTTGATGGACGTTTCCGGTCGCACGCTCCTGCAGCGCGTAGCGCCGGCCGCCGTGCTCTCAGGCGTGTTCGGTGTGCTCGAGGGCGGCACGATGGCCGCGCTCGCGCTGGGCGCCGCGCTCGCTCCCTTCCTCGTCGATCGCTTCGGGGTACCGGCTGCGTTCGTCGTGATCGGCGCGCTGCTTCCGATCGTGCTCGCGCTGACTGCCCGCACGCTCTTACGCCTTGAGTCGCTGGCACCGGTGTCCGCGCGAGCACTCGCCCTTCTTCGGGCCGTGCCGATCTTCGCGCCGCTGCCTGGCGCGACGCTCGAGCGCGTCGCGGCCGAGCTCGAGCGCGTCGTGGCCCTGACCGGCGACGTGATCGTCCGCGAGGGTGACGTGGGTGATCGGTTCTACCTCATCGATCAGGGCAGCGTCGCTGTCTCGATCGCGGCGCAGCCGGTACGACGTCTCGGTCCGGGCGAGTTCTTCGGCGAGATCGCGCTCGTGCGCGGCGTGCCCCGCACCGCGACGGTGATCGCGGACGGCGATGTGCGGCTCTACGCGCTGCGTCGCGCCGAGTTCCTCGCCGCCACGAGGTCGCGTCCCGCGAGCGCTCGCGCCGCCGAGGCCATCGCGCGATCTCGCGAGCCCTAGCTCACATCCGGGGAAGACGCGTGCGGACCGCTCCACGGATCGTCGCGCCCACGCTCGGCGCATCGCGAACGAGCTCGTTGAAGAACTGGCCCGGCAGGACGAGCGCACGAACATCGGACGTCGCGAGCACCGTGGCGAGACGCGGATAGGAGAAGCTCGCGCCCCACTCGAGCGCCGCGAGCTCACCGAAGAAGTGCCCCGGGCCCATGTCGTCGATCGGGTTACCGTCCTTAAAGACACGGGCCGTGCCGTCGACGATCACGTAGAACTCGCGACCGACGTCCCACTGCTCGACGATCGCGGCGCCGGCCGGTATGCGAACCTCGCGCGCCATGCGTGCCACGCGTTCGAGGTCGCGCGCACCGAGAGCCGCGAACAGCGCGAGACGCTTGATCGCGGCCGGATCCACACGTGGCGCTCCGAGCCAGCCCTCGTCCAGGCGCGGATCGCGGTCGTGCTCGATCACGGACGCCGACGCCGCCGCGTCGTCCACCGCTGCGGTCTCGAAATGCTGAAGCACCGCCTCGATGTCTTCCCAGCGCGTCGTGTGGTTGAAGACGCACAACCGGATCGCGAAACGGCCGCGCAGTTTCGTCGAGGAGACGAAGCCGATCGAGCTACGCGCGAGAAGGCGAACCAGCTGGGAATTCAGCCGCTCGCTGCGGTCCTCGTCGTCGTCGCCGAAGCGTCTGCGGAAGCAGAGCACGCCGAGCGACGCGGGACTCATGAGCTCGAGCGTCGCGCTGCGCTCGATGCGCTCATGCGCCCGCAGTGCGAGATCGAGGCAGCGGTCGATCGCGACGCGGAACGCTGCCAGACCGAAATACTGGATCGACAGCCAGACCTTGATCGCGTGCGATGCCCGCGAGAGCTGCATCCCGTAGTCGGCGAAGTTCACCTCTCGCGGCACCGCGCTCTTCGTGTCTCGCAGGTAGTCCGGATGGATCTCGAACGAGTCGAGGAGCTGCCGTCCCTTGCGGACGAGGAGACAGCCGCATTCGAAGGGTTGGTAGAGCCACTTGTGCGGATCGAGCGTGACCGAGTCGGCGAGCTCGATGCCCGCGAGAGTGGCGCGGCCGCGCTCGGTGATCGCGGCGAACCCGCCATACGCGCCGTCGACGTGGAACCACGCGCCACGCTCGCGGCAGATCGCGGCGATCTGGGGCAACGGATCGACGGAACCGGTGCTGGTGGTTCCGGCGGCCGCGGCGACGAAGAGTGGTTCGCGGCCGGCGCGCGCGTCCGCGTCCATCGCGGCGCTCAATGCTTCGGGACGAAGCCGGTAGCGATCGTCGACCGGCAGCACGCGTACCTGGTCCGGCCGGAATCCCAGGATGCGCGCGGCGCGCGCGAGGGAAGAGTGTGCCTGGTCCGCGCAGTAGACAACGAGCCGATCCGACATCGCGCCGACGAGCGACTCGCGCGCGCACGCGAGCGCTGTCATGTTCGCCGCGGAGCCGCCGCTGGTGAGCACTCCGCCCGCGTCGGCCGGATAACCGATCCAGTCTTTGAACCAGTCGAGGACGACCAGCTCGAGCTGGCTCGGGCCGGCCGACAGTCCCCACGAGCCGACGTCGATGTTGAGTCCGCTCGCGATCAGATCGCCGAGCGCGGAT
>Ga0066698_10001359_pt1 | contig 10599 bp, 10 predicted proteins | sample GraSoiAngelo_147_FD_66457 | JGI IMG/M metagenome (GOLD analysis project Ga0066698, IMG submission 66457) | Grasslands soil microbial communities from the Angelo Coastal Reserve, California, USA - 14_1009_05_40cm | ecosystem: Environmental > Terrestrial > Soil > Grasslands | place: USA... | reverse complement strand
GCAGATCAGAAGGAGAATGAAGAGAGCCGTCCCGGGGAGAGGCCGCATCGAGGAGGCACAATACCAGAAAGCAGTGGGCGCGACCGGCGTCGAACTAAGGCGTAACCCGCGACTGAACGGGCCGTCCGGGCCGTGCGCGCCCCCCACACCGAGTACATCACGGCAGCTAATTCATTACCGCCTGCAGACGATCCCTCAAGTCCTGAAGCTTCGGACGCTCGATCCCGCGCATCTCGCCCGCCTGGGGAGCCTTCCTTCCACCCCTCGCGATATCGCACTGCGTTCCCGCAGGCACGTGCACGACCTCGCCCCTGCCCGCCTTCACATCCGCCGTGCCCTCGAGCACGCACACGCACGTACCCGCCGGCTCCGCGATCACGGCCACCGTCGTGCCCGTGAGACGCACCGTCGCGTCGGGGGTGGTGATCGCGAGGTGGGCGCCGTCGAACCGCAGCCCCGTCGTCACCCGGAGCAATCCGCGATCGACCCTGGCCGTTCCGTCGCGCCCGAGCCAGCGTCCCGGGGCCGCGGGGAGCACCAGCTCGGTGCCGGGCGTGAGCTGGAGGGCGAGCACACCGGAGCTGAGGATATCGAGATCCTGATCGCTCTCGAGCCGGACGCGCGCCCCCGGGATCAAGCGCCGGGTCACCTGGTGGTAATCGCGGACCGGAACGGAAACACCATTCACGACCACCTGTCCGGATCCGGCGTTCGGCATGGCGGTCCATGGGGGAGCCTGATTGAGATCCGCGAGAACGATCAGCCAGGCCAAGGTCGTGGAGAGAGCGAGCGCCCAGCGCAACCGGCGCCGCTTCCTGCTCGGCGCGGTTCTCGGGCGCGCGACCGCCGCCGCAGGCCGCCGCCGAGGTGATTCGATCACACCGTGAATCTGTCTTGCCATGGTCCCCCCCATGAGCGCGTAATTATACCCACAGGGTGCGTCTTGGGGGCAAGGCACGAACGAGGAGGGGACCCATGGTCGCGTTGGCAATCAGCTGGCTCAAGGACGCCGATCAGGCGCTACAGACCTCGAAAAACCAAGGGAAACCAGCACTTCTGGATTTCAGCGCCGCACCGCAGTGAAGCGGATGTGCTCGGCTGGAAGCCGAGGTCTATCCGAACGAGCGGGTGGTTGACTTCATCAGCACGCACTTCATCCCCGCGAAGATCCACATCAAGGAACAGCCGCAGACATTCAAGCGCTTCGGAGCGCAGTGGACCCCGACCCTCCTGATCATGGCGCCCAACGGCGAGGAGGCCCACCGGATCGAGGGCTTCCTGGGCGTGGACGACATGCTGGCGCAGCTTCAGCTTGGCCTGGGGAAGGCGCTCTTCAAGATGGAGAAATACGCCGAGGCGGAGAAGCATTTCAGGGCCGTGGTCGAGAAATCTCCCAAGACCGAAGCGGCACCTCAGGCTCTCTATTGGGCCGGGGTCGCGGCGTACAAAGGAACGAACGATCCAGGGAAGCTGAAGGAAACCGCCAAAGCGGAGCAGCAGAAGTATCCCGACAGCGAGTGGGCGAAGAAGGCTTCAGTCTGGGCCTAGGCCAAGTGTTCCGATGGCACCAGCGGCGCGGCTTAGGCCAGCCACTGATCCGTGCCGAGTTTCAGTACTTGATGTAGCTCGCTTTTCTTGACGCGCGCGGCCCGGTCGATCTTCTCGATCGCCGACCGCGCGCCCAGGAGAAGATCCCGATCCTCCTCCGGAATCGTCGCCTCATATCTCCGGATGTGACGAAGGAGGATCGCCGCGTCCTGGCGCGCGCCGAGAATGTTCTGGAGCCTCCCCAGCTGCTTGGCGCGATGCCTCGCGCCGTGCCCCTCGAGATCCGCGAAGTATTCCACGGCATATCGCAGGTGCTTGATCGAGATCCGGAGCGCGTGCACGTTCTCGGCCGTGGGGAGCTGTTCCGCGGTCCTGCACGCCGCCAGCATCCTGGCGTCCCACTCGGACACGATGCGCGGCCCCGCGATGTAGGCGGGTCCGTCGCCGTTACGCACCAGCGCCGAGTCGGCGCGCATCTCGATCCAGGGACGCGCGAGTGCCTTCAACGCCATGAAGCGCGTCGAATCGAGCTGCTTCAAGAGCTTCGCCCTGCGACGCGCGCGCTTGATCTGGACCTTGTTTGCGAAGATGAGAAGCGCCGAGCGCTCGGGATTGGGCGCATCGGCCGCCATCCGCTTCACGCGGTCTAGCTCCACGTCGCAGTCCCGCACGCGACCGAGCCCTCGCCCGATCCAGCGCAGCTCCCGCTGCCATTCCAGCCGCGCTTTCTCCGGAATCACGTCGGCGAACACGAGGAGCGCGGTCCGGAGCCTTCGCGTCGCCACGCGCATGTCGTGCACGTATTCGGGATCCACGCCCACGCGCGTGCCGGGCTCGTACCAGAACATCCGCGCGAGCTGGCGGCCCATGTTCTTCACCGCCACGTCGGCGAGCCGGTCGCTCTGGTGCGGCGTGAAGGGGCTCTCGTCCAGCTCCGGCACCTGGATTCCCGCGGCGTCCTCGAGCCCGGCGCGCACCTCCAGCACGTCCTTGATCTGGCCGGGACCGACCTCTTCAGAGATTCGAAGTTTCAGCTCGCGTTCGAGCATCCGTTTCTCGTTTCGCCCGTTACGCGGAGTGCGTGGCGGCGATCTCGCGCAAGGCGCTCGGCTGGACCAGCCATTCGAGCGTTCCGTGTCCCGCGCCGGGACCGTTCGGGAACGTGATGAGCGCGGCGCCGCCCTTCTTGTACGTGACGGAGGCCTTGCACTTCTCTCCGACGAGAAGATAGGAAGTAAATCCGCTCAGGTGCGGCTCGTGTCCCACGATCGCCACGCGCTCGGCGCCGAGCTGTCTCAGGAACGTGACCGCGCGGCCGAAATCCCCGCCCGGCACGAGGTCGTCACAGAACTCGATCTTCACGTCGGGAGCGAGCGCGTCGCGCAGGATCTCCGCCGTCTGGCGGGCCCGGATCAAGGGGCTCGAGACGATCCGGTCCGGCTTCTCGGTGAACTCCCTCAGTCCGCGCGCGGCCAGGCGAAATTTGTGCATTCCCTCCGGCGTGAGCGGCCGGTCATCGTCGCGCTTGTACGCGGGATCGCCGTGCTCCACGGCGATGGCATGCCGTACGATCAGTAACTCCATGGCGCACCTCCTCTACTTACCTCAAGTCTAACATATGGCGTAAGATGGGGTGATGAGAGCCGACAAGACGCGCTTTCCCATCCGGTGCGCCGGAATGGACGTGGGGAGCAACGCCCTGCGCTTGGCCATCGCCGAATTCAAGAGTCCCACCCACTACAGGATTCTCGAGCGAAAGCGCGTTCCCGTGCGGCTGGGGCAATCGGTGTTCAAGACCAGCCGCATCGATCCCGACACACTGGACAAGGCGCTGGACGCCTTCCGGGAATTCCGCGCGATGATGGAGCAGTACGACGTGGTGCTCCACCGGGCCGTCGCGACCAGCGCGACGCGCGAGGCGAAGAACCGCGGCTCCTTTCTGGAGCGCGTGCACACGGAGACCGGCATCGACCTCGAGCTGATCGAGGGCACCGAGGAGGCTCGCCTCGTCGCGCTCGGCGTGCGCGAGAAGGTGACTCTGCGTGGGACGGCGTTGATCGTGGACGTGGGAGGCGGATCCGCCGAGCTCGCGCTCTTGCAAAAGGGGCAGATTCTCCTCGTCGAATCGCACGATCTGGGCACGGTCCGTCTCCTGGAGCAGGTGGGAAGCGCCACGGGGCACAAACTGCTCCGGATCCTGCGCGAGCGGTTGCGCGCGTCGCGCTTCCCGATGCTCGAGTCGCTGCGGGGCCATCGGATGTCGCAGATGGTGGGAACCGGAGGGAACATCGAGGCGCTCGCGACCCTGGTCGCGGGCAGCGGCAAGAGCGAGACCCAGAAGGACGATCTGGAGCGGAAGCCGGTCGCGGTGCCGCTGGGCCGCCTGAAGAAGCTGGTCGAGGAGCTGGCCGGCATGGAGCCCGAGCAGCGCGCCAAGAAATACGACTTGCGGCCGGACCGCGCCGACGTGATCGTTCCCGCCGGCGTGATCTTCGAGCATATTACAAAGCGCGCGGGCGTGCGCCAGATCATGGTCCCCTTCGTGGGGCTGGTGGACGGCGTGCTCCTGGATCTGGCGAGGGTGGCGGGCGCCGAGGGCAAGAAGGAGCTCGAGACCTCGCAGACCCTGAACGCAGCCCACGCGGTCATGAAGAAGTACGACCCCGACCCCAAGCACTCGCGGCACGTCGCCTCCCTCGCACTCTCGCTCTTCGATCAGCTGAAGGACGTGCACCGGCTGGGAAAGCGCGAGCGGCTCCTGCTCGAAATTGCGGCTCTCCTCCACGAGGTGGGGAATTTCATTTCGGGTCCGGGGCATCACCGGCACGCCCACTACATCATCTCGGAGACTCCGATCCTGGGACTGAACGACGAGGAGGTCCAGGTGGTCGCCAATGTGGCCCGCTACCATCGCAAGGCGCCGCCCGATCCCGGCCACGAGAACTACGCGGCGCTCTCGGAGCGCGCCCGCGATCAGGTGCGCGCTCTGGCGGCAATCCTGAGGCTGGCGGACGCGCTGGATCACGATCACCGCCAGCACGTGCTCGGGGTCTCGGCCAAGACCAAGGATTCCCAGCTCACGCTCAAGGCGCGCACGCGGGGGGACGTCACCCTGGACGAGTGGTCCGTCGGAGAAAAGGGTGGCGATCTCTTCAAGCAGGAGTTCGCCCTGAAACCGGTGCTGAAGACCCATGCCTGAGACCACGACGACAACGCCTGCGATCGCGGGTGCGGTCCCTGTGGGCGCCGCAGGCGCGACCCCGGTCATTTCCGTCATCGACATCGGATCGAGCGGGGTCCGCATGCTCCTGGCCGAGCTCAAGCCCGACGGCTCGGTCCGGGAGCTGGAGGACGTACAGAAACCTCTGGCCCTCGGCCGCGAGACGTTCCGGACCGGGACCCTCTCCGCCGCCAGCATCCAGAAATCGGTGAACATGCTGCGCCAGTACCGCGCCATCATGGACGGCTACGGCGTGACGCATACGCGGGCGGTGGCCACGAGCGCCGTCCGCGCCGCGCTGAACCGCGACACCTTCGTGGACCGCGTGTTCCTCGCGACCGGCATCGAGGTCGAGGTGATCGAGGGCTCCCAGGAGACCCTGCTCACGTTCGCCGCGGTGCAGCGCTCGCTCGCCTCACAGCCCGACTTCACGAGCGGGGACTCCCTGATGTTCGAGCTGGGCGCGGGAGCCACGGAATGGGCGCTGGTGCGCGGCGGGGATGTTGCGGGCTCCCTCACCTACGAGCTGGGCACGCTGCGCGTCCGCGATCTCCTGCGGGCGGAGAGCGGGGACAAGCGCGCGATGACCCGTCTCATCCAGCACAACGTGAAGGAGATGATGAACGAGGTGAAGCGCACGCTTCCCTTCGAGAAGGTGGCGAACCTGATCGCCATCGGCCCCGAGGCGCGCTTCGCGGCCCGGGCGCTGAAGGGCGAAGGGGATCTGGCGGCGGTGTCGGCGAAGGATCTGCGCGCGCTCGCGGACAGGATTCTGGGAATGACCGCGGCGGACGTGGCCGCGGCGTACTCCATCCCGACGCCCGAGGCGGAATCGCTCGCGCCGGCCTTCCTCGTGTATGCGGAGCTGATCAAGCTGAATCCGGTCGATCGCCTCCTGGTGGCGCGCGCGAGCATCCGGGACGGCTTGCTATTGCAAGTGCTGCGCTCCATCCAGAGCGGCTCGGCCATCTTCTTCCCCGAGCAGACCATCGCGGCCGCGCTGAACCTCGCGCGGAAATATCACGCCGACGAGCGCCACGGCCTGCATACCGCGGGGCTCGCGCGCGCCATCTTCGAAGCCACGCGGGCGCAGCACGGCATGGGGGAAGGGGAGCGGCTCCTTCTCGAGGTTGCGTCCATCGTGCACGACATCGGAAACTACGTGGCGGCGCGCGGGCACCACCGGCACGCCTACTACCTTCTCGTGAACTCGGAAGTGTTCGGGCTCTCGAAGATGGATCTCGAGATCGTGGCGAACGTGGCGCGCTATCACCGGAAGGGCACCCCGCAATCCGATCACCCCGCCTACGCGGCGCTTCCGAGGGCGGCGCGGCTCAGCGTGAACCGCCTCAGCGCGATCATCCGCGTGGCGGACGCGCTGGACAAGGCGCACGCGCAGCGGATCCAGAACCCCAAGATCACGGTCGAGGATGGGGAGCTCCGGATCGACGTGGAGACGGCGGAGGACATCGCGCTCGAGCGCCTGACCCTGGATCAGAAGGGCAGCCTCTTCGAGGAGGTGTTCGGACTGAAGCCGGTGCTCCGCGAGGTGACCGCGTGACGGACGGGCGCGGGGGCAACGGCTCGACCGCCGAGCCTCGCTATCTCAGCCGGGCCCTCACCTGGCTTGGCTTCAACGGGCGCGTCCTCGAGGAAGCCCAGGATCCGTCCCTCCCCGCGCTCGAGCGTCTGCGCTTTCTGGGGATCTTCTTCTCCAATCTCGACGAGTTCTTCATGGTGCGCGTCGCGGGCCTGCGCGAAGCCATGGAGGCAGGCCTCGACCGCCCTGAGGGGGAGGAGTCGGTTTCCTCGGTGCTGGCCCAGATCGGGCAGCGTTCCCACGGCATGGTGCGCGTCGCCTATACCACCTACGAGCGCGAAATCTTGCCTGATCTCGAGGAGAACGGAGTCCAGTTCGTCCGTGACGAAGACCTCTCCCCCAAGGAGCGCGCGTTCCTGGACCGTCTCTTCACGCGCGAGATCCTGCCCATCCTGACTCCGGCCGCGGTCGAGCCGGAGGTGCCCTTCCCGCACGTCACGAACCTCACCCTGTGCTTCGCGATCCGCCTCGCGCGCGAGGGGGTGGGGGAGCGCTTCGCGCTGCTCCAGATGCCGCGCCAGTACACGCGCTGGATCCAGGTCGGAAGCAACGGGGGCTCGCGCTTCGTGCTGCTGGAGAACGTGGTGCGGCGGCGGCTGGGAGAGCTTTTCCCGGGGCACGAGATCAAGGAGGCGGTGCTCTTCCGGGTCACGCGCGACGCCGATTTCGCAACGGACGATCAGGAGGCGGAGGATCTGGTCGACGCGGTGAAGCTGGTGCTGAAACAGCGCCGGAGCGGAGATCCGGTGCGGCTGGAGATGGAATCGACGACCAGCGAGGAGATCACGGAGCGGCTGATGGCCTCGTTCGATCTGGACCGCCTGAGCGTCTATCACGTCCCCGGGCCGCTGGACCTCAGATTCCTGATCGATTTCGCGCGCGTTCCCTCCTTGGCAGCGCCGCGCGCCGTTCCCTGGCCGCCGCAGCCCGTTCCCGACATTCCTCCCGGAGAGGCGATCTGGGAGGCGGTGGCGCAGCGCGACTATCTCCTTTTTCATCCCTACGAGACCTTCGAGCCGGTGCTCCGGCTCCTGAGGCTCGCGTCCGAAGATCCTTCCGTGCTCGCGATCAAGCAGGTGCTCTATCGCACCGCGCAGAATTCCGAGGTGGTGCGGGCGCTGGAGCGCGCGGCGGAGAACGGAAAGCAGGTCACGACCCTGTTGGAATTGCAGGCCCGCTTCGACGAGGAGCGAAATGCGGCGTGGGCGCGCAGGCTCGAGGAGGCGGGCGCCCAGGTGCTCTACGGGCTCGCTGGCTTGAAGACGCACGCCAAGGCGCTCCTGATCGTGAGGCGGGGTGCGGGGGGCATCGAGCGCTACGCACATCTGGGGACCGGGAACTACAACGAGCGCACGGTGCTCGAGTACTCCGACCTGAGCCTCCTGACCTGCAACGAAGATGTATGCGCGGACCTGACCGCGTTCTTCAACGTGGTCACGGGCTATTCCGAGCCGCTGCCCTGGCGCCGGATCGCGATGGCGCCGCTTGGGCTCCGGTCGCGCTTCCTCCAGCTCATCCGGCGAGAGATCGAGAAATCCACGCCGGAGGAGCCGGGGCAGATCCGCTCCAAGATGAACTCGCTCGTGGACAAGCCCATCATCGATGCCCTGTACGAGGCCTCGCAGGCGGGCGTTCGGATCGCGCTCAACGTGCGCGGCGCGTGCGTGCTGCGCCCGGGCGTGAAGGGGCTGAGCGAGAACATCCGCGTCGTCTCGATCGTGGACCGGTTCCTCGAGCACAGCCGCATCTTCGAGTTCCGGAACGGCGGAGACGTGGAAACCTTCGTCGGGAGCGCGGACTGGATGCCGCGGAACCTCGACCGGCGCGTGGAGCTGGCCTTCCCGGTGGTGGAGCCCGAGCACAAGGCGCGGCTGGCGCACATCCTCGACGTGCTCTTCGCGGACAACGTGAAGGCGCGGGAGCTGCGGCCTGACGGGACGCTGGGGAAGCGGGCGAGCCGCAGGCGCCCGATCCGCGCCCAGGAGGTTTTCTGGGAGGAAGCGCGCGCCCGTGCCGAGGGGCGTGGCGAGTCGGACCGGAGTATCTTCGTTCCGCTGCGCAGCGCCCCGGAGTAAGAATCTTTCCTCAGCGTGTCGATCTGACCCACCCTCATGCGTCGTGATGTTGGAGCCAGGGACAGAAGAGCCGGCCACGAGGGCCGGACGCCCGGCCCTAGACCCGAAATCACAAGGAGATACGACAATGCGGTTCATGGTGATCGTCAAAGCGGACAAGAACTCGGAAGCGGGCGTTCTCCCGGACAAGAAGATTCTCGGGGACATGGGGAAATTCAACGAGGAGCTGGTGAAGGCGGGCGTGATGCTCGCTGGCGAGGGGCTTCAGCCCAGCTCGAAGGGCGCCCGCGTCCGGTTCGACGGAGCCAAGCGCACGGTCATCGACGGTCCCTTCGCGGAGTCGAAGGAGCTGGTCGCTGGCTTCTGGCTCTGGCAGGTGAAGTCCAAGGAAGAGGCCATCGAGTGGCTGAAGCGCGCTCCGTTCGGCGGTGGGACCGAGGTGGAGCTTCGCCAGGTGTTCGAGTCGGAGGACTTCGGCGCCGAGTTCACTCCCGAGCTCCGGGAGCAGGAAGAGCGCATCCGCCGGCAGATCGGCGCGAAGCGGTAGTCGCGGCGATGGCGGTGGCGGTTCCCGAGACAAATCGCGCGATCGACGCGGTCTGGAGGATCGAGTCGGCCCGGCTCATCGCCGGGCTCGCGCGCATGGTGGGGGACGTCGCCCTCGCCGAGGATCTGGCGCAGGACGCACTCGTCGTGGCACTCGAGCGCTGGCGGGAGTCGGGCGTCCCGGAGAACCCGGGCGCCTGGCTCATGGCGACCGCGAAGCGGCGCGCGATCGATCTCCTGCGCAGGAGGAAGCGCCTCGACCGCAAGCACGAGGAGTTGGGGCGCGAGATGGACGAACGGCAGGAGCGCGCGGCGCCGGACCTGGATGCGGCGATCGACGACCCGGTGGGGGACGACCTCCTCGGGCTGGTGTTCCTCGCATGCCACCCGGTTCTTTCCACGGAGGCGCGCGTCGCGCTCACGCTGCGTCTCCTGGGTGGGCTGACCACCGAGGAGATCGCGCGCGCGTTCTTGGTGCCCGAGGCCACGGTGGCCCAGAGGATCGTCCGGGCCAAGCGCACGCTGGCCGAGGCGCACGTTCCCTTCGAGATTCCACGAGGCGCCGATCTCACGGTCCGGCTCTCCTCGGTGCTCGAGGTGATCTACCTCGTATTCAACGAGGGTTATTCCGCGACCGCCGGCGACGATTGGCTGAGGCCCGAGCTCTGCGAAGACGCGCTTCGCCTCGGGCGCATCCTCGCGGGATTGATGCCGGAGGAGCCTGAGGTTCATGGGCTCGTGGCGCTGATGGAGATCCAGGCCTCGCGCTCGCGCGCCCGGGTGGGACCGTCGGGGGAGCCGGTTCTCCTGTTCGACCAGAACCGAGCGATGTGGGATCAGCTCCTGATCCGGCGCGGTCTCAAGGCGCTCGAGCGCGCCGAGGGTCTGTGTCGCACGGCCGGCGGCGCGCTGGGTCCGTACACCCTCCAGGCGGCGATCGCCGCGTGCCATGCGCGGGCGCGTACGCCCGAGGAGACGGACTGGGAGCGCATCGTGGCGCTCTACGACGCGCTGGGGCAGCTCACGCCCTCACCCATCGTGGAGCTGAATCGCGCCGTTGCGGTGGGGATGGCGTTCGGTCCGGAGGCGGGGCTGGAGATCGTGGATACGCTGGTGGCGGAGCCCGCGCTGGGGAACTATCACCTCTTGCCGAGCGTGCGCGGGGATCTGCTGATCAAGCTGGGGAGGGTCGAGGAGGCGCGGAAGGAGCTCCTGCACGCGGCCTCCCTCACGCGGAACAAGCGCGAGAGGAAGTTGCTCATGGACCGTGCCGCGGCGCTGGGGTAACCCGGCCGAGCAGAAACCTTGTAACCCATGCTACTTCACGACGCGGAAGGTGAGGTGGGTCACGCCCGGGGACTCGACCACGCGCTCCCGTTCCAGCTCCACCTGCTTCGTCCCCATGTTCTCGAACAACCGAATGCCTTCCCGCAGCAACACCGGCACGAGGCTGATCTGGATTTCATCCAAGAGCCCCGCCTTCATGAACTGCTGCGCCGTATCCGCGCCTATCAACGACACGTTCTTGTGACGCGCGGCCGCGCGCGCCTGCTTCAGCGCGCTCTCGATTCCGTCCGTGACGAAGGTGAAGGTGGTCTCGCCGCGGATCA
>Ga0066698_10001352_pt1 | contig 10608 bp, 13 predicted proteins | sample GraSoiAngelo_147_FD_66457 | JGI IMG/M metagenome (GOLD analysis project Ga0066698, IMG submission 66457) | Grasslands soil microbial communities from the Angelo Coastal Reserve, California, USA - 14_1009_05_40cm | ecosystem: Environmental > Terrestrial > Soil > Grasslands | place: USA... | reverse complement strand
TGCTGGCGCGGCTCACCGCCGCGGGTGAGGTCACGACCCTGCCGCCCGCCGGGACGCTGCCCGGAGGGCTCGCGAGAGCGCATGGCGACCTCGTTGTGGATACGCCGCTCAGCGGCGCGGGCCTGCTTTTCGTCGACGGTGTGCTCGACATCCGGAGCAGCTTTGACTTTACTGGAGTGGTGGTCGCCGTGGGGGGCGTGCGCGTGCAGGCGGGCGGCAGCTTGACCGTTGCCGGCGCGGTGTGGGCCGGGACGGGTGCCCTCACGATCGACGGTGTAACCTGGCTGCGCGCGTCGCGGACCGCTGTCGAGGGCGTGGATGGGCTGCTCCCGCTGCCGCGACGTCCCGTCCTGCTGGGTGTCAAAGATCTGGCATAGCGCCGGCCGCCGCCATTCAAGGCTGCGCCCGATTCGGCCGATACTCCGACCGTCGGCCCCACCCCCTGCGCGACGCATGCAGGCCCGCACGCGGGGCACGCAGTGGTGGTGATGGACAAGGGCGACGGGAGGACGGGACGGTGAGCGCTATTATCCTCGTGGTCGACGACAACGAGGACAACGTCCACATCGCGCGGGAGATCCTGCTGAGTCGGGGCTTCGAGGTGCGGGTTGCGTACAACGGACCGAGTGCGCTCGTCTCCGTCGAGCAGCAACGTCCCGACCTGATTCTCCTGGACATCATGATGCCGCAGATGAGCGGCATGGACGTCCTCGATCGCCTCCGTGCGAACCCCGCGACCGCGAACGTGCCGGTCATCCTCGTGACCGCGAAGGACCAGGACGAGGACCTTCTGGCGGGCTACAAGTACGGCGCGGACTACTACATCACGAAGCCCTTCAGCGCGAAGCAGCTCCTCTACGGCATCGGTCTCGTGCTCGGCGCCGACGCGCGCGCCTGACGCGCTTGCGGGCGCGCGGCCCGCACGTTAGACGGGTCACGCCCGTGGCGCTCTTCGTCACCTTCGAGGGGATCGAGGGCTCCGGCAAATCGACCCACCTCCGCCTGCTGGCGGACCATCTGCGAGCTGCCGGACATCCCGTGGTCGAGACCCGCGAGCCCGGCGGCACGGCCGCCGGCGCCGCCATCCGCCGCCTGCTGCTCGGCACGGACGCGCCGCCGCTCTCGCCGCTGAGCGAGCTCCTCCTGTATTGCGCCGACCGGACGGAGCACGTGAGCATCGTCATCCGGCCGGCCCTCGCGGCGGGCCAGGTCGTGCTCTCGGACCGCTTCTCGGAATCGACGATCGCCTACCAGAGCTACGGCCGCGGCCTCGACCTCACCGTCGTCCGCACCCTCGACGCACACGCCCGCGCGGGTCTCGTGCCTCACCTGACCTTCCTGCTCGACTGCCCCGCCAGCGAAGGTCTCCGCCGCATCGCAGGTCGCCACGCCAGTTCCGAGCCAGGAGGCGCGGCACCAAAAGGCGCCGCGCCTCTGCCGTTGGACCGGTTCGAGCGTGAGACGCTCGCCTTCCACGAGCGCGTGCGCGACGGCTTTCGTACGCTCGCGGCCGCCGAGCCCACGCGCTTCTGCGTGATCGACGCCTCGGCGCCCGTGGAAACCATCCGCGCCCGCATCGCCGCCGAGGCGGACCGCCGGCTCGCGAAGGCCGCATGAGATTCGCGGACGTCCTCGGGCACGACGCCGCCATCGAACGCCTGCGTCGCGCCGCCGCCACCCAGCGGCTCGCGGGCGCGTATCTCCTGACCGGCCCGGCCGGCGTCGGGAAGCGCCTGCTGGCGGACGCCTTCGCGGCTCGCATTCTCTGCGCCGCTCCCCGCGACGACGACGCGTGCGGCACGTGTGCGCAGTGCACGCGCGTGGCCGCCGGCACGCATCCCGACCTCCGCCTCCTCGAGCGCGACGAGGAGCGCCGCGACATCCGCATCGAGCAGATCCGCGAGCTGTCGCGCTGGCTCGCACTGCAGCCGCTCATGGCGGAGCGAAAGGTGGCGATCGTCGACGGGGCCCATTGCCTGAGCGAGCCGGCGCAGAACGCGCTCCTGAAGACGCTCGAGGAGCCGCCGCCGAGCGCCGTGCTGCTGCTGACGACCCCGGCCGCGGCCCTGCTTCTGCCGACGGTCCGCTCGCGCTGCCAGCGAGTGCGCCTCGACCCGCTCCCGCCCGAGAGCGTCGCGCGGGTGCTCGCGGCGCGTGGCGTGGCGCCGGAGCAGGCCACGCTCCTGGCGGCGGAGGCCGAAGGGTCGCCGGGACGGGCGCTCGCCTCGTCGGGCGACGAAGAGGTCCGCGCCCGCGACGCCATGGTGGGCGCGCTCCGCACGCTCCGCACGCTGGACGCCGCGGCGCTCTCGACGCTCGCACAGGACCTGGCCCGTGGACCGGCCGACGGAGCGCTCGCCGCCGCGGCCGCCTGGTACCGCGACGTCCTCGAGACACGGCTCACCGGCGACCCGCCGCGTCGCCATCCGGGTGCGGTCGCCGCGGTTCGCGCGGCGGCTGACCGGAGTCGTGCCGAGTGCACGCTTCGCCAGCTCGAGCTCGTCTGTGATACGATCGACGCTCTGGACCGAAACGCGAACCGCATCCTCGCGATCGAGACGATGCTGCTCGGGCTCCGCGCTCTCGAGCGCGACGACTCGCCTCGTCAGGGACCCGCATGATGGAGCAAGAAGGTCTCGGGGCGGCGTCCGGACCCATCGCCGTCGGCGTCCGCTTCCGGCCGGGCGGCAAGGTCTACGAGTTCGATCCGGGCCCGCTGATCCTGCACCGCGACGACCGGGTGCTGGTCGAAACCGAGCGCGGACCCGAGCTCGGCACGGTCGCAGTCCCAGCGCGACCGCTCCGCAAGGCGCGCACCCTCCAACGGGTGATCAAGAAGGCTGACTCGCGGGACCTCGGCCGCGAGGACCAGAATTTCCAGCGCGAGCGAGCGTCGTACCATTCGGCGCTGGAGCTCGTCCGCGGGAGCGGCCTGCCCATGAAGCTCGTCAAGGCCGAGCGGACTTACGACGGCACGAAGACCACCTTCTACTTCTTCGCCGAGGACCGGGTCGACTTCCGGGAGCTCGCGCGGACGCTCTCGCAATCGCTCGGCACCCGCGTCGAGATGAAGCAGATCGGCGCGCGCGACGAGGCCAAGGTTGCGGGCGGGCTCGGCGTCTGCGGGCGCGAGCTCTGCTGCTCCTCGTGGCTGCAGGAGTTCGAGGCCGTCACCGTGAAGATGGTGAAGGAGCAGGGACTCGCGCTCAACCAATCGAAGCTCGCCGGCCAGTGCGGGCGGCTCAAGTGCTGCATGCGATACGAATACCAGACGTACCTCGAGCTGAAGCGCGGCCTGCCGACGGCCGGCACGCGTGTCCAGTGCGTCAAGGGCGACGGCGTGGTCGTCCGCCAGAACATCCTCAAGCGCACCGTCGTCGTGCGGCGCGCCGAGGACGGCATCGAGGTCGAGGCGAGCCTCGACGACCTCGTCACGCAGCGCGCCGACGCCTGACGCGGACGGCGCCATGCCACGCGACCCCGTCTATCTCACCACGCCGCTGTTCTACGTCAACGCCGAGCCGCACCTCGGTCACACCTACGTCACGCTCGTCGCCGACGTGCTCGCGCGCTTCTGGCGCGCCCGCGGGCGGACCACCTTCGTCCTCACCGGGACCGACGAGCACGGCGACAAGATCGCGCAGGCGGCGGCCGCCGCCGGCGTCTCGCCGCGCGAGCATGCCGATCGCGTGAGCGCCCTCTTCCGCGCGACGTGGGACGCCGCGGGGCTGCGCTACGACCACTTCATCCGCACGACCGATGCCTACCACGTGGCGTTCGTCCAGCGGGTGCTGGCGGACATTCACAGCCGGGGAGAGATCTACTTCGGTAGCTACCGCGGCCTGTACTGCGTCGGCTGCGAGCGCTTCTACCAGGAGCGAGAGCTCGTCGACGGGCTCTGCCCGGATCACCGCGTCGCGCCCACCGAGATCGCCGAGGAGAACTACTTCTTCCGCATGGGTGCCTACCAGGAGCGCCTGCAGGCCACGCTCGAGGCGAACCCCGGCCTGATCGTACCGGAGGGCTACCGCCGCGAGGTCCTGGCGCTCCTCCGTGAGCCGATCGGCGACCTCTGCATCTCGCGGCCGAAGACGCGTCTCGCGTGGGGCATCGAGCTGCCGTTCGATTCGCGCTACGTCACGTACGTCTGGTTCGACGCGCTCCTGAACTACGTGAGCGCCCTCGCCCACCTCGGTCGCATGGAGCTCTGGCCCGCGGCCGAGCATCTCATCGGCAAGGACATCCTGAAGGCGCACGCGATCTTCTGGCCGACGATGCTCATGGCCGCAGGGCTGCCGCTCTACCGCCGGCTCTGCGTGCACGGCCACTGGCAGATGCAGCAGGGGAAGATGTCGAAGAGCCTCGGCAACGTGGTCCGGCCGCTCGACGTGAAAGCGCGTTACGGCATGGACGCGTTCCGCTACTACGTGCTGCGCGATATGGCGTTCGGGCAGGACGCGGAGTTCAACGAGGACTCGCTCGTCGCCCGCCTGAACGGCGACCTCGCCAACGGGCTCGGCAACCTCGCGAGCCGCGTGCTGGCCATGCAGCAGCGGTACTTCGACGGCGTCATCCAGCCGCTGGCAGCCGAGCCGATCGACCTGGCGCTCCGCAGCGCATTCGCCACCGCGGCCCGCGAGCTCGATGCGCACGTCGAGGACCTCGCGTTCCACCGCGGCCTCGAGGCGGTGTGGCGAGCGCTCGACCACGCCAACAAGTACGTCGTCGAGACGGCGCCCTTCACGCTCGCCAAGGATCCGGCGCGCCGGCCGCGCGTCGGCGCGATCCTCCACGAGCTCTGCGAGGCGCTGCGGACGGCCGCGCAGCTGCTCGCGCCGTTCCTGCCCGAGAGCGCGGAGCGTCTGGTCGCGCTGCTCGGTCTCCCCGCCGCGCGCCTGGAGGACCTCGAGCTGCCGTGGGGCGCGGCCTTCGCGCCCGGACACCGGACGCTGCCGCTGCCGCCCGAGCCGCTCTTTCCGCGCATCGAGGTCCCGGCGGCGTGAGCGAGCCGCTCTCGCTCGTCGACTCGCACTGCCACCTCGCCGAGCCCGACTTCGACGCCGATCGCGACGCGGTGCTGCAGCGTGCCGTCGCCGCGGGGGTGACGGGTCTCGTGTGCGTCGGCGCGACGGGCGCCGTCGAGTCGAACTTCCCCGCCGTGGCGCTCGCCGGACGGCCGGCGCCCGTCTCGATCGTGGCGACCGTCGGTATCCACCCGCATGATGCGTCGACCGCCGACGACGCCGCCTTCGAGACGCTCGCCCGCCTCGCCACCACCCCCGGCGTCGTCGCCGTCGGCGAGACGGGGCTCGACTTCCACTACGACCGCTCGCCGCGGCCGGCCCAGCGGACCGCCTTCGCGCGCACCGTGGCGCTCGCACGCGCGATCCGGCGGCCACTCGTGGTCCACGTGCGCGAGGCGCATGCCGAGGCCGCGGCGATCCTCCGCGCCGAGGGCGCCGCCGCCGTGGGCGGGGTGATCCACTGCTTCACCGGCGAGCGCGACGACGTCGGTCCCTACCTCGATCTCGGCTTCTCGATCTCGGTGGCCGGCATCGTGACGTTCAAGAACGCCGACGCGCTGCGCGACGCGGTGCGCGCCGTGCCACTCGATCGCCTGCTCGTCGAGACCGATGCGCCGTACCTCGCGCCGGTCCCGCACCGGGGGCGCCGGAACGAGCCAGCGCACGTCCGCCTCGTCGCGGAGATGGTGGCGACGGTGCGCGGCGACCCGTTCGCGGTGGTTGCCGGGGCGACCGCGGCGAACGCACGACGGCTGTTCTCGCTGCCCGCGGGCTGAGTCGGTCAGAGCGCCTGGGCCGTCGCCGCGGGCCGCAACCACGTCCGTCGCGCGGCTCAGTACGTCGGTCGCGGGGGCCCGCCGCCGCCGGCGGGCAGCGTGAACTCGTACTCGATCGCGACCCTCAGGATCACCGGATCGCTCGCGCGCGTGAGACCGAAGCCGGGCCCGGCGGCGAACTTGAGGCCGCGGGCAAGCCGGCCGTAGACGGTCGGGAAGACGTAGTGCTCCTGCTCGCGGCCGGGGTCGAAGCGGCGGATCTGCCCGGCAGCCCCGTAGAATTCGAGGCCGGGCATGACTTCCGGGGAGAGCCGGTAGTACACGCGGGCACCGTAGTTGAACTCGAGCGTCCGGCGCTCGGACGTCACGGTGGGCAGCTCGAACATCGGATTCAGGTCCACCGAGAAGCGCCCGACGTCGCGCGACACGATCGGGCGAAACTCGAGCTCCAGCTCGGACTTCCCGCGGTCGGGTACCTCGGCCTCGAGGTACCAGCCGACGTCCAGCGGAAACCGTCCCTTGTCGAAGAAAGCCCCACGCGCGCGGAAGCGAGACTGCGCGTATTCGAGGTCCTCGCCATTCGGCCGGTCGAGGTCGAGATACGCGGCGATGTCGATCTTGTCGGTGAGCCCGTAATCGTATTCGAGCGACGTTCGGAGGAGCCGATGCCGGCGCGGCGTTTCGCCCGCGGCCTCCTCCTCGTCCGGACGGCGACCGTTCGCAACGAAGCTCGTGATGTTCTCGACCTCGTGCAGCCCCTTGCCCTCCGTCGTGGGGGGGTAGACCTCGAGCTCGAAGAAGTTGAACGCGAGCGCTGGCGCCGCGACGACGCCGCACACGACTGCTCCGACGAGTACCGCCCCGGCGCGCCGCATGCCGGATCAGGCCGCGGTGCGAGCCGACGCCCGCTCCACCGGTGCGCCGGCCGCGTCGGCGCGGTGGAGCGCCCAGAGCATCAGCGGCACGTAAGCCGCGAACGCGAGCACCTCGGCCAGCGACGGACGGGACCGGTAGCCGACCAGAGCCCCGAGGAACGCGCCGACGGGGCTGTCGTCGCGCACGAGCCACGCGGTGTTCCATACTTGCGCCGCGACCGGCGAGAGGTACCCGAGACCGATGAGCTTGTTCACCGCCGACATGAGCAGGCCGGCCGCGACGAGGAGGAGCAGCACCCCGGTCACCCGGAAGAACCGTCGCAAGCTGAGGAACTGGAAGCCCCGGAAGAAGAGCCACGCGGTGACGACCGCGAGCGCCGCGCCCGCGAGACCCGCCCCGATGAACGGTAGCACCGTCAGGTCCGTACGCTGAACGAGGACGCCCCACAGGAAGAGCACGGTCTCCAGTCCCTCCCGGAAGACCGCCACGAAGGCGATCGTCGCGAGACCGATCAGGCGTCCTCGCGCGAGCGCCGCGTCCGCCTTGCGCCGCAGGTCCCCGCCGAGCCCGCCGGCGTTGCGATGCATCCAGAGGATCATCCACGTGAGCACGGCGACGGCGAGAAAGAGGATGCCGGCCTGGAGGAGCTCCTGGAGATCGGCATCGAGGTGGGAGGCGGCGTCGTTGGACGCGACCCCGCACGCCAGCGCCGCGACGACCGCCAGCAGGGTTCCGGCCCAGACGTAGGCGACACCGCTCCGCTGCCCGCTCCGCCCCAGGTAGGTGAGGAGCACACCGACGATGAGCGCCGCTTCGAGCGACTCGCGCCACACGATCAGCAGCGTCTCGAACACGCCGTCACCGTACCAGCAGCGCGCCGCGGCGTTGCTGGTGGAAATCGTCGAAGAACTCGTACCGGCCGGGTCCGAGTCCGGAGACGTAGACGGCCGCCGTCTGGCCCGGCTGGATCACGCGCTCGCGGTTCAGCTCGAAGCTCTCGAACTCGATCGCTGCCGCGGTCCGATTGGTCACCTCGAGACGCACGCGGGCACCGGACGGCGCCTCGATCTCCGAAGGCGCGAACCCTGCCTCCTCGACGGCAAGCGCGATTGCCCGATCCTCGCTCGCGGCGGCGCCGCCGGCCACGAAGAAGAGGGCAAGGGCAATCGCGGCTGGGGTGCGGAGCGACATGGCGAATTGAAAACGCTTTTCAATTTCACACAGGGTACGCGCGGATGTCAAGCAGCGTCGAGGCAGGCTACAGGCGATGCACCCCGTGCTCGCTGCGTGGGCGCCGCCGGCGCCCTTCCCGGCACTCCGCGCAGATCCCGTACAGCTCTATCCGGTGGCGCCCCACGACAAAGCCGAGAAAACGTCCGATGCGTTCCTGCAGCCGCTCGAGCTCCTGGCTCGCGAACTCGACGATCTTCCCGCAGCGCTCGCAGATGATGTGGTCGTGCTGCTGCTGATCGTCCTCCACCGGCTCGTAGCGCGCCTGCCCATCGTCGAAGTGGCGCTCGGCGGCGAGCCCGCACTCCTTTAGCAGCTTGAGGGTGCGGTACACGGTCGCGTATCCGACGCGCGGATTCACGCGCCGCACGGCTGCGTAGAGCTCTTCCACCGAGAGATGCCCCTCGGCGCCGAAGAAGACGCGCGCGATGTCGTCGCGCTGCGCCGTCGATTTGAGGCCGCGCTCGCGCAGCGCCTGCTCGAATCGTCGCATGCGGGCGCGCACGGACATGGGCGCGAGCGGACTAGCCGGCGCCACCGGTCCGGCGCTCGAGCAGCCGGCGCAGCGCCGGGGTCACGTAGTACGTCTCGAAGTCGCGCCCGGCGAGATGCTCGACGAGGACGTGGACGCGCTCCGCCGCCGGCAGCTGGCGGTCGAGGAACACGACGTCCTCGCCGTGCAGGCGACAGCCGCCGCTCCGGACGTGATAACCGACCTCGCGCAGGAGGACCTCCTCTCGCACCTGGACGCCGAGCCGGCGGGCGAGCTCCTTCAGCTCCTCGCAGAGCGCCTCGTCGCGACGGACCATGACGCCTCTCTAACCGACCCCCGGGGCTTTGCAAAGCGCCGCCGCGTGCTTGCACAGCCGTGAACGCCGGTGGTACATGCGCCACCAGCGGGCCGATGATCAAGAGCATCCTGGTCGCGCTCGACGGATCGGAGCACGCCAATGCCGCGGTGGAATACGCGCTGTGGCTGGCAGAGCGACTGCGCGCGACCGTCACGGGGCTGCACGTGCTCGACATCGTGTCCATCGAAGGCTCGTTCTTTCACGATGTCTCGGGCTCGCTCGGGTTTGAGCCGTACCTCGACTTCTCGTCCAAGATGCGCGAGGCGCTTCAGGAGCGCGGCCGCGTTCTCCTCGATGCCTTCGCCGAGCGCTGTCGTGAGCGGAACGTGCGTTGCGATACGGCGCTTCCGATGGGGATCATCGCCAACGAGATCTGCGATGCCGCACGGACGGCCGACCTCGTCGTCATCGGCCACCGCGGCCTCAACGAGCAGTTCTCGACGGGAATGCTCGGCGGCACGACGGAGTCCGTCGCGCGCAAGTCGCCGAAGCCGGTCCTGGTGTCGCCCATGCAGTTTGCCGACATCCGCCGGCCGCTCCTCGCCTACGACGGCTCGCAACGGGCGAGCGCTGCGATGCACGTCGCCGCCGAGGTCACGAGTGCGCTCGGGTTGCCGCTCACCGTCATCCACGTCGTGCGCGACGGGACCGCCGCCGACGCCAAGGTGCTCGACGAGGCACGCCGCTACCTGCAGTCGTACGGGCTCGAGTTCCGCTGCGAGACGGTGATCGGGCTCGCTCACCAGCGCATCGCCGAGACGCTGCGCGAAGGCGGCTACGACCTGCTCTTCATCGGCGCCTACGGCCACTCGCGCATCATCGAGATGGTACTCGGCAGCACGACCGAGTACGTCCTGCGCAACAGCCAGGTACCGGTCTTCTTGGTACGGTAGTTGCCGACCCGAGACTTCGTCTCGGGTCGGCGGTCCTAGCTGTGCGTCCGGTCCTGGCCGGGGGGAAGCTCGGCCGGGGGCTCGCCGTCGCCGCGCATGCGGAGCCGAGTGATGCGGGCCTCGAGGGCTCTCAGGCTGCGCTCGATGCGGCGCATCTCCTGCTGGACGGCGGGGAGATTCGTCACGCGTTCCACCGATCGCCGGAATCCCTCGTCTACGAGCCGCTGGAGCTGTCCCAGCCGATCCGAGATCTGCGTCAGCTCCTGGACCCGCCGTCCGGCGCGCTCCGGCGCGGAGCGCAGTACCTCGACACCGCGATCCACCGTGGCAGCGATGTTCTGGAGGGCGGCCTCACCGTGGCGGATGATGTCGCGCAGCATGGGCAGCGACAGGAGACCGCTCTTCCGCCGTTCTTCCTCTAAAATGATCTGCGCAAACGTCACCGCGGTGAGGTCATCGCCGCTGTCGTTCTCGAGGATCTTCACCTCTTCGCCGGCCTTTACCCAGCGACCGATCTCCTCGAGCGTGACGTACCGGCTCTCGCTCGTGTCGTAGAGCTTCCGATTTCCGTACCGCTTGACCAACCGCATACCGATACTGAACGGGCTATCACAGCGCCGAGAGGCCGAGCAAGCGTTTGACGCTCCACCACGCGCACGCTATGCGCTTCGCTCAAAGCGGAGATGGAGCATTTCGTCGCGGCCGCCGTGCAAATGGCGTCCGGGCCCGACCGCGCGGCGAACGTCACGCGCGCCGCGGCCCTCGTTCGCGAGGCGGCCGCGCGCGGCGCGTCCCTCGTCGTGCTGCCCGAGGTGTTCGCCTGGCGCGGCTCGCGCGTCGAGGACGAGACTCATGCCGAACCGCTGCCCGGGCCGACGAGCGAGGCGATGGGTGCGCTCGCGCGCGAGACGGGCGTGTACCTCTGCGCGGGCTCGTTTCTGGAAACGGTTGCCGGTGA
>Ga0066698_10001347_pt1 | contig 10620 bp, 5 predicted proteins | sample GraSoiAngelo_147_FD_66457 | JGI IMG/M metagenome (GOLD analysis project Ga0066698, IMG submission 66457) | Grasslands soil microbial communities from the Angelo Coastal Reserve, California, USA - 14_1009_05_40cm | ecosystem: Environmental > Terrestrial > Soil > Grasslands | place: USA... | reverse complement strand
CCCGATCGTCCGAGTCGGGCTGCACTACTCCGGACCCCTGCTGGAGTGGCTGCGGGCCGAGCGGCCGGAGTTCACCGCCGACCTGCGGGCCCTCGTCGAGCGCGAGCAGATCGAGCTCCTCGGCGGCGGGCTGTATGAGCCGGTGCTCGCCTCGCTGCCGGAGCGCGATCGCGTCGGCCAGCTGACGCGGATGGCGGACACCGTCGAGGCCACCTTTGGGCGCCGGCCTACGGGGGCGTGGCTCGCCGAGCGGGTGTGGGAGCCGGACGTGCCGACATCCCTCGTCGCCGCCGGCTACGGCTGGACGATCCTCGACGATTCGCACTTCCGTGCCGCGGCCATCCCCGAGGACGAGATGTGGGGGCCGTACACGACCGAGGACCAGGGCCGGCTGCTACGCGTCTTCGGGACCGAGCAGGGCCTGCGCTACCGCATCCCGTTCCACGAGGTCGACGAGGTCATCGAGTACCTGCGCGAGCACGCCACGGAGGCGGGTGAGCGGGTCGGGACGATGGGTGACGACGGCGAGAAGTTCGGGGCGTGGCCGACGACGTACGAGCACTGCTGGGGCAAGGGCCACTGGGTCGAGCGGTTCTTCAAGGCGCTCGAGTCGAATGCCGGCTGGCTGACCACGGTCCGCCCCTCGGACTGGCTGACGTCGAACCCGCCGGTCGGGCGGGTCTATGTGCCGACCGGCTCGTATGCCGAGATGGGCGAGTGGGCGCTGCCACCCGCTGAGAGCCGTGCCTTCCACCTGGCCCTGGCCCGGGCGACCGAGACGGGGGCGCCGGAGGCACGCTGGCTTCGGGGCGCGTTCTGGCGGAACTTCCAGGTGAAATACCGCGAGATCAATGACCTGCACAAGCAGATGCTCCGCATCTCGGACAAGGTGGCGGCGATTCCCGCGGGCGCGGCGCGCGACGCGGCGCTGGACCACCTGTATCGCGGCCAGTCCAACGACTGCTACTGGCACGGCCTGTTCGGGGGCATCTACATCGCCCATATGCGGGCCGCGACCCTCGCCCACCTCATCGCCGCCGAGGACACCGCCGATCGAGCGCTGGGCACATCGGTCGGAAGCGAGCTTCGGGACCTCGACCTTGACGGGCGCGACGAGGTCCGGCTGGCGACCGATGGCGAGGTCGTCGCGCTCGACCTCGACGAGGGCGGCGGAATCGGTTCGTGGGACATCCGGGCCGCGCGGCACGCGCTCGCCGGTGTGCTCCGTCGCCGGCCGGAGGCGTACCACGAGACGCTGCGCCGGCACGAGGCGCAGACGGCGAAGGGGGGCAAGGGGAAGGCGTCCGCGGGCGCGCCCGCCTCGATCCACGACATCGTCAAGATGAAGGAGCCGGGGCTCGCGGCGCGCCTCGTCTATGACGACTACGAGCGCCGGTCGGCGCTGATCCGGATCCTGCCCCTCGACCTGACGCCCGCGGCCTGGGGCGCCGGCGGCCGAGGCGAGCTCGGCGACTTCGCAGCGGGGCGGTACCGGATCGTCCGGCTCGACCCCGACCGGGCGGTGATGGCACGCGACGGCGCGGCCACGATGGATGGGCACAGGTACCCGCTGTCAGCCGAGATCGAGGTGCTGGTCGGCGGCGGCCGCATGGACCCGTCACTCTCGGTCACCGCGACGATTCGCAACACCGGCGACCGAGCGCTCGAGGCGCGGGTCGGGATTGAGTGGGCGCTCACGATGCTCGGCGGCGGCGGCAACCCGGAGGCGTGGTGGGAGATCGAGGGCGAGCGCTCCGGCCACGACAGCACCGGCGCCGCGACCGGGGTCGCGCGCATCGGCCAGGGCAATTCGTGGCTCGGGCTCACAGTCGAGACGGCGGTCAGCCCGCCCGCCGATGCATGGCACGCCCCGATCGAGACGGTCTCGAACTCGGAGGCCGGGTTCGAGCGGGTCTACCAGGGCGGCGCGCTGCTCCTGTCCTGGCCGGTCAGCATCCCGCCGGGCGGCAGCTGGTCGGCATCGGTCGAACACCGCGCGACCGTCGATGTCGATCGGGCGGTCGCGGAGGCGGGGCAGCTCCTCGAGAATCTCGCCTGACGATTCAACGCTGAGAATCCGTCAGCCCGCGGCCTGCGCGCCACGGGCTGACGAGGGAGGAGAGCGAAAAGGGCCGGGTTACTCAGTCAGGCCACGAGTGTGCGATCGTGGATCGTTGAAGTCGGGGCGCGAGTCGGCGCCGCGCGTCTGGGCCAGGAGCTCGAGAATGAGGATGCCCACGAAGGCGATGACCAGGATGACGAGGCCACTCATTGTCGTGACCACCCTTTCGCTTGCTACGTTTGGTACAGTGAACTAGGCCAAATGTTACTTGGACTAGCAGACTATGTCAACGCCTGAGCTGGATACTCTTCCGCTCCCCCGGGAGCGCAACCTCGACGTCGAGCGCGACTCCGACGTCCCGATCTCGACCCAGATCTACTGGCAGCTCGCCTACCAGATCGAATCCGGCCGGCTCCAGCCCGGTGAGCGGCTCGCGCCCGTCCGCGAGCTGGGCGCGGCCCTGCGCGTCAACCCGAACACCATCCGCGCCGTCTACCGCCGATTAGCCGACAACGGCTATGTCCTGAGCCGCCACGGCGCGGGTACGGTCGTCTCGGACCGGATGGTCCACCGGCGCCGCCCGGAAGCCCTCGGCGGGATCGTGTCGGAGATGCTGCGGCGGGCGGCACAGGCCGGCTTCACCCCCGATGAGGTCGCCGCCGCCGCGTATGCCGCCGCCTCGGAGCGCAAGCGGCCCGGTGAGCAGGTCCACGTGCTCTTCGCCGAGTGCACCACGGCCGACGCGGGCTACGACGCCGAGCGCCTGAATCGCGAGTTCACCGGCTCGATCGAGGCGGAGGGCACGCTCCTCGACGAGCTGCCCGAGCGCCTCGATCGGTTCCACTACGACCTCGTCGCGACCACCACGTTCCACGCCGACGAGGCGCAGGCGCTGGTCGGGGGCCGGGTCCCGGTCGTGGCGATGCTCATCGGGCCGGGCTACGTGGAGCTCGTCCACGAGATCTCGCAGCTCAGCGAGGGCTCGCGCGTCGGGGTCGTCTGCGCGTCCGATCGGGGCGCCGAGAACATCGCCGAGACGCTCTCGATCGCCGGGACCAAGGGCGTCGAGCTCGTGTCCGCGACGATCCACGACGACGAGCGGCTGGCGCTCGTCGATCGCACCGCCGACCTGATCCTGATGTCGCGCGAGGCCCTTGCCCAGAAGCTGGACCAGCGGATGCACCGGCCGGAGCGGATCCGGCCCTGGACATACGAGTTCGACCCTGCGGGTCTCGAGCTGTTGCGCCAGAAGGTCGAGAATGTCGCCGCCTCGCGCCGGGAGCCCGTGCCCGCCTGACTTCCCGCCGGTCTGACATCCTTCGCCCGATGCGGGCGATCCCACTCGCGCGGACGGCACGACGGCGGCACGGGCTCGAGCCGATCGTCGGCCGCGACGGCACGCTCGATGCGGCGGATGCGGCGGCCGCTCGACGCATCGCGGCGCGCCTGACGGCGGCGCGCGACGCGGCCGGCGAGCCGGCCGTGAGCGCGGGCGAGGTTGCCGCTCTGGCCGCGATGGACGCGGTGCTCCATCGGCTGATCGACCGGGAGCGGCAGTCCGGCCGCGCGGACCTCGGGGCGGCGATCCAGGCCGTCGGGTCCAGCCTTGGCCCTGCGGCCGTGGCCGAGGTGGACAGGGCCTGGCGCGGCCAGTTCCGCGAGGAGGGCCGCCGAACGAGGACAGCCGACGCGGCGGTCGAGACAGCGACGGCGGGCGAGCCGAGTCCGGACCTGCTCGCCGAGGTGCTGGTGCTCGCGGCCCTGAACGAGGATCCGGCGGCCACCGGCGTCCGCGAGCTGGTCGACGACCGGCCGCTTCGCGATCGGACGCCATACGTCGCCGTCGTGGACGCGACCGAGCGGCAGCTCGGCGGCCGGGGCACCCCGCGGGCAGGCGGCGGCCGAGGTCGCACAGGGAAGGCAGGCGCGGCGAGGCCGACGGCGCCCAGCGCGACTGGCGAGGCGGATGACCTGCCATTGCCGGCACGGTTGCGCGAGCCGATGCTGCAGGCACCGGGCTCCCTGGCGGCGCAGCTGCGCTGGGTCCGAGAGAACTGGGCGGCGCTGATCAAGGGCGATCGGGCGCTCGGGCGCCGGATCGATCTCGCGCTGGACGTCCTGGCCGAGGAGGCGCGGGCGATGGAGCTCCGCGCCGCGGGCGCCCACTTCGGCGGACCCCTCACGGTCGAGACGCCCGACTACCGCGGCCTCGACTCAGACGCGGTGGCCTTCTCGGCGGACACCGACTGGATGCCGAGGGTCGTGCTCATGGCCAAGTCGACCTACGTCTGGCTCGAGCAGCTCGCCGCGCGCTTCGAGCGGCCCATCACGACCCTCGCCGACGTGCCCGATGAGGAGCTCGATCGCCTTGCTGATGTCGGCGTGACCGGGCTGTGGCTGATCGGACTGTGGCAGCGCAGCAGCGCGTCGGCCGAGATCAAGCGCCGGCGCGGGGACCAGGACGCCGTCGCTTCGGCCTACGCCATCGACGAATACCGCATCGCGGAGGAGCTCGGCGGCGAGGCCGCCTTCGAGCAGCTGAAGGGGCGCGCCTGGGATCGCGGCATCCGCCTCGCCGCGGACATGGTCCCGAACCACATGGGCATCGACTCGCGCTGGGTCGTCGAGCATCCTGAGCGGTTCGTTTCGGTCGATGATTCGCCCTTTCCCGCGTACACGTTCGGTGGGGCCAACCTGTCATCCGACTCGCGCGTCGAGCTCCAGATCGAGGACCACTACTGGGACGGGACCGACGCCGCGGTGGTCTTCCGGCGGCGCGACACGGCCTCCGGCGAGCAGCGCTTCATCTATCACGGCAACGACGGGACGTCGTACCCGTGGAACGACACGGCACAGCTCGACTACCTCCGCGCCGACGTCCGCGAGGCTGTGATCCAGACCATCCTCGACGTTGCCCGTCGAGCGCCGATCCTCCGCTTCGACGCCGCGATGGTCCTCGCCCGGAAGCACATCCGACGCCTCTGGTATCCGGAGCCGGGCGCCGGCGGCGCGATCCCGTCACGGGCCGAGCACGCCCTCTCGAACGCGGAGTTCAACCGGCGGATGCCGAAGGAGTTCTGGCGCGAGGTCGTCGATCGGGTCGCGGCGGATGCGCCCGGGACCCTGCTCCTCGCCGAGGCGTTCTGGCTGCTCGAGGGATATTTCGTGCGGACCCTGGGCATGCACCGGGTCTACAACTCGGCGTTCATGCACATGCTCCGCGACGAGGACAACGCGGGCTACCGCCGGGTCATGCGTGACACGCTCGAGTTCGACCCGGGCATCCTCGGCCGATTCGTGAACTTCCTGACCAACCCCGACGAGCGGCCCGCGGCGGAGCAGTTCGGGACGGGCGACAAGGCCTTCTCGGCGGCGACCCTGCTCGCGACCCTGCCCGGCCTGCCGATGCTCGGTCATGGCCAGATCGAGGGCTTCCGCGAGCGCTACGGCATGGAGTTCCGCAAGGCGCGCTGGGCCGAGCCGGTCGACGAGGGGCATGCCGGCCACTTCGCCTGGGCGATCGTGCCGCTGCTGCGGCGGCGAGCCGAGTTCTCGGGCACGGACCTGTTCCACCTGTACGACGCCACGGACGACGACGGCAACGTCGTCCAGGACGTCTACGCCTACTCCAACGGCCTCGGCCGTGACCGGAACCTCGTGCTCGTCCACCATCGGCACGCGGAGACGACGGTCCGGATCGACCACTCGGTCGCCGCTGCCCTGCCGGGCAGCCACGGCGGCCGAACGCTGACGAGCGTCCGCCTTGCCGATGGGCTCGGCCTGGCCGGCCCCGACGCACCGACGGACGACGCCCTGGTCCACCTGCGTGACACCCGATCCGATTGGGAGCTCGTCCGGACCGCCGGCGAGCTGCGGCGCGAAGGCCTCCGAGTGACACTTGGCGCATACGAGGCGCGAGTCCTGTCGGTTGGGCTCGTCCCGCCAGACGCGCCTGCCGTACGGCAGGCGGTCGAGCCGACCGCGGTCACGCCGGCGCGCCGCCGACCTACGCCGTTACGTCGCTCCGCGAAGCGCCAGACGCCACCGCCACGCCGGCGCCCGACGCGGCGGCCGGGCGGGCGCGCAGCACGTTGACCGGTGCGATCGGCCGCGAGAAGCCCTTCAGGTTGATCTCCCCAACGCCCTCCGCCTCGACGAGATCCCGGACATATTCATGCGACTGCGGGCTGAGGAGGATCTGGCCGGCCGTGGCGGCCGAGCTCAATCGCGACGCAACGATGACCGCTGTCCCGACCATGCCGTAGTCGTAGCGGCCCTCGAAGCCGATGCGGCCGAGCGTCGCGTAGCCGGTGTCGATGCCGACGCCGAATCCGAGGACGTAGCCGCGCCGGGACCATTCGGCGGCCAGCTCCTCGAAGCGGTCGCGCATCGCGAGCGACATCCGCACTGCCCGCTCGACGTGGTCGTCCTGCCGCACTGGGTCGTTGAAGAAGACCATCATCCCGTCGCCGGCGAAGTGCTCGAGCGTCCCGCCGTGCTCGACGATCAGCTCGCCCATGGCCTTGTGGTACTCGCGCAGCACGCCGAGGACCTCCTCCGGCTCGGCCGCCTCGCTGAACGGCGTGAAGCCGCGCAGGTCGCAGAAGACGGACGTCGCCAGGCGGCGATGGCCGGCGAGGAGCTGGGCGCCCTCGGGGCTGGAGACGAGGGCCGCCACCTGCGGTGAGAGGAAGCGGCTCAGCTCCTCCTTCTGCAGCTCGATCGTGTGCAGCAGCTCGGCCTGCCGAGCCGCCGATTCGACCTCGAGGTCGTGCAGCCGCTTGCCCGCCAGGGAGGCTCGAATGCGAGCGCCCAGAATCGCCGGGTCGAAGGGCTTCGGGAGGTAGTCGGTGGCGCCCATCTCGATGCAGCGCACGACGCTATCGAGCTCCTCGACGCCCGAGATCATGATCACCGGCAGGTGCCGGAGCGTCTCGTGGGCCTTGATCGCGGCGAGCGTCTCGTAGCCGTCCATCTCGGGCATCACGATGTCGAGCAGGACGACGCCGACGTCGGAGCCGCCCGACCGCAGGACCTCGAGCGCCTCCCGTCCGTTCTCCGCCTCGCACGACGCGATGTCCAGCGATTCGAGGTGGCGCGCGAGCACCTTCCGATTGACCGCGCTGTCGTCGACGATCAGGGCGACCGCGCGAGACGGGCTCATCGTCGGAGCCCAGCGGCGACGAACGCCTCGAGCGTCTCGACCCACGTCGAGCGCGCCAGCTCCGCATCCGCCGCGAGCCCGTCCGAAACGCCGGCCCGGCCCGCCTCCTCGATCGTCCTGGCGATGGCGGACAGGCGCATCGCCCCGAGGCTGGCGCTGCTCGACTTGAGGGTGTGCGCCGGACGGACGATGGATGCCGGATCACCGGCGGCAGCGGCCGCCAGAATGCCGTCCAGGTTCGCGGCCCCCTCCGTCGCATAGGTCTCGACCAGGTCGACGATGAACTCCTCGTCGCCGCCGGTGGCGTCGCGCAGCTCATCGAGCACCGCATCGTCGAGCACAGGGGCGCCATCGAGGTTCATCGCCGGCCCTTGCTGCCCGCCGGGACCGGGCGCTTCCTCGGCTTCTGCGGGGCGGCCTTGGAGCGCTGTTTCCGGGTCGTCTTCGACGTCCGCTTCGGCGACGGCGCCCGAGCCAGTGCTTCCGCCAGGATCGTCGGGTTGATCGGTTTGCTGATGTAGTCGTTCATCCCGGCCGCGAGGCAGGCGTCGCGATCGCCAGCCATTGCGTTGGCGGTCATCGCCACGATGTGCAAGCGCCGATGAGGCCATCGCGCCCGGATGCGGCGCGTCGCCTCGAGCCCGTCGAGCTCGGGCATCTGGACGTCCATCAGGACGACGTCGTAGTTCCCGCCTTCGACCGCCTCGACGGCGCGCCGCCCGTCGGGCGCCACGTCTGCCGTGTAGCCCATGTTCGACAGGAGGCGCAGGGCGAGCTTCTGGTTCACGGCGTTGTCCTCGGCAAGGAGGATCCGAAGGGGGTGCCGCGCAGCCAGGCCCGGATCGACCGCGGGACGCTCGGGACTGTGCGCGACCCGATCGGCGCGATCGTCCCGTTGCGCCAGGACCGTGACCAGGACGTCGTGAAGTGCCGAAGGCTTCACCGGCTTCGTGAGGATGGCATCGAGCGAGGGGTGGGTGCGCTCCCGGAGGGCCGCCGACGAGACCAGCACGATCTTCGGCGCGTGGGCGGGTTGGGCCGCGATGATCGAGTCGGCCAGGGCAAGCCCGTCGAGCTCGGGCATGAACAGATCGAGCAGCACGACGTCGAACCGCTGGCCGGCTCGGATCCAGTCGAGGGCCTCGCGGGGCGAGGCGGTGTCGCGTGTCTGGATCGACCAGCGGGCCAGCTGCGCCGTGAGGATCCGGAGATTCGTCGCGTTGTCGTCGACGATCAGGACTTTTCGGCCGGTGAGATCGACGAGGTCGCGCTCCTTATCGCGGCGCACCGCCGATGCCGGCGCCGCGTCGAGCTGGACCACGACATGGAACGTCGCGCCCTCGCCCGGCACGCCGGAGCTCTCCGCCGTCAGCTCGCCGTCCATCGCCTCGGCCAGGCGCCGGCTGATGGCGAGACCGAGGCCCGTCCCGCCGTAGCGGCGCGAGATGGACGCGTCGGCCTGGCTGAACGACCGGAACAGCCGGTCCATCCCGTCGGCCGTGATCCCGATGCCCGTATCTCGAACGTCGACCGCGACCTCCCAGCGTCCGTTCGACGCCTTGCGGCTGCCCCGGCCGGCGATCGGCGCGCTCCGCAGCGAGACGAGGATCTCGCCCTTCTCGGTGAACTTCACCGCGTTCGAGAGCAGGTTGAGGATGATCTGGCGCAGCCGGCCCTGGTCGCCGGTGACGGCCGGCGGCAGCTCGCTGCCCACCTCGTAGGCCAGCTCGAGGCCCTTCTTCGCGGCTGCCGGGGCGATGAGGTCGAGCGCGCCCTCGACGCACTCGGCAAGGTCGAACGGCTCCTCGACGAGGTCGACCCGGCCCGCCTCGATCTTCGAGAAATCGAGGATGTCGTTGATGATCGTCAGCAGTGCGTCGCCCGAGGTGCGGATCGTGTCGGCGAAGTCACGCTGCTCGTCGTCGAGGGCCGTGTCGAGCAGCAGCCCGCTCATGCCGATGATGGCGTTCATCGGCGTGCGGATCTCGTGGCTCATCGCCGCAAGGAAGGCGCTCTTGGCCTGGTTGGCATCGTCCGCCGACCGGCGGGCGTCGATCGCATCCGCGAAGAGCCGCGCATTGTCGATCGCGACGGCCGCCTGCTGCGACAGGCCAACGAGGAAGTCGAGCTCATGCTCGGTAAAGACGGGGGCATTGCTCGGCCGCCAGACGGCCATCATGCCGATCACCCCGGCGCGACCCACGAGCGGAGCGACCATGATCCGCTCGTCATCGTCATCATCGAGGCCCGCAATCGGGACGGCGCGACCGGATGCCTGCACGTCGTTGACGATCTCCGCCCGTCCCGACGCGGCAGCCGAGCCGATGATGCCCTCGCCGAGCGTGATCGAGTCAGCCTTGAGCTCCTCGGCATTGACGCCGACGACGGAGATCGCGCGGAAGGTCTTGCCGTCGGGCTCAGCGAGGAAAACGCCGCTCGTCTCGACCTCGAGCAGCTCTTGCGCCCGTGCCGTGATCCGCTCGAGGAGTCCGTCCAGATCGAGCGTCGCAGAGATCTCCCGACCGACCTCAGCGAGCTCCGCGGTCTCACGCGCACGCCGTTGCGACTCCCGGTACAGCTGGGCGTTCCGGATCGCCGTTCCCACGTTCGAGGCGATCGTCGAGAGCAGACGCGACTCCGACTCGCCGAAGCGGCCCTCCTCATCGATGCTCTGCACGCTGACCGCGCCGATCGCCTCGTCGCCAATGAGGATCGGCACGCCGAGGTAGCTCTTCACCGACGTCCCGACCCCGAGCCGGTCCATCGCCTCGAACTGGTCCGCCCGGTTCATGAGCAGCGGCTGGCGGGACTGGAGGATCTGGGACGTGAGACCTTCGCCCACGCGCATGGGCGCGCGCGGTGCAGGCTTGCCGCGCTCGACCCGGAACGGGAACTCGATCATCCCGGTGGCCTGGTCGAGCAGGGCGATGTAGGCGATGTCCGCCCGGAATGTCGATTCCAGCTGCTCGCCGGTCAGCTGGATGAGCCGGTCGAGGTCGAGCTGCGCTGCCGCCGCTTGACCGACCTCGTTGACGATCGCCAGCTCGGCGGCGCGCTGTCGGGTCTCGTCGACGAGCCGGGCGTTCTCCAGGGCGACACTCAGGCTCGACGCGAGCGTGGTCAACAGCCGCTCATCCGATTCGCTGAACGCGTCGGTGCGATCGATGTTTTGGAGCGAGATGCGGCCGCGAACCTCGGTACCGACGATGAGCGGCGCGAACAACACAGAAAGGGCGGGCTCGCCCTGGAGGACGGTGCTCTCGATTCCGCGCTCGGCCTCCCAGGCCGGCACATCGTTGACAAGAAGGGATCGACGGGTGTCGAGGACAAGCTTTGCGAAGTTTCGAATCGGCCCGGGCTGGTCGGGGAAGCGGACTCCGCGCTCGATTGTGTA
>Ga0066698_10001346_pt1 | contig 10622 bp, 9 predicted proteins | sample GraSoiAngelo_147_FD_66457 | JGI IMG/M metagenome (GOLD analysis project Ga0066698, IMG submission 66457) | Grasslands soil microbial communities from the Angelo Coastal Reserve, California, USA - 14_1009_05_40cm | ecosystem: Environmental > Terrestrial > Soil > Grasslands | place: USA... | reverse complement strand
GAGGAGCGGGTCACCGGGTCCGAGGCCGAGGCACACATCGACGCGTTGAGCCGCCGCTACGACCACGAGCCGTGGACCCCTGCACCGGGTCAGGTCCGCGTGCTCTTCCGGATCCGTCCCAAGAACATCGTCCGGTACGACTGAGCCCATGGCCGACGTTCCCCTCGCCGCCCGGATGCGTCCACGCACGCCGGCGGAGTTCGTCGGGCAGACACATCTGGTCGGACCGGGCCGGGCGCTCACGAAGCTGGTCGAGAAGGGCGCGCTCCCGTCGCTGATCCTGTGGGGGCCCGCCGGTTCCGGCAAGACAACCCTGGCGCACCTGCTGGCCGACGCGGTGGGTGCGCATCTGATGCAGCTCTCCGCGGTCAACAGCGGCGTGGCCGACGCCCGGAAGGTGATGGACCGCGCCCGCGGCGGCCTCTTCAAGACCGTGTTGTTCGTCGACGAGGTGCATCGGTGGTCCAAGGCGCAACAGGACGTGCTGCTACCGGCCGTCGAAGAGGGAACCGTAACGCTGATCGGGGCGACGACGGAGAATCCGTACTTCTCGTTGAACACCCCGTTGCTCTCCCGATGCCTGCTGATGCGGCTGGAGCCGCTGTCGCCCGACGACCTTGCGGCGCTCATCCGGCGCGCATTGGACGACGCCGAGCGCGGGCTCGGCGGGCACGGCCTTGCGATCGACGACGATGCGCTCGAGCATCTGGTCACGATCGCCGGCGGGGACGCACGGATGGCGCTGATGGGACTCGAGGCGGCCGCGCTCGCCGCCGAGGCGGCGGGTGAGCCGCAGATCACCCTGGAGCTCGCCGCCGACGCCGTCCAACGGAAAGCGATCGTCTACGACCGGCAGGGCGACGCCCACTACGACGTGATCTCGGCGTTCATCAAGTCGATCCGCGGGTCGGACCCGGACGCGGCGCTGTTCTGGCTCGTGCGGATGATCGAAGCCGGGGAAGATCCGCGCTTCATCGCCCGCCGGCTGATCGTGCACGCGTCCGAGGACATCGGGCTCGCGGATCCCATGGCGCTGCTGCAGGCCGTGGCCGCGGCTCAGGCCGTGGAGCACGTCGGGCTGCCGGAGGCACGACTGAATCTCGCGCAGGCGACGATCTACCTGGCGCGTGCCGCGAAGTCGAACACCGTCTACACCGCGATCTCGGCGGCGCTCGAGGACGCGGCGTCGGCCGACCCGGTCCCGGCCCATCTCCGTGACGCTTCCTACCCAGGTGCGAAGAAGCTCGGCCACGGGAAGGGCTACGTGTACCCCCACGACGAACCCGGCCACTGGACCGAACAGGACTACCGGCCTGTCCGCTACCGCGGGAACCGCTACTACGAGCCCTCGGAGATGGGCGAGGATACGAAGGATTGGACCCCCGGGGGCGGTCCGGCCGGACCTTCCCGGCGCGATCCCTCGACCGGGTAGGCTACGGGGCTCCGGCCCGGCACGCAGGAGAGGACCGAAGCATGATCGCCACCGCAGGGGACACCGCCTTGATCATCGTGGCCGCCTTGTGGGGCGTGCTCGTCCTGTTCCTGTGTCTCGTCCTTGCGAACACGTTCCGCGTCTTGGAGAGCACGAAGATGACGATCGACGCGATGCGAGAGGAGACCGTGCCCCTGCTGCGTGAGGTCAAGACCTCGATCGAGAAGACGAACCGCGAGATCGATCGCGTGGACGTCGTCCTGGAGTCGGCCGGATCGATCGTGGGGCGGGTGGAGCGCGTCTCAGGACTGATCGAGGAGGCGGCGACGAGCCCGATCGTCAAGCTGATCGCCCTGGGCGCAGGGGTGCGCAAGGGCTTCGCCAAGGCCGCCAAGAAGGCCAAGAAGTAGGACCGGAGCGACGTGCGACGACCGTTCTGGGTCGCCCTGGGGGTCGGCTTCGGCGCGGCCGGCGCGATCATGGTCTCGCGCTGGACGCGGCGGCAGGTCCAACGGGCGAAGCCGACATCGATCGCTCGGGAAGCGCGGAGCGGGCTGCTCGACCTTTCCCGGCTGGTCGCCGAATCCGTGGAAGAGGGTAAGCGCGCCGCCGACGAGCGCGAGCGAGAGCTCCGAGCCAAGCACGACGTGCCTGGTCCCGGCGCCGCCTGACCCGCCGGTAGACTCCCCATGTGGAGGGCAACCGGATCCGTGAGCTGTTCCTTTCGTTCTTCGAAGAACGTGAGCACGTCCGTGTCCGTTCGTCGTCGTTGATCCCACCGCCCGAGTCGGGGCTGCTCCTCACGAACGCGGGGATGAACCAATTCATCCCGTATTTCCTGGGGCAGGCGGAACCGCCCTACCGACGAGCGACCACCGCGCAGAAGGTGATGCGGACCAACGACATCGAGAACGTCGGCCAGGACGCGCGGCACCTCACGTTCTTCGAGATGCTCGGCAACTTCTCGTTCGCCGACTACTTCAAGGTTGAAGCCATCCGGTGGGCCCACGAGCTGATCACCGAGGGCTACGGGATCGACCACGACCGGCTGTGGGTCACGGTGTTCGAGGACGACGTGGAAGCGGCGGCGGCGTGGATCGACGCCGCCGGGCTCTCGCCGGACCGGATCGTCCGACGCGGGATGTTCGACGCAAAGGGCGAGCCAGCCAACTACTGGTCGACGCACGCGGCCGGCCCCGCCGGCCCGTGCAGCGAGATCTTCGTGGATCGCGGATCGAAATACGGGCCCGACGGCGGCCCCGACGTCGACGAGGAGCGCTTCATGGAGATCTGGAACCTCGTGTTCATCCAGGACCAGGTCGACGCCGATCTGCGGATCCTCGCCCCGCTCCCGGGCAAGAACGTCGATACGGGCGCGTCGCTCGAGCGGGTGGCGACGGTGCTGCAGGGCGTCGACAACGTGTTCGAGACGGATCTCTTCCGGCCGACGCTCGGGGTTGCGGAGCGATCGTCCGGCCGGAAGCACGGGCAGGATCCGCGGGACGACGTTTCGCTCAAGATCATCGCCGAGCACGGGCGGGCGGCGACGTTCCTGATCGCCGACGGAATCCAGCCATCGAACACTGGACGTGGCTATATCCTGCGCCGGATGCTCAGGCGGGTCGTCTCGCACGCACGTCGCCTCGGGATCCAGCGCGGCGTCCTGGACGAGGTGATCTCGAGCGTGCTTCAAGGGTTCGGCGACGCCTACCCGGAACTCCGGGAGAACGAAGCCTTCGTGCGCCAGGTGGCGGACTCCGAGGAGGAGCGGTTCGCCGCCACGCTCCGTCAAGGCATGGCTCAGTTCGAAGACGCGAAGGCGCACGCCGACCACGGGAGGATCTCCGGCGACGCCGCGTTCAAGCTGCACGACACGTTCGGGTTCCCGATCGAGTTGCTCCAAGAGATCGCGGCCGACGAAGGCCTGTCGGTCGACACGGACCGGTTCGCCGTCCTCCTCGGGGAGCAGCGGGACCGCGCCCGCGCGGCAGCCAAGAAGGTCGAGACCGGCCTGGAAGCCGGAGCCGTGCCGGCGACCGAGTTCGTGGGGTACCGCGAACACGAGGCCGAGTCGTCCGTCAGCCTCCTCCTCGGCGAGGACAACGCCGAGCTGGGCGCGGCGGAAGAGGGCGAGCTGGTTCGGGTCTTCCTCGAGCGCACCCCGTTCTACGCGGAGGGCGGCGGACAGGTCGGCGACCAAGGGATCATCCGAACGGACACCGGGTCGGTCCGCATCATCGACACCCTGCCGGCCGGCGAGCACGGGACCGTCCACGAGGGGATCGTTGCAACCGGTGAGGTCCGCACGCATCAACCGGCGATCGCCTCCGTCGACGTGCCGCGTCGCGAGGCCACGACCCGCGCACACACGTCGACGCATGTCGTGCATTGGACCCTCAAACACCTCCTGGGAGAGCACGCGCGGCAGGCGGGCTCCCTCGTCGAGCCCGGCCGACTCCGGTTCGATTTCCCGAACCCCGGTCCGGTCGGCACCGACCTGTTGGAAGAAGCGGAGCTGGAGGCGAACCGCCGGTTGGCGGCCGACGACCCGGTCAAGATCTTCGAGACCACGCTGGACGAAGCCAAGTCCCTGGGGGCGGTCGGCCTGTTCGGCGAGAAGTACGGCGACCTCGTCCGGGTGGTCGAGATCGGCGACTACTCGCGTGAGCTCTGTGGGGGGACGCACGTCCACCGCACCGGGAGCGTCGCGGTGATCCGGCTGCTGCGCGAGGGCTCGATCGGCGCCGGGATGCGCCGCGTCGAGGCGCTCGTCGGACCCGACGCGCTCCGCGAGATCAACGCCGAGCGCGCGCTCCTCCGCGGGCTCGTCGACGCGCTCGAGGCGAAGGACCCGCAGGGCGCGATCGAACGCGCCCGCAGGGTCCTCGAGGAGAACAAGCGGCTCCGGAGCCAGCTCGGGTCGTTGCGCGCCGGTGACCGCGAGGCGCTGATCGCGTCGCTCGTCGCCGGCGCACACGATGTCGACGGCGTCGCCCTCGTGGTCGCCGAGATCCCCGGTGAGGATCCCGGCGGTCTGCGCGACCTCGCCCAGAAGGTGCGTGACCGGCTGAGCGCCGGCCCCGCGGTCGTCGTCGTCGGAAGCGGCGCCGACGGGAAGGCGATGCTCGTCGCCGGGGCGACCGCGGCCGCGGTCGGGCGCGGGATCACCGCGCCTGCCCTCCTGGAAGCGGCGGCGCGCTCGATCGGCGGAGGGGCCGGCGGCAAGGACGTCCTCGCGAACGCCGGCGGCAAGGACGCCGCGAAGGTACCGGAGGCGCTCGGCGGGATCCCCTCGCGCGTGCGTGAGCTGCTCCGCGGGCGTTGATGGCGGTGGAGGTGCCCGGTCGCGTGCTGGGGCTGGATCTCGGCGATGTCCGGATCGGCGTCGCCATCTCTGATGACGCGCGGCGGCTGGCCGTGCCGCTGGGGACGGTGCAGGTCGGACGGCCGCCGGGGGAGCTCAGGGCGATCGCCGCGCTCGTCGCCGAGCACGGGGTGACGCTAGTGGTCCTGGGTCTGCCGCTGTCGCTGGATGGATCGCACGGTCCGCGGGCGATCCATGCGGAGGCGTTCGCCGAGACCCTTCGGATGGTGCTCCATGTCCCCGTCGCGATGCAGGACGAGCGTTTCACCACCGTCGAGGCCGAACGGGAGCTCCGCGGTGCGGGCCTGAAGGGACCGGCGCGCCGCTCGGTCGTCGATGCCGAGGCCGCGAGGATCGCGCTCCAGGCATGGCTCGATGCACGACGGAGCGGCGCCTCCGCTGGCTGAACGGGCTGGACCGGTATCCTCGTCGCCCGATGGACACGCCGACGCCGTACGCGCCGACCGACGCGAGCGGCCGCGGCGTTCGCCGGCGACGACGCATGCGCCTCATCGTGGTCCTGGTCGTGTTCCTCCTCGTCACGGGGGCGGTCTCCGCGGCGGTCGCGAAGTACCGAGGGTGCCAGCAACCGCCACCGGCGACCGGGGGCGCCGTCGTGTTCCCGATCCCACCCGGAGCGACCGGGAAGGACGTCGTCGCCGCCCTCGATCAACAGGGCCTGATCCGGTGTGGTGGGTTCGTCGGCAACCTCCTCCTGCGGGGGACGGGGAAGGCCGGGAAGATCCTGGCCGGCACGTACGACCTCCGGGTGGGGATGTCGCTGGACGAGATCGTGACCGTGATCACGACCCCGCCCCCGAAGGTACCGACCGTTCGGCTCACCGTTCCCGAAGGGCTCAGGATATCCACGACCTATCCGGGGGAGCGGAGCATCTCGAGCGTGGTGGCGGACCAGACCCGGCTCTCGGCGAAGACCTTCGCATCGCTCGCCGACAGTGGCCGGTATCGACTCCCGCCGTTCCTCCCGCGGAGAGCCGGGACCGCCGAGGGGTTCCTGTTCCCCGACACCTACCAGTTGGTGAAGAAGGGTCTGACCGCGGACGCGGTGATCCGTCGGATGCTGACGCAGTTCCGGACCGAGGCGAAGAGCCTCGACCTGGCTGGCGGCGCGAGGAACCTCGGTCTCACGCCCTACCAGGTCGTCATCGTCGCCTCGATGATCGAGCGCGAGGCCCAGGTCGAGGGGGATCGAGCGAAGATCGCGAGCGTGATCTACAACCGGTTGGCGCAAGGGATGTCGCTCGGGATCGACGCGACGCTCCTGTACGACGACCCCACGCCGGACGGCCAGCTCTCGACGTCGGATCTCAAGACGGAAACCCCGTACAACACGAGGCTCAACGCGGGCCTCCCGCCGACGCCGATCGGGAGCCCCGGGCACGCGTCGCTCGATGCAGCGCTGCATCCGGCGGACACCGGGTACCTCTATTACGTGCTCTGCCCGCCGGACGGGGACGGCGTACACCGGTTCGCCACGACCTACGCCGAGCACCTTCGGAACATCAAGCAGTGCCTGGGGTGACGACGATGCGGGGGGGCTCGAGGATCCGCGGCGGGACGCGCACGGTGGGCATCATCGGCTGGCCCGTCTCCCATAGCCTGTCGCCAGCGATCCACAACGCCGCGTTCGCGGCGCTCGACCTGGACTGGGCGTACGTCCCCCTCCCCGTCGCCCCGGGCGACGCCGTTGGTGCGGTCGCCGGGCTCCGCACCTTGGGGTTCGCGGGGGCGAACGTGACGATGCCGCACAAGAGCGATGTGGCCGACGTCGTCGACACACTGAGCGAGGACGCGAGACGTCTCCACGCGGTGAACACGGTCCTGATCGGAGAGGACGGCATGACGGGGCACAACACCGACACGCCGGGCTTCGACCGGTTCCTCCGGCGCGATGCCGGATTCGACCCCGCCGGTAGGAGCGCGTTGATCTTCGGTGCTGGGGGGGCGGGGCGCGCGTGCGCTCTGGCGCTCGCGCGTGCCGCCGCGTCCCGGATCACGATCGTCGCTCGTGATCCGGTCTCCACGGCGGATCTGCGGCAGGCGCTCGATGGGCTCTCGTCGGAACTCGTCGTCTCGGCGTTCGAGGACGCGGCGGCGACCCCGGCCGATCTGGTCGTCAACGCGACCCCCCTCGGTGCTGATGGCGAGCAACTGCCGTTGCCGCCGATCGACGATTCGACCCTCGTCATCGATCTCCTCTATCACCCGGCCATCACGCCGATGCAAACGACCGCGCGCGAGAGCGGTGCCGCCGTCTTCGGTGGGCTGGGGCTGCTCCTGCACCAGGCTGCCTTGTCCTTCGAGCTCTGGACGGGGCACCCGGCGCCGCTCGAGGTGATGTCCGCGGCGGCGGTCGCGTCGATCGCCGAACGGTCCTGACGTCTGCCCGCCGTTCCCCCTCCCAACCTCAAGCGCGTACGGCCTCCCGACGATGTCTCCATCAGACGGATGGATGAATACGCCGCGCTCGCCCAGCGCGTCGTCCTCACGATGGACGACGTGCGTGGTTGTCTGGTGCTGTCTCGCGACGGCATGGTCCTGGGCGCCTATCCGGAGGAAGACGAGCAAGCGTTCAAGCCGGCGTGGCTGAAGTTCGTGCACGTCGGTGAGGCCAGGCGGGGTTTCGTCGAGTTCTCCGATCAGCTCTGGGCGTACGTCCACCGCGGCCCGTACGCGGCGTTCGTGATCTCCGGGATCGGCGTTCGCCCCGGGGTGCTGCTCGATCAGCTGGAACAGGCCGTCCTGGCAGCCGAGGAAACGAGGGCGAAGAAGGGCGACACCCTCAAGGTGCCCGACGCCTCGAGCGCTCCGTCCGGTCGTCCTCGGACCTCGTTGCACCCAGCGGAGACGAAGGCCGCCCAAGAGCCCGAACCGGAACCGGTGGTCGCCGCGCCCCCACCGGAGCAGCGTGCCTGGAACGGACGCAGTCCCGGAGAGGCGGCTACACCGCGGAAACAGCCCGAGCAAGCGGGATCAGATCGAGAAGAACCGCCGACCGTCGAGGCGCCACCGGACCGACTCCGGCCGGCAACGTTCTCGGACACCGAGCCCGTGACGCCTGCGGGTCGCCCCGCAGCGTTCGCGACGGAAGGCTCGGCCTTCTCCCGTCTGGAGGCCGAGCAGGCAGCTTCGGCGGCCGCTGCGCCGCTCGAAGCCGCGCCCCTGGTCGCGAAGGGCTCCCCCGGAGCGGCGGGCCGTGAGCCGGATGCGGCGCCCTCCGCGGAGGGCGAACCGGCGACCTCGTTCCGACGCGAGCCGCAGCGTCTGGTATCGGCCGAACGGGCCCCCGACGAGCCCGAGAAGGTGACGGAAGAACCGGGTGAGGTCGACCGGGTCATGCTGGCCAAAGAGTTCTCGGGATTGCTTCAGCTGAACGAGGACGGTGACGAAGACAACAGCTGAGACCCAGCCAACGACCTAGCCCGAACGGGTCTCGGGGGCATCGATGACGACGGTCAAGCGGAAGTCGAAGCAGCTCGGGCAGATCCTGATCGAGCTCGGCTTCATCACCCCCGAGCAGCTCGAAACCGCGCTCCAAGAGCATCGCAAGACTCCGAAATCCCTCGGTCGCGTGCTGATCGACCTCGGCATGATCAAGGAGGCCGACCTCGTTCGGGCTCTCGCGGAACAGGTGGGGCTGGAGTTCGTCGACCTCAACGAGTTCCCGATCGATGCAACGGCGACCGTCCTGCTGCCCGAAGCCCTGTCGCGCCGGTACCGTGCGATCCCGATCGGGGAGCGCGACGGCCGGCTGCTCGTCGCGATGTCGGATCCGGCCAACGTCTACGCCCTGGACGACATCCGGACGATCACGGGACGCGAGGTCCAACCGGTCGTGGCGACGGCGAACGACGTCGAGCAGGCGATCCAGAAGTTCTCGGGTATGGACTCGCAGGTCGAGGCGATGGCGAGCATCGCCGCCGAGGCGGTGGACGAGACCACCGCGGAGCTCGAGGAGGCCCTCGAGGACGCGCCGATCGTGAAGCTCGTCAATGCGATCATGACGCAGGCCGTCGGCGACCGAGCCTCGGACGTCCACCTCGAGCCCGCCGAGCTCAACGTTCGGATCCGCTTCCGCGTCGACGGCGTGCTGCACGAGCCGATGCCCCCCGCACCCAAGAACATCCAGGGCGGCCTGATCAGCCGGCTCAAGGTCATGGCGGATCTGAACATCGCCGAACGCCGCGTACCGCAGGACGGCCGGATCTCGATGAAGGTGGGCGGGAGGGCGCTCGACCTCCGCGTCGCAACCCTTCCCACGGTGCACGGCGAGAAGGTCGTGATCCGCGTGTTGGACAAGTCCAACGCGCTGCTCCGGCTCGAGGACCTCGGCTTCCTCGAGAACGCGTACGACCGCTTCTCCGATTCGTTCAGGAAGCCTTACGGGGCGATCCTGGTGACCGGGCCGACCGGTTCGGGCAAGTCGACCACGATGTACTCGACGCTCAACATCCTCAACGAAGAGTCCAAGAACATCATCACGGTGGAAGATCCGGTGGAGTACCGGCTCGCCGGCGTGAACCAGATGCAGGTGAACCCGAAGGCCGGGCTGACCTTCGCGAGCGCCCTCCGCTCGATCCTGCGAGCGGACCCGGACATCGTGCTGATCGGTGAGATCCGCGACAAGGAGACGGCAACGATCGCGATCGAGGCGGCGCTGACCGGTCACCTGGTGCTCTCCTCCCTGCACACGAACGACGCGCCCTCGGCCATCTCTCGCCTCGTGGAGATGGACGTCGAGACCTTCCTGGTCGCCTCGGCGATCGACGCTGTCGTAGCCCAGCGCCTCGCTCGCAAGCTCTGTGAGCGGTGCAACGTCCAGTACAAGCCCGAGCCGGCAGAGCTCGAAGCGGCAGGCTTCCCGGAGTGGCTGTGGCCCGAGATCCCCGAGTTGCGGAAGTCGCAAGGGTGCCCGGCGTGCGCCAACACCGGATACCGGGGCCGGATCGGCCTGTACGAGGTCATGCAGATGAGCGAAGAGATCGAACGGCTCACGGTGGAGCGTGCTTCTGCCGATGCGATCAGGACCGTCGCCGTGCAGCAGGGGATGATGACGCTCCGCGACGACGGGCTGGAGAAAGCCCGCATGGGCATCACGACGTTGGACGAAGTCGCAAGGGTGGTGAAATGACGATGAGCACGGTTGCCTCTCCTGATGAAGACATCCAGGTACCCGTTCCGGAACTGCTCGGAAGGCTCCTCGATCTGAACGGCTCGGACCTGCACCTGACGGCGGGAACCCCGCCCACGGTCAGGATCCACGGAGAGCTCGAACGGCTCGAGGACTATCCGCCGCTCAACCCGCGGTCGCTCCAGGGGATGATCTACGCGATCCTCCCGCAGAAGATGCGTGAGCGGTTCGAGCAGGAGCTCGAGCTGGACATGTCGTACTCCTTGCCCGGCCGCGCGCGGTTCCGCGTGAACGTCTTCATGCAGCGGGACGCGGTCGGTGCGGTCTTCCGGGTGATCCCGTTCGACATCAAGAACATCGTGGACCTCGGGCTTCCGCCGGTCGCGGCGGATCTGGCTCGCTTCCCCCGCGGTTTCGTCGTGGTCACCGGGCCGACCGGTTCGGGGAAGTCGACGACGCTCGCTGCGATGGTCGACGTGGTCAACACCGAGCGGTCGGGGCACATCATGACCGTCGAGGACCCGATCGAGTTCCTCCACAAGCACAAGAAGTGCGTGGTGAACCAGCGCGAGATCGGCGCCGACACGCACAGCTTCGCGTCGGCGCTCAAGCACGTTCTACGCCAGGACCCCGACGTGATCCTGGTCGGCGAGATGCGGGACCTCGAGACGATC
>Ga0066698_10001338_pt1 | contig 10643 bp, 11 predicted proteins | sample GraSoiAngelo_147_FD_66457 | JGI IMG/M metagenome (GOLD analysis project Ga0066698, IMG submission 66457) | Grasslands soil microbial communities from the Angelo Coastal Reserve, California, USA - 14_1009_05_40cm | ecosystem: Environmental > Terrestrial > Soil > Grasslands | place: USA... | reverse complement strand
GGGTTTCGGTCGGCAGGCCCGGGCATGCTCGGCCGCTCGGCGGTGGGCCAATGACCGGGAAGACTCTTGACAACGGCATTGATAGGCTTTTAGATGTCTCTCGTGGCAAGCGGACGTCGACCCGTGTACTTCATCAGCATCGCGGCGAGTCTGGCCGGCTGCCACCCCCGGACCCTCCGCATCTACGAGGAAGAGGGGCTGCTCGATCCGGTGCGGACGGACACGAACATCCGTCTCTACTCGGACGAGGACCTCGACCGGGTGCGGGCGATCCGGTACCTCACGCAGAACCGCGGGGTCAACCTCGCGGGCGTGAAGCTCCTCCTTCAGCTCCGCGACGCGGCGGACCTTCTGGAAGAGATCGCGAGCGAGATCGCGCGTGAGGATCTGGAGGCCGAGTCCGACCTGCCCGTCGATGCGGTGACGAACGAGCCGATGAGCCGCAAGCCGCGAAATCGCCAACGCCAAAAGGGCGTTGAGCTGTAAGAGGAGGCCGTTTATGACCATCGCACGCTTCACTCCACTCGACGACGTCGTTTCTCTGCGCGAGGCCATGGATCGTCTCTTCGAGGACAGCTTCATCCGTCCCACGACGTGGACGGGTCTAGCGGCCGGCCAGGTCGCTGTGCCGGTGGACCTCTGGGAGACAAAGGACGCGTATCACCTGCGCGCGGATCTCCCCGGCCTTTCGCCGGACGACATTGAGATCAACGCGACCGGCGATACGCTCACGATCAGCGGCGAGACGAAGCCCAGTAACGATCTGACGGACGAGGGCTGGCTCCGTCAGGAGCGCCGCTCCGGCAAGTTCACGCGGTCGTTCACGATTCCGATGCAGATCGACCCGACCAAGGTCGAGGCGAAGTTCCAGAACGGCGTGCTCGAGCTTGTCCTGCCGAAAGCGGAGAACGTGAAGCCACGTTCGATCAAGATCAACGCGACCGCCAAATAGAAGGAAGAGAAGAAGTGACTGACCCCGAGACGACGACCACCACCGCGCAACCGAACCAGTTTCCTAACGACCTGCCCCTCGTACCCCTCCGCGAGGCGGTCGTATTCCCGAAGCTCGTGGTCCCCCTCGGGGTCGGTCGCGAGAAGAGCGTCGCTGCGATCAATGCGGCGATGAACGAGGAGAAGCACTACATCGTCCTCGCCGCCCAGAAGGACGCCGAGGTCGATGACGTGGCACCTGAGCAGATCTACAGCGTGGGCACCGTCGCCGAGATCGTTCGGCTCCTCCGGATCCCGGATGGGAGCGCGCAGATCATCGTGCAGGGTCTGCACCGTGTGCGCATCACGGGGTACCTCCCGGAGCAGCGGTTCTTCCGCGCCAATTACGAGGTGATCCCCGACGAGATCGGGAACCCGGTGGAGCGCGAGGCGCTCCTCCGGAGCGTGCGTGCCCTGTTCGATAAGTACGTCGACAACGGCGGCTCGATCCTTCCCGAGCTCGCTATGACGGCGAAGAACACCGAGGACCCCGCGCACTTCGCCGACCTCGTCGCCTCGAGCCCCGACCTCACGCTGGAGCAGCGCCAGCAGCTCCTCGAGACACACTCGGTCGTCGAGCGGCTCAAGTTCATCTCGGTCTTCCTCGCAAAGCAGAACGAGATCCTCGAGCTGAAGGCCAAGATCCAGAGCGAGGTCCAGCAGACCCTCGACAAGACCCAGCGCGAATACATCCTCCGCGAGCAGATGAAGGCGATTCAAAAGGAGCTCGGCGAGGACGAGGGTGGCGCGGAGCTCCGCGAGATCCGCGAGAAGATCGACCAGGCGGGCATGCCCGAGGCCGTGAAGGAAAAGGCGCTCAAGGAAGTCAGCCGCCTCGAGAAGATCCCGCAGGCATCGCCCGAGACGGGTGTCATCCGCACCTACGTCGACTGGCTCATCTCGCTCCCGTGGAGCAAGGCCGCGAGCGACGACTGGGACATCCAGCAGGCCGCGAAGATCCTCGACGAGGACCACTACGGTTTGCCCAAGATCAAGGACCGGATCCTCGAGTACATGGCCGTGCGCAAGCTTGCGCCCGGCCTGCGCGCGCCGATCCTCTCCTTCGTCGGACCGCCCGGGGTCGGCAAGACCAGCCTCGGGAAGTCCATCGCTCGCGCGATGGGAAGGAAGTTCATCCGCATGTCGCTTGGCGGCATCCGTGATGAGGCCGAGATCCGTGGCCACCGGCGCACCTACGTCGGCGCGCTCCCCGGCCGCATCCTCCAGAACATGAAGACCGCGGGCGAGGTCAACCCGGTGTTCATGCTCGACGAGATCGACAAGGTCGGCGCGGACTTCCGCGGCGACCCGAGCTCGGCGCTCCTCGAGGTCCTTGACCCCGAGCAGAACAACTCGTTCAGCGATCACTACCTCGAGGTGCCGTACGACCTCTCGAAGGTGATCTTCATCACCACGGCGAACGTCGAGGACACGATCATCCCGCCGCTCCGCGACCGGATGGAGATCATCCGTCTCCCCGGCTACACGGAGGACGAGAAGATGCATATCGCGAAGGGCTTCCTGCTTCCGAAGCAGCTCAAGCAGCACGGCCTCGAGTCAGGGAAGCTCGTGATGGGTGACGAGACGCTCCTCAAGCTCATCCGCGAGTACACGCGAGAGGCCGGCGTCCGTAACCTCGAGCGTGAGATCGGCACCATCAACCGCAAGGTCGCGCGCGCGATCGCTGAGGGCAAGGCCGAGACGGTCGAGGTCAAGCCCGAGGCTCTCACGACGTACCTCGGCCCCGAGCGTTTCGAGTACGGTCTCGCGGAGAAGGAGGACCAGGTCGGCGCGGCCACCGGTGTGTCGGTGTCCGAGCACGGCGGCGACGTCCTCACCGTCGAGGCGACGATCATGGACCAGGGATCGAAACAGGAGGAGTTCGTCCTCACCGGCCAGATCCAGAAGGTCATGGAAGAGTCGGCCATCGCCGCGCTCAGCTACGTGCGGGCGCACTACGCCGAGCTCGGCGTGCCGAAGGGCTTCTTCAAGGATCACGCCATGCACATCCACGTGCCCGCGGGCGCGATTCCCAAGGATGGCCCATCGGCCGGCGTGACGATGGCGACGGCGATCGTCTCCGCGTTGACGGGCCGCAAGGTCCGCAAGGACGTGGCGATGACCGGCGAGATCACGCTCCGTGGACTCGTCCTGCCGATCGGAGGCTTGAAGGAGAAGCTGCTCGCCGCGCACCGCGCCGGGATCAAGACGTTCCTGATGCCAAAGAAGAACAAGAAGGACCTGGTGGATGTACCGCAGGAGGTCATCGACACGGTCGACATCAAGCTCATGGAGACGATCGACGAGGTGCTGAAGGCCGCGTTGCTGCCCGGACCGAGCGTGACGCCCGCCCAGATCGAGGCGGCACGTCCGAGCATGCCACCGGCGGCCCCGGCCCACTAACCCGGCGGAGCTCTGACGATGCCGGTCGAGTACAAGGACTACTACAAGACGCTCGGCGTTCCGAAGAACGCCTCGACCGACGACATCAAGAAGGCCTACCGGAAGCTCGCGCGCCAGCACCACCCGGACGTGAACAAGAAGCCCGAGGCGGAGAAGCGGTTCAAGGAGATCAACGAGGCCCACGAGGTCCTCTCCGATCCCGAGAAGCGCAAACGCTATGACACGGTCGGTCCGGAGTGGGAGCAGTTCGCGCAACAGCGCGGACGTACCGGTGGATTCCAGTACGTCTACACGGGGCAGCCCGGCGAGAACCTGTTCGGTGAGGACGCGAGCGGGTTCTCGGACTTCTTCCGCACGCTCTTCGGGCAGGCGGCGAACGGCGGTTTCGGTGAGGCCGACGATCTCTTCACTCGCGCGCGAAGAGGCACTCGCACTCGTGCGAGGCACGGCGAGGACGTCGAGGGAGAGGTCGAGATCACGCTCCCCGAGGCATACAAGGGGACCGAGCACATCGTCCAGATCTCACAGGAAAATGGCGGTCCGCCCCGGCGTCTCACCGTGAAGATCCCGCCCGGCGTCAAGGACGGCCAGCGGATCCGCCTCGCGGGCCAGGGCTCTCCCGGCGTGAGTGGCGGACCGCCGGGCGATGCGTACCTGCGCGTGCGCGTGAAGCCGCATCCCTTCTTCACTCGCGACGGGGACGATCTCCGCGTCGACCTGCCGGTCGCCCTGCACGAGGCCATGCTCGGTGCTGACGTGACCGTGCCCACGCTGAAGGGCCGGGTGTCGCTGCGCATTCCACCCGAGACACAGAACGGGCGCACGATCCGACTCGCTGGACAGGGAATGCCGCGTGGGAGCGGCGGTCACGGCGATCTCTACGCGACCGTCAAGATCGTGATGCCGACGAAGCTGAACGAGAAGGAACGCGAGCTCGCGCGCGAGATCGCCACGTCACGCGGCGGGGAGAACGTCCGGAGCCATCTGCTCTAGACAGATTGAAGGTACGTACTCGTGATCGATCCGAACAAGCTCACTGAAAAATCGCAGGAAGCGCTCGTCGCCGCGCAGCAGAAGGCGCGCGACGAGGGCCACGCGCAGTTGGACGTCGAGCATCTCGCGGCGGCGCTCGTCGATCAGGCGGGCGGCATCGTGCCCAGCGTCCTGACCGCGCTCGGACTGCAGCCGGCGCAGCTCTCGACCGCCCTCGCGACCGAGCTCGGGCGCCAGCCGAAGGTGAGCGGCAACGTGCAGCTTTCCGCGTCGGGCCGGCTCGGGCGCGTTCTCCAGCAGGCGCAGAAGGAAGCGCAGTCGCTCGGCGACGAGTACGTCTCGACCGAGCACCTCCTCCTCGCGATGACCGAGGATCAGGGCTACACCGGACAAGCTCTCAAACGGCTCGGCGCAACGCACGAGCGCGTGCTGAACGCGCTGAAGGACGTGCGCGGCAGCCAGCGCGTCACCGACCAGAACCCCGAGGGCAAGTACCAGGCGCTCGACAAGTACGGGCGCGACCTCACCGATCTCGCGCGCAAGAACAAGATCGACCCGGTCATCGGCCGCGACGAGGAGATCCGGCGGGTGATCCAGGTCCTGTCACGCCGCACCAAGAACAACCCCGTGCTCATCGGCGAACCGGGTGTCGGAAAGACCGCGATCGTCGAGGGCCTCGCCCAGCGCATCGTGCGCGGGGATGTCCCCGAGGGTCTGAAGGACAAGCGCGTATTCGCGCTCGACATCGGGTCGCTCCTCGCCGGCGCGAAGTACCGCGGGGAGTTCGAAGAGCGCCTCAAGGCCGTCCTGAAGGAGATCGCGTCGAGCGAGGGGCAGATCATCCTCTTCATCGACGAGCTCCACACGGTGGTCGGCGCGGGGGCGGCCGAGGGCGCCGTCGACGCGGCGAACATGCTGAAGCCGATGCTCGCCCGCGGCGAGCTCCATACCATCGGCGCGACGACGCTCGACGAGTACCGGAAGCACATCGAGAAGGACGCCGCGCTCGAGCGGCGCTTCCAGCCGGTCTACATCGGAGAGCCCTCGGTCGAGGACACCATCTCCATCCTCCGCGGGCTCCGCGAGCGGTACGAGATCCATCACGGGGTCCGCATCCAGGACGCCGCGCTCGTCGCGGCCGCGACGCTTTCGTCGCGCTACATCACCGATCGCTTCCTTCCAGACAAGGCCATCGACCTCGTGGACGAGGCCGGATCGAAGCTGCGGATGGAGATCGACTCGATGCCCGCCGAGCTCGACGAGGTCGAGCGGACGATCTCGCGTCTTGAGATCGAGCGCGAGGCGCTCAAGAAAGAGAGCGATGCCGCGTCGAAGGAACGTCTCGCCAGGCTCGAGCGCGAGCTTGCCCACGCGAAGGAAGAAGCGAGCGTGCTCCGCGCGCACTGGCAGCAGGAGAAGGCCGCGATCGCCGAGATCCGCGAGAAGCGGCAGCGGCTCGAGGCCATCCGTGCCGACGTCGAGCGGGCCGAGCGCGCGGCCGACTACGCGAAGGCCGCCGAGTTGAAATACAGCACCGTTGCCGGCGTCGAGAAGGAGATCGCGGCTGCCGAGACGCGCCTTGCCGAGCTGCAAACGAGTCGAAAGATGCTCACCGAGGAGGTGACGCCCGAGGACATTGCGGACGTCGTCGCCAAGTGGACGGGCATCCCGGTGACCAAGCTGCTCGAGGGCGAAGTCGCGAAGCTCCTGCGTATGGAGGAGAACCTCCACGAGCGGGTCGTTGGCCAGGAGGAGGCGGTCACCGCTGTCGCGAATGCGGTGCGGCGCGCGCGCGCCGGAATGCAGGATCCCAACCGTCCACTCGGATCGTTCCTGTTCCTCGGCCCGACCGGAGTCGGCAAGACTCTCCTCGCGAAGGCGCTCGCCGAGTTCCTGTTCGACGACGAGAAGGCTCTCGTGCGGCTCGACATGTCCGAGTACATGGAGAAGCACACCGTCGCGCGGCTCATCGGCGCGCCGCCGGGCTACATCGGCTTCGAGGAGGGCGGCCAGCTGACCGAGGCCATCCGCCGGCGGCCGTACTCGGTACTTCTGCTCGACGAGATCGAGAAGGCGCACCCCGACGTGTTCAACGTCCTGCTCCAGATCCTGGATGACGGACGCCTCACCGACGGCCACGGCCGGACGGTCGACTTCAAGAACGTCGTCATCATCATGACGAGCAACGTCGGCTCTACGTTCATCACCGAGCTTGCCGATCAGCAGGATCTTCTGCGCAAGCGCGTCATGGATGCGCTTCGCGGTCAGTTCCGTCCGGAATTCCTGAATCGCGTCGACGAGATCGTCATCTTCAAGAACCTCATCACGCAGCAGCTCATGGAGATCGTCGAGAAGGAGACGCAGATCCTCGCGAGGCGCCTCGCCGAGCGAAAGATCACACTCGATCTCTCGCAGAACGCGAAGTCGCTCATCGCGAAGGAGGGGTTCGACCCGGTCTACGGGGCGCGGCCGATCAAGCGGACGATCCAGCGTCTTGTCATCGATCCGCTCGCCCAGAAAGTCCTCGCGGGTGAGTTCAAGGAGGGCGACACCGTGTTCGTCGACGCCCAGGACGGGAAGATCGTCTTCTGGAGCGAGCAGTACGCGCAGGAGAAGGCCGAAGAGCCTGATCGTGAGCCCGCCGCCGCCGGCGGCCGCGGCCGGCGAATGAACTAGAGCGCGTGCACTGAATTCGCGCGGGTCGCGATATACAGGTGTGGTGGGTCGTCGTCTCCTGGCGCTCGCAGTGCTGCTCGCCTCATGCGGTGGGGCGCTGCCGAACCAGACCTTTCGCTACGAAGCGACCGAGCAGCCGAGTCCGAGCCTCGGCGAGTCCGCCGCGAGTGCGAGTGCGACCATCGCGCCGACGCCGGCGCCGACCGCACGGCCGATCGCGGCGGTCCTCGAGCGCATCGATCCCGCGAAGCTGAACGACCACATGGTCGCGCTGGCGTCGTTCGGTTCCCGCGACGTCCGCAACCCGAGCCACGCCAAGGCGGTCGGGTACCTCAAGGAACAGCTTGCCGCGATCGGCGGCGTCACCGTCGAAACGCATCGCGCCGCGTACAACGGCGTCCCTCTCGAGAACATCCTCGCGATCATCGACCCGCTCGCGCCGGCCGCGCCAAACGGGTGGGTGATGATCTGCGCGCACTACGACTCGATTTCCAACCGCACCGCGAATTGGAATCCGGCGACGAGTGCGGCGCCGGGAGCAGACGACAACGGCACCGGGACGGCGGCGCTGCTCGAGTACGCGCGAATCCTCGCGCAGGAGCGGGCTTCGCTCCGGCAGCGGATCGTCCTGGCCTTCTTCGATGGCGAGGAGCTCTTCTTCAAGGGAAGCGCCGCGTATCTCGGCTCGCTCGAGACGCCGCTCCCGTACGCGGCGGTGATCAACATCGACATGGTCGGGTTCAACCCGATTGCCGACCGCCTGGACCTCATCTGGTACACCGCCGGCTCCGCGGGGCTTCGTGATCGGGTCGTCGCCGCGAACGACCGTTACCAGATCGGGGTGTCTCCCCTCCAGGCGCAGCTCGCGACCACTGGCGCGACCATCCTCGACGCGGCGCCGTTTGGCCTCGCGGGAATTCCGGCGGTCGCGCTGGTGCAGCGCTACGGCGAGAACGACGCGACCTTTCCCGGCAACTACACGTTCCACACGGTGAACGACACACCCGACAAGGTCACGAACAAGCGGCTCTGGCTGAAGGCCGCGAAGCTCACGCTCGCGACCGCGCTCGAGCTCGCGCGCTAAGCGCGCACCGCTTCCCGGCGGGAGCGCCACGATCTCCATGACCAGGCCGCACCGGCGATGGCGAGGATCAGCCACCCGATCCACGAGATGACCACGCCGGCGGCGACGTCAGCGCGGACCGTGATGCTCGTCTCGTCCTGCGTCGCGGCCCACCCGACGGCGGCCGCGCAGTACGGCATACCCGCCGCGACCACCAGCGCACCGATCGACGCCCAACGGCGAGTGGACCAAAGACGCATGCCCGACGAGGCTAGGAACCGCCATCACGGGGCGAGGCTCAAAGCGGAGTAGATCCGACGCAGGAAGCGGCTTGGAACCGATGCGAGACGCCGCGTGTCGATGAACCCCGCCTCTGTTGCGACTCGCTGCCAGCTCTCGAATGTCACGGGATGCGGCACCCAATCGTTGCCGCGATCGCTGTCGTACTCGACCAGGATGAGACGGCCCCCGGGCTTCAGGTACCCGCGGACGAGCGCGAGGACCGGGAGCTTGTCCTCGACGAAGTGGAGCGCGTTCGCCATCACGACCCCGTCGAGATCGGCGAGATCCAGACGCCGCGTGAAGTCGGCGACGCGCACCCGCAGCTCGGCCTGCGGCACCGCGGAGACGAAGGCGCCGCGCAGCTCACCAAGCGCGGCGCGGTCGCGATCGACCGCGTGGATGACGCCCTGGGGACCGATGAGATCGGCGAGCGCGAGGGTGAACGCGCCGGTTCCGGCACCCAGGTCGGCCCACAGGCCTCCTTCGCCCTGAGTGATCCCGCGCGCGAGAAGCGCGACGTGGTCGGCGTGTTCCAACTCAGCGCACCTCGCTCTCGCGCCAGCCATCCGTCGACAGCGAGAGCGTCACCGGTCCGTCAGCCTCGAGTCTCACGAGCATCGCCGCCCCGAATCGACCCTGGCGGACGTCGACCCCGCTGCCGCGGAGCGCGCCGCAGAACGCGTCGAACAGCCGCTTCCCGAGGTCGGGCGGTGCAGCCGCGGTGAAATCCGGCCGCCTGCCGTGACGGAGATCGCCATACAGCGTGAACTGCGGCACGGCGAGCACGGCTCCGCCGACATCCGCGAGCGCCTTCTGCATCCGGCCGCCTTCCTCGAAGATGCGAAGGCCGGCGATCTTCCCAGCCAGCCGCTCGCCGTCCTCCGGGCGGTCGCCAAGGCCGACACCAATAAGCGCGACGATACCGGTTTTGATTTCGGCCACCCGCTCCTCGCCCACGTCCACGGTCGCCGAACGGACCCGCTGAACGACCGCGCGCGTTAGCCGTTCACTCCAACATCCAGGGGTTGTCGCCACGAACGACCGCCTCCACCTCGGCGCCCGAGAGGTGGCCAGGCGTGAACACAGTCATGCTCTTTGAGAGCGGCAGGCGCGTGATGTAGGTCACCCTTCCGAAGCGATAGCCGTGCTGGAAGAGGAAAGGCGTCCCGTCGATCTCGATTCGCTGGCGATGCGCGGTCGAAGTTCCGGCCACGCCGAGCAGTATGGCCTTAGCTAGCGAGGTCCCAGGGATCCTCGGGGAAGCCGGTGCTCGGAAGCTCGACGGCGTTGGCGACGCTCCCCAGCAGTCCGAGGAACATGACCGCGAGCACGATCGCTGCCAGCAAGCGCGAGCGGAAAGGTCTCATCTCGAACTCCCCTTATTGTCCGCGCCGACAGCGGCCAGTATTCTCCGCCGAGTCTAGAGAAACCCGAACGGTTGGCACACTGTCAGTTCGGTCTAGACAGGGGAGCGTCGGTGGCAAGTCTGCCTGCTGAAGTAGTTCAGAAGCCCGTGACCCTGGGCGAGCGCGTTCGCGCCGCCAGACACCAGCTCGGTATGAGCCAGGCGCAGCTCGCCGGCGACGAGCTAACCAAGGGCTTCATCAGTCAGGTCGAGGCGGGTCTGGTCCGTCCTTCCCTGCGCTCGCTTCAGGTGATCGCCCTTCGGCTTGGACGAAGCCTCGACTACTTCATCGGCGACGAGTCCCTCGCCGGCGCCAAGCGCCGTGTCTTCCATCGGCTCGCGGCGCAGGCCGCCATCGAGCGCCGCGACTGGCCGGCCGTCCGGCACGAGGCAACGGCTGCTTTGGCGCAACCGTCGACACTGGGCGCCGAGCGCGCCACGCTTCTTCGCTATCTCGCGACGGCCGACACCGCCGAGGGCAAGCGCGAGCAAGCGTTCGAGCGCCTGGCCGAGGCCATGACGCTTGTCGACGCCAACTCCGATGCGACAGAGCTCGCTCACCTGCTCCATGCGCGCGGAGTGCTCTACGTGGAGCACGGTCAGCTGGCGGCCGGCGCCGAGTCGCTCGAAGCGGCGCGTGACGTGATGGAGCAGCGCGAGATCACCGATCCTCGTCTGCGCGCGAGGACGCTCGTGCACCTTGGGACGGTGTATCGCCGTTTGCATCGCACGGCGAAGGCGCTCGCGACGTACGAGCTCGCGCTCGCCGTGGCATCGCGGTCAAGCGAGCTCCGGCTTGCTGCGCAGAGCTACATGGGCGTGGCCGTCGCT
>Ga0066698_10001332_pt1 | contig 10669 bp, 9 predicted proteins | sample GraSoiAngelo_147_FD_66457 | JGI IMG/M metagenome (GOLD analysis project Ga0066698, IMG submission 66457) | Grasslands soil microbial communities from the Angelo Coastal Reserve, California, USA - 14_1009_05_40cm | ecosystem: Environmental > Terrestrial > Soil > Grasslands | place: USA... | reverse complement strand
GGCTTCGCCGCGAAGTCGAGCCTCCAGGAGCCCGAGAAGGAGGCGATCGCCGATGCGGCCGTCGCGCTCGTCGCGCCCGGCACCGCAATCGGCATCTCCGCCGGCACGACGACATACGCCCTCGCCCGGCGGCTGATCGACGTCCCCGGCCTCACGATCGTCACCAACTCCGTGCCGGTCGCCGACGTCCTCCATCGCGCCGGCCGGAGCGACCAGACGATCATCCTGACCGGCGGCGTTCGGACCCCGTCCGACGCGCTCGTGGGTCCGTTCGCGGTCGCCGCCCTCCGAACCATCCATCTCGACCAGGTCTTCATGGGCGTGCATGGGATGGACGTTCGCTCCGGCTTCACGACACCCAACGTGCTCGAGGCGGACACGGACCGGGCGCTCGTCGCCGCCGGGCGGCGCTTGGTGGTCGTCGCCGACTCGAGCAAGTGGGGCGTGATCGGGATCAGCTCGATCGCCCGGCTGGACGAAGCGGACACGATCGTGACCGACGCGGGCTTGTCTCCTGAGGCCCGGGCGATCGCGGCGGATGCCGTCCGCGAGCTGCTGATCGCGCCCGATCGCAGTGCTCGCAGATCCCTCGAAGCGGTCCCGCCGATGTCCGGGGTCGGGTCGGCGCGTTGACGACCACGAGCCGGCCGCAACGGCAGGTCGCCCCGACGGGCCCGGAGCGCCTGGAGCGCCTCGGCCGGGAGCCGCACCGCCGGTACAACCCCCTTCGCGACGAGTGGGTCCTCGTCTCTGCCGAGCGGACGCGACGACCCTGGCAGGGCCGGCGCGAGCGTCCGGCCGGCGGCGACCCCGTCGCTTACGACCCGACCTGCTACCTGTGCCCCGGGAACCGCCGCGCGAGCGGCGAGGTCAACCCCGACTATGACGCGACGTTCGTCTTCACGAATGATTTCGCGGCGCTGCGACCGGACTCCGACCCGCTCACGCTCGAGGACGGCCTGCTCAGGGCCGAGGTGGAGCCGGGGACGTGCCGCGTCATCTGCTTCGCCCGGCGGCACGACCTGACGCTCGCGGCGATGGCGGCGCCGGACGTCCGTCGCGTCGTCGACCTGTGGGCGGGGCAGACGGCCGAGCTGGGCGAGCGCTTCCAGTGGATCCAGGTCTTCGAGAACCGCGGCGAGATGATGGGGGCCTCGAACCCGCACCCGCACGGCCAGATCTGGGCCGGGGCGGCGCTCCCGAACGACGCGGTCCGGGAGGACCGGAGCCAGCGGTCATACCTGGCGGAGCGCGACCGGTCGATGCTCCTCGACTACGTCGAGCAGGAGAGCGGCGGCCCACGAGTCGTCGTCGAGAACGACGACTGGCTCGCGGTCGTCCCGTTCTGGGCCTCCTGGCCGTACGAGGTTCTCCTCGTGCCGCGGACGGCGACGGGACGCCTGCCGGATCTCGATGATCGCCGCCGAGACACGCTGGCCGAGATCCTGATCGCGGTCCTCGGCGCGTACGACCGTTTGTTCGACCTATCGTTCCCGTACTCCATGGGCTGGCACCAGGCACCGTTCCGCAACGGGGACGAGCGCCACTGGCAGCTCCATGCCCACTTCTTTCCGCCGCTCCTCGAAGCGACGGTCCGGAAGTTCATGGTCGGCTACGAGCTGCTGGCCGAGACGCAGCGGGACCTGACGCCCGAGGAGGCGGCCCGCCGGCTCCGAACCGCGCTGGGATGAAGGCACTCGTCTTCCGCGGGCCTGGCTCCATGCCCCTCGAGGAGCGGCTGGATCCGAGTCCCGGCCCGGGTGAGGTCGTGGTCGAGGTCCGGGCGTCCGGGATCTGCGGCTCGGACGTCCACGGGTTCGCCGGCGCGACGGGCCGGCGGCGCGTCGGCGTGGTCATGGGCCACGAGGCGACCGGCGAGGTCGTCCAGACCGGGTCGGACGTGACGACGGTCCGGGTCGGCGATCGGGTCGTCCTGCGCTCGATCCTGTCCTGCGGCCGCTGCGCTTCGTGTCGGTCGGGCCGTCCGAATCTCTGCCTCGAGCGGCAGGGCTTTGTCGCGGAGCTGCGGCAGGACTAGGTTCGCGCCTGCTCGCCGGCGGTCGGCGCCGGCGATTCCGGTCGCGACGTCGCGATCAGTGGGTCGTCCGTCCGGCGCGCGAACAAGATCCGTGTCCCGTACCGGGAGTTCACGAGGGCGATCCCGCCGATGATCAGCGCCGTTCCGATCAGCATGCTGACCGCGATCGGCTCGTGCAGGACGAGCGCACCGAGGGCGATGCCGTAGACCGGCAGGAGATACGCAACGAGCGACGTCCGCGTGGCGCCCCAGCGCTGGAGGATCCGGAAGTAGCTCAGGTAGGCCAGGCCGGACCCGAGGAGGCCGAGCCAGACGACCGACAGGATCGCCTCCGGCGCCCACTCGACCGAGAGCGGTTGCTCCGTCGCGAAGGCGAGCGTGCCCGTGATCAGCAGCCCGAAGAAGACCTGGAAGACGGCCGGGATCATCGGCCGGAGGCCGTGCACGTTGTGCTTCGCGTAGACGTTCCCGACCGCGTACGCGATCGTTGCCCCGATCAGCGCGAGCTCGCCGACGGCGCCGCCGCCGACGAGCTTCGTCACGTCGAACCCGACGAGGATCGCGACGCCGACGAAGCCGACCGCGAGACCTGCCAGCCGGTTGACGGTGATCGTCTCGCCCTTCAGGAACAGCGCCGCGATCACGATCACGAACAGCGGTACCGCGCTGTTGATCACCGACGCGAGCGACGAGTCGACCGTCGTCTCGGCGAACGTGATGAGGCTGAAGGGCAGCGCGATGTTGATGGCGCCCATCACGAAGAGATGCCCGTAGATCCGGGGACTTCGTGGCAGGGGCTCCCGCGCGACGGCGACGACCGAGGCCAGGAGGGTGAAGCCGATCAGCAGGCGGAACATGATCAGCGAGAACGGCTGGAGGCCGTGCTGGACGCCGATCCGGATGAACAGGTAGCTGCTGCCCCAGAAGAAGCCGAGGGCGATGAAGATCAGCCAGTCGAGTCGGGTGCCGCGCGTCGCCATGGTTCCCCTGGTAGGAGGTCGAGTTGGCCTAGTGTAGTGTGCCAAACGCCGGGAGTGAATCGGCGCTTTGCACCTGCCGGAACACGTGGGCCGGCGCCGTCGTTGCAGGTCGGCGGCGCCGGCACGGTCCGATCGTCCCGCCGGATCCTGCCGGATCGCGGCATGATTGACCCGGCTGTCGCGTCGGACGCCGATGGCGGTGTTGGCGGCTGCGGTCCGCACTCACGCACCTTGAGGTGCGCACGTTCGCGGTCCTCTCCGCCGCCTGGCCCTCGACGCCCAAGCGCGACGAACGCCGTCACGTGTGGAGGACACATGCGTCTGTGGGGCGGGCGGTTTCGGGCGGCCAAGGGCCGTGACCCCGCCGACGACGAAGGGGTCGCGGACGACGCCGTTGCGGCCTTCGGGCGCTCGATCGACGTCGACGCCGCGCTCGCCCCCGACGACCTCGACGGCTCGATCGCCCACGTCCGAGGCCTGGGCCGGGCCGGGATCCTGACCGACGCGGAAGTCGAGGCTCTCGTCGGCGGCCTGCGGGACCTCCGCCGGGACGTCGACAACGGCGAGATCCGCTGGGACCCGGCGCTCGAGGACGTCCACCTCAACCTCGAGGCGATGCTGACCGAGCGGCTCGGCCCGGTCGCCGGGAAGCTGCACACAGGTCGGTCGCGCAACGACCAGGTCGCGACCGACCTCCGGCTGTGGACGCGTCGCGCGATCGACCGGGTCGACGGCGGCTTGCTGGCGTTCGAGGATGCACTCGTCGGTCTCGCCGAGCGCGAAGGCGATGCCGTTCTGCCGGGGTCGACCCATACCCAGCCGGCGCAGCCGGTCCTGCTCGGCCATCACCTCCTCGCCTACGTCGAAATGGCCGAGCGCGATCGGAGCCGGCTCGCCGACGCTCGCCGTCGACTCAACGTCAGCCCGCTCGGGTCGGGGGCGCTCGCCGGGGCCGGCTACCCGCTCGATCGCGAGGCGACGGCGCACGAGCTCGGCTTCGACGGCGTGACCGCGAACTCGATCGACGCCGTCGGCGATCGCGACTTCGTGGTCGAGGTCCTTGCCGCGGTTGCGCTCGGGATGGTCCACCTCAGCCGCCTGGCCGAGGAGATCGCCTGGTGGTCGAACCCGCGGTTCGGCTTCGTCCGCGTCGCGGACGCCTACTCGACGGGCAGCTCGATGCTGCCGAACAAGCGCAATCCGGATCCCGCCGAGCTCGTCAGGGGTCGCTCGGCGCGGACGATCGCGGCCCTGACGGCCATGCTGGGGATCCTCAAGGGCCTGCCGCTCGGCTACCAGCGCGACCTCCAGGAGGACAAGCCGCCGCTGTTCGGCGCGGTCGCGGCGTACGAGGGATCGCTCGGCGTGCTGGCCGGTCTGATCTCGACGCTCTCGGTCGATCGCGACGCGATGGCGACCGCGGCCGCCGAGGGCTACACGACCGCGACGACCCTCGCCGACGCCCTCGTCCGTCGGGGCGTGCCGTTCCGCTCCGCCCACCACGTGGTCGGCGAGCTCGTCGGCCGGGCCGAGCGCGACGGCATCGCGGAGCTGTCCGCGATGCCGCCGGCCGTGATCGAGCAGCTCCTGGCGGCCTCCGATGAGGCGGCCGCGCGACGCCTCGCGGCCGAGCCGGGGATCGGAGCGACGCTCCTCGCGACGGCGACGATCGAGTCGTCACTGGCCGCCGCGGACGTGACCGGCGGGACCGCGCGTGCCCGTGTCGCCGACGCGATCGCCGCCGCCCGGGCGCGGCTGGAGGCAGTCCCCCGCTGACCGACGACCGCATCTGCGCGGTCCGGCTCGCGAACGACGCAGCGTTCCCAGCCTGCGGGAATCCATGGCGCCCACCGAGGCCGAGCCATAGGGCGTGAATCGCCGCGCTCATCGGGTGATCGACCGATGACCCGTCGGTCACGGGCGGCCATCGTCGAGCCATTCGACGGCCGCCGACCGCGGTCGCGGAGCCAGGAGGACCGTGGTGGCCACATTCATGGACGTTCATTCCGGGTTCGTCGGAGTGACCCGGGAACAGCTGAAGGAAGCGCACGAGCGCGACCTCGCGATCGAGAAGGACGAGGGCGTCCACTTCGAGCGCGCCTGGCTCGATCCCGAGTCAGGAAAGGTCTTCTGCCTGGCGACCGGCCCGTCGAGGGACGCCGTCATGCGGATCCATGCCCGGGCCGGCCATCCGACGCCCGAGGTCTACGAACTGCCGATCGAGGTCTGAAGGAGGACCCCATGAACACGCAAACCCGATCTCACCACCTGCGGGGAGCGGTCCTCCTCGCGACGACCCTGCTGTTCATCCCGCTGATCTCCGTCGTGGCCTTCCCGGTCAAGGGCGGCCAGGCCAGCCTCGACGACGTCCGGAACGCGACCGCGAAGTACCACGACATCAACGTCGCGATCGCGGACGGCTACGGCCCGTTCTACGTCTGCACGGACAAGGAGGGCGTCGGCGCGATGGGCCAGCACTACGTCAACGGTGCGCTCGTCGACCCCGTGAACAGCCCGGGCATCGACCCGCTCAAGCCGGAGGCGCTCGTCTACGAGCCGCGCCCGGACGGCTCGCTCAAGCTCGTCGCGGCCGAGTACGTGACGTTCCAGGACGCCTACCACCAGGCGTTCGGCGCGAACGCGACGCCGACCGTCCTCGGGACGAACCTGATCGCGGTCGGTGCCGGCAACCGCTACGGGCTGCCGCCGTTCTTCGAGCGGCACGTCTGGCTCTGGTCGCCGAACCCGCTCGGGATCTTCGACGACTGGAACTCGCGCGTGAGCTGCCGCGGCAACGGCGACCCGGCCGTGTGACACGACCCCACGGGCTCGAAGGGCGGCGACACTGGACGTCGCCGCCCTTCGTTTCGCCCGTTGCAGCCGGGTCATAGAGTCACGATCACGTCAACGATGCCGAGCACGACCTGGACGATTGCCAGACCCATGATCCAGACCATTCCGCGCTGCCATTCGGGGTCGTCGCGGCGATAAAAGGCGACGGCAGCAACCCCGACCCCTGACCCGGACAAGATCATCGCCGGGACGAGATTCATCCGCTGAATCTAGGCCCCAGTTGGCCTCGCACTCCCCAATGACAGCCACGTCCACCTTCGACGCGCCTTGATGTGCAAGCAAAGCCATCGCACGACTTCATTGGGGCGGGATGAGCTGCAAACGGCTCATCTCGTTCCGCTTGGGCGCCTTCGCAAGCAGGTTGACGCGCTCCAAGGTCGCCGTGGCTGTCGTCCGAGAGAAACCGTCAGCTCTTGACCGGGCTCCCCGTCCACAGCGAGTCGCGACCGCCGTCCCGCGGCGTCTTGTGGGCCGCCCGACCTCAGCGGCGGCTCGCGAGGGCCGCGCCGGTGGCGGCAGCGAGACTCCCAGCCGGCGCCGCGGTCTGCGGCCGCGCGACCGTCGCCGTCCAGGCCGCGATCTCCGCCCGCCGGGTCACCCCGAGCTTGGCCAGGATGTGCTCGACGTGGGCACTCGCCGTCTTCGGGGCGATGTCCAGCCGGTCGGCGATCTCCGCGTTCGTCAGGCCTTCCGCGATCAGCCGGGCGACCTCGAACTCGCGGGCGGTCAGCGGTCGCCACGGCTCGTCGAGGCTGCCTCGGCCGTGGGCGATCCGGGCCAGCTCGTCGGCCTTGGCCTGAAGGGGCTCGCTGCCGACACGCCCGGCGAACGCGCGGACCTGCGCGAGCTGGGCGGCCGCCTCACCGAATCGATTCGAGCGCATCAGGGCGTGAGCGAGATCGAGCCGGCCCCAGGTTGCCTCCCACGTCCGGCCGCGCTCCTCCCACCCTGCGATTCCGCGTTCGAGCGCGTCGCGTGCCGCGGAGAGCGAGCCCGTCGCCAGCGCGACCAGGCCCTCGGCATGGGCGAGCGCCGGCCCGGCGATCGGCTCCCAGCCGGCCAGCTGCTCCCGCATCCGGGCCAGCCAACGCTCGGCGTCGTCCGGCCGGCGGGCCGCGAGCAGAGCTCGCGTTCCGGTCACGACGAACGGGATCAGGAGCGCCCGTTCCTCGGTCGCGGTCGCGATCGACACGCCCTCTTCGCAGCGGTCGATTGCACTCTCCAGGTCGACCGACTGGAGATCGGCCTCGGCGAGTCCCCAGAGCGGCGTCAGGATCAGCGGGACCTCGCCGATCTGGCGGCCCGCGGCGAAGGACTCGTCGAGCCAGCGACGCGCCTCAGCGATGCGTCCCCGACCGAGGGCGACGAGACCGATGACGTCGAGACAGCCGATGACGCCCCGGCGGCAGCCCCGATCGACGAGCTCCTGGCGGGCCCGCCCGTCGGCCTCATCCCAGCGACCGGCGGCCCAGCCGAGCATGCCCGACGTGGTTGCCATCATCTGCCGGCAGTGCGACTGTTCGATCGCGTCGGCGTATTCGAGACCCTCGTGGATCGCGACCTCCGCGGCGTGGTGGTCCATCACCCGGGCGGCCATGATCGCGAGGTTGCGGTAGCCGGTGACCCCGACCGACTCGAACCCCGCGTCGCGGGCCTCGCGCGCCGCCCGCATCCCGTCGCGAAGGCCGGTCTCGATCCGGCCGGTGGCGATCTCGATCCGGGCGAGGGTCAGGTCGGCCTCGAGGACGGTCTCGCGGTCGCCGACCGACTCGGCCAGCTCGCGCGACGCGAGCGCCTGCTCGCCGGCCGCGTCGAAGTCAGAGGCAAAGAGCAGGTCGGTCGCCAGGACGCCGACGAAGAAGGCCCGCGCCTTCTCCCGCTCCGGCGTGACCGGCACCTCGGCGAGCTCGGCGAGGGCCTGGTCGATGAACGCGCGAATCTCCCCGTGCGGCGCGCCATTCCGGGCCGCCAGCGTGGACATCGAGATGAGCATCCCGGCCGCCTCGATCGGCCGCCCCGCCTGCTGGTACAGGTCGCGGGCTCGCGTCGCGGCGGTGACGCAGTCCTGGTTCCGCTCGATCGCCGCGGCCGCGTTCGCGAAGGCCTCGAACAGCTCGGCCTGCTCCACGATCGGCAGGTCCGCCGGCAGGTTGTCGATCGCCCGCTGGTAGAGCTCGTAGGCCTCCTGGCGGGCCGAGATCCGGCTCGCTTCGTGGGCCGCGGTCAGTGACGCGCGGAAGGCCTGCGAGCGCAGTCCGGCCCGCTCGAAGTGGCGCGAAGCGTGGATGATGCTCTGGCCCTGGAGGCTCATTCCGAATTCGGCGGCCTGGGCGTGGAACCGCCGCAGCTGCGAGGGTGGGACCGTTCCGTAGACAGCATCGCGCAGGAGTTGATGGCGGAAGTCGTAATAGCCCTCGTCGACGTAGTCGAACGGGTGGAGGATCGACGCCTCGACGAGCTCGTCGAGCGTCGGTTCGAGCTCTGCGAGCGGCCGGTTGACCATTCCCGCGATGACATCAGGGCTGAAGCAGCGGCCCACGACGGCGCCGGCCCGAGCGACGATTCGGGCCTCGTCCGAGAGGTGCGACATCCGCGCGAGCACGGCGTCGCCGATCGTGTCGGGAACGCGGGCGTCCCGGATGCGGCGACCGTCGGTCCGGGCGTCGTCGTCGAGGGCGGCGAGAAGCTCCTCGATGTGGAGCGGGATGCCGTTCGTCCGCTCGTGGACGGCGGCCACGACGTCGCGCGGCGCGGGAAGCTCACTCCCGAGGATGAGCGTCGTCGCGATCGCGGTCTGTTCGAGCGTCAGCGGCTCCAGGCGGATCTCCTGCGCGTGGCGCTGGCTGAGCATGCGAGCGCGCCACTCGCGGTGGATCCCGCCGGCCGGGAACTCGTCCGAGCGATAGTCGCCGAGAAGCAGCAGCGGTCGGTCCGTGCCGAAGCGTGCGAGCTCGCCGATGACCTCGAGGCTGAGCTCGTCGGTCCAGTGGAGGTCGTCGAAGAGGAGGAGCGTCGGGCGATCGATCTCAGCGAGGATTCGGTCGGCGATGCCGCGGATGATCAGCCGTCGGGCTCCCAGTGCGTCGCCGTCGTGGACCCCGTCGATCGCGAGGAGGTCCTGCGACAGGGCGCCGAACGCGGCGTCGCCGCGTATCGAGATCGCCATCTCCCGGATCGAGCCCAGCGGCACCTGGAGATCCTGGGGAGCGACGGACCCGCCCGCGGCGCGAAACCCTGCGGCGACCGCCTTGCGGGCCACGGCACGGATCAGGCGCGTCTTGCCGAGGCCCGCGGCGCCCGCAATGAGCACGCTGTGGCCGCGGCCCTGGGCAGCCTCCACGATCAGGTGGTCGAACAGCTCGAGGACGTCGTCACGCCCGACGATGACGGGACAGAGGACCGAACCCGCGCGCCTCATGGGCCGCAGTGTACGGCTCCACGTCGCGCCGGCATCGGTCGATCGACCGATGGGCCCTCGGGCCCGCTCGCCGCGGTCGTACCATCGTCGGGATGCTCAGACCGGACACGATCCGCCAGGCCCCGAAGGCGCTCCTCCACGACCACCTCGACGGCGGCCTCCGGCCGGCCACAGTCATCGACCTCGCCACGGAATTCGGCTACGACGGGCTGCCCACGACCGACGTCGACGACCTGGCGGCGTGGTTCCGCCGCGGCGCCGACCGAAAGTCCCTCGAGCTGTACCTCGAGACGTTCGCCCACACCGTCGGCGTCCTCCAGGAGCGCGACGCGATCATTCGGGTCGCCGCCGAATGCGCCGAGGACCTCGCCGCGGACGGTGTCGTGTATGCCGAGGTTCGCTACGCGCCCGAGCTCTCGACCGAGCGCGGCCTGACCCTCGACGAGGTCACCGAGGCGAACCTCGAGGGATTCCGGATCGGGATGGAGCGGGCGGCCGCCGCCGGGCACCAGATCGTGATGAAGATGCTCGTGACCGCGATGCGCCAGGCCGCCCGGTCGGTCGAGGTCGCCGAGTGCGCGGTCCGCTGGCGCGATTCGGGCGTCGTCGGGTTCGACGTGGCCGGCCCGGAGAAGGGCTACCCGCCAACCCGTTACCTCGACGCGTTCGAGCTCATCCGTCGCGAAAACTTCCACATCACGATCCATGCCGGCGAGTCGTTCGGGCTGCCGTCGATCTGGGAAGCGCTCCAGTTCGCGGGCGCCGAGCGGCTCGGCCACGGCGTCCGGATCGTCGACGACATCACCGTCCAGGACGACGGCTCGGTGCGGCTCGGGCGGCTGGCCGCGTTCGTCCGCGACCGGCGGGTGCCGCTCGAGATGTGCCCGACGTCGAACGTCCACACCGGCGCCGCCCCGTCGATCGCCGAGCACCCGATCGACCTCCTCCGCCGGCTCCGCTTCCGGGTCACCGTCAACACGGACAACCGCCTGATGAGCGGCGTCTCGATGTCGTCCGAGTTCGCCGCGCTCGACGAGGCGTTCCGCATCGGGCTCGGCGAGATGGAGTGGCTGACGATCAATGCAATGAAGTCGGCGTTCGCCCCGTTCGACGAACGGCTCCGCGTGATCAACGAGATCGTGAAGCCGGGGTACGCCCGGCTGCGCGCGGCCGAGAGTCGCGTGGTTGCGGGGCTCGTCGCCGAAGCCGGCCGATGAGCGGCTGGCGGGACCGGCTGCGAGCGACGTTTCGCGCTGGGCCGGGGTCGTCGCCCGGCGAGGTCTACGGCGGTCTGCGCTCGCTCGCCCTCACGACCGACAGGAAGGAGTTCCGCCGGCCCGACGGTGAGCCGTGGTCGGGTGCGCTCGTCGCGATGATGGA
>Ga0066698_10001331_pt1 | contig 10671 bp, 9 predicted proteins | sample GraSoiAngelo_147_FD_66457 | JGI IMG/M metagenome (GOLD analysis project Ga0066698, IMG submission 66457) | Grasslands soil microbial communities from the Angelo Coastal Reserve, California, USA - 14_1009_05_40cm | ecosystem: Environmental > Terrestrial > Soil > Grasslands | place: USA... | reverse complement strand
CCGGGGAAGCCGTAGGCCTTCGCGCGCTCCGAGACGTCCTCGACCGGCACCCCCAGCGATGCCGGCACCGACTCTGCCCAGAGATTGTTCTGCACGACGTACACGCAGTTCAGCTTGTGGACACCCGCGAAGTTCAGCGCCTCGTGCCAGACGCCGTTCGACGTGGCACCCTCGCCCACGAAGCAGACCGCCACGTTGTCTTTCTTCTGGATCTTGTACGCGAGCGCGCATCCTGTGGCGATCACGGTCTGGGCCGCGATCGTGGACGCGGGGGTGATGATTCCAAGGGGCTTCCAGCCATAGTGGCACGGGTGTGACTTCCCACGGTCGGGGCTGTCCTTGCGCGCGAAGAGCTCCGCCATGATGTACTTCAGCGGCATCCCCTTCGTGATCGCGGCGCCCATCTCACGATGTTGAATCCCGATCGTATCTTCAGCCCTGAGGCCGTAGCAGGAGCCCACCACGGTGGCTTCTTGCCCCACGGCGCTGAAATAGGTGCCGTGAAACCTGCCCTGCTTGAACAGCCTGCGGCACCGCTCGTCGGTTGTGCGGACTAGAGTTAGGTAGTAGTACAGGCCCTTCAGCTCGTCATTGGATACCGGCATGAATCCTCCTCGACCAATCTCGGGCGCTCAAGCGAACGCGCCGGACACCAGCCGGTTACGCTAACACAGGCCGACGGCCCTTCCAATGGGCATCGAACCCCACGATCCCCGCATCGTATATACGTATATAGATGTAACGTGCCTATTTCCATTCCGGTTCGCGCCAGGTGCTGGTATCATCCTGCGCCCGATTAGGCATGGGGCCAGTTCGGGAGCGTATTCCCTGGAGCTAAGATGAGCGAAGCCGCCATAACGGAGTCCAAGGTCTTGGACGCGCTCCGGTCCGTCATGGATCCGGATCTTCGGCGAGATATCGTGTCCCTCAACTTCATCCGAAATATGAAGATCGAGGGAGGGACGGTGTCCTTCGACGTAAACCTGACCACCCCGGCCTGTCCGGTGAAGGATCGTCTGAGAGAGCAATCCCGCCAGGCGGTGCTCGACCGGGTGCCGGGCGTCAAGGACGTGCGGGTGAACATGACCGCGGAGGTGCGCAGGCCGCCCGCCCCGGAAACCGGTCGGATCCGCGGCGTCAAGAACATCATCGCCGTGGGAAGCGGAAAAGGGGGCGTTGGAAAGTCCACCGTGGCCGCGAATATCGCCGCCTCGCTCGCCCGGAGCGGTGCCAAGGTCGGGCTCCTGGACGCCGACATCTATGGACCCAGCATCCCGATCATGATGCGCTCGAAGGACGAGCCCGAGATCAAAGACCAGGTGATCCAGCCGGTGAACGCCCACGGCGTCAAGCTGATGTCGATGGGATACCTGAGCGGCGAGATGCCGCTCATCTGGCGCGGGCCGATGGCGCACAAGGCGCTCCAGCAAAGTCTCCTGGGAGTGAACTGGGGCGAGCTCGATTATCTGGTGGTGGACTTACCGCCTGGGACCGGCGACGTCCATCTCACGCTCGTGCAGACCGTGCCCGTGACCGGCGCCGTGATCGTCTCGACGCCCCAGGACGTGGGTCTCCAGATTTCGATGAAAACGCTCCGGATGTTCCAGCAGACCAAGGTGCCCCTGCTGGGCATCATCGAGAACATGAGCTATTACGTCTGCCCGCACTGCGGCGGCCGCGATGAGATCTTTGGCCACGGCGGCGCGGCGCTCGCGGCGGAATCGCTGGGCGTGCCGTTCCTCGGGGAGATTCCCCTGGATCCCGCGATACGAAAGCACAGCGACGCCGGAATGCCGGTCGTGCTCGCGGAGCCCGAGTCCGCATCGGCGCGCGCGCTCGCGGAGTTGACCGGCAAGCTGGCGCAGCAGGTCAGCATCCAGGCGTTCCGAAGCGTTCCCCTCACCATTGTCGAGGAGTAGCGTGCTCACGGCTCCCGAGGAGCGGGCGACGCCCGCCGAGATCCGGAAGAAAAGCGGTGAGAGCATCACCATTCGGTGGGTCGACGGTCACACGAGCACCTTTGCCGCCCGCTACCTGAGGGGGCGTTGCCCCTGCGCGCAGTGCGTGAGCGAGACCTCGGGGGAGCGGCTGGTGTCGGAGGAGCACATCCGGCCCGATATCGCGCTCGAGGCGGCGCGGACCGTCGGCAACTACGCGCTCCACTTTTCATTCAGCGATGGGCACACCACCGGTATCTATAGCTTCGACTACCTAAGACGGATTTGCCCGTGCGAGGAGTGCGCATGAAGATCGAAACGACGTTGTCCGGGAGCTTCCCTAAGCTTCCGCTGGAGCCTGGGGCGCCCAACGTCCGGGTCGTTCGGAACCGGATGGATCAGGGAAAGTCGACCGACCGCGATCTCGCCGATGCGACCCGAGAAACCACGCGCCGCATCGTCGCGTTGCAAGAGTCCGCGGGCGTCGACATCCCGGTGGACGGGCAGGTGGCCTGGGACGACGAGCAGACGTATTTTGCGCGGGGGATCCAGGGCTTCGAAATCGCGGGTCTCATCCGGTACCTCGACACCAACACCTATTATCGCCAGCCCGAGATCGTCGGACCGATCTCCTGGACGCGGGCGGTCACGGTCGAGGATTTCCGGACGGCTCAGAAGATGGCGCATCGGCCGATCAAGGCGGTCCTGCCCGGACCCTACTCGCTCTACCGCTTCTCCAAAGATCGCCACTACCGGAATCAGGAAGAAGCTGCCGGCGCCGTCGGAGAAGCGCTCGCCCGCGAGTCGAAGGCGCTCGAGGAGGCGGGAGCGGCTTGGATCCATTTCGAAGAGCCGTGGCTGGGGCGCGCCACGTCCTCGGACGCTCCGGTCGTTCGCGCGGCGCTCGAGCCCTTGTTCCGCGGACGGAAGGCGAAGACGGTGCTCCATGTTCCCTTCCGGTCTCCGACCGGCGTGTTGGACGCGATCCGGGATCTCACGTGGACCGCGCTGGGGCTCGACCTGGTCGAAGCCCCCGATGCGTGGTCCGTGATCCCCAAGGTGCCCCCGGGTCGCACGGTCGCCCTGGGGCTTGTCGACGCGCGCAACACGAGGCTCGAGAATCCCTCGGACATTGCCAAGGCGGTGGAGCGGGCGCGGTCGATGAGGTCCGATCTCACGTGGCAGCTTTGCCCGACCGCGAGCCTCGAATACCTGCCCGTCGATCGCGCTGCGATGAAAGTCTCGCGCCTCACCGAGGCCGCGCGCCTCGCTTCAGGGGACGGAGGATGATCATGCCGCGTGGACTATGGACCACGACCGTCGGGAGCTTTCCCAAGCCGCCGCATCTTGAGCGCGCGCGAAGCCAGTTCGCCCGCGGGGAAATATCCGCCGAGCGATTGAACGAGCTGGAGCGCGAAGCCACGATCGAGGTGATCCGCTCCCAGGAGGAAATCGGGCTCGATATCCTGGTCGACGGCGAGCTCTACCGTGGCGACATGACCACCTACTTCGCGGAGCGGATGGAGGGATTTCAGATCTCGAATCCGGTCCGCTCTTATGGAAACCGCTATTACCGAAAGCCTGTCGCTACCGGACCCGTCCGCCGCACCGATGCCTGGACCGTGGATTGGTGGAAATTCGCCCAGGACCAGACGTCGAAGCCGGTAAAGGGGATGCTGACGGGGCCGTACACGATGATGGACTGGTCCTTCAACGAGCACTATCCGTCCCGCGAGGCGCTGGCCATGGACCTCGCCGAGGCGATCCGCGAAGAGGCGATCGCGCTCGTGGAAGCGGGCGCCCGCTTCATTCAGGTGGACGAGCCGGCGATCTCGGTGCGTCCCGAGGAGCTCAAGCTCGCGGTCCGGGCCCTGGGCCGCGCCGTGGACGGCGTGAAAGCGAAGACGATCACGCACATCTGCTACGGCGATTTCGACGTGATCTACCCCGCGCTCCTTGATCTTCCGGTCGACATGATCGACCTCGAGATGGCGAACAGCCGGTATGACCTCCTGGACCGGTTCCGCCAGCACCGTTTCACGAAGGAGATCGGCTACGGCGTGCTCGACGTACACTCGCACCGGATCGAGACCAAGGAGGAGGTGAAGCAGGGAATCCTCCGCGGCCTCGAGTTCTTGCGTCCCGAGCAGATGTACATCGATCCCGACTGCGGCCTGAAGACGCGCACGGTAGAAGAGGCAAGGGAAAAGCTCGCCGTGATGGTCGCGGCCGTGCGCGAGGTTCGGGAGGAGCGGGGCATCACGGCGTGACCGCGGATGGACCGGCCGATCTCTCCGGTCTCAAGATCGATCGCGATGCACCCCCGCCCGAGACCGGCCGCTTAAGGCGCGTCCTCCTCTGGGGCGCCGTCACGGTCCTGGCGCTGGGCGGGGCGGTCCTCGCCTATCGCGCAGCCAACCCCGCCTCCGTCCCGGTCGCCGTGGCTCGTGCGGAGCCGCTGGGAGGGGTCCCCGGCGCAGGCGCAACGGAGATCCTCACAGCGAACGGCTACGTCGTCGCGCGCCAGCGCGCCTCGGTCTCCACCGAGGTTGCGGGGCGGCTGAATCAGCTCTTCGTCGAAGAGGGCAGCCGGGTCCGGAAAGGACAGGTTCTCGGGGTGCTCCAGAACGCGGATCAAAAGTCCGCGCTCGCGAGCGCCCACGCAGCGCTCGCCTCCGCCGAGGCTCGTGAGGCGGAGGCGGCGGCCAACGCGCGCGAGACCTCGCTTGCGAGGGGCCGGGCCCAACAGCTCCACGCGAAGGGGCTCGTGAGCCAGGCCGAGCTCGATCAGGCGGTCGCGAGCGACGACGTGGCGAGGGCCCGTGTCAAGAGCGCGGAGGCGGAGGTGAGAAGCACCGCTGCCCGCGTGGAGTCGGCCCAGGTCGACTACGACAAGACGTTCATCCGCGCCCCCTTTGCGGGCGCCGTGCTCCGCAAGGAGGCGGAGGTGGGAGAGATCGTGAGCCCCATACCATCTTCGGGCGGGCTCACCCGCGGCGCCATCGTCACGATGGCGAACCTCGCGACCCTGGAGGTCGAAGCGGACGTGAACGAGGGCTATGTCTCCCGGGTGCACGAGGGCATGCGCGCCGAGATCACGCTCGACGCCTATCCCGACGAGCGATTCCCCGGGCACGTGAGGCAGATCGTCCCGACCGCCGACCGCCAGAAAGCGACCGTTCTCGTCAAGGTCGCCTTCGATCGACTGGATGCACGCGTCCTTCCCGAAATGGGCATCAAGACGTCGTTCCTCGCGGACTCGCCCGCGACAGGGAGCGCCGCGGGAACGACCGCGGTGGCCGCGGCGGTCGCGATCCCGAAGCGCGCGGTGCGGGAGGCCGATGGGCGTGCGGTGGTCTACGTCGTGGAGGGCGGTCGGGCGGTCATGCGCGGTGTGTCGCCGCGCCCGCTTGCGGGGGACCGCGTCGCGGTGAGCGCGGGTCTGGCGCCCGGCGAGCTCGTGATCGTGGAGGCTCCGTCCACGCTTGGGGACAAGAGCCGCGTGCGGGTGAAATAACGAGCGGAGGATTTCGTGGCATCTGAAAACGGGACGCTGATTCATCTACGCGATGTACACAAGGTCTACTACAGGGATCGGATCGAGGTTCCGGTGCTGCAGGGGATCAACCTCGACGTCCACGAAGGGGAATTCCTCGCCCTGATGGGGCCGAGCGGCTCGGGAAAGTCGACGCTGCTCAACTTGATCGCGGGAATCGACGCGCCGACCAAGGGGGAGGTGCGCGTCGCGGGGGAATCGCTGGGGACCTTGAAGCCTTCGCGCCTCGCGGCGTGGCGTGCCCGACACATCGGCTTCATCTTTCAGCTCTACAACCTGATTCCGGTCTTGACCGCCTACCAGAATGTGGAGCTGCCCCTCCTCCTCACGCGACTTTCATCCCGGGAAAGGAAGAAGCGCGTCCTGTTCGCCCTCGGGCTGGTGGGGCTCGAGGGCCGCGCCAAGCATTTCCCGCGGCAGCTCTCCGGCGGAGAGGAGCAGCGTGTCGCGATCGCCCGCGCGATCGTGGCCGATCCGACGCTTCTGGTCGCGGACGAACCCACCGGGGACCTCGACGCAAAGAACGCGGCTGAGATCCTCACGCTCCTGAAGCGGCTGAACGAGGAGCTGAAAAAGACGGTCCTCATGGTGACCCACGATCCTCACGCGGCGGAGCGGGCCCACCTGATCTACCATCTGGACAAGGGGGTGCTTCAGTCTTGAAGTATCTCCGGCTCATCGTCGCGAATCTCCTGCGCTCGAAGCGGCGGACCTTCCTCACCGTTTTCTCGATCGCGATCGCCCTCTTTCTTTTCTGCACGCTGCGCACGGTGATCACCTCCTTCGAGGCTTCGCTCCGGGCCTCGAAGGCGACGCGGCTCGTGGTGCGCCACGCGGCCTCGCTCGTGTTTCCGCTGCCGCTGGCGTATCGGGAGCGGCTTGCCCAGGTTCCCGGCGTGACCGGCATCTCCTACGGCAATTGGTTCGGCGGCTATTACCAGGACCCGAAGAATCAGTTCGCCCAGTTCGCGATGGACGTCCCTACCTTGCTGGACCTATTCCCGGAAGTGGTCCTCCCGACCGCCCAGGCGGAGGCCTTTCGTTCGGAGCGCACGGCCTGCATCATCGGAGGAGCGCTGGCGCGGAAGTACGGCTGGAAGCTGGGCGACCAAGTCCCCATCATAGGAACGATTTTCCCTGGGGAATGGCGCTTCGTGGTGCGCGGGATCTACACCGGGCAGACCAAGGACGTCGACGAGAACACCCTCTTTTTCCACTGGGACTACCTGAACGAGTCGCTCCCCGAGGGGAGGCGGAACTTCGTGGGAATCTACTGGCTCAGGATCGCCTCACCCGATCTTGCCGCTTCGGTGAGCGGTCGGGTGGACGCCATCTTCGAGAACAGCCCGCAACCGACCAAGACGGAAACCGAGAAGGCCTTCCAGGCCGGGTTCATCTCCATGATCGGGAACGTTCAGCTCCTGCTCACCATCATCGGCTCGGCGATCGTCTTCGCGATCATGCTCGTCACGATCAACACGATGATGATGGCCGCGCGCGAGCGGACCCGGGAGATCGCGGTGCTCAAGACGCTGGGTTTCTCGGACGGTCTCATCCTCCGTCTCGTCGGCGGCGAGGCGCTGTTCCTCTCCCTCCTGGGAGGAGCCCTGGGGTGCGGGCTTGCGGCGCTCGTCTTTCGTGAATCCGATTTCACCGCGGGCGGATTCTTTCCGAATTTCCGGGTTTTGCCGGAAACCGTCCTGCTCGGGCTCCTGCTCGCCGCGATCATGGGTTTCCTGAGCGGCGTGGCTCCGGCCGTCCAGGCGGCGCGTCTCGAGATCGCTTCCGCGCTGCGCAAGGTGGCCTGAGGGCACGGTGGCCATCCCGCTCGCCTACAACCTTCGTAATCTCTCGGCGCGCAAGGTGAGCACCGTCTTGACCGCGCTCGGGATCGGTCTTGTTTCCTGGGTCTTCATCTTCACCCTCGCCCTGGCGGGCGGGTTCCAGTCGGCACTCCAGGCGACCGGATCTCCCACGAACGCGATCGTGATCCGGAACGGTTCGACCGCCGAGCTGACCAGCATCGTGGCGCGGGACGCGGCTGCATCGATCGAGAGCCAGCCCGAGATCGCCCGGGCGCCGGACGGAACCCCGCTCGCGACCCACGAGCTGGTCGTGCTCTGGAATCTCAAGCGAAAGAACGGGACGCCGGCCAACGTGGTCGTGCGAGGCGTCACCGCGAAGTCGGTCGCGCTTCGCCCCAAGATCCACCTCGTGGAAGGTCGCATGTTCCGGCCGGGGCTCGAGGAGGTCGTCGTAGGCAAGCTCGCGCAGGCGAGGATCGCGCACTGCGCGCTGGGGGATCGCATCAAGCTCGCCGGACGCCAGTGGTCCATCGTGGGCGTGTTCGACGCGCAAGGAACCGCGTTCGATTCCGAGATTTGGGGGGACGTGGAGCTTTTCATGCCGGTTTTCGACCGTCCGGTCTATCAAAGCGTCACGCTGCGTCTGGACGAGCCCTCGCACTTCGGGGCGCTCCGGAAGCGCCTGGAAGCGGACCCGCGCATGAGCGTCCAGGTGAAGCACGAGGACGAATTCTATGCGGCGCAGTCCGCGACCCTCGCCGCTCTTCTTCGCGGACTCGGGCTCTTCGTCACGCTGGTGATGGCGCTCGGGGCGATTTTCGGCGCGCTCAACACGATGTACGCTGCCGTCGGCTCGCGCACGAAGGAGATCGGGACGCTCTTGGCCCTCGGCTTCTCGCGCGGATCGATCCTTACTTCCTTCCTCATCGAATCGGTTCTCCTCGCGACGCTGGGCGGCCTCCTGGGTTCGCTCATGACCCTTCCCGTGAACGGGATCACGACCAGCACGATGAATTTCGCCTCCTTCAGCGAGATCGCGTTTCGCTTCCAGGTCACGCCCTCGATGCTCCTCTCCGGAATGATCTTCGCCGCGGTCATGGGCGCGCTCGGAGGATTCTTCCCTTCGCGCAAGGCCGCGCGGCGGGTCATCGTCGAAGCGCTTCGCGAGGCCTGATCCCGGCGGGCGCCGCGTTGACCCCCCCACCGGCGTGTGCTAGCGTCGGCGTCCCATGAGCAAACATCGAATCAAAATCGGCGTCCGTGACAACCGTTTGGGCCGCATTCTGGGTGAGCAGATCGCCGAGCTCTTGAAGCCGCACCTAGGATCCGCGGCGACCGTGCTCGTTCCGATCGGGCATGCCGCCGAGCGTGGCCGCGGCAATTCGACTCGCTGGCCTGGCCTTCCGCTGGAGCAGGCACTGGTGCAGGGCGAGATCGACATCGCCGTCCAGAACATGAAGGATGTGCCGCCCGAGCCGCCCCAGGGCATCGTGCTGGCGGCCGTGACGGCACGATTCACGCCCTTTGACGTGCTCATCGCGCGCGACGGAATCATCATGGACGAGCTCCCGGAGGGGTCGGCGATCAGCGCGCACACGCCGATCCGGCGCGCGCAGCTTCTCCACTACCGGGACGATTTCTCCATCGTGGATTTCTCGGGAAGCCTGGAGGAGCGGATGAGGAAGCTCGAGATGGGAGAAGTCGACGGGCTCGTCGTCTCGGCTTCGGCCGTCGAGCACCTGGGATACCAGGATCGGGTCACCGAGGTGTTCACAACCGAGGTGGTCATTCCGGCACCGGGGCAGGGTGCGCTCGGCATCGAGGTGCTGAAAGGCTCGAAGGAGCTGCTCAAGGCCGCGAAGCACCTCGATGACGCGATCGCGCGCGCGGAGATCGAGGCGGAACGCGCGTTCCAACGCGAGGTCACGGGCGATCCCTCCGTCCCGATCGGGGCTCTCGCCAAGCTGGATGGCAACCGCCTCCATCTCGAGGGCGTGATCGCGGACCGCGAAGGAATCAAGGTCTACCGCGACGAAGAAGAAGGAAAGGCCGGGGACGAGGAGCAGATCGGAGCGAGGCTCGCGCGCCGTCTCCTGCTCGACGGGGCCCGCGCCCTCCTCTCTCCCGCCGAAAGCTCCCACTAGACGCTCATGCTCGATCTCAAGCGCATCCGCACCGAGACCGATCGCGTGCGGGAAGCGATCGCGCTCAAGAAAACCCAAGCAGATCTGGACCGCTACCTGATCCTCGACGAGGAGAGGCGCGGGCTCCTCGTCGAAGCCGAGCGGCTGAAGCACGAGCGGAACGACGTCTCGGAGGAAATCGGCCGTCTCAAACGCGCGGGGAAGGACGCCCCGGACAAGGTGGCGGCGATGAAACGGGTGGGCGAGGAGATCAAGGCTCTGGATGCACGGATCGCAGAGCTGGAATCGGATCTCGAGAAGATCCTCGCATGGATTCCCAACGTCCCGCACCCTTCGGTCCCGCGAGCCGCAGACGCTGCGGGAAACATCGTGGTGCGCGAGTCCGGCTCGATCCGTGAGTTCGGGTTCAAGCCTAAACCGCATTGGGAGCTTGCGGAGTCGCTCGGCCTTCTCGACTTCGAGCGCGCGGGGAAGATCGCCGGCGCGGGGTTCCTGCTCTTCACCGGGCGCGGCGCCCGCCTCGAGCGCGCCTTGATCCGGTTCATGATCGAGTCGGCGACCCACCGCGGCTACACGGAGGTGTGGGCGCCCCATCTTGTCCGGCGGGAATGTCTCTTCGGGACCGGGCAGCTCCCCAAGCTCGAAGAGGATATGTACCGGGTGAAAGACGAGGATCTCTTTCTCAATCCGACCGCCGAAGTGCCGATCACCAACATCTACCGCGAGGAGATCCTGGATGGGGAAAGGCTTCCCATCTATCACGTCGGATATTGCGCGAGCTACAGGAGGGAAGCGGGCGCCTACGGTCGCGATACGCGCGGCATGATCCGCGTCCACCAATTCGACAAGGTGGAGCTGGTCAAGTTCGTTCGGCCCGAGACGTCCTACGACGAGCACGAGAAGCTGCTCGCCGATGCCGAGGCGGTTCTGGACGCGCTCGAGTTGCCCCACCGTGTCGTGCTGCTCGCGGCGGGGGACTTGAGCTTCGCCGGAGCCAAATGCTACGACCTGGAGACGTGGGCGCCGGGGGAGGGCCGATGGCTCGAGGTGTCCTCCTGCACCAATTTCGAGGACTTCCAGGCGCGCCGCGCGGGAATCCGGTTTCGGCCGGAGCGCGCGGCGAAGGCGGAGTACGTTCACACCATGAATGCCTCCGGGTTGGCGCTCCCGCGCACCTTCGCGACGCTCCTCGAGTATCACCAGACGGAACGAGGCTCGGTGCGCCTCCC
>Ga0066698_10001330_pt1 | contig 10674 bp, 9 predicted proteins | sample GraSoiAngelo_147_FD_66457 | JGI IMG/M metagenome (GOLD analysis project Ga0066698, IMG submission 66457) | Grasslands soil microbial communities from the Angelo Coastal Reserve, California, USA - 14_1009_05_40cm | ecosystem: Environmental > Terrestrial > Soil > Grasslands | place: USA... | reverse complement strand
AGCACCCAAGACCCTGCGCGAGCGAGCATGAGCCGCAGCGCGACGCGTCACGCCACGCGCAACCCGGGACCAATGACCTCCGCACCCTGCACCCTGCCCTGTTGTAGCGCGCAGACCCCTTCGGCTATCATTCGCGCTTCTCACAATGCAACGACATTGTCACCCGCGAGCACGGGATCCGGGGGCCCGCATGCGCAAGTCGCGTCGTGATTTTCTGGTTGGGTCGATGGCGGCGGTCGCCGGCGGAGTGGTGACCGCCGGCTTGTCGGCGGCGGTGCCGGGCGAACGTGGTCGCGCGGCCGCGGAGCCTCAAACCCCGGTTCCGGCCACGCCCGCGGCTGCCTCGGCGGCTCTTCTCAAGGGCGACCCGGACCACCCGCAGCCGGCCGGTTTCGACCGGCTGGACGATCTCTGGAGCAAACGCGCGATCCAGCGCCTGCAGGCGCGCCTGCACGAAGAAGGGATCGACGCCGTCCTCCTCGGCGACCGCTGGAACATCATCTATTTCACCGGTCTTTGGCACACGTCGACCGAGCGTCCTTTCTTCATTCTCATCCCGGGGGAAGGCCTCGATCTCACCTGGTTTCATCCGAGCCTGGACCGGGACCTGGTGAGCTCCTGGTGGATCAAGGACAGGGAGACCTACTTCGACTTCAAGCACGGGGAGGGAGCTTTCCCCAACCTGGGCAAGGTGCAGATGGGAGCGACGGTCGACCTGACCCGCTGGGTCCTGAAGGGGCTCAAGAAGCGCGGCTGGGCCGGCAAGACAGTCGGCGTCGACGTTCCGATCACCGCCGATCTGCAGGACGCAGCCGCCGATGTCCTTCCGAAGACCACCCTGAAGAAGGTGGGCGATCTGTGTGACCGCCTGCGGATGGTGAAGACGCCGGAGGAGATCGCCCTCACGCAGAGGGCGATGAACTATTTCAGCCGGATCCACGCCTTCGCGCGCGATTACCTCCTGACGCACGGCACCGACAAGACCGACTTCGACGTGCAGACTGCGGCCACGCAATACGGGGTCGATCTGATCATGAAGGACATCAAGCGCGACGGGAAGCCGCACACCGCCGTCGGCATCCTGGTGGACATCGCCGTGCGCACGGGCGTGGGGACGGCCTACCCGCATCCGAACCAGTTCCATCACAACCGCATCAAGAAAGGCGATGCTCTGCAAGTCTCCGGCGAAGTCAAGATCGGCGGCCACGGCGGCGAGCTGTACCGCGCCTACCAGATAGCACCGTGGGACCCGTTCCACGAGAAAGTGTGGGAGGTGCACACCGACTGCTGCCGGATCCAGGCGGAGAGCTCCGCCGCGGGTGTCACCGGGTCGTACGTCGCGAAGATGGTGCATGACCACCAGGTCAAGAACGGCATGGCCAAATACGTCTACCACCGCCCGGCGCACGGCGAGGGATCCGAGGGGCATCAGCCGCCGTACATCGCGCTGGGCGACCACACGATGCTCGAGGCGGGCATGACCTTCAGCAACGAGCCGGGGCTGTACGTCCCCGAGCAGGGCTTCGGCTACAACCACTCCGATAACGTGCTGGTCACCGAGAAGCGCGGCGTGCAGATGGGAAGCGTGCCTTACACGAAAGAGTGGTGCTTCCTGAAGTTGTGACCCGCCCGCGCCTACCGGTCTGTGGACATCCTCCGTCTCCGGCCTAAATTCTGATCCTGGCGCGCCTCGGCAACCGTTGCAGAAACGTAACGGTCCGGTGCCGCGCTCCGCCGGTGACGCATGTCGCAGAAGTCGCACGATCGCACCCTGGCGATCGACAGGTCCGCCCTCGACACCGGTCGCTTCCGGAAGCAGCATGCCGCCCTGGTCGTGCTACAGGGGGCGGAGATCGGTCGCAATTTCCGCCTGCTCCGGGGCCCGATGATCATCGGCCGCGGCTTCGACGTCGAGATCCGGGTCGCCGACGACCTGGTGTCGCGCGAGCACGCCCGCCTCGACTGCCGGTGGGATCCCGCGGCGCAGACGGCGACCTACACGATCGTCGATCTCGGCAGCACCAATCACACCTTCGTCAACACCTCCCGCGTCAAGACGGTCGAGCTGCGCGAGGGGGACAAGATCCAGGTCGGCGACACCGTCCTGAAGTTCGTCCTTCTGGACGACATCGAGGCGAAGTTCCACGAGGAAATCCGCAACCGCATCTCCTACGATCAGCTCACCGGCCTGCTCACGAAGGAGTCGCTCTACCTGGCGCTGGAGATGGAATTGACGCGCTGCCTGCGCTACGCCCTGCCGCTGGCCGTCCTGATGATGGACCTCGACCGCTTCAAGGCGGTGAACGACACCCACGGCCATCTCATGGGCAGTCATGTGCTCTCCGAGGTCGGGCGCCTGATCCGCGAGTCGATCAGGACGGCGGACGTCGCCGCGCGCTACGGCGGGGAGGAGTTCGTCGCCTATCTGTCCGAAACGAGCCTGATCGGCGCGGCCCAGGCCGCGGAGCGGATCCGCATGGCTATCGCCGGTCAACCGTTCACCCTGGACGGCACGAACATCCCCGTCACCATCAGCATCGGCATCGCCGCCTGTCCCGAGCACGGACGGGACATCCGATCGCTCGTCGGCCGCGCCGACCGGGCGCTCTACCGGGCCAAGGAAGCCGGCCGCAACCGTGTCTGCATCGAGACCGGAGCCTGAGGGACCGCCCATGCCCGAACGGCCGCACGACATCACGATGGCCATCGACAAGGCCACCCTGGATAGCGGGCGCTTCAAGAAGGCGCACGCCTCCCTCGTCGTCCTGCGGGGGGCCGAGATCGGCCGGGACTTCCGCCTGCGGCGGGCGCACATGATCCTGGGACGCGGGGCCGAGGCGGACATCCGCATCCTCGACGACCTCACTTCGCGCGAGCACGCGCTCATCGAGCTCGAGTGGGACGAGGGACGGCGGTCCGGGCGCTTCGCCCTGACCGACCTCGGCAGCACCAATGGGACCCTGGTCAACAACCGGCCGATCGACCGCATCGAGCTGAAGGAGGGGGACAAGATCCAGGTCGGCAGCACCGTGCTCAAGTTCGTCCTCCTCGACGACATCGAGGCCCGGTATCACGAGGAGGTGCGCAACCGCATCACCTACGACCGGCTCACGGGCCTCCTGACCAAGGAATCCCTCTACCTGGCGCTGGAGATGGAGCTGCAGCGATCCCACCGCTACGCCGTTCCGCTGGCGGTGCTGATGATGGATCTCGACCACTTCAAGGCGGTCAACGACACTCACGGTCACCTGATGGGGAGCCACGTGCTGGCCGAGGTCGGCCGGCTCATCCGCGAATCGATCAGGACCGAAGACGTGGCGGCCCGCTACGGCGGCGAGGAGTTCATCGCCTACCTGCCGGAGAGGACCGCGGACGAGGCGCGGCGGGCGGCCGAGAGGATAAGAAGGACGATCGAGAAGGAGCCGCTCACCTTCGAGGGAGTCACGATGGGCGTGACCATCAGCATCGGCGTCGCCACCTTCCCCGAGCACGGCCGGGACATCCAGTCCCTGGTCGGCCGTGCCGACAAGGCTCTCTACCGGGCGAAGGACTCGGGCAGGAACCGCGTCTGCGTCGAGCCGAAGGAGTGAAGGCGGGCGGGGAGAGGATGCCGCCGGGCGCCGGGGTTCAGCCGCGCCGGCGCGGGGTGGAGGTCCGGGGGCGGCCGGCGAGCGCGAGCAGCTCGTCGTCCTCCAGAAGCCGGTCGCTCCGTTTGGCGGCGTCGTAGATCCGATCGACCACGTCGTCCCTCGGCTCCATGCCCCGCCGTTCCAGCCAGAAAACGACGTTCGACCGCCCGCTCATCGGGCCGATCCGGATCTTCTGGGTGAAGCCGAAGTCGGACGCCGGGACTCCGGAATAGACCCTGTCGGCCAGCCACAGATCGTTCTTGCGCAGCGCCTTGATGACAGCGGCAGCGTGAACGCCGGTGCCGGTTTCGAAGGCGTCCCGCCCGACGACCGGGTAGTTGGAGGGAATCGGCACCCGACACCCCTCGGAGATCAGGCGGCAGTACTCATCGAGGCCGGTCAGGTCGCGGTCGATGAAGCCGAGCAGCTTCAGATTGACCAGGATCAGATCCATGGGTGCGTTCCCGGCGCGCTCGCCGATGCCCAGCCCGCAGCCGTGCACGCGGCCGGCGCCGGCGGTGATGGCGGCCAGCACGTTGGCGAGACCAAGCCCGCGGTCGCGGTGCCCGTGCCAGTCGATGCCGACCCCGGCCCCGCTCTCGTCGACGATCCCGGCCACGAAACGGATCACCTGCCCGGTACCGTGCGGCGTCGCGTGGCCCACCGTGTCGGTCACGCACACGCGCCGCGCGCCGCAGTCGATGGCAGTCCGGTAGAGGCGTCGCAGCGTGTCGGGGTGCGCCCGACTGGTGTCCTCGGTCACGTACATGACAGGAAGCCCTTCCTTGACGGCGAAGGTGATCGACTCTTTCGTGCGCTGCAGGAGCAGGTCGATCGACCAGTCCTCCGCATACTGGCGGATGGCGGACGAGCCGATGAATAGACAGGCTTCGACAGGGATGCCGACCGACGCCGAGATGCGGGCGATCGGCTCGATGTCGCGCTCCATCGTGCGCGCGGCGCAGTTCGGCCGGATGGCGAGCCGTTCCTCGACGATCTGCCGGCAGAGGGCGGTCGCATCGGCGACCGCCTTCGGCCCCGCGCCGGGCAGCCCGACGTCGGCCGTGTCGATGCCGAGCGCATCCATGGCTCGCAGGATCCCTTTCTTCGTCTCGATCGGCGGATCGGTGACGCTCGGCCCCTGCAGGCCGTCGCGCAGCGTCTCGTCGTCGAGCAGGATCGGCCGGGCAGGCTCCGGCGGGGCATCGACCTGGTTCCAGTCGTGGACGAGATCGGCGGGATGGACGCGATTCCGCTCCATGGACCGATTCTAGGGTTGCCTCAGGGGGGTGTCAACCCGAGGTGTGGCGTTCCGCGACACCGCCCGGCGGCTGGCCCTTGGAACTTGCCTGCGCGGCTCCGGGGCACTAGGTTATGCACGCCTCGTATCGTGTCCCGAGGAGGAGGAGATCCATGAAGCCGCGCCGACTCACGCTGCTGTCGCTCATTGCGTCATCCCTGCCGCTCGCCCTCGTCATGTTGATGGCAACCCCGACGCCCGCGCTCGCCCTGGGCGACTGGATCGGTGTCGAAGGATCCTTCTGGCACCAGAGCCAGGACGGGAAAGCCTCGGTCGATGGGAACATACTCAGCGGCACGACGTTTGATTTTCATGACACCATCGGCCTCGACAAGAACGACAACCCGACCATGGGGCGCGTCTGGTTCCGCTTGACGAAGACCCGGCTCATCTTCGACTACTTCGACTCGTCACGGTCGGGGAGCACGACCCTCGGCCAGTCGTTCGTATTCAACGACACGTTCTACGCCGCCGGTCAAAACCTGAAGAGCGATCTGAATCTCAAGCTCCTCCAGGGCCAATTCCTCATCAGCGTGCTCGACCTGAAGGTGGTCGACGTGGGGGTCGGCCTGGGGGTGAACCAGGCGAAGATCAAGATGGACCTGAACGGCTCTGTCAGCGGCCAGAGCAGCCTGGACGAGAGCGTCCCCTACCCGACCGTGGCGGCCCACGTCACCATCAAGCCGATACCGACCTTCCACATCAAAACGGAGCTGAACGGCATGCGGGCGACGGTCTCCGGCACGCACGTCGATATCATCGATGCCCGTCTTCAGATTGAGTGGTACGTGGCCCACGTCCTCGGCTTTTTCGCCGGATACCGCCAGTTCCGATTCGACGTCGTGGACCAGGACTTCGGCTCCGTCGAGAACACCTTCAAGGGGCCCTACGCCGGCATCGGCCTGAAGTTCTAGGAAGCCCGCTCATCGGGCCCGCCGGCCCTCTCCCGCGCGGGTCGTGTAGGATCGGTCCCGATGCCACCGGGGCCGAGCGTCCGTGTCCTGCTTTTCCACCCCGAGCACCCCGTTTCCCGGGCGACGATCGACTGGATCGTCGATCGGCAGGGCTACGCCCGGGTCATCATCCCGCCCTCCCTCGGGCGCCTCGACGCCCTTCCGCCGCGCGCCCTGAAGGAGCCCTTCTCGAGTCCCGGGCCTGTGGCCGCCAGGCTCGCGGCGGAGGCGGCTGCGCTCGTCGCGGGGCCCACACCCTTGTCCCGCGTCGTGGCCGAGACGGTTCTCCTGGCGCTTCTCGAGGAGGGAGCCGTCATCGTCTCCGACACGGCGGTCTTCCGCGCGCTCGTCGCCCTGTCGTCCTGGTCGATGAACGTGCCGGAGCGGCCCACCGACGGCCTTCTGGTGCAACACCTCGGAATCGCCTCGCGACTGGCCTCGGCCTGGAGCGTGTCGGCCATCGAGGCCGCGGAGGCGCTCGTGAGCGGCGACAACGACCGGATCGCCAGGGTGGCCAGGGAGCGCCGCCTGCGTGCCCGCCGGGACGGCCCGGAACGATTCCGGCGCCTGGGGCGGACAAGCGCCGGTCTGCGTCCCGCGATCGTCTACGTCGATCTTCTGGCAGCCTTCGCCGCGGCCGGCGCTCCGTGCCTTGACTGGCTGCGAGGCCTCGAAAGAAGCCGGGCGGAGGCTCTCCTCTCGGTGACCGGGGCCGTTTTCGTCTAAAGAGTCCCGGATGCCCGCCTCCTCGGGCCCTTCCTGGGATCGTGAACGCCCCGCTTCACCCGCTTGACAATGCGCGACGCCCGTCGCTACAGTGCCCCGGACCCAGATTTTCCGCGAACACCCGAGGAGAACCGGTCGCAACGGGGCCACACGTCCGACCGGAGGAGATCCTCATTGAGCCCGACGGGCGCACACAAAGCCACGACACGCCTGACGCACGAGACGGGTCTGGGCCGCGTGGCCGTCGCCGCCGGGATGCTCGTCCTCGCCATGTCGTCCGGGTCCGGCTCGCGCGCAGGCGCGGGCCAGGAAACGCGCCGGACCGAGCCCCAGGCCGCGGGGAAGCGTTCCGACGTCTCGCCGGAAGTGCCGGAAGAGAAAACCGCGGCGAAGACCGGCCCCGGCACGCGACGCATGGCCGCGCGGCTCGACGAGCTGATCCGCAACCAGGATCCGATGCAGAACCCGTACCTCAGCGCCCAGACGGCAGAGCGCCTGCGTGAGCTCGCGAGCCAGGCGAAAACCGCCAAGGACAGGATGCGTCTGCTTTCCCAGTGCGCCAGCGAGCTCCTCAAGGCGGGCAAGACCGAGGAGGCGGTCGCGATCGCCGAGTCGCTTCTGCGGCCGAAACCCGAAGAGGCCGCCGACGCACCTCCCGCGGCGGTCATCCGGGCGTTTCTGGGTCTATGTTATCTGCGGCTGGGCGAGCAGGAGAACTGCATCGCGCACCACGGCATCGACTCGTGTCTGGCGCCCATCCGGGGCGCCGGGGTCCACACGCTGCAGCGCGGATCGCGGTCCGCGATCAGGGAGTTCACGGCGGCGCTCCAGGCCAACCCGGACGATCTGAGCTCGCGCTGGCTTCTCAACATCGCCTACATGACCGTCGGCGAGTACCCGGGCAAGGTGCCGCCGGCGCAGCTGATCCCGCCACGCGTCTTCGATTCCGAGTACGACATCAAGCGCTTCTTCGACGCCGCTCCGATGCTGGGGCTGGCCGCACGGGGGCACGCCGGCGGCGGCATCATGGAGGACTTCGACGGCGACGGCCTCCTGGACATCATGGCGTCCTCGGTGGGGTTGCGCGATCAGCTCCGGCTGTACCACAACAACGGCGCGGGCGCCTTCATCGATGTCACGGCGGCCGCCGGGCTCACGGGGGAGATAGGCGGGCTCAACATCGTGCACGCCGACTACGACAACGACGGGGACCTGGATGTCCTGGTGCTTCGGGGCGCCTGGGCGAAACGCGCCGGGCGGTTCCCGAACTCCCTCCTCAGGAACAACGGCGACGGCACCTTCGAGGACGTGACCGACGAGGCGGGCGTGCTGAGCTTCCACCCGACGCAGACGGCGGCCTGGGGCGACTACGACAACGACGGCTTCGTCGATCTCTTCATCGGCAATGAGTCCGAGCCGGGGGACCCCCATCCGTGCGAGCTGTACCACAACAACCGTGACGGAACCTTCACGAACAAGGCGGTCGACCTGGGAAACCCCGATCTCGGGTACGTCAAGGGGGTGGCCTGGGGTGATTACAACAACGACGGGCGGCAGGATCTTTACGTTTCCATCCTCGGCAGCGACAACATGCTGTTCCGCAACGACGGCAGGCGCGCCCCGGCCGGCCCGGCCGGGGAGGACTGGCGCTTCACCAATGTCGCCAGGGAGGCGGGGGTCGTGGAGCCGAGGAGCAGCTTTCCCACCTGGTTCTGGGATTACGACAACGACGGCTGGCTGGATATTTTCGTCGGCGGGTACGCGTTCACCGACGTGGGTGAGGTCGCCAAGATGTACCTGGGCGTGCCCAACCGCTGCGACATGCCACGGCTCTACCGCAATCGAGGGGACGGGACGTTCGCCGACGTGACCCACGCGGTGCACCTGGATCGCCTGGCGCTCCCGATGGGCGCCAACTTCGGTGACCTGGACAATGACGGCTATCCCGACTGCTATTTCGGAACCGGCGAGCCGAGGCTGCAGGTGCTCCTCCCGAACCGGATGTTCCGGAACGCGGAAGGAACCGTGTTCCAGGACGTGACGACCGCCGGCGGTTTCGGGCATCTTCAAAAGGGCCACGGCGTGGCGTTCGGCGACTTCGACAACGACGGAGACCAGGACATCTTCGAGGTGATCGGCGGCGCTTTCGACGCCGACGTGGGCGTGAGCGTGCTGTTCCTGAACCCCGGACATGGCAACCACTGGATCACGCTCAGGGTCGAAGGGCGGCGGTCGAACCGCGCCGCGATCGGAACCCGGATCCGCGTGCGCGTGAGCACCGGGAAAGGGAGCCGCGACATTTACGCGGTGGTCGGGAGCGGCGGGAGCTTCGGCGGGAACAGCCTGCAGCAGGAGATCGGGCTCGGCCGCGCGACCGCCATCGAGACCATCGAGGTGATGTGGCCCGCGACGGGCGAGAAGCAGACGTTCCGCGACGCCGCCCTGGATCGCGTCTACAAGATCGTCGAAGGGGAGCCCGCCCTGATGCCCGTTCCCGTCAAGAGCTTCGACCCCTGAGACAAGGAGGACGACCATGCGTCCGCACGAGAAGCGCTCGCCTGATTCCCGGCTTCGGCTGTTCGCAGCCGCCGCGTCATTGATGATCCTCCTGCCGTCCGCATCGCCGGGCGCCTCGTCGGAGGGCGCGGGCGGCGACCCCGCGTGCGGGGCGATTCAGAAGCTGCCGGCGGCGGCGCAGGCGGAGGTCCTGGCGGTGGCGCGCCTCCTGGCGCTCAAGCCGGCCATGGCGATCGACTTCTCCTCCAAGACGGGCGAGATGTGCCTCAATACGGGCGGACCCGTGATGGCGCACTTCAGCACGCGGCCGGCGGAGACGGGAGAGGACATCGTCTACTTCATCGACGCCGCTCCCCTCGTGGAGAAGGGCCTGCGGCTCGCGGAATTTCCCGCCATCGACCCTCAGCAGGGCAAGATGCAGGCCGGCACCTGGTACCGCTACGAGGGCAAGGGAACCGAGCCGCACCACGGCATGGAGATGAAGGACCGCACCTGGCTCATCCTGGCGGTCGATGTGAAGTAGGGGGCTATTTGACCAGGCGGCGCTTCATCAGATAGATCCCGAGGACCCACAGCGGCACCGTCGCCGCGACCAGGTACACGAGATCCCACCACAGGTCGGCCGGCATGCGGCCCAGGCCCAGCTCGCGGATGACGTTCGCCACGTGAGTGAGAGGCAGGGACCACGCGATGTTCTGCGCCCAGCGCGGCAGCACATCCAGCGGGAAGAACGTGCCGGAGAACAGGAACATCGGCATGATGAACAGGAAGGTCGGGAAGTTGAACGAGTCGATCGCCGGCACCATTCCGGTGAAGCACAACCCGAGCCCGGCGAAGAACAGTCCGGCCAGAACGGAGAACGGCAGAATCAGAAGAGCGTGCGGGTAGTGCAGGAGGCCGAAGGCGCTGATGGCGACCATCATGAGCGCGCAGCCGATTGTCCCTTTCGTCGTCCCCCACAACAGCTCCCCGGCCATCACGTCCTCGAGAGACAAAGGGGTCGTGATGATGGCGTCGAACGTCCTCTGATAGTGCATGCGGCGGTGAACACCGCCTCGCCCGTGTCGGTGTAGATCCACAGACGGTCGGTGTCCGTCTCGAAGCTCCAGCCGCGCTCCCGCATGAAACCGACGAGCGCCTGCGGGAAGCCCGAGATCTCGACCACCTCCCTGCCGACGCGACTCCTGACCAGCTCGGCCGGCGGGCCCTCCACCAGGATCGTTCCGTGATCCATGATGACCAGCCGATCGCACAGCGTCTGCGCCTCGTCCATGTAGTGGGTGGTCAGAAGGATCGTCTTCCCCTGCTTGCGAAGCGTGCGCACGCGGTCCCAGACCTGGTGTCGCGATTGCGGGTCGAGCCCGGTCGTCGGTTCGTCAAGAATCAGGAGGTCGGGCCGGTTCACGAGCGCACGCGCGATCACGAGACGTCGCTTCAGCCCGCCTGACAGCTCGCGGATGCGTGCGTCGCGCCTTTCCCAGAGCCCCATGAACTCCAGGAGCTCCCTGGCCCGCTCCTCGGCGGCGGTCGCCGGGATGCCGAAGTAGCG
>Ga0066698_10001322_pt1 | contig 10689 bp, 12 predicted proteins | sample GraSoiAngelo_147_FD_66457 | JGI IMG/M metagenome (GOLD analysis project Ga0066698, IMG submission 66457) | Grasslands soil microbial communities from the Angelo Coastal Reserve, California, USA - 14_1009_05_40cm | ecosystem: Environmental > Terrestrial > Soil > Grasslands | place: USA... | reverse complement strand
GCGCTGGTCCCTGCGCTCGTGGTCGTCTTCGCGGCGGCGTACGCCGTCAGGCAGTCCTTGACGAGTGCCTCGAGGTTCGACGCAGGCTTCTGTGGCGCCGTCGTCGGCTCCGTCTTGGGCGCGACGTGGGCCCAGAACTCGGTCGACGTAAAGCCCGAGGCTTCGATTGCGCGACGGCAGGCCTCGGACGCGGCGCTGCCTGCGGTCGTGCTCGTCTTAGCGGCGGCGTATTTGGTGAGACAGTCCTTGACGAGCGCCTCGATGTCGTCGGTCCTCACCTCGGGCTTCGCGTTCGTCTTGGGTGTGACTGCGTTCGACGTGACGGTGAGAGTTACCTCGGACTTCGCCGTTGCCTCCGGCGTGGTCGTCGGAGCCGGCGTTGTCATCGCCGCGGTCTCGTGCTGCGGCTGGATCGGACGCTGGTCCACCGCGCCGGCGACCATCGTCGTTGCGGCCGCGCTCGCGACGAGGGTAAGGGCCACGGCGTGCCGGGCCAGGGAAAGCGCGCTGCGGATGTACGAGAGCACTTTTCGATTCCTTTCGATGGACCCGGTCTGTGGTCCTTGCCGCTCAGAACGAGCGGCGTTCGCCGCTATGTCTCCCCCGACCGTCCTACTCCTCGTGCCGCTTGGACATGGAACGGCGCGTCCTGGACAGGGACGCGCCGTTCCCCTTGCGGGGAGGGGGAGAGGGACTAGCGGTACGCGGTGAACTTCGACCAGAACTGCCCCGGCGAGAGCTTCGATTCGCGGATCGCCTTCGGGCAGACGTAGTTGATCTTCTCGGCGAGTGCGGCGAGCTGCTCCGCGGACTTTCCGCCACCCATCTCGGAGCGGAGGTCCACGCAGGCCTTCATCGTGTCGGTCATGGCGGTCGCCCGACTCTTGTTGTCGGCTGTCGCCTCCCGCGCGGCGCGTGGCGAGGCAAGCCCTTCGGCGAGACGTGCGACGTCGTCGCCGCTCAGGCCGGTCGCGTCGACGAAGCGGTGGCACGCGTCACTGTCGAGATCGCGCGTACCGGCGCATTCCTTCATCAAGGCCCACGCGTCCGGTGTCTTCGGCTCGGGCTTCGGCTGCTCCGCGAGCGCGTCGAGCTTGCGCATGAGCTTGTCGAAGAACTCGTCGGGGCCGAGACCGCTGACTTCCTGGGCGCGGTAGCACTCGTCGCTGTTGGCGTCGCGCGTGTCGAGGCAGGCGGCGAAAAGCTGGCTGAATTCATCGGGATGCGGCATGGTCGCGGCCGTCCCACCACCGACGGTCGCCGCCGATGCGCTCGCGACAAGGACCACTGCGAGGGCAAGGACCGCGAGAAGGGCGCTGCTGAGGATCTTCATGGTCCTGAGAACGAGAGGTCGCCGGGGACCTTACAGAGGTGGAAGTACCAGTACGGTACGGGGCGGCGTCGCGCGCCTAACGGCCGATCACTGCACCCTGAGCAGCACGATCCCGACGTCCATGTACGTGCTCGAGATCGTCTTCGTGATGTACGCCCGGTAGGTCTTGGTGCCGTCGGTGCGCAGGAAGTACAGCGTCACTGATTGGCCGATCTTGCCGGAGAACGTCACCCGGAAGGTGGCCGATGTCGTGACGACCTGACATGGCCCTGCAGCATCGAACGAGACACAGACGTTGGTGGCGTACGTGCCATCCGGATTCTTGATCGCGCCGGTGAAGGACACGGCCTGCGGCGTCGCCGTCGCGGCCGGCTTCGGTGTTGGTGTCGCCGTTGGCTTCACCGTCGCGGGCGGCGCGGTCGTCGGACGCGGCGTCGCCGGACGCTGCGTCGCGGTCGGCGCGGGCGGGTCGGTCGGCGTAGGCGTCGGCGATGCTGTGGGCGACGGCGTCGGGCTCGGCGATGGCGTCGGCGAGTCTGTCGGCGCGGCGTCGACCGCATCCGGCGCGACCGGAAGGTTCTGCTGGACCATGCGCAGCGTCTGACGTTCGATCTCGCGCGCACGGCCGGCGGCAAGCGCGTTCCCGGTCGCCTCGAGACGCGCGGCTTCGCTGGTCCGCTGCTCCAGCAGCGAGACGAGGTACTCCGCGCGATCTTCGGGATCGCGATGGAGCGGGACCGCGAGGTCCTCGATGGTCACGCGCAGCGAATAGAGCGGGCTGTCGCCGGGCGCCGAAAGCGTCGTGGCCGCGAATCCGAAGATGAGCGCTGTCGTCGCGATGGCCAGCACCGGCCGGCGGATCCGCCACGCGAGCCCACTCCGGTCCTCGTGCGCGGTCCACGCGTTCTCGAGACGCGCGCGCAGCTTCTGGTCGGCCGTGCGCTCCATCCGCTCGGTGCGCAGCGCCGCGAGCAGCCCGGTGAGACGGTCGTCGTTCACGATCGTCGACCCCTGCGCGCGGCGTCGCGCTCGGCGTCGTCGAACTCCTTGCGGAGCCGCTCGAGCGCGCGGTGCTGCAACGTGCGCACCGCTCCCTCGGTCTTGCCGAGCGCCGCGGCGACCTCGAGCGCGCTGTAGCCCTCGATGAAGCGCATGACGATGACGTCGCGATGCTCGGTCTTGAGTTTCGTGAGGGCCGCGAGCAGGATGCTGCGGTCGACGGCAAGCATCGCGTCCGCCTCGACGTTCTGCCGGGATGCGGGCTGCGTGACCAGCTCGTCGACGGAGAGCGGCTGCTTCAGCGTGCGCGACCGGTCGATGGCGGCGTTGCGCGCGATCCGGTAGAGGAACGCGACAAACGGAAGCCCGCGGTCCTGGTACCGGTCGATCGAATGCAGGGCCTTCACGAACACATCCGACGTGAGGTCCTCGGCGTCGTGAGCGGTGCCGGTGCGGGAGAGGCAGTAGCGATAGATCGCGTCTCGGTAACGCTCGTAGAGCTCACCGAACGCAGAGGCGTCTCCGGATTTCGCGGCGCGAACAAGGACTCCATCGGTCCCGGACCCACCTCCTACAAGATCGGCGGGGCGCGCCCGGCCTACGACCACGTCGGCGTCGCCTTGCTTCACCTAACGAAAGGGCGCGGGAACCCGTTCACCCAGCGTCACGGTTCGGACGCTAGGGGCGCCGTCGGGGGTGCGTAAGGCCCCCGAACGGGCTATTTCGGGCCCACCCAGAGGCGCTGTGTGGTTAGAGGAGCCGCTCCATGAGCAGAACGTCGACCCAACGACCGTCCAGGAGGCCCTGCTCGCGGTAGACGCCGACCTCACGAAAACCGAGGTGACGGTAAAGGGCGACGCTCGCCGCATTCGTCGGGAATCCCGCCAGCACCAGCTTGTGGAAGCCGACCTCGCGGCCAAGCTCGACCAGGCGGTGGAGCAGCGCGCTGCCGGCGCCCTTCGCGCGTGCGGCACGCGCGACGTACACGGAGATGTCCGCGACGTGCCGATACGCATCGCGCGCGTTGAAGACATTGAGACTCGCCCATCCGACCACCACACCGTCAGCCTCAACAACGACGACCGGATGCCTGGCGTCGCGGGCTGCGAGCCAGCTGCGACGTTCGTCGGGCGTGCGTGACTCGGTCTCGAGGGTCGCGCGATCCGCGATCCCTTCGTTGTATATGACACTGATCGCGTCGGCGTCTTGAGAGCGCGCCGGCCGGACCGAGTATTCGCGCGGACTCGCCGCGCTCATCTGCTTGGCGTGTGGGCTTCGCCCACGCCGCAGTAGCGCACCACCATCGCTTGAGGGTATGCTGCGGCGAACAACTTCATATCGCGTTGCCGGCCAGAGGCGCGATCGTCAGGAGTACCGCTCGCGGAGGAACGAGCTTCCACCGAAGCGACGGGAACGGGGCGATCGCCGAAGTCGGTGATCGGTTTCGCGATCACCGGCTGGCTCGTCCACCGGAAGGAGACGGGCTGTCGGCTCGAGGGTGACCTCGGGTCGAAGCGCTACCGTGCGACCAAGCCTGCGGTGAGGCTCGGTGTGCGCGTATGCGCTGCCGGGCTTCTTTGATGAAGCCCGACGGTGCTGACCGGCGCGCGGGGAAATGGACGTGACGATGCCGGTCGAGCGCTTCGCGATCATCGACTCGACGCTCCGCGAGGGCGAGCAATTCTCCAACGCGCATTTCACGACCGCCGAGAAGGTACAGATCGCCAAGATGCTCGACGAATTCGGCGTCGAGTACATCGAGCTCACGTCGCCCGTCGCGTCCCCGCAGTCCTGCGAGGACCTGAAGATCGTCGCCGGCCTGGGGCTCAGAGCGAAGGTGCTCACGCACGTGCGCTGTCACATGGACGACGCGCGCGTCGCGGTGCAGACCGGTGTCGCGGGCATCGACATCCTGTTCGGCACCTCGTCGTACCTGCGTGAGTTCTCGCACGGCAAGAGTGTCGACGACATCATCCGCGAGGCGGGCACGGTCATCGAGTTCATCAAGGACCACGGCATGGAGGTCCGGTTCTCGAGCGAGGACAGCTTCCGTTCGACCGAGGGTGACCTCCTCAAGGTCTACACCGCGGTGGACCGAATGGGCGTGGACCGCGTCGGTGTGGCGGACACCGTAGGCATCGCCACGCCGCGACGGTGCTATGCCCTCGCGACAGAGCTGCGTCACCATGTCCAGTGCGACATCGAGTTCCACGGACACAACGATGCCGGCTGCGCGATCGCGAATTCGTACAGCATCCTCGAGGGTGGCGCAACGCATATCGACACCAGCGTCCTCGGCATCGGCGAGCGCAACGGGATCACGCCGCTGGGCGGCTTCGTGGCTCGCATGTACGCCGACGATCCGGCGGCGATCAAACGGAAGTACGACCTGCGGAAGCTAAAGGAGCTGGACGAGCTCGTGGCTTCGCTCGTCGCGATCGAGATCCCATACAACAATTTCGTGACGGGGAAGTACGCGTTCCATCACAAGGCGGGGATGCACACGAAAGCGATCTACATCAACCCCAACAGCTACGAGATCCTCGACCCCGCTGATTTCGGTCTGACACGCACGATGAACATCGCGCACCGCCTTACCGGCCACAACGCGGTCGGACGCCGGGCCGAGGAGCTCGGGCTACAGTTCGGCAAGGACGAGCTCCGCGCGATCACGACCAAGATCAAGACCCTGGCCGATTCGGGCCCGCTCTCGATGGATCAGCTCGACGCACTCCTCCGCGAATGGGTGGTGGCATGACGCGGACCCTCGCAGAAGTGATCCTGTCGCGCGTGTCGGGGCGCGACGTCCGCGCGGGCGATCTGGTGATCGTCCCGGTGTCACGCGTCATGGTCCACGATTCGGTCATCGACGCGGTCATGGCCGGCTTGCGCGACCTCGGGCGGGAGCGCGTCTGGGACACCTCGAAGGTCTGCGTCTTCGTCGACCACGCGGCACCGGCGCCCACGCCCGTCGTCGCTGATTCCCACCGCGTGCTGCGCGAGTGGGTCCGCGAACAGCGGATCCCCACCTTCTACGACGCGGGCGAAGGGGTCTGCCACCAGATCATGGTCGAGGAGGGCTACTGCGAACCGGGCAGCGTCATCGTCGGCAGCGACTCGCACTCGAACTCCTACGGCGCGGTGGGCGCGTTCGGTGCCGGGATGGGCGCGACCGATGTCGCGGTGGCGCTTGCTCTCGGCCGGACGTGGCTGCGCGTGCCCGAATCGATCAAGGTCGATTTCACCGGTCGCCTGCGCAAAGGCATCACGATGAAGGACGCGATCATGCGTGTCGTGCGCGAGATCGGCACCGATGGCGCGCGCTACGCGTGCGTCGAGTTCCACGGCGTGGGCGATCTTCCGCAGGGCGACCGGATCACGCTCGCGGGCATGACGACCGAGATGGGCGCGAAGGCCGGGATCGTGGTCGACACGCCAGAGGCACCGGCCTGGCTGCGGCCCGATCCCGACGCGCACTATCTGCGCGAGGTGTCTATCGAGCTCAGCACGCTCGAGCCGCAGATCGCGGTGCCGCCTCGCGTCGACCAGGTCGTCGACGTCTCGGTCGCGATCGGGCAGCCGGTGGACATCGTCTTTCTTGGATCGTGCACCAACGGTCGCCTCGTTGACATGCAGCAAGCCGCGCGCGTGCTCCGTGGCCGCAGGGTCGCGCCGCATGTGCGGTTGGAGGTGGTCCCTTCCTCACGCCGTCAGTTCGAGCTCGCGATGCAGGACGGCACGCTGCAGGCGCTCTCGGCCGCGGGCGCGGTCATCGGCTCGTCCGGCTGCGGCCCCTGTCTCGGACGGACCGGCGGCGTGCTGGCGGCGCAGGAGATCTGTCTTTCGACCGCGAACCGCAATTACAAAGGCCGCATGGGCTCGCCCGACGCGTCCATCTACATCGGCTCGCCCTACGTCGCGGCGGTCGCCGCGCTCACCGGAGTCATCGACGATCCACGACCGTACCTCGAAGCGACCGACGAGGAGTTCGACGCGCTCGTTGCGCGGCGCCGCGGCGAGCGGCCGGAGCGCGGTGCCGCATCGTCGCGCTCGGGCGATCGTTCGCGCGAGCTCGTCATGGCGAGCGCGCGCAGCGGGCCGGTCGCGGAGATAGACGACTAGTGGCGCGTGCCTGGGTCTTCGGCGATGACCTCGACACCGATCAGATGGTGCCGGGCCGGTACGCGCCGTTCATGGTCGGCCAGGACAAGTTCCACACCTACGCGTTCTGCGATGCGCGACCGGGTTTCGCGAAGGAAGTGCGGCCTGGCGACATTCTCGTCGGCGGCGAGAACTTCGGCTGCGGCTCATCGCGTGAGTACGCCGTGGCGGCGCTGAAGAAGCTCGGGGTCGGTGCCGTCGTCGCGAAGAGCTTCGCGCGCATCTTCTTCCGCAACTGCATCAACCTCGGCATCCCGGCGATCGAGTCGGCGGATGCCATCCAGATCGTCGGGGACGGCGACGACGTGACGCTCGATGTGGCGGCGGGCGCATTGCGCACGCCGCACGGGGCTGCGACGGTCCGGCCGCTTGCGTCATTCGCGCAGGAGATCCTGTCCGCCGGTGGTGTCATCGCCTACCTGCGTGAGAATGGAGACTTCCCACGGGTCTGATGGATGCGCCCATCGAGGTCGTCGAGCTTCAGCCGCGGCGCGCGCTGACCGTCCGCCGCACGGTGCCGCAGAGCGGGCTCGGCGCCTTCTTCATGGAGCTGTTCCCGCGGGCTCGCACGGCGATCGTCGCGAACGGCGCGACCGCGTCCGGCCCACCCTTCGCGCGCTACTACAACAGCGATAAGGCCGCCTTCGACACCGAGGCCGGCATCCCGTTCACGGGGACGGTGACCGCCTCAACTGGCATGCGCGTCACGACGCTCCCCGGGGGCCGAGCCGCCATGACGGTCCACATCGGTCCGTACGAGACGCTCTCGCAGGAGTATCGCCGGATCGAAGCGTGGTGCGAGGAGCACGGTCTCCGGCCCGGCGAAGGACCGTGGGAGTCATACGTTGATGACGTCGCGACGACTCCGCACGACAAGCTGCGCACCGAGGTCTACTGGCCGCTCAAGCGTTAACCTCGGATATCGGGTTGAACCCGATCCATAAGGCGCGTCGCTCAGATCTGGATGACCACGCTGCCGACGAGCTTGTCGTGGAGCGTCTGGTGCTTGCGGTCCCACATCGGCCACAACACGTCGAGGAGACCGGGGACGATCAACACCCAGAAGAAAGGCGGGATGAGCGCTCGGATGAGGGCGCGGATGTACCCGAGCGACCGGTCCTCGTCGCCGTCAAGGCGGACCGCAGTGCGTGTCGTCACCTTGCCGATCGTCTGCCCGCCCTCGGCGTAGCAGACGGTGTAGTAAAGCGTGGCGCCCGCGAGGTAGATGAGGTAGGCGAGCGTACTCAGGAAGCTCGCGAACGGCCCGCCTCGCGCGGCGAAGACCGACAGTCCGAACACGAGCGCGCCGACGGCGAAGGTGATGAGCAGCGAATCGACGATGGCGGCGCGCACGCGCTGCCCGTATTCGGCGTACCCGAGGGGCTCGACGACGTCGACCGCGGTGGTGGTCATGCCGGCGTAAGGCTACGGTGGCGCGGCTCCGTTCAGCGTCGCAGATGCGTGTCGAGAAAGGCCGCCGTGCGCTGCCATGCGAGCTCGCTGGCGGCTTTGTCGTACTCGGGTCGCGACGGCTCGTCGAACCAGTGCTTCGTGTTCGGATAGAGATAGAACTGAGCCGTCGGGCCCCGGCTCGCCACCAGCTCGGCCCGCCGCGCGTCCGCGAGAGACTCGAACTCATCGTGGTCGGCAAAGTGGACCAGGGTCGGCAGGCTTGTATCGGCGTAGATGTCGTCCATTCCGGGGTAGTAGAGGACGAGCCCCCGGACGCCGGCTCTGCGCGCCTGGGCGAGCTCCCAGCCGTAGGACGCGCCCAAGCTCCAGCCGAGGACCGCGACCTGGTCCGCGCGGCCTGCGAGCTTCGTGAGCGCCGCGTCGACATCGGTGGTCGCCCGGGCCCCGTCGAGCCCCTTCGCGAGCTTCTCCGCGTCGGCGATCGTCGTAGCGACATGGCCTCGGTAGAGGTCAGGCGTTTCCGTGACGTAGCCTTCGCGGCGCAGACGTTCGGCGTAGGCACGTACGTCGTCGTTCAGTCCCCACCACGCGTGCAGCACGAGCACCCCGCCGCTCACGCCGCGAGACCCTCACGGCACCATTCGGCGACCCGCTGCGCCATCTTCTCACGCGGACCCGCGGGTGCGAAGTCGTGGTCGCCGCCCTCGATGACAACAGTCCGATTCGTCACGCGCGCCTGTGAGAGTAGTGCCGCGTACCGCTCAGCGTTCGCGAGCGGCACCTGGGTGTCGCGGCCGCCCCAGATGAGGAGCACCCTCGCGCGGGTGCGCGTGACTTCAGCGATCGGATTGAACTTGTCGTCGCCGAATCGCGCGGGCGCCGCGGCCAGGACCGCGGCGCGGATGCGTGAATCGCGACCCGCGACGAGCGCCGCGACCGCACCACCGAAGGAGAAGCCGACGACCCCCATCGCCTCAGGGATGTCCGGGTGGGCCTTCAAGAGGCGGACCGCTCCCCCCGCGTCCGCGAGGCCGCTCGCCAGTGTCATCCGCGGCGGCTCATGGTCGCGATACGCGAAACGCAGCGCCGCGACGCCCGCGTCCGCGAGAGCTTCGCACGTCGCGACGATGTGCGGCTGGTCCGGATGCCCTCCGAATCCATGAAGCACCGCGACGCCACCGACGGCACGCGTGTCCGGTAGGTGCAGCGTTCCTACGAGCTCGCCGCCGGGCACGACGAACGAGACGCGCTGCAGAGTCATTCGGCCGGCGCCGGCTTCACAGGCACCTCGGGCATCGCGAGCAGCTCGAAGACCTTTTGCCGCTCGTCGATCGGCGCGCGCGAGCTGATGAGCTCGAGCACCTTCTTGCGACCCTTCATCTTGCCGATGAGGATCGCGCCGACGAGCTTGTCCCCGAGGAAGAAGAGACGCTTGTAGTTCCGCGCGTCGTAGTCGACCTCGTACAGCGACTCGGCGTCGGGCTCCTCTTCGGTCGTCACGCCCATGACCGAGATGTTCGAGTTGAACATCCCCGACGCGTATGTCGGGACCTCGACGTACGGCTGCTTCGCGCCGAGCATGTTCTTCGCCACGTGTCGCCCGTGGTTGAGCGAGTTGTCCCAGGTCCCCATGCGGTGATGGCGCTGCGACACGACGTCGTAGAACTCAGCGACGTCGCCCGCCGCCCAGACATCGGGCACGTTGGTTTCGAGGAACTCATTCGTGAGCACGCCGATCTTCGTCTGGAGCGCCGTGCCTTTGAAGATGTCGATGTTCATCGTGAGTCCGAGGCCGACGCCGACGAGGTCCGCAGTCGCCGCGAAGCCCTTCGATCCCTGCACCTTCAGCTGGCCGTTGTTTCGCTCGAGCGTCTCGATCGACTCCTCGTAGTGCAGGTGCACGCCGGCATCCTCGGCGAGGTGGGAGACCACCTTTCCACCCGGCTCGTCGAGCGAGCGCCGCAGGAACCACGGGCCGCGCTGCAGCCAGTGCGTCTCCAGCTTGCGGTACGCGAAGGCCTCGGTGAGCTCGTAGCCGATGAAGGAGCCGCCGAGGACGACCGCGATCTTCGACTCGGGGATCCTCGCGACCATCGCCTTGGTCTCGTCGAAGTACTGGAAGTTGAACAGATAGGGCGCGTTGTCGGAGCCCGGAACCCGCAGCGGGTTGGGACGGCCGCCGGTCGCGATCAGTAGCTTGTCGTACCCCAGCTCCGATCCTGGCTCGATCGAGACGGTCTTCTCTTCGAAGTTGACCTGGGTGACCCGTGTCTCGAGGCGGAGGTCGATGCGGTTCTTGACGTGCCATTCCAGGTCCCGGACCTGGACGCGCTGCTCCAGCAGCACGCCTCTGAGGTACCGCGGGAGGGACACGCGGTTGTAGAGCGTGTACTTCTCGTCGTCGATCATGACGATTTCGGCCGCCGAGTCGTCCTTGCGCAGCTGCTCGGCCGCGTAGGTCCCGGCCGCGCCGTTACCGATGATGACGAAGCGAGTGGGATCCGAGGCCAAAGACGCACTCCTCGCAGTGAACTGCACTTAGTTTCGCGGAATGGGCCGCGTGATGTCGGGGCCTAGTCGGCAGGCTCTCCAGCCATCGCGACTGGCGCTGCGGAAAGCGTGGCGCGCTCGAGTGGTCGGAACCACACCCAGAACAGGATCGCCGACGCACCGTACAGACCGGCCATGAGGGCGAACGGCGTGACGTAGTCGCCACCGGCCATCAGGCGCGAGCCGGCGAACGCGCCGAGGCCGCTCAATGCTTGCTGCGCAGTCGATCGGAA
>Ga0066698_10001316_pt1 | contig 10698 bp, 6 predicted proteins | sample GraSoiAngelo_147_FD_66457 | JGI IMG/M metagenome (GOLD analysis project Ga0066698, IMG submission 66457) | Grasslands soil microbial communities from the Angelo Coastal Reserve, California, USA - 14_1009_05_40cm | ecosystem: Environmental > Terrestrial > Soil > Grasslands | place: USA... | reverse complement strand
TCTGGAACTGGGGCGCCACGCAAAGCCGCATCAAGCAGGCGGAGCTGCGGCGCACGCAGGCCCAGCAAGAACTCTCCCTCGCCCAGCGCAAGCTCCTCGCTGAAATAAAGTCTCTCTACGCTGAAGCGGAAACGGCTTTGAACGAACTCAGCGGACTCAACCGCGCGGCTGAACTCTCAGCAGAAAGCCTGCGTCTCATCACCCTCCGCTACAAGGGCGGGGAAGCCACCGTTCTGGAAGTCGTGGACGCCCAGACCACTTTCGCGCAAGCCAACGCCGCCTACCAGGACGGAGCCGTGCGCTACCGCGTGGCCCTGGCTAATTTGCAAACGCTGACGGGGGTTCTAACAACTCCATGACCTCGACGACCATCACCACTCTGGCATCGCGCTGCAAAGCGGCGGCTTTTTTCACCGCCATCGCGGTGATACTCTGCATCGCCACCGGTTGCAGCAAGGACGAAAAAGAAAAAGAAAAAGAACCCGTCGTCTCCGTGCAAACCACGCCTGCTCGGCGCGCTCCCATCTCACAAGTGATTTCGGCGGAAGCCGTAGTCTATCCGCTGGAGCAAGCCACAGTCGCGCCAAAGATCAGTTCGACCATCAAGAAATTCTACGTGCAACGAAGCGCGCGAGTTAAAAAAGGACAATTGCTTGCAGAGCTGGAAAACAAGGATCTGTCCGCCGCCGCGGAATCCACCAAGGGCGATTTCGAGCAAGCGGACGCCAACTACGTAACCACCGTTGATGCCAGCCTTCCGCAGCAGATTCAAAAGGCACAGCTCGACGCCGTCGCCGCGAAGTCGAATTTCGAAGCGCAACAGAAAGTCTATGAGAGCCGCAAGGAATTGTTCCAACAAGGAGCCATTCCCCGGAAAGACTTGGATTCCGCCGAAGTCGCTTTTCTTCAGGCCCGCAGCCAGAACGAGCAAGCGCAGAAACAACTTGCCGACCTTCAGCGCGTGGGAAAAGAGCAAACGCTCAAGTCCGTCCAGGGCTCGCGCGCGTCCGCCGAAGGCAGAATGAGGGGCGCCGAAGCACTGCTCAGTTATTCCAGAATCACGAGTCCCATCGATGGCGTCGTCACTGATCGCCCGCTTTTTGAAGGTGACCTCGCCACCGCCAATCAACCCTTGCTCACCGTGATGAATACATCTCGGCTCATCGCGAAAGCGCACATCGCTCAATCCGAAGCAGCGGTTCTGAAAGTGGGCAATCCCGCGGAGCTGAAAATCCCCGCTCTTGAAGGGCCCGTCAAAGGCCGCGTCAGTTTGGTCAGCCCCGCACTCGATCCCGGCAGCACCACGATTGAAGTATGGGTTGAAGCGTCCGAGCCGGACCCAGCGCTGAAACCCGGCATGACCGTGCAACTTTCCATGACCGCGAAAACGGTGAAAGACGCGCTCGTCGTACCCACTCCCGCGATTTACAAAAATCCCGAGGGAACGGATTATGTCTTACTCGTCGGCTCCGATGGCCACGCGCGTCTCAAAACCGTTCAAGTGGGCGTGCGCAACGCCGAATTCACCCAAATTGTCAGTGGCGTTGCCGCCGGCGATCCGGTTATCAGCTCGGGAGGCTACGGGCTTCCGGATAACACCCAGGTTAAGATCGAAACACCGGCGCCGGTGGAAAAAGAGCCCGATAACAAATCCGGCAAGTCCGAAAAGCCTGCCGCTGCCGCGAAACCTGCCGCCAAGGACAAGGACTAAACGCGCATGGATATTCCTCCAGATTCTCCGCGCGTAGCTCATTCTTCCAGTAAGCCGGGTGCGCCGTGGTTCCAGCGCCTCTCTCGTCCCATTTTATTTTTGATCGTCACTTTGATGCTCGTCGGCGGATACCTCGCCTTCACCATTCCCGTTGCGGTTTTTCCGAATACCGATTTTCCCCGCATCGTCATTGGCATCGACAACGGCGTGATGCCCATCGACCAAATGCTCGTGATCATCACGCGCCCCGTCGAGGAAGCCGTCAACAGCGTTCCCGGTTTACAAAAAGTTCAGTCGATTACCAGCCGCGGTTCCGCGGAGGTCGATCTTTTTTTTGACTGGACGAGCGACATGATTCTGACGCTCCAGCGCGTGGACGCCGTCGTGGCCCGCTTGCAGTCGGAATTGCCGCCGACGGCCAAGATTGAGACGCATCGCCTCACCTTCGCCACGTTTCCCATTCTCGGCTACAGCCTGACCTCCGACACCATTCCTCAAAACAAACTTTGGGAGATTGCCACCTACGACATCAAGCCGCGCGTGAACCGGCTCGATGGCGTTGCTTCCGTCCTTGTGCAGGGCGGCCGCGTTCCGGAATTTCAGGTCATGCCCGAGCCGGCTCGCCTTCTTGCGGCCGGCATCACCGTCAACGATATTCTCGATGCCATCCGCCGCACCAACCTCATCGACTCGCCTGGTCTTATCGAAAACAATCATCAATTGGTGCTTGGCCTGATTAGCGGCCAGGTTCGCACGCCGGAGCAACTCGGCCAGATTGTCGTGAAGACTTCAATAGCGGGCGTTCCCATTCGGCTCGGCGATATTGCGAACATCGCGCCGTCCGTTGCGCCGGTCTACACCATGGTTACGGCCAATGGCAAGCCCGCTGTCCTGCTTAGCGTGCATCGTCAGCCGGACAGCAATACGCTTGATGTCGCTAACGAAGTTCACGCTCAGATCGAAGAGATTCGCCCCTCGCTTCCCCCCGGCGTGCGCATCGAGCCGTTCTACGATCAATCCACCATCGTTCACGAATCCATCGCCAGCGTACGTGACGCGGTGTTGCTGGGGTTGCTGTTCTCCTCCATCATCCTCGTTCTCTTTTTGCGCGACTGGGGTACATCGCTTGTTGCAGGCCTCGTGATTCCGGCAACCTTGCTTATCACGTTCATTGTCCTCAGGCTCACCGGCCAGAGCTTCAATCTCATGACCCTTGGCGGTCTGGCTGCCGCTGTTGGCCTGGTCATTGATGACGCCATCGTAGTCCTCGAAAACATCGTCTTGCATCGCGACGCCGGTCAGGGCCGCTTCGAAGCGATTCAAAGCGCACTCAAAGAAATGACGACTCCATTGATCGGCTCGACTATCACTCCGATTGTTGTTTTTCTTCCCTTGATCTCCATCACCGGCGTGACCGGAAGCTTTTTCCGCGCGCTCGCCGTTACCATGACCGTCTCGCTTTTTACGTCGCTTCTGCTCGCTTTGTCCTGGACGCCCACGCTCAGCCAGTATCTTGTCCGCCGCGGCGCGACGCCACCCGCCGAAGCGGAGTCATCACATGGCGGTGATGCTGCCGCGCTTCTTGCCGCCGAAGAAGCCCATTTGTCCGGTTTTTTCGGCCGTGTGGTTGCGTTTTATGCGCGCGCGATGGAAGCGGTCCTCAAGCGGCCTTTTCTTTTGGCCGGAAGTTCCGCCCTCATCGTTATCCTCGCGTTCGTTTGTTATAAGGCGCTCGGTTCCGACCTCCTTCCCGAAATGGACGAGGGCGGCTTCATTCTCGATTATTGGACTCCTCCTGGGAGTGCACTCGCGGAATCCGACCGCATCCTCCAGCACATCGAGGAAATCGTTCGCTCGCAGCCCGAAGTTGAAAACACGTCCCGCCGCACTGGTTTGCAGCTTGGCCTCGCCGCGGTCACGGAAGCCAATCGCGGCGACTTCACCGTCAAGCTCAAGCGCGACCGTAAGCGCGGCATCGATGAGGTCATCTCCGACGTTCGCTCGGAAATCGAGCAGACGGAGCCTGCCGCCAAGGTGGAATTCGTCCGGGTCCTGCAGGACATGATCGGCGACCTCACCAGTCAGCCGGAACCCATCGTCATCAAATTGTTCTCGCAGGATCCCAAGCTCCTCGCGAACACTGCGCCGCGCGTTGCCGATGCCATTCAGAAAGTTCACGGCGTTGTCGATGTGCTTGACGGCATCGAGAACACCATCAGCGGGCCCGCAACCACGTTTCAAATCAATCCTGCCGTGGCTGCGCGCGCGGGCTTCACCCCCGAAGAGGTTGCTGTGGATGCTTCCGCCATTCTGGAAGGCGAACCCGCCGCCACACCCGTGGTTGTAAACGATCGCGCATACACCATACGCGTTCGATTTCCCGAACAAGTTCGCTCGACTCTGGATCGCATGAGCAGCACACTCCTCGCCAGCGCCACGGGACGCACGGCCACTCTCGGTTCCCTCGCGACGGTCAGCTCGGACCCCGGCCAGACGGAAATCCGCCGCGAGAATCTTCAGCGCCTTGTGGAAGTGACGGGGCGCTTCGAAGGCGTGGACCTTGGTTCGGGCATCGCTTCGGTCAAGAAAGCTGTCAACGATCTCCATCTTCCGTCTTCCATCCGCGTGGAATACGGCGGCACTTACGCCGAACAGCTGAAATCTTTCCGCGACCTCTTAATGGTGCTCCTGCTGGCGCTGGTTTTGCTGTTCGCTGTGCTCTTATTTGAGTTCCGCACCTTTTCCGCGCCAACCGCGATTCTGGCTTCCGCTTTGCTCTCGACCTTTGGCGGCTTGCTCGCACTTCTCATCAGTCGTACGACGTTTAACGTCGCGTCCTTCATGGGCATGATCATGGTCATCGGCATCGTGGCAAAAAACGGCATTCTCCTTCTGGACGCCGAGCACCGCTTCCGCGCTCTCGGTTTTTCCTCTAGAGACTCCATGATTCAGGCTAGCCGCCGCCGTCTTCGTCCCATTGCCATGACCGCTCTCGCCACCGTCGCCGGCATGCTCCCGCTGGCTTTTGCGATCGGAAAGGGCTCCCAGATGCTCAAGCCGCTCGCCATCACTGTTGTTGGCGGCATTCTGAGCTCCATGGTGCTTTCGCTCATCTTCACGCCCGCGATTCATTTCTATCTCCAACCCGAAAAAGCGGCTCAAGAATAATTCTGAATAACGGCATTGCCTCTGCCCCGGGCAGGCGTAGACTGCGTGAGTACCGCTATTACCGCAGCCGCTGGGGACTGGCGGGAAGTGCCGACTACAAGCCGTCAGACGGATCGACTATTTACATCCGTGGCCTCTACTCCGACTTCAAAAATTATGGCGACCGCTGGGTCTACTCGATCAACGACAACCTGTACAATAACGGTGGACCACCCAGTTTTAACGATCAGATCCGTCGGCCCGATTATGGCATCGGGAGCATTCTGCTAGGCGGAAAGCATGTGCTCACGACGACTTGGTACGCTTGGGACATTTCGGCGTCTCGTTCCCGTCAGATTGGCGGAGTCGGTGACCGCACCGCATCTTTTAACGCGGACGGTCTAGCAACGAGTTCCTGCCAGTATGACCTTGCCAGCACGAAGAGCCTCTACCTTCCGCAGTGGACTCCCGCCTGCTTCACGGAAGCGTACACCAACCAGAGCAATTTCCCTTTGCACCGCATGCAGGTAAACCACGGGCTTACGGCGCAGTTAAATCTCCAAGGCTCTGGCGCGGCGGCCAAGCGCTATCACCTGGGGTCCCACCTCTCCACCATCGAAATCGGCGGTAAATTCCGCAACGCTCATAAACTCGCCAACACCTTCACAGACAACTATTTTCCCAGCGGAACGGGAAACCCCCTCCTGTTGTCGCAGTTTCCTAGCAAGTTCTCAAATAGCAATTACTACAATGGTGCCTACAAATTGGGCCCTGACCCGAGTTTTACGGATATCTATAACGCCTTCAGCGCGGATCTCGCCGCGAATCCCGGCAATTACACGCTGGCGCAAGACACTTCCAGCCAGTTCGACTTTATCGAGAAGGTCAGCGCCGGCTACGTGATGGACACCATTGATTTCAACAAAATCCGCCTGATCGCCGGTGTTCGCTTCGAGGGCACCAATCTCGACACTGCTACCCCCGTGTTTACTACTGATCCGGTCACTGGCAACCCCGTTTTCAGTGGTATTACCAAGCTCAACGGTTCTTACGTAAAGGTGTTGCCGAGCGCTTCTCTGCGATTTGCGCTGAAGAAGGACACCAACCTGCGCTTGGTCTACAGCCGTGGCTTTTCCCGTCCCAATCCGCAGGATATCGCCCAGGCGGTTTCCGTGGACAGTTCCGCCAGCCCAATCCTTGTTAGCCTCGGTAATCCAAGTCTAAGACCAGAAACCGCGGACAACATCGATGTGCTCTTCGAGCATTACCTGAATCCCTTCGGAATCATTACCGCTGGCTATTTCTACAAAAATCTGACTGACCCCATCATCTCGCACACATTTAATAACGTGACCACGGGAACCTTCGGTGGCTCTACTTGCACCACGACGCTAACTTGTCGGGTCACTCAGCCTGTGAACGCCGGCAGCGCCTGGCTAAACGGCTTCGAGGTTGCCTATCTGCAACACCTCACCTTCCTCCCCGGCGCATTTGCTGGTCTGGGCATCTCCGCCAACTATGGCTACACGGCCTCTCGCACTTCCTTTGGACCCGATTTCAGCCGCACGGACCATCCTCGGCTCGTGCGCAACGCCCCGCACACATGGAACGTCAGCCCGACCTATGATCGTGGTCGAGTCTCGGTACGCGTGGGGTTTTCCTACAACGCTCAAAATATTGCCGGTTATGGGGATCCTGGAACCGGGCCCACCGGCGACAACTACTTCTATCCTCACCTTCAGTTTGATGCCCAGGGCAGCGTCAAAATGGGCCGCGGCCTTACCTTTGTCATGTATGGGCTCAACATTAACAATGAGGTCTTCGGTTTTTACAATGGGAGCCCTCAATTCGAGGTCCAGCGCGAATTCTACAAACCCACCATCGCCGCTGGTCTCCGCTGGTCGCCGTTGCATGAAAAGAAATGACGAACTGTGCGTCGCCACGGCCAATCGGGGCCGCCTAAGCTCCCGCGCAAAAATCGCTGTTGTTGTGTAAGCCGTACGAGTTCATAATCGGGTTATCGCCATGAAACACGTGGCCGATAACGCGCCTTTGAAACAGCTCGACGAGTGGGACGATTTTGTCGCCACCCGCTATCGGCAAGGCAAATCAGAAGCGGAGTTCCGGAACTACAAAGCCGAAGCCAACCCCACGGTCACGGAGTTCTATCGTCAAAACCACGCGCGGCAGACCTTCGATTTCGTACTACAAAAAAAGGCCGAATACTGCAGTTTGAACCGGGGCAAGAAGAGTATTTGGGAAATGGCTGAGTATCTGAACACGCTGGTGGACGACAGCGACCCCGATACCGATTTGACCCAGATCGAGCACCTCCTTCAGACCGCCGAAGCGATTCGCAAGGATGGTTATCCGCGGTGGTTCATTCTGACGGGTTTTGTGCACGATCTTGGAAAAGTGCTCTGCCTCTATGGGGAGCCTCAGTGGGCAGTAGTGGGCGATACCTTTCCTGTCGGCTGCGCCTACTCGGACCAAGTTGTTTTCCCGGAATTCTTTGCCGCCAATCCTGATAGCAACATTCCTGTGTACCAGACCGAGTATGGCATTTACGAACCGCGCTGCGGGCTCGATAAGGTGCACCTTTCGTTTGGACATGACGAATACATTTATCAGGCAACGCGCCCCTATATGCCGGAAGAGGCCCAATACATGCTGCGGTATCACTCCTTTTATGCCGCCCACCGGCATGGTGCTTACCTTCATCTGATGAATGAACATGACGAGGGCATGTTTGAGTGGGTTCGGAAGTTCAATGCCTACGACCTGTACTCGAAGGGTCGCGAGCGCCCGAAGGCACAAGAGATTCTTCCTTACTACGAGGAACTTGTCTCAGAATTCTTCCCAGACAAAATTGACTGGTGATCGGCGGGTGGAGCTCCCTTGGCACGCTGAGAAGGTTTTGAGTGCCGCATCTCCAGCCTTAAGGGTGCGGGCTGACGCCCAACGCAGCGTACGCATTACGCATGCCCTGCGGTTCGTCAATGTATGGCTTGAGTCTCAACAACGAGGTCTTCGACTCTTATAGCCGCGGCCCACAATATAATATATGGTCCAACACCAATACTACAGGCCCAGTGTCGCGGTGGCGAAGCCATCACAGTCCCTTCGCCACGGCCCAAAATCACCCTTGACACTTATATCCGTGTGCTACAATTCTCCCCGGGGACTTTTGCCATTTTCTTTGGAGTGCGGCAGCTCGCTGCCGCTTTTCCGACCGAGCATTCTGCAACCATAGGCAAACACTCGAAGCCGTGCCCTTTAGAATCAATCACTTATGAACTGCAAATCTTGTAACTCTTTTATTTTGATATTCTTGCGAACTCTTTTGTACTGCGAAAAATGTTAACTTCTTTCTTTTCAGCACTAGCGCACTCTTTGCCAAAAACACCCGGGGGTGGGGGTACCTCTGGCGGCGAACCTCAATGGAGTTCGGGAATCGAGAGTTTGATGTGCAAAAGCACTTCTTGGCATTTGCGATAGTGGCAGCAGCTGCGTTCGCGACGCTTGCTCCTGGGCCCGGAAGTTCATCCCAGACAACGACCCCTAGGGATCAAACAGCGATCCTTGTCGGAGCAGGCGACATCGCCGACTGCAAGGATCTTTCCGGTGCCGAGGCCACGGCAAAACTCCTCGATCAACTCCCCGGCACGATCATGGCCGTCGGCGACCTCGCCTATCCGGATGGCTCCAAGGAGAATTTTGGCTGTTACGACAAGACTTGGGGCCGCGCGAAATCACGCACGCGTCCCGCCCCCGGCAACCACGAGTTTCACTCCTCCGGCGCCTCACCGTACTTCGATTATTTTGGCGCCACTGCCGGTGACCCAAAGACCGGATACTACAGCTACGAACTGGGAACGTGGCACATCGTTGTGCTGAATAGCGAATGCAAGGATGTCGGCGGTTGTGAACCCGGTTCGCCCCAGGAAAAATGGCTGCGCTCGGATCTCGCCGCGCATCCTGCCGCATGCAAGTTAGCCTACTGGCACAAGCCGCTCTTCAGTTCGGGTGGCGCCCACGGCAACGACATCACCGTGAAGCCATTTTTCCAGGCGCTCTACGATGCCCACGCCGACGTAGTGGTCGGCGGCCACGACCACGACTACGAACGTTTCGCCCCGCAAAAGCCCGATGGCACCGCTGATCCCGCGCGCGGCATTCGCGAATTCGTCGTGGGCACTGGAGGCAAGAACCATCGCCCGTTTGGCCCGCCAATACGCAATAGCGAAGTTCGCGATGCAACTGCTTTCGGCGTTTTGAAGCTCACGCTCAAGCCCAACAGCTATGACTGGCAATTCATTCCCGAAGCGGGGAAGAGCTTCACCGATTCCGGCACTGGTACCTGCCACTAGCGTCCTAAATCGAGAATCTAAATCAACCTATTTCTTCTTGGGTTTTGCCGCCGGATTTTCCGGCATCGCCATGGACATCGGCGTCGTGGCGCCCGCCGCAAGCTCTTTCTTCACAGGTTCTGTAATCTTGTCCGCGTTTTTGACCAATACGCTCACCTGCCAGATCTGCATTTCCGTCAATTGCCCCTTAAACCCCGGCATCCCCGACATTCGTATCCCGTTTTCCACTTTCCAGTACGACTCCCATGCATCGTCGTCCGTCACGCCCGTGCCATGAAAGAGTTGCGGCGGCGCCGGATACATTCCCGTCTGGATCGCGCCCTTGGGTTCACCCGGCAGACCATGGCACACGGCGCACTGTTCCTTGTAAACCTTTGCTCCAGATATCAAGTTGGCTTCATCCGCCGCTACCTGCGGTGCCGGGTGCGGCAGCTTATCCAGATAGGCATGCAGTCCTATGCGCGCGAATGTTTTCTCAAACGGAATTGGCGGTGCAGAAGTCGCTATCGGCGCATGCCCCGAAGAGAAATACAAGTAAACACATCCCGCAATAAGCAGCAGTCCCAGCAAAATTCCCAGGATCAAGCCCTTAATCATGTTGTTTATCTCTCCTAACTCCTCAGATTCGCCACTCCATTCTCCGAGCTCAGCATTATTCCGCCAGTCTACTTTTTCCCGGCCATTTCTGCACCTCTCAAATTGCAAGAAGCTCGGGCTCCCGGTTCCGGCTCGGCCGCCCCGAAGCCCCAGCCAGTACCCACAGTGACTTCCAGGCCCCTCGTAACCATTCACCCTCAAAAGCCGTCTTATCTAGGCGTAGGCAAAGTTTTCCGGCAGGCTGCCGGTACTAGACGCCGCCGCAGCCCCAAGGCGTCTACCTGCGATTGCCCTGCTTTCGGCAGACTCTCTCGCACAACCGCTTTTCCTGACAGGAGCGAACGGATGGGCCAGACCAAGTCCATAGACCTTCCCGAACCCGGCACACACGGCGCCTCGGCCACGGTGCCTTCCAAGGGCCACCGGTGGCTTTGGGTTTTCGTTTTTGCCGCTATCGCCCTTGGCGGATGGTATTACCGCAACTCCCGCAACGCCAACTCTTCAGCCGACGCCGCTGCCCCCGGAGCACCCGGCAAGGGTAATGGAGGCTTCAGCGCGGGCAACATGGTTGTGCCTGTCGTCGTGGCCACGGCCCAGCGTGGCGACTTGCCTGTTTATTTCAATGGCCTCGGCACCGTGACGGCCTTCAATACCGTCACGGTTCGCAGCCGCGTGGATGGTCAACTCATCAGTATTGCATTCAAGGAAGGGCAGTTCGTTCACGAAGGAGATCTTCTCGCGCAAATCGATCCGCGTCCTTTCCAGGTGCAGCTTGCACAGGCTCTGGGGCAGCTCGCGAAAGATCAGGCTCAGCGGAGAGACGCCGAAGTGAATCTCGAACGATTCAAGCTTCTGTTTAAAGAAGGCGTCATT
>Ga0066698_10001310_pt1 | contig 10709 bp, 5 predicted proteins | sample GraSoiAngelo_147_FD_66457 | JGI IMG/M metagenome (GOLD analysis project Ga0066698, IMG submission 66457) | Grasslands soil microbial communities from the Angelo Coastal Reserve, California, USA - 14_1009_05_40cm | ecosystem: Environmental > Terrestrial > Soil > Grasslands | place: USA... | reverse complement strand
ACGCTCTTCAAGAGCCCGGAGGGGTATCCGAACGCGATCACCGCGACGGCCGACGGCTTGTGGATTGGCGAGCAGAAAACGGACAACGCGTGTCTCGTGGATTGGAAGGGCAAGCTGCTGAAAACGGTGAAAACCGAATCGAAGAACACCAGCGGGATGGGGGTCGGTGGCGGCTACATCTGGATGGGCGCGAATACCGCACCGAACGGGATCTTTCAGACGGACATGAGCTCGAAGACGATTGCGCATCGCCAAATCCCTCTTGGCGGCGGCGGCTGCCACGGCGTCGAGTACGTGGACGGCAAGCTCTGGATCGCCGCGCTCCGGCTGCGCGGGATTCTCAGAGTGGATGCGAAGACGTGGGAGCCGGAATTCCTGATCCCATACAACGTGCCGCGCGCACACGGCGTCGCCTGGGACGGAAAGGGCGCCATCTGGATGGTGACCGGAAACGAGCAGGGCGCCGGGCTCATCAAGTACGAAGCCGAAACGGGCCGGACGCTCGAGACCGTGCAGTTCTCCGAGTCCGATCCGGATCCGCATGGACTCGCCTGGCACGACGGCGCCCTCTACAGCTGCGATGCTGGCATCCACCCAGGCTGGGTGGAAAACAAGAGCCCCACGCATGGATATGTTTTTCGGATAGAGCTTCTCTAGCACATGGCACAAGGGACTGGGGACCCAGGAACTGGGGACCTAGGAACTGGGGACTGGAAAACGTGCGGCCAGTCCCCACGTCCCCGAGTCCCCACGTCCCCAGTCGTTAGAATCCATCCGCCTTCACCCAGAAGCTTTCGCGCCACGTGCCGCCCGGCGGGATGCTCTGCAGCTCCTTGTATAAACCTCTGTGCGCCAGATTGACCGCATCGGTGATGCCGGCCATCGGCTCGATGCAGATGAAATCGCGGCCCCTTGGCGACCAGACGACGACCGATCGAAAGTTCGGCCCCAGGACGATGTCGAGCCGCTGCGATCTCCCGGCGACCGACATCGTCGTGCGCCCCTCCCGATCGCGCACGAGATCGCCGAACACATCGTCGAGGTCGTATTCACCGATCGATGCAGCCGCAGGTTTCGGAAAGAACCGTTCGATCGGTTCGGTTTCTCCCGTGGGCACCTTGTTGGCCGCCAGCAGCCAGTGCGTCCGCGCCCCGACGGCAACCGTCCACTCATCGCGCGGAGAATCCGTCAGCTGGAAGTAGGGATGGAATCCGATCGCGACCGGCATCGGCTCCGAGCTCATGTTCGTGATCGTCGTGCGGACCTCGAGCACGCCGTCCCGCAGCCGATGCGAAATCTCGATCGTGTGGGCAAAGGGCCACTGCTTCATCCACATCGGCTGGCGGGAAAACTCGAGCCGGCTTGTCAACCAGGCGGACGCCGCGTCGGCTTTCGCTTCGACGACCTGCCACAGGCTGGTTGTCGTCAGGAAGCCGTGTATCGGTATCGCGCCGCGCACGTTGCCGAGCTCCATGTCGAACGCGTACTTCCTGCCGTTGGCGTAGAACGCCGGCTCGTCCAGACGGTTCGCCCAGGGACCGAGAAACGGGATGCCGCTCAACGCCGGACGCGCCTTGAATTCCTCGATCGAGGCATACGGCCACCGCAGTACGTTCTGGCCCTTGACTTTCATCTCGAACACGATGTCGCCGACCGATGGCACGATCGAGACGGCCGTCTGCGACTTTGCGTCCTGGAGCCGCACGACGTCGCCGTTCTGTCGCGCGGAGTACGGTTGCGCGGCCGCCGTTATCGCAAATGCGAGCGTCCAGGTGAGGGCTGCCGCCGTTCTCATCTTGGTGTGGCGCATGGCCGAAGATCCGGAGCAAACGAAGAACACCGACAAATGCGGACGCCAGAGCACGCAGAGATCGCGGAGCTAACGGCCAAACACGGAGAAACGGAGAAACGGAGGGACGCAGAGACGGCGGTTCGACGGGCCGGCCTGCGTAGCGGGCCGGCTGACTCTGCCGAATCGGATCGGAAACACGAACGCCTTTGGCTCTGGCTGGCGCTCGTGTTTCCGATCCGATCCGGCAGTGTGCGTCGCTTCGCGACGCCCGTCGAACCGCTCTTCCTCCCTTCGTCTCCGTTCCTCTGCGCCTCCGTGTTTTGCCGTTTCCTCCATAACCTCCGGGACCTCAGGCGATTCATGTCATGCCGCCGTAACATCAGTGCGCTGCGCGTCATCGTGGAGGCTTTGGAAGCGTGAAGGCGTAGACCGTGTTTCCAGCGGAGATGGCAACGAATTGCCGGCCGTCAACCGCGTAGCTCATGGGCGAGGCCGCCATGTTGGCGCCGGTCTCGGCATGCCACAAGTGTTTACCGGTCTTCGCGTCGAGCGCCACGAGGTTGCCATCGCGAATGGCGCCGAACACCACGTCGCCGGCGGTGGCGAGCACGCCGTTGGTCAGCGACCCCTGGATGATCTTGAAGTCCCACACCATCTTTCCGGTCTCGGGATCGAGCGCCTTGATTCCGGCGGACCGCAACGGCTCGCCGGGGCGCGGTCCGGGCCCGTCGCCGCCGCCCGCGGCCCGGCCGATGTACTGTCGGCCGGCTTCGAAGGGGACCGGTGCGCTGACGTAACGCTGACCGTTTTCCGCGTATGCGAGATAGATCCACCCGGTGAGCGGGCTGTAGGACGGCGCCTGGAAGTTCGTGCCGCCGCCAAGCGTCGGATAGACGAAGAAGCTTCCCCCGGGACTCGAATTCGATCCCGGCACCTCGATCGGCCTGCCGTTCCTGTCGAAGCCGGTCGTCCAGTTCACGTGCACGAAGGGCGTACCCGACAACAGTTTTCCGTTCGTGCGATCGATCACGTAGAAGATACCGTTGCGATCGGCGTGGAGCAGCAGCTTGCGCATCTCGCCGCGCCACAGGCGGTCGACCAGGACGAGATCCTGGCAGGAGTCCCAATCGTGCCCGTCATTGGGCGTGAACTGGTAGTGCCATTTGCGCTGCCCGGTGTCGGGATCGATCGCCACGACGGAGTCGCTGAACAGGTTATCGAGGTCGCCGCGGGCGGACCTGTCGATCTGCGGCCCCGGATTTCCCACTGTCCAGTAGACGAGATTCAGATCGGGATCGTACGAGCCGGTCAGCCACATCGGGCTGCCGCCCTGCTTCCAGCTCTCGCCGAGCCACGTGTCGTGGCCGGGCTCGCCGGGCGCCGGCACGGAGTACCAGCGCCAGAGGCGCGCTCCCGTCGCGGCGTCGTAGGCATCCAGGAATCCGCGCGCGCCGAACTCGCCGCCGGTGACGCCGACGAGGACCTTGTCCTTGACGATGAGCGGAGCGCTGGTGAGGCTGTAGCCGAGCATGGAGTCGGCGACCTGTCTCTCCCACAGCGGCCGTCCGGTCCTGACGTCGAGCGCGACCAGCGCGGCGTCGAGCGTGCCGACATACAGGCGTTGACCGAGCACGGCGGCGCCGCGGTTGAACGGGTTGATCTCGTACGGGCTGCGGACCTTCTGCTCGCGCGCGTATCTCCAGATCTGGCGTCCCGTTCGAGCATCGAGGGCGACCACGGTCCCCGGCTGCGTGGTGTACATCACGCCGTCGACAACCAGCGGCGTGGCTTCGAGCACCGAGCCGCCGGGCATCGGAAACGCCCACGCCAGCTGAAGGCGCGCGGCATTGGTCGTGTCGATTTGCTTCAGCGCGGAAAAGTGCGTCCCCCGAAAATTCCCCCAATACATGAGCCAGTTGTGCGGCTCCGCGTCGGCGTTCAGCAGTCGATCGAACGTGATGCCGCCCGGAATCGCGGCCGCGCTCGTCTTCGTCAGGTCGCGCTCCCCTAACTTCCCGAGATAGGCGAGCAGGTTGTCGATCTCGCGGCGCGTCAGCTTCGTTGCGTAGTCGCCCGGCATCAGCGACGTGTTCTCCACACGCAGCGCGGCCAGCGTCAGCTTGTCGAACAGGTGGAGCTGTCCGGAAGCGTCCACCATCTGGACGGAGAACGTGTCCTCGTTGCGCCGGACCCCTCGGATTTCGCGCCCGTCCTGCGTCTTCGCGACGACCACCTGCGGCGGCGCGACGGTCCCGCCGCGGCCCCCCGCAGGCGGTGATGCGGATGAGTTCGGATCCAGGATCTTCCGGCGCAGCCAATCGATCGGCGTCTGGCCGGCCGCGGAGAGATCGGGCCCGACGACTCCGCCGCGGCCATTCACTTCATGGCAGCTCGCGCACGCGGACTTGCCGAAAAACAGCGCTTCCCCGGCAGCGGGATCGCCGCCGGATGATGCCGCGTCGCGTGCTGCCGGAGGCGCGACCGGGCCTGCCAGGCTGCGGATGTACGACACGAGCTGCCAGACCTGCTCATCGGTCAGCCCCCTGAACGGCGGCATCTGACTCGCCGGCACGCCTTCGCGAATTGTGTGGAACAGATCGCCGTCTTCGCGGCCGTGGGTGAACGTGCCGGTGTCGAGCGCGGGACCCCGATCGCCTTGTCCGGACGCGCCATGACACGATTGGCAGGTCTGGTCATAGACGCGTTGTCCAGCCGCGATCGCCGCGGGACTGTTTCCGAGCGGGTTGCGCGTCGTGTCGGCCCGCTGCGCAAACGCCACGTCCGCCCCGATTGCCACGAGCGTCAAGAACCAGAGTTTCTTCATGCGCTAATCGATCGACGAGGACGTTTTCTTCGGCACGAACGCGAGGAACCGCCGGGGGTTGTCGTGCAAGATCGCGTGCAGCGTCGCCTCGTCGACGCCGGCCTTGCGAAGCATCGGAACGAACACCGTGAGCGTGCGGCCGTATCCGGGGCCGGCGTCCAGAGTCCTTTGCCCCGTGAAGTCCGCGGAGAGCAGCAGCTTGTCGGAGTGACCGGCGTCAAGCAACGCCAGAGCCATCGCGACCTTCTGCTCGTCGGGCATGATCTGCTGCACGGTCGTGACGCGATCGAAGCCCACGAACGCCCCGCGCCTGGCGATTTCCTTGATAATCGCCACCTGGGGATCGTTGAGGCAGCACGTGTGCCCGATGGCCATGCGGTCGGGCCTCAACCCGGTCGACTCGAGGATGTCGAGTTGCTGCAGGCCGATGTCTTTCGGCACGTTGGGACCTGTTCCATAGGAATTGTGCGTAAAGACCGGCACACCCGTCCGGACCGCGGCCTTGCCGACGGCCCGGAAGACTTTGCGCTCATCGAGCGTCAGCTCGGCGCCGTTCGGGTCTTCGCCGATTTCGCCGAACGCTCCGAAACGACCCTCCGTGGCCTGGCGGATGAGGTCGTCGGCAAGCTGATCCTCCGACCTGGTCGCGATATCCGGCGGATACACACGCTGCATGTAGAAGCCGCCGCTCGCGACGATGTGCACGTTGGTCCGCCGGGCGATCGTTCTCAGGTCGTCCAGCTTGCGGCCCATGTCCGTGTGGCCGCCATCGACGATGCAGCTCACGCCTTCGGTGCCGGCTTTGTTGACCAGCTGCGCGATCAGGTCGACATTGTCCGTCACCGGCGCCAGGGGCGGCGCCCCTTGCCTCCCGCCGCGACCGAGTCCGCCGAGGTTGATCGACAGATGCTCGTGAAAGAGCACCGCGCCAGTGCCGAGTGCTTCCGGCGGCACGTCGCGCAGGAGCGTTCGGATGATGGAGCCGCGCGGCAGGCGCCGTGTCAGCGCGCCCGGTGCGCCGGTTCGTTGAAGCCCGGCGAGGACATCCGATCCGCCTGTCAATGCAGGCAAAGCGCCCAATCCCGTGCCCGCGGCAAGCACGCGTATCGCATCCCGACGTGTAAATCGCGCGACACCGAAATCCTGTTGCATCATGTCCCTCGCTCAAGCTCGTCGCAGAGTCAACACGAGTCCATCGAGTCCTGCCGCGGATGCTAGGATCGGCCGGGCAGCGTGTCAACACCGGTGTTGGCGAACAGATGTTGTAGATCCACCCTCTCTTGCCCGGCCACCTGGTTCGTGGAGGCCGGGGCTTTCGGGGCGGCGAGACAGCCTCGCGATCGTCACGGCTGACGCAGAGCCATCAACGGGTCGAATCTGCTCGCGCGACGCGCGGGAAGATAGCTGCCGATGAACGCGACGCCGGCGAGGAGCAACGACGCGCCGGCAAGACTGACCGGATCGCTCCCCTTCACCCCGAGCAGCAGCGACGCCATCGCTCGCGAGACGAGGAGCGACAGACCGACTCCGCCGGCGATGCCGACCAGCACGAGTGAGAGGCCGTCGCGGAGCACGAGGCGCAGGACATCGCCGCGTCCCGCGCCAAGCGCCATACGCACGCCCAGCTCGCGGCGTCGCTGATTCACCGAATACGCGACGAGGCCGTAGAGTCCCACGCTGGCGAGCACGAGCGCCAGGGCGCCGAACACCGCCAGCAGGCCGGCGGCGATCTTCACCATCCACAGCGACTGATCGATCACCTCGTCCACGCTCGCCGCGTTCTCGAGCGGCACCTGCGCGTCCATTGCGCGCAGCTCGCGCTGAACGGTGCCGATCGCGTGCGACGGATCACCCGTGCTCCGCACGTAGAGCACGAGCCCGTCGGCGTAGCTCTGTCTCAACGGAAGGTACACGGCCGGCTGCGGCGTCTCGCCCAGCGTCTGGTACTTGAGTGTCTTCACGACGCCGACGACATGGCGCGCGACGGCTTCGCTGTCGAACCGAAACGTGCGACCGACCGGATCCTGATTCGGCCAGTACCGCTCCGCCATCCGCTCGTTGACGATCGCGACCGGCATCGACCGCTCGCGGTCGGCGTCGGTGAAGTCGCGGCCGCGGGTGACGCCGAGGCCGAGCACCTTGAAGTAATCGAGATCGATGGTGACGGCGATCGCGAGCGGCGCGTCCGCCTGTCTGGCCGGCTCCCGTCCTTCGATCGAGATGCGACGATACAGGTTCGCCCAGAGCGGGAGGTTTGTCGACCACGACACCGTGCTGATGCCGGGGACCAGCGCGACGCGATCGCGCACGTCACGCGCGAACTGCCGCCCGCGTACCTCGTCGTACCCGCCCTGCGCGAGGTTGACCGATACGACCGCCACCTGCCCGGTCTCGTACCCGAGGTCGACCGCGTGCGCGCGCTGCAGGCTGCGAAGAAACAGCGCCGCGGTGATCAACGATACGAGCGAGAACGCCACCTGGCCCACGACCAGCGCGTTGGCGGGGCTCAGCCTGCGGCGGCCCGCCGCGAAAAGCGGTTCGAGCTTCAGCGCGCCGACCAGATCCGTTCGCGACGCGCGAAGCGCCGGGACGACGCCGAACACGACCCCGGTGACGAGCGACAGGATCAGCGTGAACGCCAGGACGTGCGTGTCGATCTTCAGCTCGACGAAGTTGTTCGCGACGACCGCGGGCCGCGCGGACCACAGCAGATCGCGGCCCCAGATGCCGAGCACGAACCCGAGCGCCCCGCCTGCCGTGCCGAGCACGACGCTCTCGGTCACGAGTTGCCGCATCAGGCGGAGCCGCGTCGCGCCGAGCGCGATCCGCATCGCGAGCTCCTGACGCCGTGCCGCCGCACGCGCGAGCAGCAGGTTCGCCACGTTCGAGCACGCGATCACCAGCACGAGCCCGACGATCGTCATCAGCACGCCGCCTGCCAGCATGAGCAGGCCGCGCATGCCTGGAAAAATCGTCGCCTCGATCAGCGGCATCACCGTGACGCTCCGCCCGGTGTTCGGCTCGGGGTATTCCTGTTCGAGCGCGCGCGCGATGGTTTGCAGATTTGCCTCCGCCTGCGCGATCGTGACGCCGGGCTTGAGCCGTCCCGCCGTGCTGAACACGATCGCGGCGCGTTCGTCGAGCCAGCTGCCCGACTGCCGCGGCTGCAGCTGCGCCGACATCATCGCCGGCAGCCACAGCTCGGGGCCGAACATCGACGTCACGCCCTTGAATCCTTCCGGCGCGACGCCGACGATCGTGAAGCTCAGCCGGTTGAGCGCGATGGTGAGGCCAATCGCATCGGGCCGCCCGGCGAACCGGCGCTGCCACAATCCGTACCCGATCACCGCGACGGGATGCGTGCCTGGCGTGCGATCCTCGTCAGGCGCGAAGAAGCGCCCGGCGGCCGGGCGCACGCCGAGCACATCGAAATAGTTGCCGGTCACGAGCTGCGCGAAAACGCGCTGCGGCTCCTGGCCGGTCGTGAGGGCGAGGGGGAGCGGCGGCGAGTAGCCGGCGACGTCCGTCAGCACCGAATTGCGCGCCCTGAAATCCCTGAGGTTCGGATACGAGAGCGGCAGCAGATTGCCGAACTGCGTCGCGTTCCGGCTCGCCACCGTGAGCACGGCCACGAGCTCGGACGGCCGCGCGACGGGAAGCGGGTTCAGGAACAGCGTGTTGAGCAGCGTGAAGATGGTCGTGTTCGCCCCGATCCCGATGGCGAGCGACACGATCGCGGCGACCGTGAAGGCCGGCGTTTTCATCAGCGTGCGGACCGAATAGCGAACGTCCTGCCAGATGGTGTCCATGATGCTCCTCGCTCGGCTGAAGCCTTCGCGCTCCATCGGTTCAGGCGGCTCGGCTGAGGAGCCTGTGAACAAATCACGACGCAGAAACCGCGGAACCCGCAAAGAAAAATGCCCTTGAGTTTTTCTGCGTATTCTGCGAGTTCTGCGTTTAACGTCGTATTTCTTCACAAGCTCTGAAGCCTTCGCGCTCCATGCGATGTCGGCAGCGTGAATGCGATCGTCGTGCCGCGGCCGGGCTCGCTCGACGCGTGAATCTCGCCGCCGTGCGCGGCGACGAGGTTCCGCGCAATGGTCAACCCGAGTCCCGACCCTCGCGACCCGGATCCCTTGTAGAAGCGGTCGAACGCGCGCGCGATGGCCTCCGGCGTCATGCCGCTTCCGGTGTCGCTGACGTCGACGGACAGGGCACCGCTCGGACGCGGCGCGACGCGCACGCCGACCGATCCGCCAGGCGGCGTGTGGCGCAGCGCGTTCGACAGCAGATTCGTGATCACCTCGCGGATCCGCACCGGGTCGATCTCGATCGGCGGCAGATCGTCCGGCGCGTCGACCTCGAGCGTCACGTGCCGCGCGGTCGCGTCGGCGCCGAACGAGCCGGCGACCTCGCGCGCCAGGCCGCCGAGATCGATCGGCTCGGTCTGCAGCTTCAGCGCGCCGCTTTCCGACAAGGCCAATGTCCGCAGGTCCTCGATGAGGCGAGACAGCACGTGCGTCTCCTCGAGGAGCTGCTGCAGCTGGCCCTCGTCGCGCGGATAGACGCCGTCGAGCAGCCCTTCGAGCTTGCCCTGCATCACGGTCAGCGGCGTCCGCAGCTCGTGCGCCACGTCGGCCATCAGATCCCGGCGCAGGCGATCGTGATTCCCGAGCCGCTCGGTCATCGCGTTGAATGCGTGCGCGAGCGCGCGGATCGGCGGCGGTCCGTATTCAGCCACGCGAGTCGAATAATCGCCGGCGGCCACGCGATCGGCCGCCTCCATCACGGCGGCAAGCGGCACGCCCACGCGCCGCAGCGTACGCGCGAGCGTCACCATCGCGACGACCGCGACAGCGAAGCCGCCGCCGAGCAGAATCACCGCGGCGCCACGTTGAGATGACGCGACGATGCCGACAGTCGTGGCGGCGAGCCACGCGAGCGCCAGCACACCGCACACGGCGAACAGCAGCATCGCCACGGCCAGCCAGACGAACCGCCGGAAGAACCGGACACGGGTCACGTATCCGCGCTGCACGGGACCGCGAGACGGCCACGCCTCGTTGTCGGGCCACCACGGCGGCCTGCACGGTGGGCCGAATGGTCTTCGCATCCAGTCTCCTGCGCGTGACGCTTCTGTACACCGCTCGTCCTGAGCTTGCCGAAGGACGAGCCGCCAACAGGGCTCATGGTTCGACAGGCTCACCATGAGCGTTCGACCGGCTCACCATGAGCGTGCACTGGTCTTCGCCTCGAGTCTCCTGTGCGTGCCGCTTCTGTACTCCGCTCGTCCTGAGCTTGTCGAAGGACGAGCCGCCAACGGGGCTCATGGTTCGACAGGCTCACCATGAGCGTTCGACAGGCTCACCATGAGCGTGCATAGGGACATCGCGCTCACCACACTAGTCCGCGAACTTGTAGCCCACGCCGTGCACCGTCAGCACGTAGCGCGGATTCCGGGGATCGGGTTCGAGCTTGCGCCGCACGTTCTTGACGTGCGCGTCGATCGCGCGGTCGAACGACTCCACCTCCACGCCTCGAATCGCGTCGAGCAGCTGCGCGCGGGTGAAGACCCGCCCGGGCTGGCTCGCGAGCGTCGCGAGCAGCTCGAACTCGGTCGAGGTGAGATCGATCGACTGCGCGCCCACGCTCGCCTGCATCCGCCGTTTGTCGAGCGTGACCTCGCCCGCGCGAATGATGTCGCCGCGCTCGGGCGCCGCATCGATGCGGCGGAAGACGGCTCGCACGCGCGCCACGAGCTCCTTCGGGCTGAACGGCTTGGTCACGTAATCGTCCGCCCCGAGCTCCAGCCCGATCAGCTTGTCGCTCTCGTCCACGCGCGCCGTCAGCATGATGATCGGCACGCTGGACTGCCGGCGCAGTGTCCGCGTGACGTCGAGGCCGTCCACGTGCGGCAGTCCCAGGTCGAGGACGATGAGATCGGGACGCCTGGACCGTGCGAAGGCGAGCGCGTCGGCGCCGCTGCCGGCGGTCGTGACCTTGAATCCGGCGCGCTCGAGATAGTCCCGCGCGATCTCCGCGATCCGCGGCTCATCGTCCACGACCAGGATGTGCTTCACGTCAAACTTCCGA
>Ga0066698_10001306_pt1 | contig 10722 bp, 6 predicted proteins | sample GraSoiAngelo_147_FD_66457 | JGI IMG/M metagenome (GOLD analysis project Ga0066698, IMG submission 66457) | Grasslands soil microbial communities from the Angelo Coastal Reserve, California, USA - 14_1009_05_40cm | ecosystem: Environmental > Terrestrial > Soil > Grasslands | place: USA... | reverse complement strand
CCCGTCATCGGCGGGATCCACGACCACATCACGGGCGCCTTCCTCCTGACGTACAAGGACGCGAAGTTCACGAAGGAGGAGACCGCGTACATCCAGAGCAAGATCGGCATCCGGGACCTGCCCCCGCCGGCGATCAAGAAGGGAGGCCAGGAATACTGGACGGGCAAGCAGTTGTTCTCGATGATCCTGCCGAAGGACCTGAGCCTCACGTTCAAGTCGTCGATCGCCCCGAAGGGGCTTATCTCCCTGAAAGAGCTGAAGGAGGAAGACGCCCTCGTCGTCATCAAGAACGGCCAGGTCGCGAGCGGGACGATCGACGAGAACGCGGTCGGTGCGTTCAAGGGGAAGATCCTGGACAAGATCGCACGGGACTACGGGCCCGACGCCGCGCGGGAGTTCATCGATAAGACGACGAAGCTCGCGATCGGGGCGATCATGGTCCGCGGGTTCACGACGGGCATCGACGATGAGGACATTCCGGAGGAGGCGAAGAAGCAGATCGCGGAGGTCCTTCGCAAGGCCGTCGCGGACGTCGAGGAGCTCGTCGAGGCGTACAAGCGCGGCGAGCTGGAGCAGATGCCCGGCCGGTCTCTCGAGGAGACCCTCGAGGTCGACGCGATGAAGACCCTCGGGCGGGCACGTGACCAAGCAGGGCAGATCGCGTCGAAACACCTCGGGATGGAGAACTCCGCGGTGATCATGGCCCGCTCCGGCGCGCGCGGCTCGATGCTGAACCTGTCCCAGATGGCGGGGTCGATCGGCCAGCAGGCGGTCCGGGGCGAGCGGCTCTCCCGGGGGTACTGGAACCGAACGCTCCCGCACTTCAAGAAGGGCGACCTGGGCGCGGAGGCGAAGGGCTTCGTCCGGTCCTCGTACAAGTCCGGGCTCTATCCCACGGAGTACTTCTTCCACGCGATGGGCGGGCGCGAGGGGCTCGTCGACACCGCGGTGCGGACATCGCGGTCGGGCTACATGCAGCGCCGGCTCATCAATGCCCTCGAGGACCTGAAGGTGAAGGAGGACGGCACCGTGCGGAACACGGGGGACACGATCATCCAGTTCCGGTTCGGCGAGGACGGCGTCGACCCGTCCCGGTCCGTCCAGGGGAAGCCCGTGGACGTCGACGATATCCTCCAGGAGGTCCTCGGCGAGGAGCCGTCCTGGCAGGAGCGGCTGAAAGAGCAGGACGTCGCGTCGTACGGCCTCACGGAGAAAGACATGTCCCCGGAGATCAGCGAGGAAGAGGTCGAGGTCGAAGAGGAAGAGCCCACCACGGAGGAGTGAGGGATGAGCAAGGCGTCGACGGTGGACGCGCTTCGGAAACGAGGCGTCGCGAAGCGCACGGCGGAGATCCTCGCGAACGCCGGGTTCACGCTTGAGAAAATCGCCGGGTCCAAGCCGGACCGGCTGAAGAAGTTCATCGGGGAGAAGGATGCGACCCGCATCCTCCAGAAGGTTGGCGGTGCAACGGCCGAGAAGGCCCCTCCAACCTCCAAGGGGAAGGCGCCCGCGGGGCCGAAGGTGAAGCCCAAACCCGGGGCCCCGGCGATCCCCGCGGAGGGCGAGGCGCCGCCGGAGCTCCCGGCGAAGGCCCCCCAGGTCTCCAAGGGAGAGCACGAGATCTACGACGGCCTCAAGGAGATTGGCCGGTACCTCCCGCGCTCCCTGGTCGGGGAGCTCGCCACGAAGATGCACGGGATCAAGGTGGGGCGGAAGAAGCTGCTCGAGGTGCTTTCACGGGTCTCCGACCGGTACGAGTCCCACCGGATCGACCCGAACGAAAGCGCGGGGATCGTGTCCGCGCAATCGATCGGTGAACCCGGGACTCAAATGAGCCTGCCCTACGAAGAGAGAATCATCCTGCGCGATCGAGACGGGCTGCGCGTCGTCCGCATCGGGGAGGCCGTGGATGAGCTCATGGCCCGGCACCACTCGAAACACGAGGGCCCGACGGAATGGTGCGATCTCCCTGCGGCTGCGGCCCTCCGGGTCCCTAGCCTCACCGGCGATGGGCGGATCGTTTGGAAGCCGGTTCGGTCCGTGAGCCGCCACGCCCACGACCGGCCGCTGGTCCGGATTCGAACGCGAACCGGTCGCACGGTGACCGCAACAGGCGACCACTCGTTCGTTACACGGCGTGGGGGCCGCATTACCCCCGTTCCCGGGCGTTCCCTGAAGCGGGGAGACCGGATCCCCGTCATGCGCCGCTGGTCGGTTCCCGACCCCGACTCGATCCTCGACATGAGCCGCGTCCTTCCGAAGGAAGAGTTCTGGTACGGGAGCGAACTGGGAAAGGCCCGCGCCCTTCGCCGAGCTTGGCGGAAGGGCTTCGGCCGAGACTTCGTCGTCCCGGTAGGTCCCGACATGCTGATGCGCCATCTTGACGGACGGTCTCAGATCGCAATCGACGAGGGGTTCGTCTACCCCTACCAGAACCACAGTCGCGCCCGCATCCCTGAGCGCCTCCCCCTCGACCCGACCTTGGGCTGGCTGCTTGGCGCGTACCTGTCAGAGGGATGGGCGGCCCGATATTACGTCAATATCTCCAACTCGGAAACTCGGTTCCTCGAAAGAACTCGTGACGCCGCGCGGAGGTTGGGCCTCCACTACGGCGAATACGACAACCGCCGGGGTTTCTCGGCGGGCCATGATCTTCATGTTCGGTCGACCGTCCTCGCGACGTTCCTCCAGGCGGTGTGCGGGGTTGGGTCGTCGGAGAAGCGGGTGCCCGAGTTTGCCTACAGCGCCAACGATGCGTGCGCGTCCGCTCTGTTGCGCGCGTATTTCGAAGGCGATGGGAACGTTTCCGTCGCGCGCGGAGCGATTCGCGTGAGTTCGAACTCGAAAGAGTTGGTCGACGGAATCGCCCTCCTGCTTTGCCGATTCGGAATTCTCTCGAGCAAGGGCGTGACGGGAAGCCAGCATACACTCTGGATCCCGCGAAGGTACGCGGCCCGGTTCCGCGACGAAATCGGCTTCGAGTCCGTGGAGAAGGTGAAGCTCCTTCAGGAGCTCTGTTCCCACCCGAGTGCCGCGTACACGTACGATGCGCTGGACATCGTTGCGGGACAAGGGGAAATCCTGCGCGACCTGGCGGTGAAACTCAAGATTCCCACGCGACACGTAAACAACTTTACACGACGCCAGCGGATCGGGCGAGCGACACTGGCGCGCTACATGCTCCGGTTCGAAGCGCGCGCCCGAGAGCTAGGGGTCGTCATCGACAAGGAGATGCTCCGTTTGCAAGCCTTTGTCGATGAGGACGTCACATGGGACGAGGTCCTGGAGGTCGAAGAGCTTTCACCCCCCGACGGGCCCGTCTACGACTTGTCTGTGCCCGGCCTCGAGACGTTCACGACTGCGGAAGGGATTGTCACGCACAACACAATGCGTACGTTCCACTACGCGGGTGTCGCCGAAATGAACGTGACGCTCGGACTCCCGCGTCTCATTGAGATCGTCGACGCGCGACGGGTGCCGTCCACACCGATCATGGAGATCCACATCAAGGAGGGGACGAGGGAACTCGACAAGATGCGGAAGATCGCGCAAGAGATCGAGATGACAAACCTCGAGGACATCACGGACATCGAGACGGACCTCGTGAACATGCAAGTGCTGATCTTCCCGGACGATCACCGGATGAAGGCACGGGGGGTGACGCACTCCGAGCTCGAGGAAAAGCTCCGGAAGTTCGCGACCCCGAAGGAGCTGAAGCGGACCGTGGGGACGGCGACGAAGGTCGTGAAGGGCTTCGTCGTCGAGGCCGGGGAGGCGTCCTTCAAGAAGCTCCAGCGCATCCTTGAGCAGATGAAGGGCACCCGGATCAAGGGAATCGATGGCATTCGTCGCGCGATCATCCGGAGACGGGGAGAACGGTATGTGCTTTACACAGAAGGCTCGAACCTCGCGAAGGTCCTCGAGCTGCCGTACGCGGACCCGTCGCAGACGACGACGAACTCAATCCAAGAAATCTATGACGTCCTCGGAGTGGAGGCGGCGCGCAACTCGATTATCAAGGAGGCGTACGACACCCTGCAGGAACAGGGGCTCACCGTGGACATCCGCCACATCATGCTCGTGTCGGACATGATGACGAACGACGGGGACGTCAAGGCGATTGGTCGCCACGGGATCTCGGGGCGGAAGTCCAGCGTCCTGGCCCGGGCCGCGTTCGAGATCACCGCGCACCACCTCCTTCATGCGGCGATCACCGGAGAGGTGGACGCCCTCGACGGCGTGGCGGAGAACGTGATTGTGGGGCAGCCGGTCACCCTGGGAACAGGGGCCGTGAACCTCGTCTACCAGCCGCCGAAGCTGGCGAAGCCCGAGGCGTCGAAGTGATCGACGAGGCCCGCGCGCTCAAGGTCGCCGTGGACACCGGGAAGGTCATCTTCGGCATCCGCCGCACGAAGATGGCGGCGAACGAAAAGAAAGCACGACTCCTCGTCGTCGCGTCGAACTGTCCGGACGTCGAGTTGAAGTCCTTTCGGGGGGTCAAGGTCCACGCGTTCCGAGGGACGAACGCGGAGCTCGGCGCCGCGTGCGGAGTGCCCTTTTCAGTCTCCGCGCTCGCCGTGCTCGACCCGGGCGAGTCGAACATCCTGTCCCTTTAGGGCTCCTGAATGGCTGAAGTCACGTTCACCGGCGACACCCTGCGATACGCGTCCCTGTTCCAGGATGTGACCCGGACGACGGTCGTGGATTGCCTCGACACGCCGGACCGCATCGTGTACGTCGTGCAGAGGGGAGACATCGGCCGAGCGATCGGCAAGAAAGGAGAGAATGTGGCCAAGCTCCGCCGCCTGATGAACCGGGATCTGCTTGTCGTCGAGTTCGCGGAGGACGCGGAGACGTTCATCGCGAACGTGTTCCGGAACTACAAGGTCAAGAAGGTGGAGATCGAGCAACGCGGAGACGTTACCCACGCGACGGTGACCGTGGACGCGTCCCTGAAGGGGAAGGCGATCGGCCGGGAGGGAAAGAACCTGCGGATCGCCCGCGACCTGATCGCGCGGCATTTTCCCATCGAAAGCGTGAGCGTCGCGTGAGAGGGCGGGTCCCCCGCGGAACCTTTAACCACGCGCGCCGGAATTGTGGCTCCGCCCGCGCTCCACGGTGAGGGCGAATTTCGACGCACGGACCACGCGCGAATGAGCCTCGGCGACGCATTCCAGGGATGGGAGCTCGTCCACTTCGCGAGCAAGGCGAAGCGGCACGACGTGCTCGATAACGAGCGACGCCTAGCCTTGTACGAGGCGGGCCGCCTCCGGATGCGGGGAGAGGCCCCGGACGTTGCATCAGCCGCGCGACTGGAGGACCTTCTGGAAGCCCTCGTGGCATCGAATCTCGGAGAGGCGGACTGCGACCGGGGAGACTGCGAGGCGTGCGGGCGACTCGCCGTCCTCGAGTCGGAACGCCCGGCTTCGCCCCCACAGGTCGGGCCTGAGCGGCCGCCCCTGCCACCCACCACGGGCGCGGAGCCAGAGGTCCTCCCGTCTTTTATCTACACGCCCTCGCGGATCCCTGGCCTTCGGTTCTCCCCTCGCAATTCAGAAGTCCTCGCAAAGGTCCGAGACGGAATTATCGAGGATGCCGCGGATTGGGTGTTGCACTACCAAGCCCTCCTCCTCGACGCCCAGTCTGGCTTCGACCGGCTGCTCTGCATTCCCCTGATGCGGGGCGTCCGGCACTATAAGTATCAAGTCGACACCGCCCTGAAGGTCCTCCGCGAGATGCGCGGGCGGGCGATCCTCGCCGACGAGGTCGGACTCGGCAAGACGATCGAGGCGGGGATGGTCCTCAAGGAGCTCATCGTTCGCGGGCTCGCGAGGAAAGTCCTGATCCTCACGCCCGCATCTCTCGTTACCCAATGGAGGGAGGAGATGGACGTCAAGTTCGGGCTGGCGTTCGAGATCATGGACGAGTTCGAGGACTGGGCCCGTCACGAGTTCGTGATCTCCTCGATCGACACTGCGAAGCGGGGGGTCCACAAGGAGGAAATCCAGCGCCTCTCGTACGATGTCGTGATCGTGGATGAGGCGCACAAGCTGAAGAACCGGGCCACGCAGAACTGGAAGCTCATCGCCTCCATCCGCAAGAAATACATGCTCCTCCTGACAGCGACTCCCGTGCAGAACGACCTCGAGGAGCTCTTCAACCTGGTAACCCTCCTCCGGCCGGGCCAGCTGAGCTCGTACGGCGGGTTCAAACATCGCTTCGTGCGCCGCGGCGATCGTCGAACCCCCTCGAACCCCAGGGAGTTGAGACGGCTCCTGAAGGAAGTGATGATCCGGAACCGGCGGAGTTCGGTTCTCGTCTTGCCCCCCCGGCGTGTCTTCTCCGCGGACATCGTCCTCTCCCGCGCGGAGCGGAGGCTGTACGAGGACGTCACGGACTTCGTGCGCGACCGCTACCCCGCATACGGGAGGAGGTCGACGAGCGTGAACAAATTATCCCTGATCATCCTCCAGAAGGAGTTGGGGAGCAGCACGTTCGCCGCCGCGGAGACTCTCCGGAAGATGAAAGAGAGCCCCAACTTCCCGCTCGAGGACCGCCTCGTCCTCGCAGAGCTCCACGAACGTGCGGCGGCGGTGGCAGAGAACGAAAAGGCCCGGCGTCTCCGCCAGCTCCTTGGCCGAATCGACGACAAGGTAATCGTCTTCACCCAATATCTGCGCACCCTCCAGCACCTCAATGCCGTCCTTGGGGCGGACGGACACACGGTGTCCGTCTTCCACGGCGGAATGCCCCCGTGGGACAAGGATGAGAGCGTGCGCTCGTTCCGGGAAACGAACCGCGTCTTCCTCAGCACGGAAGCGGGCGGGGAGGGGCGGAACCTTCAGTTCTGCAACACCGTTATCAATTTCGACCTCCCGTGGAACCCGCTCAAGATCGAGCAGCGAATCGGACGGGTCCACCGCCTCGGGCAAACGCGGGAGGTCCATATCGTGAACCTCTGGGCGAAGGACACGATTGAAGAGTACGTCATCGACTTGCTCGACAAGAAGATCAACATGTTCCAGCTGGTTGTCGGCGAGCTCGACCTCGTCCTGGGCCGGGCGGAGGAAGAGAGAACCTTCGAGGAGGTCCTCATGGATATTTGGACCGTGAAGGACATCGCACGACGTCGGGAGGAGCTCCAGCGATACGGGGAGCGCCTACTCGCGGCGAAGGGACAGTACGAATCGATGAAGTCGTATCAAGATAACCTCCTGGGGCCTGAACTGGCGGCGGAGGCGAGTCCGTGATTTCGCCGACCTCGGTGGAGGGGTTCGTCCGGCGTTACTTCGAACGACGATCCGCCCCACTTCAGGAGGAGGAGACCGGCGTCTACCGCGCGATCCTCCCCGGGTCCTTGCTCCCCGCATTCGCGGGGGCGGCCTCCGTCCGTGTCGCCTTTCTCCCCGAACGCATGCCACCTGGCGGTGGGGTCGAACTCGCGGTGGTCGGGAGTTATCTCCTCGACCGCATCGTCGAGGACGCGACGGGAGCGGGATCGCACAGCGTCGCGCGCCTCTCTTTGGGCGACGTGTCCCCCCGAGAAGTCCTCGAGAAATCCATCCGGCCAAGAAACGCCAAGCTCTCTTTGGAGAGCGCGACGACCGAGTCCGTCCCTCATATCCTGTTCAACTTCACGGTCCGCCTCACCACGGACGAGCGGGTGGAGCGCGTGGAGTCGGTGCTCATCGACCTCCGGACGAGCGCGGAGCGTCGAGCCTCCCCTGTTCTATTTGAGGAGGGGGCGAGCCTTACGGAGGAACGCGCCCCCGACTGGACCGGAATCGAGGAGGCGTACCGGAGGGCGTGCGGGCTCCTTGAAGGGCGAATCGAAGCCGCCGTCATCGGGTTTCGGGACCAGGCCGAGAACCTCCGCAAGGCCGAGGTCGAACGCATCACCAAATACTTCAACGACTCAGTCACAGAGGCGCTTCATTCCAAGTTGACAGACGGGGCGGCGGAAGCCCAGGCCCTAGAGGTCGAACGCGACCGCCGCCTGGCCGAGGCGGAGGAGAAGTACCGCTTCGTGGGTGAGGTGGAACTGTGCAACGTCCGGACCGTCCACCTTGACGTGACGAGGGCGGAGGCCAGTCTGTCGCACCGGGGGGCCCGGCGTACCGTGAGCGTGGAGTTCGACTGCTCAGATCCGGTGGCCCATCACCTCGTTTGCGACGAGTGCGGGATTCCTACGGAGTCGCCTGTTCTGTGCTTCGGCGGTCATCTTGTGGACCCCGCCTGCTCGCAGGGATGCGCGTTCTGCGACCGCGTGCATTGCCGGACCTGTATCGCGAAAGGAATGATCGCTCCGTGCGCGGAGTGCGCGCGGCCGATATGCATCGATCATCTCGAAGTGTGTGCGCTGAGCCGGCGGGGGTACTGTCCGGACCACATCCACACGTGCGCGATATGCGGGCGAACCGTCGGCCCCAACTATATCGCGAGATGCGTCAGCTGCGAGCAGCCGTACTGCGTGGTCTGCGTGGCCCCGCCAACGGATCGATGCGCAACATGCCGGGCCCTAGAGGGAGCCACCACACAGGACCGTGCGGTTGCCGCGGTGCGGAGGTCGGACCCCGGCCTTGCGAAGATCACGAACTGGCGGCGAGCGTCAAACCCCCGGGTCACCGTCCTCGTAGGGAAGGGGCTCGTGTGGAACCATCTCCTCGTCATGGACGCCCGTGGCGCTGTGGTCGTGCGGAAGAAGGTCCTTGGCCGCTAGGGGAGCGGTGTCCGCTCGACCTCGAGCCCGTCCGCTGTCGGGTACTCCTCGACGAGGTAGGAGGGGCGCCCGAGATGGGGTGCGAGCTCTTCAAGAATCCACGGCGCGATCTCGATCCTCTTCCGAGGCCGATCCAGGCCCATCAGGCGAACCGGGACGCGGTGCCTCCCCGAGAGCTCCTGCATCAGGTCGTCGAGGCCTTCACCCTCGATGATGCCCTTCACCAGTGTGCCATCCCGGGTGACGACCTCCCATGGTTGGGAGACGTTCTCCGCCCGCCGCTGAATCCGCGCCCGAAGCTGCCACGCGTCCTTGTACCCGCTCGTGCAGTAGTGGACCGTGATCCGCCACGGCTGCCCCAGGATTTCGAGCGCGGCCTCGTCAGAGCCCTTCACCCCGTACGACAGCTCGTGCTTCATCTCGTAGCCGCGGCTGAACATTCGGGCATAGTTCGCGTCCGAGAACTCGAGCTCGTTGAGATTCACAAACGAGAGCCCCTCCGCCTCGGCCCAATGGATAAGCTGGAGTAGGTCGCCCTTCCGCTCGGGGAGGAGAGGGACCTCCAGGCCCACGGTGAGGCCAAGGTTGCGGGCGACTCGGGAGCCCGCCACATAGGATGAGGCGCCCACGCGGGACCAAAGTCCCGGAGGAACGTGGAAGCGAAGCTCGTCGAGGCCTGCGTCGGCGAGCATCCGGATCTTGTCAACATCCGCGGTCATCGTGTAGAGGTGGGTATGGAACGCGGGGCCGAACTCCCCCTTCAGGAGGCGGATGTAATGACACGTACGGTCCAGCGCGTCAAGGGGGTCCCCGCCGGTGATCCCCGCGCCCATCGCCCGAATCGCCCGGGCCTCCTCTAGGACGTCCGCATCCGATGTGACGCGCTTTTCATCCGCGAATACGACATCCTGGTACATCTTCTCGTCGGACACCGGACAGTAGACGCAATGAAAACCGCACAGGCCCGTAACGAAGAGGACCATCTTCGCGCCCTCCTGGCACTGCCGGCAGCCGACGGGCAGCCTGCCCCGCACGGCCCCTCCGCAAGGGCGTTCCGCGAGCTTCACGAACCGGGTCCAACCGAGGGCGGGAGATAAAGATTCCCCGGGCGCTGAGGTTGGGTATCCGTGGGAGTTCCCGCACAAGGAAATTACAGGCAGACCGAACTGAACCGTTAAGCCCAAATACGTAGAGGTGCCATCGGTGGGGCAAGGAGGGAGACACGTGTCGAAAGACATGGGCTCTCGGCGAGCATCGGTCATCCTGTTCGGACTGTGTCTGATTGCTGCTAGCGCGATCGCGGGCGTTGCCGTGTATCGATATATGTTCTGGGGAAACCAACTGCCCAACGGGTTCGCAATCAATGCCGTGGATCTCGACGGCGAGGGATCCGCGGAATACCTCATCGCGAAGGCCGTCGTGGACCTACCCGAATCGGGTGACTATACCGCGGTCGCGCTGCTCGTCGATCCGTCTACGGGTGCGGCCGTCGCGACGACGACGGGTCGCGTCGAGATGGACCGGGGGCAGGATATCTTCGGGACCGGGTTCTGGACCCCGGAAATTCGCAAGGCCCAGGTCAGCGGCCCCTACGAGGTGCGGCTGACGTTCATCCGCGAGCAGAGCGACAGCATGTTCGAGCGCCCTGCGAATCCCGACATGGTGGGCCGGGTGTACCAGTGGACGTTCTCCACGCCTGCGTACGACTGGCGGTCCTTCCAAGAGCAACCAGCGGCCCTCACGATCGCGGGGCCCGCGGTGTCGACGACGCAAGACTTTGACGGTGACGGACTCGCCGATGCGTTCGCAATCACTGTCCCCGTCAACGTCAACAAGGATGGCGTCTACGTAATTCACGCGGATAGTGACGCGCTCTTCCTCCCGGGCGTGACCGACCGATTCCTTGCTCGGGACGGGCCCGAGTTGGGGGCTCCGCAGTTCGTTCCGATGGCCTCCGGCCCTCAGACCGTCGAGATCGGTGTGCCACCTGAGCAACTGTACCT
>Ga0066698_10001305_pt1 | contig 10723 bp, 7 predicted proteins | sample GraSoiAngelo_147_FD_66457 | JGI IMG/M metagenome (GOLD analysis project Ga0066698, IMG submission 66457) | Grasslands soil microbial communities from the Angelo Coastal Reserve, California, USA - 14_1009_05_40cm | ecosystem: Environmental > Terrestrial > Soil > Grasslands | place: USA... | reverse complement strand
CGACGAAGAGGATCGCGATGACGAGCACGGTGCCCTGCACGAGCGCGTAGTCCCGCTGGATGATCGCGGTCAGGAGCATTCGACCGACCCCCGGGACCGAAAAGACCTCCTCAACGACGACCGTTCCGCCGAGCAGCTGGCCCACCTGTATCCCGAGCAGCGTGACGACCACGATGAGCCCGTTCTTCAGCACGTGGCGGCGAAGAATGAGGCGCGGCCCGAGGCCCTTTGCCCGTGCGGTGCGGACGTAGTCCGCGCTCAGGACATCGGACATCGCCGATCGTGTCATCCGCATCGTCGCTGCGGCGAGCCCGAGCCCGAGCGTCACCGAGGGGGACAGCAGGAGCGTCAGATTCGCGAGCGGATCGCGCACGAAGTCGACATAGCCACCGGTATTGGGGAGCCACCGCAGGTAGATCGAGAAGAACACGATGATCAGCGTCCCCAGCCAGAAGCTCGGGAGCGAGAGGCCGATCAGGCCGCCGATGCGCACGAGGATGTCGAGACCAGACCGCGGCCGCACCGCCGAGAGGAGACCGAGGGGGATCCCGATGCCGATCGCGATGAGCGCGGCGGCGGCGGCGAGCTCGAGCGTGGCCGGGAGCCGCTCGATGATCTCGACGAAGACCGGCCGTCCGGTCCTGATGGAGATGCCCGCATCGCCGCGCAGGAGCGACGTCAGCCAGTTCCAGTACTGAACGATGAGGGGCTGGTCGAGGCCGAAGTACGCGCGCAGGCTCGCAAGCTGTTCGGGCGTGAGCGAGGTCGATGTGCCCAGGCGCGCCGCGATCGCGTCACCAGGGATGAGGCGGATGAAAAGGAACGTGAGGAGCGAAACGCCGAGCAGGGTCGGGACCCCGCCCAGGATCCGCTTCGCGAGATAGCCGCTCACGGCCTACACGGCGGCGGTCCTTATTTGTCGAGCCAGGTCTGGCGCAGGTAGATGATCGAGCCGTTGGGGAGGTGAATGAACCCCTTGGTGGTCGGGAGCGTGGCGTTGTAGTCACGGCCGACGAAGAGCCAGATGAACGGCACGCCGTTGACGAGCTCCTTCTGGGCCGTTGTGTAGTAATCCTTGCGCTTGCTCTGGTCCGTCGTCGCGCGCGCCGACTTGATCGCGTCGCTCGACGTCGGGTTCTTGTAGCTCGTCACGAAGTTCAGGTTGCCGTCGTCCGTGAAATAGCGGAAGAGATAGAAATCGGGGTCCGGACCGCCGCCGTTCAGTCCGGTGGCCATGTCGAAGTCCGCTTTGAGCCAGCGGTCGACGTACTGCGTGAGCTCGGTCGTCTCGATCTTCACAGTGATGCCCGCCTCGGCGAGCTGCGCCTGCACCAGCTGGGCCTCGTCTTTGCCGTACGACGGCTCGGTCGTGGCGGTCAGGATCGTGAACTGGACTGGCCCGACGTTCGCCTCCTGCAGGAGCTGCTTGGCCTTGGCGACGTCGCGCGTGTACAGCGGATACTGGGATGTCGGAAGTGCGTAGTTCGTCAGCGCGGGCGCGATCGGTCCCGCGACCTCGCCCTCGCCGAAGGCGACGGCGTCGATGATCGCCTTCCGGTCGATCGCGTAGGCGATCGCCTGCCGCACCTTGACGTTGCTGAGCGGCGCCCGCTTCGTGTTCAGGAAGAGGAGGTTGTAACTGAGGCTCGGCTTTGCGGAAAGCGCGATCGCGCTCTCGTTCCGGAGCGTGCGCGCCACCTTCGCGTCGGTCACGATCGCCATATCCGCGGCCTTCGTCCGCAGGGCCGCGGCGAGGTTGGACTCGTCCGGCACGACGTTGATCCGGATGCCGTCGAGGTAGGGCTGGCCGCTGACGTAGTAATCCTTGTTGGCCTCGAACCGCATGTAGTTGTCGGGCACCCACTCGACGAGCTTGAACGGACCGCTCCCGATCGCGGTCTCCTTCTTGGAGAGATCGGCGTTTGCCTCACCGATCTTCTTCGAAACGATCCCGGTGTTGGGATGTGCCATGTAGGCAACCAGCGCGGCATTCGGATTCTTCAGATTGAAGATGACCGTTGTGGGATCCGGCGCGGTGATCGTGTCGACGTCGGTGAAGAACGAACGTGAGGCGGCCGCGGTCTTTGGATCGATGATGCGGTCGAACGTGTACTTCACGTCGGCGCTGGTCAACGGATCACCGTTGTGGAACTTCACGCCGCTCCGGAGCTTCACCGTCACGGTCTTTCCGTCCGCGGACGTCGTCGGGACGGACTCCGCAAGGTCGGGCTGGACGCCGAGGTTCTCGTCGAGGCGCATGAGGTAGCTGTAGACGAGCTCGAAGACGCGAGCCGAGCTGAACGCCGGGACCTTGTGCGGATCGAGGTTCGTCGCCTCGCCCGAGCGGGCAAGGATGAGGGTCCCGCCCTTCTTGGGCTGATTGCTGGTCGGCGACGCACCGCCGGTCGTGGTCGTCGGCGCGCACGCCGCCAGGATCGTCGCGAAGATCAGGGTCGCAGCGCTCAGTGTCCTTCGCATCGCACCGGTCCTCCCCTTGCCACTCCGGGGCACATTACCACCGGTCATCGCTCGATCGTCGCCCGCGCCGCGGCGATGCGGGCACGTGCCGCGTCGAGCGCCGCGAGAGGAGCGAACACGACGTCCGCAAGGCGCATCTCCAGCTCGCGCGCGAGATCGTCACGTAGCCGCCCGGCCCACCGCCGCCCGAGCCAGCCGGCATGCGCGCCGAGAAGGCGCGCGAGGATGTACCCGGCGAGCAGCAGACCCGCCAGAACGATGAGCGGCGTCGGGATCGGTCCCAGAACGGGCACGTCGACGCTCGCGAAGGGGGCGTGCAGAAGGAAGACGGCGGCGAGCCACAGGGCGGTGAAGAGGAGAGCGGCGGTCACGACGTACTGGAGAACGCCTATCGCCGACCAGACGAGGCTCGTTGGCGGGCGCACGTCCGCGATTCGCTCTGCGACCGCCGCATCGATCGTCGCGGCAAGACGTGTGCGGAGCGCTTCCGCATCGATGAGCGACGCGATCGCTCCTCGCGCCTCCGCGGGCACTCGAGGCACGATGTCGGCGACGACCAGGCGTACTGGCTCGGCGGCCCGCGCGAGGCTTCCACGCTCACGCCATCGCCGCAGGTATCCCTCCGGATCGGCCACGACGCGATCGCGGCCCGTGGCTCGATAGAGGAACGCGGTCACCGGCCCCAGAGGCCCCGCGCCGCGCGGGCGAGCCGCGAGCCGTGTCGCCGCAACGGCCTGGCGTTCCAGCCCGACGAGATCGATGATCCCGGCCGACTCACGGGCTACGTCGCGGAGCGCCCGCGTCCGCCGCTCCTCCGTGATGAGCGGGCTCGCATCTCCGAGCACGCCGGCGCGAGCCGCCAGATCAATCACTGCTTCGTGCAGCTCCGTGCTGATCCGCTCGCTCACCACTCTTTTCGCCTCGACGCCGTCCGCGATCCAGTCGCGGAGCTCGTGCGCATCCCCCTCACGCGCTGCGCTCGTAACGGCGACGTTCACGTTCGCGATGCCCTCGGCGCGGAGGCTCGCGGCGAGGTGCTCGCGCAGACGCTCGGTCTCCGGTCCGACGCGGTCGGCTTTGTTCAGAACCACGAGCTGCCGGCCCAGACGCGGCGCCCATCGGCGGAGGTAGTCGTCATGGAGCAGGGCGTCGCGGTACTTCTCGGGATCTGCGACCCAGACCACCGCATCGACACGCGGCAGAAGCTCGTCGACACGCGCCCGATGCTCCGGCGTGGTCGAGTCCATGTCGGGGAGGTCGACGATCGCGACGTTTGCGAACGCCGCGTTCCGATGGTCGCGCACCTCGCGGACGTCGAGCCAACGGAGGAGCGGCGCCGTTTCGTCGCGAGCGCTCTCGGCGACCCACGCGACCGGTGCGTCGGTCGTCGGGCGACGCGCGCTCGCGGGGCTGACCACGACACCGGCCAGCGCGTTCAAGAGGCTCGACTTGCCAACCCCGGTCCCGCCGACGAACGCGAGCACGTAGGCGGACCCCTCGAATCCGAGGCGGCCGCGCGCGTCGTCGAGGACGCGGCGGGCGCGCGCGGTGTCAAGGCCAAGCGTTTCCGCCGCGTCGACGGCGTCGCCGAGCGCGGCGAGGCTCGCCGCGAGGGTCACGCGGACACCGGCGCGGTCGCCGTTCGCATCTCGTCCGCAAGGGTGCGCAGCTCGGCCGGGTCCGCGGCCAGCCGGTCGTAGCGCGACCGCTCCGCGGCAAACTCGTCGGCGAGCAGCTTCTCGAGCCGCTCGCGAGCGCCCGCGATCATCTCGCGCATCGCGGCCTCGCCGAAGATCGCCTGCAGGAGCTTCTGGTTGAGGAAGCCGGTCGCAGCGACGATCCCAAGCTCGGTTCCCGTTACACCCGCGGTGTGTGCGAACACCCCGACCATCGCCGCGATGGCCAACGCGTTCACGCCGAGTGAGACCCCAAACGCGAGGTTGCGCTTTCCGGCGCCGCGAGCCTGCACGTCAGTCGCGATACTCACGACCCATTCGGCGAGCCGTGGCTTGATCCGCTCCGCGAGGTCGGGCGATGCCGACCAGAGCGCCGGGTCACGGGCGAGGAGATCGGCCGGCCCCGCGCGGCTCGACCATTCGCTCGCGACACGCCGTGCCGCCTCGGTCGCGCGCGAGACGGTGACCGCGACGATGTCGCTCGTGACCTCCTTCTCGACGACACCGACCGGCGCCTCGGGCATTCCGCGGATGGCGGTGACGATCGTCCCGCGGATCCGTCCGAGCCCGCGAGAAAAGAAACGCGTGATCTGGTCCGCCTTGACATAGGACTCCCAATGACGAAGCACTTCGGTGCGCAGGAAGGTCCCGCCGCGGAGCTCGTCGAAGAGCGCGGCGAGCTCGGCGTCGTACGTCTTGCGCGAGATCGCGCGGAGCGCTTCGCCTTCCGCCGCGGAGCGCTCGACATCGGCGGCGACAGCCTCGAGGAGCGGCCCGAGCCCCGCGAGAGCGCCTTCGAGCGCCCGCCGCGCGAGTGCTCGCCGCCGCTCACGGTCCTGGGCAAGCTGGTCGATCCGGTCGAGGATGCGCGCGGCGGCGTCGCGATCGAGCCGCTCGCCCGTCGCATCGAGGCGGCCCTCGGCGACGGGAACGATGTCGACGTTCGCGTCTTCGATCCCGCGTAATGCCGTGTCCTTCAGAACGCGACGGAGATCCTCGAGGACGACCGCACGGTCGGCTTCGTCCGCGGGCATGCGGTTCACCACTACGAGGACGGGTAGCCCTCGCGCGGCAATGCGCTGAACGACGTCGAACGGGACTTTGTCGGCGTAGCGGGTCGCCGAGGTGACGAAGATGCCGAGGTCCGCCGATTCGACGAGTGCGTCCGCGATGACCCTGTTGGCCCGTTCGACGGAATCGAGGTCCGGCGCATCGACGATCGCCAGTCCGGGCGAGGCCGTCGCCGCGGGCGCACGTACGAGCCTCCCGTCGGCGACGCCCGCCAGTGCGCCACGCCGCAGCAGCTCGGCGTCGGCGTCGGTGGCGAGCAGGACGGCCTCGCGCGTGGTCGGCCGAAGGACGCCGGTGCGGCTCACGCTCGCCCGGGCGAGGGTGTTCATCAGTGTTGATTTCCCCGCGCCCGTCGGTCCGAGGAGCACGACGAGAAGTGGCGATTCGATGGCGCGGAGACGCGGCAGAACGTACGCGCGAACGTGATCGCGAAGCTGGCGTGCGCGCTCCTTCGCTCCTGCGGGCTCGTCCTCGCGCAGCAGGCTCGCTCGACGCTCCGCGAGCGATGCGATGATGTCGGCGCGTTCGGCCAGCCCAGTCACAACTTGTGCGGCTGCAAGGTAGAGACCTGTAGCCGCGGGTGGTTTATCGTGCGCAACGGTGCGTTATGGCGGTTTCCCGTGCCGGTACGGTGGGTGCGATGTGCGGTTCTCGGTCGAGCGGGGCGATTCATACCCGTCCTTGCTCGAGGCCAGCGCGAAGCGCACCGAGCACGAGATCGCGGAGCATCAGTACCACCACGTTCCGATGAAGACGGAGACGCCGCCCGCCGGATCCCTTCAGCGTCTGCCACGTCGCGGCGCCCCTAAGCGCATCGACTAGCGACCCGTCGGTCGAGCCGGAGTCGATCCGGATCCAAACGTATCGCGCATTCCGGTCGCCAGATCCCGCGGAGACGTTCCAAGCTCGGCGCGTGCCTTCGCGTCCGTCGCCCAGAAGGTGACGCCGTCGGCCGACGAGACGACTTCGCGCATCGCTGGTAGGAGCCGACCGGCGATCCGGACCAGCGCCGGTGGCACGACCAGGGCCGGCAATCCACGCCCCGTCGCGCTCGCCACCGCGCGATACGCGTCGCCGAGGGTCGCGATCTCTCCACCAAGCACGTAGCACTCGCCGACTCTGCCGCGATCCAAGGCTCGAACGATGCCGTCGGCGAGATCGCCGACGTGCACGAGGTTCAGACCGAGGCTCTCGAAGGCGCGGTAGCGCAGACGCCCCTCCGCGAGCGCGCGGAAATTCGCACCGACCGCGGAATGATCGCCCGGGCCGTAGACCTGACCGGGCTGGACGATCACGATCGGCGCTCCATTGCGGGCCGCGTCGAGCGCGATCTCGTGAGCCCGGCGTTTCGTGTCTTCGTAGGCCGACGTTGGGGACGACGTCGGCCGATGACCCTCGGCCACGATCGCGCCGCGTGTGTTTCCGAACGCGGCGATCGTGGACACGTACACGATCCGCTTCGTTCCGGCCGATCTCGCCGCATCGAGCATGCGAAGAGTGCCGGTGACGTTCGTCTCCTCCATCACGCGGCGGCGCTCCGCGGTGACGCCGATCTCGTAGATCGCCGCACCGTGGACTACCGCATCGCAGCTGCGGAGCTCCACGATCGCTTCGCTCGGCTCGGTGATATCGCCGGCGACCAGCTCGCAGCCCAGCGCGGCGAGTGACGCCGCGCGCGATGGGCTCCGCACGAGCGCGACGACGGAGTCGCCGCGCCCGCGAAGCTTTCGCGCGACGGCACCCATGACGAAGCCCGTCGCGCCAGTCACGAAGACCCTCACTTCAGGGAATAGTCTCGCGAGCCTCCCGGTTGTCGCAGTAGGCCATGGATACCCAAGTCATGCCGGCGCTCTTCGTCGGCCACGGCAGCCCGATGAACGCGCTCGTCACCAACAAGTGGACAGAGGACTGGAAGGCGCTCGGTCAATCGCTTCCGCGCCCGCGCGCGATCGTGGCGATCTCGGCTCACTGGTACACCGACGGCACAGGCGTGACCGCGGTGTCCACGCCGCGAACGATCCATGACTTTGGCGGATTCCCCCGCGCCCTCTTCGAGGTGCAGTACCCGGCGCCGGGCGACCCCGATCTCGCCAAGGATCTCACCGAGATCCTCGCTCCGACGCCGGTCGTTCTCGACAGCTACTGGGGTCTCGATCACGGCACGTGGTCGGTGCTCGTGCGGATGTTTCCGAAGGCGGACATCCCGGTCGTGCAGCTCAGCATCGATGGCACCGCGCCGCCGGAGACGCATCGCGCCCTCGGCGAGCGACTCGCGTCGCTGCGCGACAGAGGCGTGCTCCTCGTGGGCAGCGGAAACGTCGTCCACAACCTTCGCGCTGGTTTCGGCGATCAGGCGCCCGAGTACGACTGGGCCAAACGCTTCGACGAGAAGGTTCGCCAGCTAACTCTGAACGGTGACGCTGAGCAGCTCGCGAGCTACGAGGCGCTCGGGCCAGACGCCGAGCTCTGCGTGCCGACGCCGGACCACTATTACCCCCTCCTTTACACCGTGGGTGCGCGGCGCGAAGGCGACGTGGTCAGTTTTCCCACCGAAGGTCTGAACGGCGGCGTGTCGATGCTCGCCGTGAAGCTGGGCTAGCTTCCAGCGACGGCGCGCATCAGCGGAGGATGAATCCCTCCTGAAGCGGATCGTCCGGCGCGATGACGAGCTCGTTGCGGCCGGTGATCCACGCGCTGCCTTCGATCTCTGGCACCACCGCGTCGTACCCCTCCCAGCGGAGCTCGCGCGCGATGCGACCGGTGAATCGCGTTCCGATGATGCTCTCGACGATGAGGGAGCCGTCGGGAGAGAGACGACCGCGCGAGCGCTCGATCGCGACTCGCGCCGAAACGCCGGTGCCCGTCGGCGAACGATCGACCTCGCCCTCCGCGAAAACGCAGACGTTGCGCGACTGGGCGTCCGGGGCGAGCGCCGGCCCGGTGAAGATCGTGCCGTACAGGAACGACAGGTCCGCCTCGCGCGGGTGCCGGATCTCGCGCGAGGCCATCACCGCACGCTTGATCGCCATCCCGGCCCCGATGAGATCGCGGAAACGCTCGGCTGTGAGGTCAAGGCCCACGCTTGCCGCATCGACGAAGACGTAGAACGCCCCGCCGAACGCAAGGTCATAGCGGACCTCGCCAACACCCGGGACGGTCAGGCGCTCATCGAGCGACACGACGAAGGAAGGGACATTCTCGAAGGCGACGCTTCTGACGCGCGCACCGTCGCGGCGCGGGCGCGCCGTCACGCGGCCGGCGGGCGTGTCGAGGAGAACGACGTCCCGGGGAGAGAGCAGCCCGACCTCGAGCGCAACGGTGACGAGCGCGATCACGCCGTGCCCGCACATCGTGCTCCAGCCCTCGTTGTGCATGAACAGCACTCCGGCGTCGCCATCCTTGGTCACGGGTTCAGTCGGGATGGCGCCGTACATGTCGGCGTGGCCTCGCGGCTCGAACAGGACAGCCCGCCGCAGATGGTCAAGGCGGTTTTTGGCGAACCGGCGCTTCTCGAGGATCGTCTCGCCTGGGATCGGGTGCAGGCCACCGGTCACGACGCGGAGGGGCTCGCCGGCGGCATGCGAGTCCACGGTCAGCATGCGCCGCCACTCGGCCGGAGGCCGCCAGTCGCGGGCCGGGTCGGCGGAAGAGGACATGGCCGGCACCGACGATACGGCGAAAAGCAGGCATATCCCCTATTTGGAGTAGTGCAACCACCCAGGGTTTGATCGAGACTTGCCCGATGAGCGACGACCTCCGCCTGCGCGCCATCGGCGTGGACACCCAGTCCGATGCGATCGAATCCGTCGAGGCGGACGATGTCGAAACGCACCGCTCCGATCTGGACTCACTCAAACATGGAGCGGCGTTGCTCACGCAAGCCGGCAATCGCGTGGCCGCGCTTGCCGTGATGTGGTCCGCGGTCGCGATCGCACCGACCGATCTCGGCGCGCACCGCCGTCTCGCGGCGATGCTCGCGAATGCGGGCGACGTCGATGGCGCGGCGAACGAGTACGCGCGCTACGTCGAGTTCATGCTCCCCATCGGCGACGTCGGGCGCGCCACGATGGAGCTCGCGTACGGAGCCAAGGCGTTTGGATCCCATCCCGCGCTACGCGAGGCGGCCGAGAAGATCGTCGTCGCGGTGCGGGCACTCGTTCCCGGCGACGCGCTCATGCTCGCGCCAGCCCTGCCGATGCCGCGGCTCCTTCCCAAGGTTCCGTTCCGCTTCTGCATTCACGACGATGGCGATCGTCACTGGATGCAGCTCGAGGGCGGGACGTCCGAGCTCGTTCCCACAGCCGTTCGCGTGCTCGATCAGACCGACGAGGTCATCGAGACGCGGAGGTTCATCCCGATCGCGCGCGGCCAGAAGGGCCACGCCCGGATCATCGAAGGCGAGCCCAACGGTGTCGCGTGGGTCGTGCTCGGCGTGAGCGACGCTGTGGTCGCAGCGCTCGATGCCGGCAAGCCATCGCCGAACCGCATCGAAGCAAAAGTGGGTGACGAGTGGATCTTCGCGGTCCTCGTCGACACCGGCTGCCGCATCGGACGCCGGCTCTGGCCAGCCGCGGCTACCTCCTAGAGGTTTATCACTCGGCCGACGCCATCGCGGCGTGCGGCCTCCAGGACTGTCTCCGCGGCCGCGGCGTCTTGCACGGCGACGCCCACCGACTTATAGAGCGTGATCTGCTTCGCATCTTGGCGGCCAGGGCGTTTGCCGCTCACGAGCTCGCCGAGCTCCGCGTGGACCTGCTCGCTTGTCATCGCTCCTTCGGCGATCGCCATCGCGATGTCGTTCGACCCCGCTGGAGGCGCCGCGAGCGTCGCCGACCGGGACTCGACCACGACGAGGGCATCGCGAAACGTCGCACCATCGACCTCGCGCCCGGCGGTGTTGTACCCGACCGAGTTCACGTGCGTTCCGTCGCGGAGCCATTCGCGCCGCACGACCGGATCGGGCGAGTGCGTTGCCGCGCTGACGACATCCGCTCCCCGGATCGCGTCCGCGTAGCTGTCGACGGCGCGAACCGTCTCGCCCAGCCACGCCGCCGCTTCGCTGGCGAGCTCGCGGGCCTTCGGCGGGTGATGGCCCGCGATCCGGACTTCGGCAAAGTCACGTACGCGCGGCACGGCACGCAGGTGCGCGCGCGCCTGCACGCCCGTGCCGACGATCGCGAGAACGCGCGCGTCTTGGCGCGCGAGTAGATCCGTCGCGAGCGCCGACGCTGCGGCGGTCCGAGCGGCCGTGATGGCCTCGCCATCCATGAGCGCGACAGGCGAGCCGTTCTCGGCATCGAACACGACGATCACGGCCTGGTGCGTCGGCCGATCGGTGTTCCGCGGAAACAACGACACGAGCTTGGTCGCGAGGGTGCGGGACGACGGAAGGTACGCGGGCATCGCCGCGAGGAGCCCATCGCGCTCCGCGACCAGCGCGGCGATCCGTGGGGGCATCGATGCGCGACCGGCCGAGAGGTCGGCCATCGCGCGCGCGA
>Ga0066698_10001302_pt1 | contig 10728 bp, 12 predicted proteins | sample GraSoiAngelo_147_FD_66457 | JGI IMG/M metagenome (GOLD analysis project Ga0066698, IMG submission 66457) | Grasslands soil microbial communities from the Angelo Coastal Reserve, California, USA - 14_1009_05_40cm | ecosystem: Environmental > Terrestrial > Soil > Grasslands | place: USA... | reverse complement strand
TCTCCGGTCAGCGGCTCCCCGGGAGCCGGACCCCGGACGGGTCGCTCGGGAGCCCGAGGCAGTATGCCCGTGGCCGAGGGCCCAGGGCAACCCCTCGGCGAGAGGAACCGGGCTCCGGGGCAACCCCTTTGGACCTTAGGATGCCCAGTGCTCCGTGACGAAGAGCCAGAAGGCGAGCCCCGCCTCCTCGCCGTAGCGTCGGAAGCGCCGCTCGATCTGGGCGTCCGACGGGAGCTTCCTCCGCCCCGCTGCGCGGACGTAGGCCGGCCGGGACCACGAATCAAGGATCAGCCGTGAGCTCCGACCGAGCGTCATCATCACGTTGGCCGCCGCGTAGGGCCCGATCCCGGGGAGCGAGCGAAGGAGCGCCTCGACCTCCCCGTCGGGGAGGTCGAGGCGCGACGCGTCCGCCAGGACCTCGAGGTCGACCTCCCCGCTCGCAACCACCTCCGCGAGCCGGACGAAGTACGGAGCCCGGTAGCCGGATCGCACGATCTCGCGGTAGAAGCGTTCGTCGCGGCCGGCCATGGCGGCGGGCGTCGGGAACGCGCTCGCGAGCGGATCGTCCGTGAACCCCGCGGCCCGCTCGCCGAGCTCGCGCACCAGCGCGTTGACCATCGTGGTCGTGAGGCTCCACGAGCAGTTCGTCGTGCAGAGCGTCTTGACGACGTCCTCCCACACGGTGGGGGAGCGGAGCATGCGCCCCGCACCCGCCGTGACCCACGCCAGCTCCGGATCGGCGGCGGCCAGGGCGTAGAACGCCGAGAGATCCTGATCGAGCCGAAGGACGCGCGCGGCACCCCGAGCGATCGCGTCCCGCGTCGCGGCCGACGTCGTGGCGGTGCCCAGGATCTCGACCCGAGCGGAGCCTCGGTTTCCCGGCGCGATCCGTACCCTCCGCGGCATCCCACGCCGGACGCGGAGCGTGAGGTCCAGCGACCGGTTGACCTCGTCGATCGCCATCGGCGCCAGGTCGTGGAAGCCGTGGGAGATCAGCGTCCGCCACAGGTCGACCCGCTCGCCTCCCGGCCCGCGGAGCTGCAGCTCGATGGGATCGGCCGGCGTCACGCCGACGTGCGCTCTCGTTCCCGGTATGCGCGAACTTTCGCTCGGTTGCCGCAGTCCTTCATCGTGCACCAGCGACCCGAGCGGTTCTTCGAGCGGTCCCAGAACACGGCACGACAGGTGGGGCTCGAGCACTCCTTGAATCGGGACCAGGAGCCGTCGAGCTCGGCGAGGAACGCGACGGCCAGGATCCGGCCGACCGCTCCGCGGACCCCGACCGCCTCGGGCCGGATGGCCTTCGCGCCGAAATCGACGCTGAGCCCGGTCTCGCGAGCGGCGCGGTCGAGCACCCCGATCGACCCGGGGTCCGGCGATCCACCCATGTTCTCGTGCACCCGAGATCGGAGGGCCTCGAGGATCCGGGCGGCCCAGCGGAGATCCGCCTCGTCAGCCGTCTGGTCCACCGTGAGCAGGTGGTGTTCGCGGAGCCACCACTCCACCGTGTCGAGGCTGGGAGGCAACGAGTCTCGCGTTCCCTCGAGGTGATCGTGCAGGGACAGGAAGCCGCGAACGAGCTCGAGATCGCCGGGTGCCGGCGGGGTCGTGTCGATGTCGGTGTTCGGAGGTCTCACGGTGACCAGGATACGCGACGAAACCGGAGATATCCACTTGACCGGTTACGTCTAAACCGGTATCCTGCTAGTAACCGGTTACATAAGTTAGACAGGTTACGAAGGGAGGACGCGATGCGACCCAACATCGTCGAGGTGCTAGAGCGGCTGCGACGGCGGGAGACAGAGGAGCGGGCGTCGCACCCCGCGAAGCGCTCGCGCAGGCGCGGGAACCGGGCCCTCAGGAAGGCTCGTCGGGCGGTCGCGGGGGGAGCCGAGCGGAACCCCGATGAGCGCCCGCTCATGGACTCGCTCGATGACTGGATCCTGTTCGGCCCGCGTATGCACTGAGGGCCATCACCGGGCCGGAGCGTCCGGCCGCGCGTACCATCGCGGTCATGGTGGAGTTGACGCCGCGCGCGCACGATGCGCTCCTGACCTCGCAGACCGCCGCCCGACGGTTCGATCCGGAGGCGCACATCCGGCTCACCGCCGCCGGGGCGACGGTTCGCGCAGTACTCGTCTCGGGGCCCGAGCCGGGGGACGCCATCCTCGAGGCCGGCGCGCTGACGATCTTCGTCGCTCCCGGCGTCACGGGGACCGTCGATGCCGGGGAGCACAACGAGCTCACCGCGAGCTGACATGGATACCGCGACGATCCGCGACGTGCTCGAGGAGCGACGCTCCGGGCTCGACGCCGAGCTGCGTGAGCTCACGGCGGTCCCTCGCGACCCCGCCGCCGCCGTCTCGTTCGGCAAGCGGATCGGCGACGGCACGACCGAAGCGGTCGATCGTTTGGCCAAGGTGGGTGCGGCCGAGCAGCTCGACGCGATGCGTGCGGACGTCGTCCGAGCCCTGGAGAAGCTGAACGACGGGACCTACGGGCTCTGCGACCGGTGCGGCGGGCCGATCGCCGACGAGCGGCTCGAGGCAAGGCCGTGGTCGGTGCTGTGCCTCGGGTGCGCGTCGCTGCGCTGATGTGGTTGCGCCACGCCTACCGATGGATGTACCGGACCGGGCGCACGCCGTGGGATACCGGTGTCACCCCGCCCGAGGTGGTCGACCTGATCGAGGGTCCCGCCGCGGTCGCCGCGGGCCGGGCGCTCGACCTCGGCTGCGGCACCGGGACGAACGTCCGGTACCTCGCCGAGCATGGATGGGAGGCGACGGGCGTCGACGCCGTCCCGGCAGCGATCGACCGTGCGACGGCGAAGCTGGGCGGCGTCCCGAAGGCGCGCGTGCTCCTCGGCGACGTGACCGATCTCGAGCGGCTCGGCCTCGCCGGTCCGTTCGATCTGGTGCTCGACATCGGGTGCTTCCATTCGATCGAGCGTCGTCGCCGCCCCGCGTACGCGGCGGGCGTCGTGTCGCTCACGCGTCCGGGAGCCCAGCTCTTCGTGTTCGCCTTCGCTCGTCGAGGTGCACTCCGTTCCCTCGGCGTGACCCCCGCGGAGATGGCGACGCGGTTCGCGCCGTGGTTCGACCCGGTCGGGAGGATCCGTGGCACGCGCCCCCCGGGGGCGGCCTGGTACCTCCTGCGGAGGGTCTCGGCGACCCCCGGTGAGCGTCAGGCCGAGAGCCGGCCGGGCTCGCGCGGCGCGACCCATCCCCCGTCGCCGGCGGCGAGCTCCTCGCACGACTCCGGCCCCCACGACCCCGGCGCGTAGGGCTCCACGGGGGGCGGATCGTCCAGCAGTGGCTGGACGATCCGCCAGGTCTCCTCGATCACGTCCTGTCGCGGGAACAGCGTGCCGTCGTCGGCGAGCGCGTCCTTCAGGAGGCGCTCGTAGGGGCCGGGCGCCTCGCCCAGCTGCTCGTCGAAGGAGAGATCCAGATGCACCGACTGGGTCGCGGGCGCGCCCGGCTTCTTGAGGAGCAACCCGATGCTCGCACCCGCGTCCTTGCCGATCCGGAGCTTCATATGGTTGTGGTGGCGTAGGGCACGCACGCCGTCCCCGAGCATGATCGCGGGCGGGCTCCGGAACCGGATGTCCACCTCCGTCGCCGTCATCGCCAGTTTCTTCCCGGCGCGCAGGTAGAACGGGACGCCCGCCCATCGCCAGTTCTCGATCCTCAGCCGGAGCGCCGCGAACGTCTCGGTCGTCGACCCCGGCGCGACCCCGTCGACCTCCCGGTAGCCCTCGTATTGGCCGCGAACGTAGTGGGCGGGATCCGCCCCGGGCATCGCCCGGAACACGTCCAGGCGGCGATCGGCCAGTGCCTCCGACCCTCCCGAGAGCGGCTCCATCGCAACGAGGGCGAGGACCTGGAGGAGATGGTTCTGGACGACATCGCGCAGACACCCCACCTCGTCGTAGAACCGGCCCCGCCCCTCCACGCCGAAGCGCTCCGCCATCGTGATCTGCACGGACTCGACGTGGTCGCGGTTCCACAGCGGCTCGAACATCTCGTTGGCGAACCGGAGGTACACGATGTCTTGCACCGGCTCCTTCCCGAGGAAGTGATCGATCCGGAAGATCTGGTCCTCGCCGATCACGTCGAGCAGTTCGCGATTGAGCTCGCGCGCCGAGGCGAGGTCGTGCCCGAACGGCTTCTCGATCACGACCCGCGCCCCGTCGGTGAGGTCTGCTTCCGCCAGCCCGCGGACGACGGACCCGAACAGGGACGGCGGGGTCTCGAGGTAGAACACGGGATGCTCCGCCGCGCCCAGCTTCTCGCGGAGACGGTCGAACGTCGTGGGGTCGTTGGTGTCGCCCGCGACGTATCGGAGGCGTGCGAGGAGCCTGCCGAGAGCTTCCTGCTCCGCCGGCCCCTGTTCCTCGATCGCGGCCCGGGCGTGTGCGCGGAGGTCGGCGTCGGTCCATCCGGTCCGCCCGCTCCCGATCACCGGCACCTCGAGCAACATCCGCCGCTCCAGCTGGTAGAGCGCGGGGAGCGTCTTGCGGCGCGCGAGATCACCCGTGATCCCGAAGATCACCAGGGCATCGGATGGGGTTCCGTCGGTCATGTCGCTCGCGATCCTCCGGCGCCGTGACAGTGACGCCAACCCGAGGATACGGTCCGGCGCAGCAAGAGCGACGGAGGGTCCGATGACGACGACGAGACCGACCCAGCTCGGGATGGTGGGGCTCGGACGGATGGGTGCCAACATCGTCCGGCGCCTGATGCGCGACGGTCACCCCTGCGTGGTCCACGACCTCTCCTCCGACGCGGTCGCAGCGCTCGCCTCGGAGGGTGCCACGGGCGCCGACTCGATCGAGGCGTTCGTGGCGGCGCTCACGCCGCCACGAACGGTGTGGGTGATGGTGCCGGCGGGCGAGCCGACCGAGCAAGCGGTCGACTCGCTCGCCGGAACGCTCGCGCCGGGTGATGTGGTGATCGACGGCGGCAACACGTACTACCGGGACGATCTGCGCCGAGCGAGGGACCTCGCCTCCCACGGGATCGCGTACGTGGACTGCGGCACGTCGGGCGGCGTGTTCGGGCTCGATCGCGGTTTCTGTCTGATGGTGGGATGCGACGACGACGCCGTCTGGGAGCGCCTCGAGCCGATCTTCCGGTCCCTCGCGCCGGGCGTCGCGGCTGCGCCGCGGACGCCCGGCGCCCCCCCCGAGGTCACCCCGCAGGAGCAGGGCTACCTCCGGGTGGGTCCGGTGGGCGCGGGGCACTTCGTCAAGATGGTCCACAACGGGATCGAGTACGCCTTGATGGAGGCATACGCCGAGGGCATCAACGTGCTCCATCACGCGAACATCGGGGGCGAAGCGCAGGCGCACGACGCCGAGACGGCGCCGCTCGGCGACCCCGCCTTCTACCGGTACGACATCGATATCGCAGCCGTCGCGGAGCTCTGGCGCCGGGGGAGCGTCGTGGCGTCGTGGCTGCTGGACCTCGCGGCGGCGGCGCTGCACGACTCGCCGACGCTCGACGGGTTCGCGGGACACGTAGCCGACTCCGGCGAGGGTCGCTGGACCGCGATCGCGGCGATCGAGGAGGGCGTTCCCGCCGACGTCCTCACGACTGCGCTGTCCGCTCGCTTCTCGTCCCGGGGTCAGGCCGAGATGGCCAACCGGCTCCTGTCGGCGATGCGGAATCGCTTCGGAGGCCACGTCGAGACGAAGGGTTGACGATCAGGGCACGGCGGTGCGCGGCGCCTCGTACCGCCGAAGCTCCGGGTACGCGGCCGCGCACGCGAACGCCCCGACGACGCATGCCAGCCCGCCCGAGATCACGCTGAAGGTCGGTGACACGGCCGCCGCGACGAGCCCCGCCTCGAGGTCACCGAGCTTCGGACCGCCCGTGACGACGAGGATGAAGATCCCCGACAGTCGCCCTCGGAGCGCGTCGGGTACGGTCACCTGGAGGATCGTCGACCGGAAGATCGCGCTGATCACGTCCGCGGCCCCCGCGATCGCGAGGAAGAGCAGCGCCCACCCGAGGTGCTGCCCGACGAGGCCGAAGGCGGCGATCGTCCCTCCCCAGCCGATCACCGCCCACAGGACCGCCTCCCCCTGGTGGACGATGCGCGTCACGGGCCCGGCCGCCAGCGCCTGCACGAGCGCGCCGACCGCTGGCGCGGCGAACAGGAGCCCGACGACCGCCGCGCCCCGATGGAACTGCTCGACGGCAAGGATCGGGAACAGCGCCTGCGGCATCCCGAAGATCATCGCGATCAGGTCGATCACGAAGGTCGACTGGATCAATCGGTCACGTCGCACGTAGGTGAAGCCTTCGCGCACGGCGGGGAGCCCGGTCGGGCGGACGCCGGAGACGGACGGTTCGGGAGGGACGGGGGCCATGGCGAGCGCCGCGAGCAAGAGTCCCGCGTAGCTGACGAGGTCGACCGTGTACGCGGCGGTCGGGCTCGTCGCCGCGATCAGGAGGCCGGCGAGTGCAGGGCCGACGATCCCCGTCGTCTGGAACAGGACCTGGTTCAACGCGGTCGCCTGCGGCACGAGCGCCGTGCCGACGAGCCGCGGCGTCGCGGCCTGTCGGGCCGGGCTGTCGATCGATCCGAGCAACCACGTCAGGCAGTTCGCTCCGTGAAGCAGCAGGAGTGGCGGATGGCCGCCGAGCGCGCCCGCCACGAGGACGCCGGAGACGACGAGGTGTGCCACCTGCGTCCAGATCAGCACCGTCCGCCGGTCCTGGGCGTCGATGAACGATCCGCCGATGAAAACGCCGGCGAAGCTGCCGATCAGGCCCGACACGCCGAGGAGGCCGACCTGAGCCGGCGACCCGGTGAGGACGAAGACCTGGACGTAGAGGCCGACCCGCGCGAACTGCGATCCCATCGCGGATACGAACGAACCCGACCACAGCAGCCGGAAGTCGCGCGAGACGCGGAGAGGCGTCACATCGATCGCGATGCGACGGAGACGCCCGGCCATGGCTCGACGCTAGCAGGGCGTCTGAGGGCGCCGGCTATCGCAATGCTGCGTCGACCGCTCCCTCGAGCACGTCGAGACCGTCGGCCAACAGCGGCTCTTCGATCGTGAGCGGCGGGAGCAACCGGACGACGTTGCCGTACGTGCCGGCGGTCAGCACGATCACGCCACCTTCGAGCGCTCCCTCCGCGATCCGGTTCATCGTGCCGGCGGCGAGCGGCTCCTTCGTATGCGGGTCCTCGACCAGCTCCATCGCGCACATCGCGCCGCGGCCGCGGACCTCGCCGACCTGCGGGTGGCGTTCCTCGAGCACCCGGAGCCGGGCCATGATCGTGTCGCCGACGACGCTCGCCCGGTCCAGGAGCGCGTCGCGCTCGATCAGGTCGAGCACGGCCAGCGCTGCCGCGGCGGCCACCGGGTTGCCGCCGTACGTGCCGCCGAGACCCCCGACGTGCACCGCGTCCATCAGGTCGGCGCGGCCGCTGATGGCGCTGATCGGCAGCCCGCCACCGAGCGACTTCGCGCTGGTGACGATGTCGGGCCGCACGTCCTCGCTCTCGATCGCGAACCACCGTCCGGCGCGGCCCATCCCGCTCTGGACCTCGTCGGCGACGAACACGATCCCGTTCGCCGTGCAGAACTCCGCGATGCCCTTGACGAAGCCCGGTGCCGGCACGACGAACCCGCCCTCGCCCTGGATGGGCTCGAGCACGACGCAGGCGATGTTGTCCTCGCCGATGTGCTTGTGCATCTCGTCCACCGCGTAGGCGAGCGCTTCCTCGGCGCACCGCTCGGGGCCGCTCGGCCACCGGTAGGCGTAGGCGAACGGAAGCCGGTACACCTCGGGCGCGAACGGTCCCATCCCCTGCTTGTACGGCATGACCTTCGCGGTGAGCGACATGCCCATCAACGTCCTGCCGTGGAAGGCGTGGTCGAACGCGACCACCGCCGAACGCCCGGTGGCCTTCCGCGCGATCTTGACCGCGTTCTCGACCGCCTCCGCGCCGGAGTTGGCGAACATCGTCTTCACGGGGCCGTCGATCGGCATGAGCGCGTTCAGCCGTTCCGCGAGCTCGATGTAGGGCTCGTTCGCGGTCACGTGGAAACAGGTGTGCGTGTCCAACTCCAGCTGTCGCTGGGCGGCCGCGACCACCTCGGGCGCCGTGTGCCCGACGTTCAGCACCGAGATGCCCGTGGCGAGGTCGATCAGGCGGTTCCCGTCGACGTCCTCGACGATCGCGCCGGACGAACGCGCCGTCACGATCGGATGGATGTTGGCGACCCCCGGTGGGATCGCCGCGGCTCGACGTTCGAACAGAGCGCGGCTCTTCGGGCCGGGGATCTCGGTGATCAGCTTGCGTTCCTGTGGGATGTCCATGGACACAGTCTGCCGGTCCGGCGGCCCGGAGTCACCTCGGTCACTCCGAGCCGGCAGCTGCCGGCTCGGGGTGACCGATCACGTGGATCACGCGGAGCCCGGTCCTGCCCTCGAGCCGGTGGGGGAGGTCGAGGCGGAGCCACCGGGACGGGCCAGGCGGCAGCGTGGAGAGCACGATCGCATCGAACGCTTCCCCGCGCAGGAGCACGTCCTCCACGGCGAGGGCGGGATCGGCGTCGCCCACCTCGCCGTCGACGTCGGCATCGAGCGCCGCGAACCGCGCGAGCGCTTGCTCCAGCCGGGCTTCCGCGGCCGCCCGTGCCTCGGTCTCGGTCCAGGCGTGGTTCCTCGGTGGCTCGGCCGGGACGACGACGTGGAACGAGCAGGGACCGTGCCGGGTGAGCTCGGTGAGCTGCTCGAACAGGTGGGTGCCCGCCAGGGTCCGGTTCGCGACGACCAGGTATCGGTGCATCGGATCACCTCCCGAACGTACCCCCATCGTCGGCCCGGCGGCGTCGAGGGTCAAGCCGGTGCCGTTGGCCAGTCCGTCCATCGCCTCGGCAGCGGCGCGTTCTCGGCGGGGTGGTGTCGATCGGCACGAACGCGGGATACTGGCTGTTCGGACCGGTCGCGGACGACCAGGAGGGCATCATGGCGGACAGCTATCAGATGTTCATCGACGGCGAGTGGGTTTCGTCTTCGGACGGCCAGACCCGCGACATCATCAGTCCGCACACGGGCGCGGTGATGGCCACCGTGCAGGAAGGGACGGCGGAGGACGCGAACCGGGCCGTCGCGGCCGCGAAGAAGGCCTTCGCCGAGACCTGGTTCGACTCCACCCCGAAGGACCGACAGCTCGCGCTCCTCAAGCTCGCCGACCGGGTCGAGGAGCACGCCGACGAGCTGGTGAAGATCGAGGCGGAGAACGCCGGCAAGCCGGCCGAGCTCACGATGTCCGAGGAGATCCCGCCGATCGTCGACAACCTCCGGTTCTTCGCCGGCGCCGCCCGCACCATGGAAGGACGGAGCGCGGGCGAGTACATGGCCGGGTTCACGTCGTTCATCCGCCGCGAGCCCATCGGGGTGGCGGGACTGATCGCGCCGTGGAACTACCCGCTCATGATGGCCGTGTGGAAGATCGGGCCCGCGCTCGCGACCGGGAACACCATCGTCCTCAAGCCCTCGGAGCTGACGCCGCTCACGGCGCTCAAGCTCGCCGAGTACGCCGCGGATATCTTCCCGCCCGGCGTCTTCAACGTGATCACGGGTGACGGGGTGCCGGCGGGCGACACGCTCGTGCGGCATCCCGACGTCGGCATCGTCTCCCTCACCGGTGACGTGAACACCGGCAAGGTGATCCACGCGAACGCGAGCGACACGCTCAAGCGGGTGCACCTCGAGCTCGGCGGCAAGGCGCCGGTCGTCGTTTTCGACGACGCCGACATGGACACGGTCGTGGAGTGGATCGGGATCGCCGGCTACTTCAACGCGGGGCAAGACTGCACGGCGGCGACCCGCGTGCTCGCGGGCCCGCAGATCTACGACAAGCTGCTCGAGAACCTCGTTCCGACGGTCGAGGACATCAAGGTGGGCGGGGCGTTCGATCCCGACATCGCCGTCGGGTCGATGATCTCGAAGGAGCAGCTCGAGCGGGTCGAGGGCTTCGTCGAGCGCGCGCAGGAGGCTGGCGCCGAGGTCCTGACCGGTGGCAAGCCGATGGGTGATAAGGGCTTCTACTACACGCCGACCGTGGTCGCGAACCCGGCGCAGGACTCCGAGATCGTGCAGAAGGAAGTCTTCGGGCCGGTCGTGACCGTGCAGCGCTTCTCCGATGAGGATGAGGCGCTCGCATGGGCGAACGGCGTCGATTACGGTCTCGCATCCAGCGTGTGGACCCGCGACGTGGGCCGGGCGATGCGGATGGCCCGCAGGCTCCAGTTCGGCTGTGTCTGGGTGAACACGCACATCCCGCTGACACCGGAGATGCCCCACGGGGGCTACAAGCAGTCCGGGCACGGCAAAGACATGAGCGTCTACTCGCTCGAGGACTACACGAACATCAAGCACGTGATGGTGTCGCTCGACTGAGCGGCGACGACGACGTGGCGGCGGGCGTCCGGGACGCGCCCCGCGTGCGTGAGGGATGGTGAACAGACATGACGGTCCGTCCGTACCTCGTGAACGGTGAGTGGCGCACCGGCGAGGGCACGTTCGAGGTGAAGAGCCCGTTCGATGACAGTGTGGTCGCCGAGGTCGCGGTCCCGACCGCGGCCGACGTCGAGGAGGCGATCGCGACGGCCGCCTCCACCTTCGAGGAGTCCAAGAAGCTCCCCGTGTGGGCACGCTCCGAGGCTCTCGATCACATCTCGAAGCGCCTCGCGGAGAC
>Ga0066698_10001300_pt1 | contig 10751 bp, 6 predicted proteins | sample GraSoiAngelo_147_FD_66457 | JGI IMG/M metagenome (GOLD analysis project Ga0066698, IMG submission 66457) | Grasslands soil microbial communities from the Angelo Coastal Reserve, California, USA - 14_1009_05_40cm | ecosystem: Environmental > Terrestrial > Soil > Grasslands | place: USA... | reverse complement strand
GATCGCGATTGCAAAACGCGACCTCCGCGTCGGCGTTGTCGATGAGCCCATAGGTGCAGAATCCGCCGACGCCATCGAGCTGTTCGCCGGCGCGGAGATCGCGTTTTGCAATCGCGATCGTCTCGCAGACTGGGCTCCCCGCATCGAGTGGGCAGACCGTGGGGTCGTGCAGCAGCACCGCGCGCGCGATCGTCGAAGCAATCTGGAGATGTGGGAGATGGAACGGTGTGTAGAACACATAGAACGGCCCGGCGCCCAACTTCCCGTACGACAACAGCCGCTGCTTGCGCGGATCGGGTTCGTGCACAATGACGAAGGCGCCGGTATAAGGCGCTGTATCGAGCGCGTAGTCCACGAGTCCGCTCGACAGCATCTCGTCGGCCGGCAGGCGCGTCGCGATCTCTCGCACATCCGGGCACGACGGTCCATACATCCCGCGTTTTCCCACGCGAAACCCCGTCGCGTTCGCGAGCACGGTAGCCTCCATGGAGAGCTTGGTGGCATCGGCGAAGGACGCGGCTTTCTGGGGATTCTGACCGTGGCGTTCGGCAAACGCGCGCTGGGTCTCGGGCGTGCGATAATGATCGACGAGACCCTTGAGGTTGCCCGCGGCAACCGGTCGCAAGCCGAGGGAGCGCAGATAGCGGAGCAGGGTCATCGCCACGCCAGGCTCGTCACCATCCGTGTTCGTCAACACGACCCCGTGCTCGGCGGCGCGACGCGCGAGGATGGGTCCCACGGTGGCATCGAGCTCGGCATTGACGAGCACCACATGCTTGCGGTGCTCCACCGCGGTCGTGACGACGTGGGCGGCGTACTCCACCGTTCCCGTGACTTCGATGATCGCCTGAATCAGGTGCGAGGTGATCAAGGCCGTCGCATCCGCGGTGACCGCACAGCGACCGATCGACACGGCACGGTCAAGCTGTTCACCGGTTGACACCTCGACCACGGGCGGGTCTCCGGCTTCCGCGAACGCGCGCCGGGCGTTGGCAACCGTGCGATTAGCGATCGCCACCAGCCGGATTCCCGGGGTCGACCCCACCAGCTGCAGGGCGATGGCGCGCGCGGCGGCGCCGGCGCCGACCATGCCGACCCGAATCGGCGCGCTGGCGCGTTCGGCGAGGAGTCGATCCAGCGCCATATTGCGGGTGGGCGGCGGCGCTTTCATGCGAGAACTCGCGCCGGAACGCGGGTCAACCACCGCAGATCGGCGCTCAACCGGCCGGTTCGCTGCAGCTGCTGAATCTGTTTGATCCGGAAGTACCGATCACCCAAAAACTCGGCCGCTGTGAGGCCATGGCGCGCGAACGCCTCGCGCAGCTCACGGACCCCGCGTTCAACGGTCCAAACCGGCTGGTACGCCGGCAGCGTCTGTTCGAGCTTGCTGCAGTCGACCCGATAGCTCCGGGGATCTGGACCGACGCCGTTGGCGTAGCGTACGCGGCTGCCGGGCACCAGCGATTGCACGAGGTCGGCGAGATCGCGCACGCGGTAGTTCTCGCTCGTGCGACCGACGTTGAAGGCCTCGTTGTGGACCTTCTCGCGCGGCGCCGCCAGCACAGCGAGGAACGCTCGACTGAAGTCCTCGACGTGGACGAGCGGCCGCCACGCCGTCCCGTCGCTTTGGATCACCACCTCGCCGGTCGTGAAGGCATAGCCGACGAGGTTATTCACGACCACGTCGGCGCGGAGCCGCGGGGAGACTCCGTACGCCGTCGCGTTCCGCATGAACGTCGGACTGAATCGTTCGTCGGCAAGCGCCGCGACGTCCCGCTCCACGGCGACTTTGGAATCGCCGTACGGCGTGATGGGATGGAACGGCGCTGACTCGTCCAGCATGCCATCCCCGGCGATCCCGTAGAGGCTGCACGACGACGCGAACACGAACCGTGGCACGCCCGCGCGTTTTGCCGCCTGGGCCAGGCGCACCGAAGCCCGATGGTTGATCTCGCGCGTGAGACGGGCGTTGAGATTGCCGAGCGGATCGTTGGAAAGCGCCGCGAGATGAACGACGGCATCGCTGCCGCGGAGGAACTCGACGAGGGGCTCGCGCACGTCGGCCTGGATGCCGGGCACCAGCGTCGGGTCCTCGAAGGTGCAGTGGGCGAAGTAGCCGGCATCGACGCCCATCACGCTATGGCCGGCGCGTTCCAGCATCGGTCCCATCACGGACCCGATGTACCCGAGATGCCCGGTCAGCAGGATCTTCATTGCGAGAGCGCGCTCAGGAGGACACCGCCACTTCCGGAATCGGCACGACGAATCGCCCACCCCATGCCCGAATGCCGGCCAGCTGGGTCATGATCTCCTGCTTCAAGTTCCACGGCAGGATGAGCACGTAATCGGGCCGGGTCTCAAAAATCCGTTCCGGGTTGTAGATCGGGATGTGGGTGCCCGGAAGGAACTTTCCCTGTTTGTGGGGACTGCGATCGACCGTGTAGTCGAGAAGATCGGCTCGCACCCCGCAATAGTTGAGCAACGTGTTGCCCTTGCCCGGCGCGCCGTACCCCACCACGGTCTTGCCCGCGGCCCGCATGGAGATCAGGAAGGTCAGCAGCTTCCGTTTCGCGGCTTTGACGCGCTCGTCGAACGCCTGGTAGTACGCGAGGGTCCCCACACCCGCCGAGATCTCACGCTGCCGCAAGCGGCGGGCTCGCGAGGTGACCGGGCGCGTCGTGTCGTATTCGTGCCGGGCATACACACGGAGTGAGCCCCCATGCGTCGGCAGCTCTTCTACGTCAAACAGCGTTAGTCCATGGGCGGCGAACACCGCGTCCGCGCTGAGAAACGAGAAGTAGGAAAAATGCTCATGGTAAATCGTGTCGAACTGGTTCTCCTCGATGAGCCGCATGAGGTGCGGGAATTCGATGGTGATGGTGCCAAGCGGCTTCAGCAGGATCTTGAGGCCGGCGACGAAGTCATTGAGGTCGTGCACCTGGGCGAGGACGTTTTTCCCCAGCAGGAGATCGGCCTGCTTCCCCTCCTCCGCCAGCCGGGTCGCGAGATCTGTCCCGAAGAACTCCGCCAGCGTGGGTACACCGTTGGCGAGCGCGACGTCGGCCACGTTGCGAGCCGGCTCGATCCCGAGGCAGGGGATCCCGCGGTGGACCAGGTACTGCAGGAGGTACCCGTCGTTGCTGGCGACTTCGACAACGAAATGATGTCGCGTGAGGCCGAGCTGGTTGACCATCTGGTCGACGTAGCGGCGGCAGTGATCCAACCAGCTATCGGAGTAGGACGAGAAGTACGCGTAGTCGCGGAAGATTTCCTCACGGCTCACATACTCCTGCAGTTGCACGAGGAAACACTGGTCGCAGACGTAGACGACGAGCGGGTAAAACGGCTCCATCGCGTTCAGTTGATCACCACGCAGGTAACTCTCGCACAACGGCGACATGCCGAGGTCGGTCACGACGTGCGTGAGGGTGGCGCCGCAGGACCGGCACGCGTTGTGTCCGGTTCCCGGCGCTTCCCGGCCGGTTAGGGCAACCATCATGCGGTCTGTCGCGCCCACGGTCGCGGCCCAACGCAAGAAGTGGGCGACTTGCATCCGCGCGCGTGCGCGATAAGTACTTATGCGCCAACGCCGTGCCGCTGACTGCAACGCCGGTGTCCAGTTCGCCGGGCGCCGATTGCGGTAATTCCGTAACACTTTTTCGCGCCGCCCCGCAGGCACGTGGGTTGCGGAGCGCAGTCGGTTGAGCCCTTCTCAGTTTCGAACGTGGACCACGTGTTCCAGGAGCCGATGAGTGCGACAAACGCCGCCGCCGCGCGCGGTCGTTCGAAGAGTCTACGACAGCATTGCTGCGCACTACGCCCAACTGTATGAGGGCGTGGGGCCGCTTCCGCATTTCTACCAGACGAGGTTGCGGCTCGTCGCGGCGCTCCTCAAGCGGCTGCGGCGGGGAATTGTCCTGGATGTCGGCAGCGGGCCCGGGCTGATCGGCGATCAGGTGCGGTCACTGGGGTTTCAGTACGTCGGCACAGACGTTTCCGTGGGCATGGCCCGCGAATGCGGGCGACGCGCCAAGGACGATTCCGGCCGCTTCAGCGCGGCGGCTTCGGCGGAGGGCCTACCCTTCGCCGACGGCACGTTCGATGCCGTCACAGTCCTGGGATCTCTGGAATACGTGGAGGCCCCGGACCGGGCGCTGGCAGAATGCCGCCGCGTGCTTCGGCCCGGCGGGCTGCTCCTGGTGTCGCTGCTCAACAAGTCGAGCCTGTACCGTCTGTTGGTGCGTGTGCACCAGCAACGCAACCCTGCCGACGACCCGATCCCGGCCGTGCAGTTCACGCGGCAGGAAGCGGAACGTGCACTGAAGCAAGTGGGATTCGACGTCCGGAGTGTGGAGTACTTCGATATGGAATTGTTGTCCCCCACGTTTGCCGAGAACCATCCGAGGCTCGCGCAGGTGGTGGCCGCCACCCTGGAGGTACTGCCTAGCGCGCCATTGTGGTGGCTTGGTTCAGCGATGCTGATTGAGGCGATCCGGTAACCATGTGCGGCATCGTGGCTGTTCGCATGCTCGCCGGCGCACGGAGCGCGTCTGATTTGGTGACCCCGATGGTCGGCACGCTGGCGCACCGTGGTCCCGATGACGCCGGTGTGTTCGTCGAAGGCCAAATCGGCCTTGGCTTCAAGCGCCTGGCGATCCTCGATCTCAGCCCCACCGGCCACCAGCCGATGCGGAGCGCTGACGATACCGCCGTGCTGGTGTTCAACGGCGAGATTTTCAACTACGTCGAGCTTCGGGAAGAGCTCCGCACCCTGGGGCATACCTTTCGTTCCACCGGCGACGCTGAAGTCCTGCTGCAAGCCTACCTCCAGTGGGGCGAGGACTGCCTGCGGCGCTTCAATGGCGAATGGGCATTCGTGATTTACGACCGGCGCACCGGGTCGCTCTTCGGCGCGCGCGACCGGTTTGGAATCAAGCCGCTCTACCATGCGCGCGTCGCGGACGCCCTCGTCTGGGCATCAGAAATCAAAGCCGTGCTGGCATTGCGGGAATTTCCGCGAGCCATCAACTGGCGAGCCGCGGGACCATATTTGCTCGACGGGACCCTCGACCATTTGACCGAGACGTTCTTCGCCGGGTTGCAAGTCGTCCCCGCAGCATGCGCCTTTCACGTCGATCGCGGGGGACGCCAGCGCACCTGGCGCTACTGGTCGATCCCGCAAGAGCCTCGCGGAGCGGTCGGCGAGGTCTCCGATCCGCCGGCGTCCTACGCGGAGCTGTTCGAGGATGCGGTCAGAATTCGACTGCGCAGCGACGTCCCGCTCGGTATTTGTCTATCGGGAGGACTCGACTCGACCGCGGTGATCTGCGCGATGGATCGCGTGCGACGCTCCAATGGGGGGGGGAAGGGGAACGGAACGCAGATCACCGCCTTCACCTATCACCACCCCGCCTTCGACGAACGGCGCTACGTCGACGCGACGGTCAATCGCACGGGCGCCAGGGTGCACTGGCTGGAGATGGACCATGTCGCGCTCTGGGATCTGGCCGAACCGGTGATGCGCGCCCATGACGAACCGGTTCACACGCTCACGGCGATGGTGGGCTACGAGCTCATGCGCATGATCGCTGGGTGTGGCATCAAGGTCATCCTGAACGGCCAGGGCGCGGATGAGACGCTGGGAGGATACGACAGCTATTTCCCCGCCGCCTGGTATTCGGACCTGCGCCGTGGCCGGCCGTGGCAGGCCCTGAGCGAGATTCGCCGCTATACGTCCGTCCACGGCGGCGTCTCCTGGGAGCGCATGGTTGGCGTGATGGAGCATCTGGTCAAGACAGAGCTGCGCCGCTCGGCATGGTATCGCGGCCTCGCGCATCAGAGACAGCGCCGCCGCGCCGCGCGCGAGGGATGGTTTCGGGACGTCGCCCTGCCGCCGCCAGATGACGTCCCGCCATTCGAAGCAACCGACCTGCACACGATCCTGCGCCGGTCCACGACCACGGACCCGTTGCCGCTGTATCTGCGGGTGGAGGATCGCAACTCGATGGCCCATTCCGTCGAGGTGCGGCTTCCCATGCTGGACTACCGTCTCGTCGAATTCCTGTTCGGCCTCGCCAACGATTGGAAGATTCGCGGGCCTTTGAACAAGTATTTGCTCCGAGAAGCGATGCGAGGACGTATCCCGGAGGTCGTGCGCGCGCGCGTCGACAAGATGGGCTTTCCGTCGCCGTTCAAGCAGCTGCTGGATGGAAAGAGCTTCGAGGCGGTATTCGAGCTGGTGACCTCGCGTCGCGCGCGTGAGCGCGGTGTGTATGACTCCGGGCGAATCGCCAGTGATCTCGAAACGCACCGCGACACGAGCAACGGGGCGATCGCCTGGCGGGCGTTCCGGGTCGCGCAGCTGGAGCTGTGGGCACAGATGCACGGGCTGTAATGACCACTCACGACATCGTAGTCGTGGGCGGTGGTATCGTCGGGCTGGCCACCGCCAATGCGCTCGCCGATCTCGGTGCCAGCGTGATCGTGCTCGAAGCGGAATCGCGACTCGCCTCTCACCAAACGGGACACAACAGCGGCGTTATCCACTCCGGCCTGTATTACAAACCGGGCTCGCTGAAAGCCCGAACCTGCGTCACGGGACGCAAGGAGCTCTACGCTTTTTGCGAAGAGTCGGGCGTTCCCGTGCGGCGCTGCGGCAAGCTCGTGATTGCCACCGATGACGCGGAGCTCCCCAGGCTCACCATGCTGGAAGAGCGGGGCCGCGCGAACGGGCTCCAGGGTCTTAAACGGCTCGATCGCGCCGACATCCGCCACCTGGATCCGGAGGTCGCGGGAGTGGCCGGCCTATGGGTGGCCGAGACCGGGGTCGTCGATTTCGGCATGGTCGCCCAGGCGCTGGCGGCCCGGTTGCAGCGGCAGGGCGGTGGCGTGCGCACCGGCGCGCGTGTCGTGACGATAACGAGCCACGCGGGGGATGTTCAGGTCGAGACCGCGCACGGCGACCGAGTCGCTGCGCGGCTGCTGGTGAATTGCGCCGGGTTGCAATCGGACCGCCTCGCGCGACTCACCGGCGTCGATCCGGCAATCGCTATCATCCCATTTCGGGGCGACTACTACACGCTACGGCCTGAACGCGCGTCGCTTGTGCGCAACCTCGTCTACCCGGTGCCCGATCCTGACCTTCCGTTCCTGGGCGTGCACTTCACTCGGCGCATCGATGGACGAGTCGAAGCGGGGCCGAATGCTGTACTTGCACTGCACCGCGAGCGGTACAGCCCCTGGGCGCTGTCCCCGCGCGACGCCGGCGCGGTGTTCGCCTTCCCCGGGTTTTGGCGGATGGCGCTACGCTTCTGGTCGGTCGGACTGAGTGAGGCAGGACGGTCCTGGTCAAAGACGCTGTTCGTCCGCGCCTTACAACGACTGGTCCCGGCGATTCGCGCCCCCGATCTGCAGCGAGGTGGGTGCGGGATACGCGCGCAGGCCGTAGACGCCTCCGGCAGACTCCTCGACGATTATCACATCGTTGAGGGTGAGACGAGCATACACCTCGTCAATGCGCCCTCACCGGCTGCGACGGCTTCTCTCAGTATTGGACGACAGCTTGCGAGGCGCGTGCTGGAGCGTCTGGACGCCCGGGCCGGGCGAGCGCTTCGCGAGACTGTAACAAACCTGCGACAGTCATAAGAGGTGCCCGTTTTGACCACGCATCGCGGATCGTTCTCGATGTTACGGCGCATGTGCGCTGGGGTCCTCCTTGCGATGGGCTTGGCGTCCTGCGGCGATGTGGGACCCAACACAGCCTCCGTTGCGACTGTCAGCGTAACACCGGCGACTCTCGGTCTCACCGTGGGCCAGACAGGACAACTGACGGCTACCGCGCGCGACGCGGCCGGGAACGCATTGTCGGGTCGCGCGATCACGTGGGTAAGCGCCGTGCCCGCGGTTGCGACGGTCGACGGCACGGGCTTGGTGACAGCCGCCGCCGTCGGGACCGCCACGATAACGGCGACCAGTGAAACGAAGAGCGGGGCGGCGCAGGTGACGGTCTCACCGGTGCCGGTGGCGAGCGTGACCGTGACGCCGGATCATCTCGGGCTGACGGTCGGCCAGCAAGGGCAACTGACCGCAACCCCGCGGGATGCAGGCGGGAACCCATTGTCGGGTCGTGCGATCACGTGGGTAAGCGCCGCGCCCGCGGTTGCGACGGTCGACGGCACGGGCTTAGTGACAGCCGCCGCCGTCGGGGCCGCCACGATAACGGCGACCAGTGAAACGAAGAGCGGGACGGCGCAGGTGACGGTCTCACCGCTGCCGGTGGCGAGCGTGACCGTGACGCCGGATCATCTCGATCTGACCGTCGGCCAGCAGGGACAGCTGACCGCAACTCCCCGCGACGCGGCGGGGAATCCCTTGTCGGGCCGCGCGGTGAGCTGGGGGAGTCTCGCCCCAAGCGTGGCAACGGTGGATGCCACGGGCCTGGTTACAGCGGTGGCTACCGGAACGACGACCGTTTCGGCTACGAGCGAGGGGAAGAGCGGGATGGCGACGGTGCATGTACACGAGCAGCTCACCGGGCTCGATTTTCCTGGCAACGTCGCGGTGACGACCACGATGCGATTCGAGTTCACGTCACCCTTTGCGGCGTACCCTGCGACCTACATCTGGCGCGCCTACCCGCGCGAGCAGGCCGGCTATTACACGTCGTTCTTTCACGCCAACAACGATTCGTACTTCAACAATCAGCTCGAGTACTACGGCTTCCACCCGTATCCCGAGCCTCCGCCGCCCCTCGTAGGGATCCAGAAATGGGAGATCTCCGTCGACGGGGGAAACGATATCACGGGCGATCCCGTCGTCTTCAATCGGTGGTACCTCCAGGTCGCGGTCGTCTCCAAGGACGGGTCCGCCACCCACCACACCTACTACTGGGACTGGCCGGACACGACGACGCACAAAATCCGGCGGACCGGGGCACTGTACGCGGCGGCCCCGAATCCCGCCATTATGGTCGGTGACAACCCGTGGAATCCTGGGGAGGAAGTCTATGATGGGGTCCTGCGCGGCTTTCAGTTCTACGACGTGGCGCTGACGCCGAGCGAGATCGCGCAGGAGATCGCCGCGCCCGGCTCGGTACGGCAGCCGTGGTATCTGAATCTGAACCCGACGCCGACCGACATCTCCGACAAGAGCGGGAACGGTCATCATCCGGCCTGGGTAGGGACCGAGCGAGCGGCGCTGTGGAAGGACACCGGTCCGTAGTTCGCGTCGCTGCAGCACTCGCGCTCCTGCTCGGACTCGGTTCGTGCCTGGGGCGCGAGCCCACCGAATCGTCACCGCTCGTCGAGACCACCCTGCTCGTGCGGGCGAATCTCTCCGGCACGGCGGTCGCGAGCATGGTCGTGGAAGTGACGGCGCCCGACCTGCCCACACCGGTGGCGTTCAATCTCCCGATCATCAACAGCGTCGCGTCCGGGACAATCAAACTGCGGGCGGGCTCCGACCGGACCATCACGATGCAGGCGTACGATGCCGGCGGCGTCGAAACGCACCGCGGATCGGTGACCATCGATGTTCACGCCGGCACCAACGTAACGATCTCGTTGGTGCTCATGCCTCTGACTGGCGACGTCCCGATCGATGTAACGGTGGGAAGCTTCACGGTGACGGTCACGCCGGCCGCTACTACGGTGACAGTCGGCGACACATTCGCCCTGACGGCGAGCATTCTCGATGCCACCGGCAAGCCGGTCACTGGTCAGGCGGTCTGGGCAACGCTGGCCCCCGCCATCGCCACGGTGGTCAGCACGGGTCAGCAAACTGGGCGCGTGACGGCGGTGGGTCCGGGGCAGACAGCTGTGGCGGCGACCTATGGCGGGGTCGCCGGCGAGACGCGCATCGTCGTGTCGTCGGACCCCAAGCTGCCGACGTTGCTCAACACGCAGTCCATCGCGTCGGCGGGCTCTACGATCGACGTACCAGCCGGCGGAGACTTTCAGGCTGCGCTCAACGCGGCGCAACCCGGCGATCAAATCGTGCTCGCCGCGGGCGCCACCTACGCCGGCAACTTCACGCTGCGGGCCAAGTCCGGCGCCGGTTGGATCATCATCCGGACCTCGAGCGCCGACGCCGCCCTGCCCGCCGAGGGCCAACGGATGAAACCGTCCTACGCCCCCTTGCTACCCAGAATCGTCAGCCCGAACGGCGACGCGGCGATTCGCACCGAGCCCCGCGCGGCTTACTACCGGTTGGTGGGCCTGGAGGTGACGATGGCGGATGACGTCACCGACCATAACGGCCTCGTGCTCTTCGGCGACGGCTCTCCCGCGCAGAATACGCTGACCAATGTCCCGCACGATTTGATACTGGATCGCAGCTATGTGCACGGCAATGCCACGGGTAATCTGAGTCGTTGCCTGGCTCTCAACAGTGCCGCCAGCGCCGTGATCGACTCCTACTTGAGCGCGTGTCACGCCAATGGCCAGGACGCGCAGGCGATTGGGGGCTGGAACGGGCCCGGGCCCTTCAAGATCGTCAACAATTACCTCGAAGCCTCGGGCGAAAACGTGATGTTCGGCGGCGCCGATCCCGCGATCTCCAACCTCATCCCGTCCGACATCGAGATCCGGCGCAACTACTTCTTCAAACCGCTCGCCTGGCGCGCCAGCGGCGCGTGGACGGTGAAGAACCTGCTCGAGCTGAAGCTCGGGCGGCGCGTGCTGATTCAGGGCAACATCTTCGAGAACTCCTGGGCCGCCGCGCAAGCGGGCTTCGCGATCGTGATCTGGTCGGTG
>Ga0066698_10001298_pt1 | contig 10760 bp, 9 predicted proteins | sample GraSoiAngelo_147_FD_66457 | JGI IMG/M metagenome (GOLD analysis project Ga0066698, IMG submission 66457) | Grasslands soil microbial communities from the Angelo Coastal Reserve, California, USA - 14_1009_05_40cm | ecosystem: Environmental > Terrestrial > Soil > Grasslands | place: USA... | reverse complement strand
CGGCCGCCACGCACAACTCGCTCATCTCCGGCGTCGACGCCGCGGCATCGAGCCAGGCGATCCTCGACGTCCTGACGTCGATCCGTAGCGGGACGCCACTTCGACAAGGATGACGTGAATGGTCACCAGCAGCCCTGGCGTAGCAAATCGGCCGACGTGATGGGCTCGACTCGCACCCGGCTCGCTCCGCCGTCCTGATGAGGTGGACGGAGGCGCGAGCCGGCAGATTGGTTCCGACTTGGATCGAGGCGACCCCTCGACGGGACCGGGATCAGGTCTGCACCATGGCCCTTGTCGAGCGCCTCGGAGGTTCACCCGGCAGGCCCATCTACGCCCGAAACGAGGACCTGCTAACTGAGCGGCCTACGCTCTCGACTCCATGCTCGAGCCACAACGCTTAGGCCGATGTAGTTCATGAACAACGGGTCCTCGGTTCAAATCCGACTGTCGGCTCTACTACCCTCATTCGAGCCGAGCGCTGTCGAGCTACGCGTTCGAGATCGCCTTCCACTCCCGAAGGCGCAGCGTGAGCAGCTCGGCACGCGCTTGTGCGTCGCCGCCGTCGAGGATGCGCATGTCGTCCGGATCGGCGGGCAGGTAGATACCGGACGTCCGCTCGCGAAGCTGGGGGTCGGCGTCGGACCGGGTGATCCAGTAGCCCGAGGCCCGATCGGCAGACTCCAGGCGGATCTCGCCTGTGCCCTCGAGCTGAGGGGCGTTCGGGTGCCGCGGTCGCTCGCCGTTCCAGTAGTAGAAGACGCTGGGCGGATCGCGGCGCTCCTTCGAGGCCACGCTCCAATACCGCACCGAAAGGGTGCCGTCCTCCTGCCAGCCCCGGCCCGCGACCTCGAGGCCGCCCTCGCGATCGCGCGAGATCCGGAGGAGGCTGATCGCCGAGGGCTCGCGCTCGGTGCGCAGGGTCAGCGAATGCTGCCACCAGTCACCCTCGAGCCGGGTCAGTCGGCCTTCGTCCTCGATCGCCTTGCGGAGCCTCTGGTTCACCTCCCGCATGTCGGCCGGGGTGAGGTTCTCCGGGTATCGCACCGCCGTCATCCCGAGGAGATCTGTCGGCAGCTTGGCACCCTTCGAGTGGAGGATGAACGTACGGCGCATGCCCAGCGCGCCACCGAACAAGCCGGCCTCGAAGACCACGTTGTCTCGCGGAGAGGCCTGACCTTGGGCGGTTGTGTCTAGCGGGTTGCTGGTCCAGTCGTCCTGCGCGAAGACGAACGCGGCGAAGTCGACCTCCTGGCTGAGCTCAACCAGCCGGTCGAGCGTGGAGACACCCGGGTTGAAGACCGTGGTCCACGGTTCGACCTCCGCGACCTCCGCCAGCCCGCGGGTCAGGGCCTGCACCAGCCTCGCCTGCTTTCCCGAGGAGCCGAGGAAGATTCGGGGCTTCATGGGGTCGGTCCGTCCTGATTCATTCCTGGATGAGCGTCGCGACCTCGTTGGCGATGACGACATCCTCCCTGGCCGCCACGCGAATGATCGCCGAGCCTGCGGCGGTGCCGCGGATCTCGTCGCCGTCCACCTCCCGTACGTGTTGGTCGGGCTCGCCGAGACGTAGCGGCTCGCAGATCCTCGCGCGGATGGACGCCGCGTGCTCCCCGATCCCGCCCGTGAAGACGACCGCGTCGATCCTGGCCAGGGTCGTGGCGGCCGCGGCGATCCCGGCCGCGGCTCGCCGCACGAACATCTCGATCGCGAGTCGAGCGCGCTCGTCTCCTCGAGCCTCGCGTGCCAGCAGCTCTTGCATGTCGGCCGTACCAGCGACGCCGATCAGACCAGATCGGCGATCGAGGTCCGACTCGAGGGCGGCCGCCTCGCGACCGCCGCGTAGGAGACGGAAGATGATCCCTGGGTCGATCGATCCCGCACGCGTCCCCATCATCAGGCCTTCGAGCGGCGTCATGCCCATCGAGGTGTCGACCGATTGGCCGGCGTCGACCGCCGTGACAGAGCAGCCGCCGCCGAGGTGCGCGACGACAAGGCTGAGCTCCTCGACCGGACGGTCGAGCAACTCGGACGCCCGCTGGACTGACCAGGCGACGGACAGGCCATGGAAGCCGTACCGACGGATTCCTGCACGGGCCCAGTCGTCCGGCACCGGGTAGCGACGAGCGGACTCGGGCAATGTCGCGTGGAAGGCGGTGTCAAACGCTGCGACCTGCGGCAGGTCGGGAAGGAACTGGCGAGTCGCTCGGATGGTCGCCAGAGCAAGTGGGTTGTGAAGTGGAGCCAGGTCGGCGAGCGACTCGATCCCCACGACCGCCTCGTCGTCCAGCCGCGTTGGGCCGGTGAACCGCTCGCCGCCATGGACGACCCGGTGCCCGACGGCATCGATCGGCGTGCCCGCGGCATCCAGGACCTCCCGGATGGTGGCGGCGGTGCCGTCCCGACCGTCGTCGATCCAGTCGATCGTCCGCTCGAAGGCCGGGGCTCGGTTCGGTGGCTCGATCAGGCTTGCCTTCAGGTTCGACGATCCGGCGTTCAGCACGAGGATGCGCACGTTGCGGGCTCCCGTCGCCGTTCAGGCGGTCCAGCGCCAGTCGCGGATCTCCGCCGAGTCCTCGCCGTGTTCGCGGGCGTAGGCACGGGCCCGGAGTCGCTCGTCCTCGAGATGCTGGCGCAGCGATGCCGCGTGTGAGCCCAGGTCGGGCACTCGATCGATCACGTCAAGGACGAGGTGGAACCGGTCGAGGTCATTCCGCATGACCATGTCGAACGGAGTCGTCACGGTGCCCTCCTCCTTGTAGCCGCGGACGTGGAGGTTGCCGTGATTCGTCCGGCGGTAGGTGAGGCGATGGATCAGCCAGGGATAGCCGTGATAGGCGAAGATCACCGGCCGATCGGTCGTGAACAGGGCGTCGAACTCCCGGTCGGTCAGTCCGTGGGGATGCTCCTTTTCGTCGACGAGCCGCATCAGGTCGACAACGTTGACGACCCGGATCTTCAGCTCCGGCAGGTTTTCCCGCAGGATGGCCGCCGCGGCGAGCGTTTCCAGGGTCGGAACGTCGCCGCAGCAGGCCAGCACGACATCCGGCGATCCCGCGTCATTGCTCGCCCAATCCCAGATCCCGATGCCCCGCGTGCAGTGGAGGATCGCGTCGTCCATCGACAGGAAATCGAGCGCCGGCTGCTTTCCGGCGACGATGACATTCACGTAGTTCCGGCTGCGGAGGCAGTGGTCTGCAACGGACAAGAGGCAGTTCGCATCCGGCGGGAGATAGACCCGGATGACCTCGGCCTTCTTGTTGACAACGTGGTCGATGAAGCCCGGGTCCTGGTGGCTGAAGCCGTTGTGGTCCTGGCGCCAGACGTGGCTTGTCAGGAGGTAGTTGAGCGAGGCGATGGGCCGACGCCACGGGATCTCGCGGGTCATCTTCAGCCATTTCGCATGCTGGTTGAACATCGAATCGACGACGTGGATGAAGGCCTCGTAGCAGCTGAAGAGGCCGTGCCGGCCGGTCAGCAGGTAGCCCTCGAGCCAGCCTTGACAGAGGTGCTCGGACAGGACCTCCAGAACCCGCCCGGACGGGGCGAGGTGCTCATCGGTCGGACGTATCTCACCCATCCATGCGCGATCCGTGACCTCGAAGACCGCGTCGAGACGGTTGGACGACGTTTCGTCCGGCCCGAATACGCGGAAGGACGTCGGGTTGTCGCGGACGACATCACGAAGCCACGTGCCGAGGACCCGCGTCGCCTCACTGGTGGTCGTCGCCGGCGCCTCGACCTCGACGCCGTAGCGGCGAAAGTCGGGAAGGCGCAGCTCGCGGAGGAACAGTCCACCGTTCGCGTGCGGATTGGCACTCATCCGTCGATCACCGCGCGGGGCGAGGTCGAGGATGTCGTCGCGCGGCCGGCCGTCGTGGTCGAATAGCTCCTCGGGACGGTACGAGCGGAGCCACGTCTCGAGCATGGCCAGGTGCTCGGGCTTGGTCCTGACGTCGGTGAGCGGCACCTGGTGGGATCGCCAGGTGCCTTCTGTCGGCTTGCCGTCGACGACCTTCGGGCCGGTCCAGCCCTTCGGTGTGCGGAGCACGATCATCGGCCAGGTCGGGCGCTTGACGGAGCCGCGGCGGGCCGCCGCCTTGATCGAATCGATGTCGTCCAGCACGGCGTCCATCGTCTCGGCCATCGCGGCATGGACGGCCATCGGGTCGTCCCCGCCGACAATCCGCGGGGCGTAGCCATACCCCTCGAGAAGGCGGAGCAGCTCGTCGTCGCCGATCCTGTCGAGGATCGTGGGGCTCGCGATCTTGTAGCCGTTCAGCGCCAGGATCGGCACGACGGTCCCGTCGGTGGCGGGGTTGAGGAACTTGTTCGAGTGCCAGCTGGCCGCGAGCGGCCCGGTCTCGGCCTCGCCGTCGCCGACGACGCAGAACACGACGAGATCCGGGTTGTCGAACGCCGCACCGAACGCATGGACCAGCGCGTAGCCCAGCTCGCCTCCCTCGTGGATCGAGCCTGGCGTCTCCGGTGTGACGTGGCTGCCGATCCCACCCGGGAACGAGAACTGGCGGAATAGTCGCTGCATGCCCGCCTCGTCGAGGGTGAGGGCGGGGTTGACCTCGCCGGCCGAGCCCTCGAGGTACGCGTTGGCGACCGCAGCCGGACCACCGTGGCCGGGCCCGACGATCCAGATGGCGTTGAGGTCGCGCTCCCGGATGATCCGGCTGGCATGGACGTAGACGAGATTCAGGCCCGGCGTCGTGCCCCAGTGGCCGAGCAGGCGCGGCTTGATGTGCTGGGGGGCCAACGGTTCCCTCAGCAGCGGGTTCGCCATCAGGTAGATCTGCCCGACCGACAGGTAGTTCGCTGCACGCCACCATGCGTCGATCAAGGCGAGATACGTCGTCGCCGGTGAGCTGGTTCGCTGGTTCATCGCCTGATCTCCTGAGACTTCGTGCGGCCGATCCAAGTATTGGCTGCTGTTCAGTCCCGAGGGCGCGGAGGCGGTCCGCGCGCTCGTCGCGAAGGGCTCGCTCGGCGGCGGCGTGTTCGAGACGGCGGACTGCCAGATGACGTTCGAGGAGCTGTCGGCGAGGGGCGTGAAAGGGCCGCTGGTTCGTCGTCGACGAAACCAGCGGCCACTCTGCCCGATCGGACTTATTGGGTCGTGAACCGTCGACTGGCTTCTGCAGAGATTGCCAGCTTCGGGTTGTAGACCGCGTTGTTGCTGGCGGACATGACCTTCGTGTCGAACGCCATCTGCACCACCATGGTTGCGAACGCCTTCGACATGAACGTGAGCACCACCGGATCGTTGTTATCGAGGTTGTCGCACCATCGGAACGGGTTGTCGACACAACCACCGTCGAAGCTTGGGACGTTGCCTTCGAAGTTGCCGAGGTAACCGCCGAACAGGTCGACTTCCCCTTGGGTCTTGCAGCAGTCCTGGCCGGTCAGCAGACCGCTGGCAGGAATGCCGGCAAAGTTGAAACTGATCGCATCGGTGCCGACCGGTGAGAACAGCTCATGGTTGCGCCCGATCGAGTCGAAGTACTGGATCGCCTGATCCCGCCCGACGGTCGATGCCTTGTAGACGCGGTTCGGGAAGGTCTGCGACGACGTTCCGCCGAACAGGTCCGGACCGGCCGGATCGAGCACGCCGATCGTGTAGTTGGGCGTTGCCGTGACGTCGGCGTCGAGGTCGTAGCCGATGTGACTCAGCTCGGTCTTGGCGAGGTTCGCAACGTAGAACTTTGAGCCGAACAGGCCGAGCTCCTCGCCACCGAACCAGATGAAGCGCAACTTGTTCAGCGGGGTGACGTTCTTCATCTTCAGGGCGATGTCGAGGATCGTCGCGGAACCGGACGCGTTGTCCAGCATCCCTGCCCCGTAGATCGCATCAAGGTGCGCGTCGACCACGACGATGTGGTTCTTGTTGCCGCCCTTGGAGTCGGCAATGACGTTGTAGTCCTCGCGGCTCGGGTCGACGATCCCCTGGGTGTCCAGGTGGACGACCGGCAGCGCCGTCGCCGCCTGGACCGCGTCCTGGTACTCGGTGAGCAGATGGATGCCGGTTGCGAACGACGTGAACGCGACCGGGATCGTCGGGACGATCCGGTTGCCGGCGGCGTCGACCAGGCTCCCTGCGAGCACGCCGGTGCGGCCGGGGTTGCCCTCGTTGAAGATGATCACGCCGGTTGCGCCCGCAGCTTGTGCGTTCTGGACCTTGACGCCGAAGTTGCACCCGCCGCGCTGGATGAGCGCGATGCGGCCGGAAACGAATCCGCTGAAGTCAGCCACGGTGCAGCCGCTTGTCGAGCTGCTCAGCGGTGTCGGAGGGAGCACGAAGCCCCCGGCCGGTTGGATGTCTGCAGTCGTCGTTCCGATGGCCTGGCCGGCGTTCCACTCGTCGACGACCGTGTAGTCGTGCGCCGTCGGCGAGACTTCGGTGAACACCGGTGTGCCGACGAAGGCGAAGTAGAAGAAGTGATAGGTCTGGATCGTGACGTCGTAGCCGGCGGCGGTCATCAGGTTCGCGACGTAGTCCACCGACGCCTTGTAACCGGCTTCGCCGGAGTTTCGCGAGGGGTGCCCATCGGGGCCCGGATTCGCATCGGCGATCGCCTGGAAGGCCTGCATGTGACCCCAGAGATCGTCCTGCTGGATGCAGGGCAGGAGCTTGCTCGGGGTGTCGTTGACCCGGCTGTCGCACTCAGCCGGCGTCGGGTCGGCCGCGTTCGTCGACGCGACCGCGCTCGCGCCTCCCGGCGCAAAGAGTCCCATCGCGACGCAGAGCGCGGCACCTAACACGAATAGACGGCGGCGTGTCTGAGGACGCACGGAACTCCTCCTGTGCTGTCGCCTTGGCCCCGTCGGCGGACGAGAATCGTAGACCTTCCTCGAAATTGACGAACAGGCCACCGATCGGGACACGGCTGCAAACCACCTCGCAAATGGGCGGAGACTAGAGCGGGGCGATTTGCTCCGGCTTACCCGCGAATTCGCTGGAGATCGGCGGAACGACGACCCACGACTCCTTTTGCGCCGATGACATTCGCGAGGCCGAGCGGTCTGATTCGACGACAGACTGCGTAAGGAGCCCGACATGGAGACCAAGAACCTCGCCGATCTCTACGGCCTGGATCCGATCCCCTGGTCGCGCGCGCTCGAGGCGCTCGAGACGGGCAACCAGCGAAACGAGACCTCGTTCCTCGCCACGACGCGACCAGACGGCCGGCCGCACCTCGCCGGCGTCGGCGCCGTGTGGGACAACGGCAAGGCCTACTTCGTGAGCGGTGCCGGGACGCGCAAGAGCCGCAACGTTGCCCAGAACTCGAATTGCGCCATTTCGATGTCGCTGCCGGGCATCGACCTCGTCATCGAGGGCGTGGCCGAACGCGTGACCGACGACGAGACGCTCCACCGACTCGCGAAACGCTACGCCGACGGGGGTTGGCCGGCCAAGGTCGAGGATGGCGCCTTCACCTACGACTACAGCGCGCCGAGCGGCGGCCCTCCGCCGTGGGATCTCTATGCGGTTAGTCCGACCACGGTCTTCGGCGTGCTCACGGCCGAGCCCGGCGGAGCCACCCGCTGGCGCTTCGACGCCTGAACGTCAGTCGGGAGGCGACGCTGCCCCGCGCTCGGGACGGCCCACTCGTTTGAAGGATCGCGGGCGGCGGGCGTCGAACATCCGCTGCTCGGCAGTCGCCGCGGCGCCGATGACGTCGCCTCCCTCGCCGGGGCTCGCCCAGCCGAGCGCCAGCCGTGTGGACAGGCCGACCGACTCGAGCCAGCTGTCGATCGCGCCGCGAATCCGTTCGACGTAGCCCCGCGCGGCGGTCTCCTCCGTATCCGTCAGGAGGATGCCGAAGCGGGCATCGCCGAGCCGGGCGATCCGGTCCGCCTCGCGGCCCTCCGCGACGAGCAATCGAGCCGCCTCCAGCGCGATTCGGTCGGCAACGCCGCGACCGAACGAGTCGGCGAGGGTGTCGAGGTTCGGCAGCTCGGCGATGACGACGGTCGCTGGATGGCCGAACCGTGCGACGCGCGCCGACTCCTCGCGGATCGCCCGGGACCAGGCGGCAGGGTCGGCGAGGTCCGCGAGGGTCGAATCGGGACCGGTCGCGGCCCTCGCGATCCCGAGCAGCCCACGAGGGGGATCGGCGGCCAGTGGAGGCCGGTCGGCCGAGGCGCCCGCGACGAAGGCCTCGATGGCGGCCGCGGTGCGCGCCTCTCCGGCCGCTGCAGGGTCGACACCAGGCTCGACGCCGGCCGCATCGTCGAGCGGTTCCGTTCGGTCCAGGAGCTCGTCGGCGGGTCGGCGCCCGCGACGAGCTCGAACGAGGATCGAGACCACGAGGAGGACGTTGACGGCGACCAGGGCACCGATGCTCGCCAGGAGCAGCTGATCCTGCGTCACCGCTGCAGCCCGCTCGACGGGACCGCTGCGGCCACGTGCGCAGAGCGCGTGAACAGGCGGCGCCAGCGCGACACCCCGCGCGGAATGGGCTCCGGGAGCTCGCCGCGCTCCAGCAGCTCGTCGGCGAGCAGGCGATAGTCGAGACACGCGCCGCTGTCGGGCGCAGAGGCGGTGATCGGCAGGCGAGCGGCTTCGGCCTCCGCCAGGCGGATGCTCTCGCGGATCGTCACTCGAGCCAGACGCCACCCGTACGTCCGATCCAGCTCTGCGACCACCTGCCTCGCGTGGAGGGTCCGATTCACGCGACAGGCGACGATCAGCGGGTTCCGCAGGCCCGGATTGAGGGTGGACTGGATGCGCCCCATCTCCCGCACGACCGCAGCCACGCCCGTCAGGCCGATGGCATGAGCCTCGACGGGGATGATCACTTCGCGGACCGCCATCAGCGCGCCGATCGACAGATACGAAAGGGACGGTGGGCAGTCGATGATCACGAAGGCCCAATTGGCCGGCAGGCGTTCGATGGCTCGCAGCACACCGAGGCTGAGCTCGGCCTTCCGGGCCTGCTCCGCCGCGAGCAGTCCCGCCGACGAGCGGACGATCTCCAGGCACGGGACGGTCGTCTTGCGCGCGATCGACCGGAGGTCCCTGGTCTCGGTGATCGGGTCATCGTTGCCGCGGTCGTGGCGGGCGTCCGCCAGCCAGGTTGAGGCGCTGCCCTGCGGATCGAGGTCGATCAGAAGCGTGGGAAGGCCGCGCTCAGCCAGCACGGCGGCAAGACTCACCGCGGTCGTGGTCTTGCCGCTCCCCCCCTTCCGATTGACCACGGCGATGGTCCGCACGGCAGTGTCCCCAGAACACCCCGGCGGCCGCACGATCAGCAGGCCCCCGCCACCGGGCCCGCAAGGTACATCAGCCCCGAGCTGGTACGGAAGACCTACCGGACCATAGGAAGAAATGTCCGGTGCGGCCCGTCCACACCTGTACGCGCGACGAAGTTGGAACGATGAGCGTGCGCAGGCAGACAATCGGAGGCACCTCGCCGTTGCCGGCGAGGTGCCGAGGGTAGCGAGATGACGATCGCCGCGGTCGTCGCGGCGATACGGATCCGGCTTGGTCAGCCCTTCGCGATCTCGGACGCCAGCCGGTCGTAGGTGTCGAGCGCGCCGCCGATCATGCCGGTGGCCAGCGCCCCTTCGAGATCCTCGACCGACGGGAACCGGCTCCGGGCGACCAACCTGGTCCGCCCACCGAGGTCCTCGAGGGTCAGGGTGTTGATAGCCGCCTTGTCGTCGAACCCGGGCACGTCGAAGATCTGCGTCTGGACCATGCGCTCCGGCGGTTCGACCTCGAGGTATTCGCCCTTGAACGGGGCGTCCTCGCCGCCGGTCGTGTGGTTGATCCACCGCCAGCGGCCGCCGGGCCGGACGTCCATCTCGACGACCGTCGTCGTGTAGCCGTGCGGGCCCCACCAGTTCGTGACCCGGGCGGGATCGGTCATGACCTTCCAGACGAGGTCCCGAGGCGCATCGAAGACCCGTTCGAAGACGAGATCCTGGCCGTCCGTGTAGGCCGTTGTCCGGTCGTTGCCGAGCTGCTGCTGCACTGCCATCGCTGCTGCTCCTTCACTTCGAGTGGCTGCCATGAGATCCATCGTCATCGGTCGACTCCGTCTGCAGGGTGCGGAGGTATTCGTCGAGGCGGTCGAGGCTCGCCTCCCAGTGCCGTTTGTACTGGCTCACCCAGTCGGCCACGTCGCGCAACGGCTCGGGCGTCAGGCGGCACGGCCGCCACTGGGCCTGGCGGCCCTGCTCGATCAGGCCGGCTCGCTGGAGCACCTTGAGGTGCTTCGAGATCGCCGGGAGGCTGAGCTCGAATGGCGCGGCGACCTCCGTGACGGTCGCCTCGCCGGTGGCCAGCCGGGCGAGGATCGCGCGGCGCGTGGGATCGGAGAGGGCGGCGAACGTGGTGCTCAACTGGTCGTGCTGCATCGTCATTTAGCCTATCAGTTAATTAACTAGTCGGCATAATACGACCGGTGGCGACGGTTGTCAAGAGCGGCAACTGGCGGTCTCGCAGCTGCGGGCTGGTCGTCATTCGCGACGACCCGACCACGACGGGCGGACTACTCCCCGAAGGCGAAGTAGACGATGATCCGCGAGCCCTTCGGCACCTGAGTCCCGACCGGTGGGTCGGTCCGGACGACCTGGAACGTCGGCTGGCCGCTGCCCTTTTGCGGCACCGGATCCGAGCTGAACCCGTCGCCGCGGAGCCGCGCCTCCGCCTCGGAAAGGTCCATGCCGATGACGTTCGTCACGGCCCGCGTCGTCAGCGTGTCGGGGCCCGTCGAGACGACCGGGCCGGGCGTGACGACCGGGCC
>Ga0066698_10001295_pt1 | contig 10766 bp, 9 predicted proteins | sample GraSoiAngelo_147_FD_66457 | JGI IMG/M metagenome (GOLD analysis project Ga0066698, IMG submission 66457) | Grasslands soil microbial communities from the Angelo Coastal Reserve, California, USA - 14_1009_05_40cm | ecosystem: Environmental > Terrestrial > Soil > Grasslands | place: USA... | reverse complement strand
TCGTCCAGCGTGCGTATGCCACCCGACGCTTTGACACCCATCTTCGGGCCGACGATCTGACGTAGGAGCCGCACGTCCTCGACCGTCGCGCCCTCCGGGCCGAATCCGGTCGAGGTCTTCACGTAGTCCGCCCCTGACGCGGCCGCGATCTGCGCTGCGATTGCCTTCTGGGCATCGTCGAGGTAGCCGGTCTCGAGAATCACTTTGACGAGCGCCTCGCTGGCGTGCGCGACACCGACAACAAGAGCCACCTCACGTTCGATCGTCGCGTAGTCCTTGTCGATGAGCGCGCCGATGTTGATCACCATGTCGAGCTCGTTGGCACCATCGTGCAGCGCGTTCGTCGCGGTCGCGACCTTCACCTCCGGCGACTGGCCGCCGTGCGGGAAGCCGATGACCGTGGACGTCAGCACGCCGGAGTCCTTGAGCAGACGCGCGGTCACCGGCACGTAGAACGGCTTGACGCACACGGACGCGATGTGCTCGCGCCGCGCGAGGGTGCACGCATCGACGACATCCCGCTCGGTCTGCGTCGGTTTGAGGACGGCATGGTCGATCATTGCAGCGAGCTCGGGAACGGTCGGCAGCGTCACGGGTCGACCAGTATGCTCGGGATCGTGCCCGGTTCGATCCGTGTGGCGCGCCTGTTCGGCATCGACATCAACATCCATTTCTCGTGGATCCTCATTTTCTTTCTGGTGGTGTTGAACCTAGCGGACTCGTTCCCACAGCAGTTCCCGCAATGGTCGAACCAGAAGGGTCTGGTCGTCGCCGCGATCACGGCGTTCCTGTTTTTTGGCTCGGTCCTGGCGCATGAGCTGGCGCACTCTCTGGTCGCGCGCCGCTTTCAGATGTTCGTATCTTCAATCACCCTGTTCCTTCTCGGTGGGGTCGCAAATCTGCGCAAGGAGCCGCCATCGGCCAAGGCCGAGTTCTTTATGGCGGCCGCCGGGCCCGCGACGAGTGTCCTGATCGGAATCGCCGGACTCGGTGTTGCGTTCCTGCTTGATCCGCGCGCGGCGATTCCGAACGTGGAAGCGATCCAGGCGGTCGCCGGCTACCTCGGGACCGTGAACCTGTATCTCGCCGCCTTCAACTTGATCCCAGGGTTCCCGCTCGACGGGGGCCGCGTCCTCCGATCGGCCATCTGGGCGATCTCGGGCGACCGCAATAGAGCGACGGGCATCGCGGCGCGGGGCGGGCAGCTCGTCGCGCTCGCGCTTGGCGCGTTCGTCGTCTACGAGCTCATCGTCCTCCGCGAGGTGAGCGGGCTCTGGCTGGGGCTCATCGCGTACTTCCTCTACAACGCGGCGACCGCGACCTTGCAGCAGGAGAAGGTCGCTTCGGCGATCGGCGGCGCGAGCGTCGGGCCGCTCATGACGACGGACTTTCGGTCGACGCGGCCGGGCATCATGGTCGGAGAGGTCATTCGCGATCTCGTGTTGCCGATGAACCTGCGCGCGATCCCGGTCCTGTCCGGGGACCGGCTGGTTGGCCTGGTCGCAATCGGCGACCTTCGAAAGGTCGATCAGACGCGGTGGGCCGAGACACCGGTCGAGGCGGTGATGACGCCGGCCTCCGAGCTCCCGACGGTCGCGCCCGAGGATCCGCTGGGTGCGGCCCTCGAACGATTCGGCGCGACGGATCTGCCGCTGCTCCCGGTGATCAAGGATGGTCGCCTCGTCGGTCTCCTGTATCGCGAGTCCGTCATCGGGTACGTCCGGATGCGCGAGATGCTCGGCTTAGAGGGTCGCCGCTGAAGGACGCGGTCGGCGTCGGTGTGATCGGAGCCGGTCAAATGGGCCGGCGTCACGCGGAGAATGTCGCACGCCAGATCGCGGACGCGCGACTCGTCGCGCTCTGCGATGCGGACGACAGGACGCGAGAGCGTGTTGCCTCGGAGCTCGGCGCCGCGAGCGTCGCGTCCGTCCAGGAGCTCGTCGATCGTGGGGACGTTCACGCGGTCGTCGTTGCGTCTCCGGCGGGGCACCATGAGGAGCACGCGATCGCAGCGGCGCGCGCCGGAAAGGACGTCTTCGTGGAAAAACCGATCGCGACGAACCTCGGAGGGGCTGACCGGGTGATCGCCGCGGCGAAGGGTGTCCGTCTTCAGGTGGGGTTCCAGCGACGTTACGACCCGGCCTACGCGGAGGCGCGCAAGATCGTGTCGAGCGGAGCGCTCGGTGCGCCGGTCTTCTACCGTGGCGTCAATCGTGACCGCGAGGCTCCGACCGGCGCGCCCGGCTCGCTCGCGACGAACGACATCCTCACTGAATCGGCGATCCACGACCTCGACGGCGCCCGCTGGATGATGGCCGACGAGGTCGCAGGAATCCGCGCGAGCCTCGCCACGATCGGAGAGCGCGCTCCGGCCCCGGATGTGGCGATGGTCGAGCTCCGTTTCACGCGTGGCGGCGTCGCGCACGTCGAAGCGATGCGCGGCGCGCGCTACGGGTACGACATCCGCAGCGAGGTCATGTGCGAGCGAGGTGCCGTTTTTGTCGGTGGCTTTGCTCAGACGATCCTGACGGTGATGCGGGGGAACGAGCGCCATGATGGCCTCTATCCCGGGTACCTCGAACGCTATGCCGATGCGTACCTCGCGGAGATGCGCGACTTCGTCGCCGGCACGCGCGAGCGCCGCCCTCCGGCGGTCACCGGCGAGGACGGTCGAATGGCGCTCGCGATCGCGCTCGTGGCGGGACGTGCCGCGGCGACCGCTGGCGAAATGACGATCGCATGACGTGGGATGGACTGCGCCGATCGCTGGACGAGCATCAGGCCGTCTCGCGCGAGCTCTCCGGCGTGCTGCCTGCGATCGAGCAGCTCGGTGAAGCGGTGCGCGCGGCGCTCGCGGCGGGCGGCCGGATCCTCGCGTTCGGGAACGGCGGCAGCGCGGCCGAGGCGCAGCATCTGGTGGCCGAGCTCGTCGGCCGGGCGAAGGCCGATCGAGCGGCACTTCCGGCGATCGCCCTCGGCGCCGATGCGTCCTCGCTAACCGCGGTCGCCAACGACTACGGCTTCGCCGAGGTCTTCGCTCGGCAGGTGCGCGCGCTCGCGACGCGCAAAGATCTCGTCGTCGGGATCAGCACATCCGGCCGCTCCGAGAACGTGATCCGGGGCCTCGAGGCGGCGCGCAAAGGTCGCGCGAAGACGGCGCTACTCACCGGCGCGGACGGAGCGCGGGCCGCGGCGCTCGTCGACTACGCCGTCGTCGTGCCGTCGGCGGAGACCGCGCGCATTCAGGAGATGCACGTCCTGGTCGTCCACCTGATCTGCGAGATCGTCGACGAGTGGGCCCAGGGCGATGCGGGCCCTCGCCCTTAGCCCTGAGGCCGAAGGACGAGCGCCGCCGCGCCGACGAGACCGGCGTTGGCGCCCAGTGACGCGCGATGCACGGTGAGCCGGCGCGCGAACTCGATCCGCAGGACATGTGCGAGCTCTGACTCGAAGGTCGGCGCGAGAAGATCCCACGCGGCGAGCGCGACACCGCCGCCGATAACGACGCGATCGATGTCGCAGAGCACGGCGGCGGCGACGACACCTCGCGCGAGGGCACGGCCGGCTTCGGCGAAGAGCGAGCGCGCGCGATCGTCGCCTTGGCGCGCGCGAGCCGCGACGCCCGCCGCGTCGATCCCGCCGCCATAGCGCACGCCGATCGCGTGTCCCGATGCGATGGCCTCGACACAGCCGTTGGCGCCGCACTCGCAGCGCGGCCCATCCGGTGACGCGATCACGTGCCCGATGTGACCGGCGTTTCCATACGCGCCGTGCAGCAGCCGGCCATCGACGACGATCCCTCCGCCGACGCCCGTCGACACGATCACCCCGAGGAGCGCGCTCGCATCCCGGCCTGCGCCACGCCACCACTCCCCGAGCGTCATCGCCTTCGCGTCGTTGTCGACGACGCAGGGAATCTCGAAACGCTGTTCGAGGCGGGTCCGCAAGGGAAACGCGCGCCACGCGGGGATATGGAGCGGGGACACCACTCCCTCGGGCCAGCGCATCGGACCACCACAGCCGACACCGATGCCATCCACGCGTTCGCCGGCCCGAACCGTCTCAGCGAGCGACGCGACCGCCGCGAAGAGCCCTTCGGCATCGACGTCACTTGGCGTCCCGATGCGCCGCAGATTGTGCGGGGTGCCGTCCGCATCGACGATCGCGGCGCCGCACTGAGTGCCGCCGATGTCGATCGCGAGGACCGCCGTACCGTCCTCGCTTCAGGTGCGGCCGCGCTCGGTCGCGATGATGTCGAGCACGAGCGTCGTCCACCCGAAGTCGCGCGCCCCCTGGCCCTCCCCGGTGAGCGGGTCGTAGAACTCGCGGATCCCGTTCTTCGCGATCATCGCGATGGTGCGCTCGGCGAGGTCGCTCGCGACATCGGCCCGGCCGTGCGCGCGCAGGCCGTGATAGATGTACCAGTTCACGTTCACCCACGTCGATCCGCGCCAGGTCGTTCTTGTGCGCCAGTGCGGGTCGAAGGACGGCTCGGTCGCCGCAACGCTCGGGATGGGGTGGGGAAGCCAGAACTCGCGCTCGTTCAACAGGTGCTCGTCGACGAGGCGTTTCGCTTTCGACGGATCGAGCTCTTTGAGGATCAGCGGGAAGAGCGACGAGAACGTGAGCGTCTTCGCAGGCTCCTCTCTCCAACCCGCAAGATCCCAGAAGACTCCGGCGCGGTCGTCCCAGCACTTGGCCTCGAGCGCCGCCCGAACTCTGCCGGCCCTACCGCGAAACTCGTCGGCCTCGAGTGCGATGTCCCCTGCGACCTCGCTGAGCGTCGCAAGGCAGGCGAGACCGTCGGCGTAGATCGCGTTCACCATCACATCTTCCCAGTTGAAGTCGTCCAGCACGGCGATCCGCGCTGGATCCGCGCGGTGCGGCGCGTAGGCATCGAAGAGGCGCTTCATCGAGACGCGCAGCTGATCGAGCGTTCCTTCGGCAGGGTCGTAATTGATGCGCATCATGCGGTCGTACTTGGGGCTCGCGTCCAAGCCGGACTCATCCGGCTGGATGATCGCGATGAGGCCGTCGTCGTCGGGATCGCGGAACCCTTTGAGCCAGCGAAAGAAGCGGCGGATCGGCGGAAGCACCTCGCGTACGAAGGCCGTGTCGCCCGTTGCCTCGTGGATGCGGAGGACCGCTCGCGCGACGACGGGCGGCTGGATCGTGGCCGTGTAGAACGGGTCCGCGAGCGTGATCGAGTACTCGCGGAGCGCGGCGTCATGCGCGCTCTTCTCCCAGAGCAGCATGTGCGGGATGAAACCGTCGGGCGTCGCGCCCTGCATCAAGCAGCGGATCTCTTGTTTGGCGAGCTCGGGATCGACATGAAGGAGCGCGATCGCGTGGAACGCGCTATCCCAGAACCACTGGAACGGATACGTCGTCGGTGAGGGACAAACAAAGTCGTAGCGCCGGCCGCCCCACGCCGAAACACCACGTTGCCGATTTCCTTCGAGCACGCGTCGCGCGTCGGCCGCGACCTTGTCCCATTCGTTGCGCACGAGCGCGGATTATCGGACGAGACGCGCGCGTATGATTCGAAAACAGGCGACCGCGCGACTCGCGCGGCGGGGAGGTAGCCATGGAAGAGCGGAAATCACCTGTTCTGTCGCGTCGCGCGTTCCTCCAAGCAATGGCCGCAACGGGTGTGGTCGTCGCATGCGGGACCACTCCGTCGTCACAACCGAGTGGCAGCGCGAAGCCGGCGACTCTGTCCGGAACGATCACGGTCTCGTATCCGGACGAGCTCGGCGCCAAGCCGAAGTACGTCGACAAGGCCGCGACTGACCTCAAGGCGAAGTACTCCGGGCTCGACGTCAAGACCGACCTCCAGAAGATCTCGAGCGGCGATTACTACACCAAGCTCCTGCTCGCGCTGTCCGGTGGCGGGGATGTTCCCGACGTGATTCACGTCGGTGGCGACCGCATCGGCGAGCTCGCCGACGCGGGCTACATCGAGCCGCTCGACAAGTACGTGTCGCAGTGGGAGGACTGGAAGAACTACCCGCAGGCAGTGAAGGACGGGGTGAGCTACCAGGGCAAGGTCTGGGCGATCCCGTACGGCCTGGACATGCGCTGGCTCTACATCCGCCGCGACGCGATGGACAAGGCCGGTCTCGGGACCGACTGGACCCCGAAGAACGTCGACGACATCCTGAACGGGGCGAAGGCCGTCAAGGACAAGGTCACCACGGTGATCCCGTACGCGCTCTACGCCGGCACGGCCGGCGACACCGGCACGGCGAACCACTCCTTCGTGCCGCTCGTCTGGGCCTACGGCGGCGAGATCATCGACAAGAGCAGCGGGAAGTGGATCGGCGACAGCCCCGCGATCCGCAAGGCGCTCGACTACTACTCGCGGACGTACACCGGAGGGCTCTCACCGAAGGAGATCCTCACGACGACCAAGCCGTGGACCGCGATGCGCGAGAAGGAGGGCAAAGGCGAGCTCGCGCTCCTCTTCGAGGGCGGCTGGGTCTACGGCGGCTGGCAGAGCGCGCCGTTCGACAAGGCGGCCACGCAGAAGAACGTCAATTACGTCCTGCATCCGACCTCGACCGGTGGCCCGGCGTTCACCATCGGCGGACCGGGTACGGTCTGGTACGTCACGGCCAAGAGCAAGAACAAGGACGCGGCCTGGGCCTTCATCGCCCAATGGAACAACAAGGACACGGTCGCGAAGCTGAACATCGAGGACCCGCACCCCGTCGCGCGGAGCGACGCGGCGGATGTCGCCGAGTTCAAGGCGCAGCAGTACCTCGTCGACTCGACCAAGGCGCTCGAGAAGGCCAAGTTCATTCCGACCGACTCGAACTACGGCAAGGTGATCGGCGCCATTCAGAAGGCGACGGGTCGCGTAGCAGCGGGCGAGATGAGCGCGGACGACGCGGCGAAGCGGTACGCCGACGACCTGAAGCAGGCCATCGGCGCCGATAAGGTCATCACGCAATAACCACTGCGGTCGGAGCGGGGGCGCTTCGCCCTCGCTCCCCGGCCGCGACCGGGGCGTTCCGGCGGAACAGCGCGTACCTCGTGGGCCTGACGCCGGCCGCGCTCCTTCTCAGCCTGTTCTTCGTCGGGCCATCGCTCTGGGCGCTCTACACCAGCCTCACCAACAAAGCGCTCGTCGGGATCGACGCTGCGCGCCCCCGATTCGTCGGCCTCGACAACTACCAGAGGCTTCTCTCCGATCCCGACTTCGCGACCGTCGTCCTCAACTCGATCGTCTTCGTGGTCGGCTCGGCCATCGTCGGCCAGTTCATCCTCGGACTCCTGCTCGCGCTGCTGCTCGACCACGCCGAGCGCCGGCGTTACCGGCTCGCGACGATCCCGTACGCGGCCGTGCTCCTGGCGTGGGTGAACCCAACGGTCATCGCGGGCTTCCTCTGGGTCGCGATGTACGACTTCTACTACGGCTCGCTCAACACCGGCCTCACGGCTCTCGGCGTCGGCCCTGTCGACTGGCTCGGGCGGTTCCCGATGCTCGCGGTGATCATCGCGAATATCTGGCGCGGCACCGCCTTCACCATGCTGATCTTTCTCGGCGCGCTGAAGACAATCCCGAGCGACATCTACGAGGCCGCGCGCGTCGACGGTGCCAACGCCTGGCGGCGGTTCTGGGACCACACCCTGCCGTCGCTGAGGCCGATCGCGGCGCTCGCCCTGCTGTCGATCACCATGTCGACCTTCGGCACGTTCATCCTCATCCAGACGCTCACCAACGGCGGTCCGGGGAGCGCGACGGAAACGATCGCCCTCTACGCGTTCCATGAGGCGTTCCGTTCGTACGCGATCGGTTACGGGTCGACGATCGCCGTGGTAATGCTGGCGCTGAACGTCGCGTTCGCGGTGCTCTACCTGCGGTGGTCGAGGGCGCGCGCATGAGTGTGATCGGGCCTCAGGCGCAGACCCAGATCGCCGTTCCGCCGCGGGTCCGGCCGCTCGAAGGGGGCTCGCGTCTCGAGTGGGTACTCATGCACATAGTCTTCGCGGCCGTCACGCTCTTCTTCCTCGCGCCCTTCATCTGGCTCTTCACCGCCGCATTCGACGCGCACGCGCAGGCCTATATCCGCTGGCCGAGCGCGCCGACCCTCGACAACTTCGTGCAGATCTTCTCGCGGTACGCGTTCGCGACCGCGCTCAGCAACAGCGTCTTCGTCGCCGTGTCCACGATGCTCCTGACGGTCTTCGTGGTGTCGCTCGCCGGCTACTCGCTGTCACGCATCGAGCTGCGGCAGAAGGCGTGGATCACCTACGCGGTGCTGCTCCTCCAGACCATGCCGCTCTCCGCGACGATGGTCCCGATCTACGGGCTCGCGCGAGAGCTCGGCCTGCGAAACTCGTATCTCGGTCTCATCCTCGTGCACTCCGCGATCGAGCTCCCGTTCCTCGTGTGGCTCATGAAGGGCTTCTTCGACTCGGTCCCGCGCCAGCTCGAGGAGGCCGCGTGGCTCGATGGCCGAGGCAAGCTCCGCGCGCTCTTCGAGATCGTCCTTCCCGTCGCACGGCCCGGGATCGCGGTCGCGGCCGGCCTTTCATTCCTTAGCGCGTGGGCCGAGGTCCTGATGGTCCTCATCCTCGTGGACCAGCAGAGCATGAAGACGATCCCGCTCGCCTTTTACGAGACGTTCCGCTCCGCGGGCGGGTATACCGAGGTGCAGTACGGCCTTGTCGCCGCGATGGGCGTGCTCTATGTCCTTCCGGTCATGGCGGTCTTCTTCGCCACCCGCAGGCTCATGGTGCGCGGGCTCATGAGCAGCACCCGAGGTCTTTAATCGTGGGCAGGGTCGAGTACGACGACGTCTGGAAGCAGTTCCCCACACGCGACGCGCCGGCGGTCCGCGGCCTCACTCTGGATGTCGCCGACGGGGAATTCCTGGTGTTGCTCGGCCCGAGCGGATGCGGCAAGACGACCGCGCTTCGGATGCTGGCGGGTCTCGAGCATCCGGATCGCGGTGACATCCGCATCGAGGGGAGGAGCGTCCTGCGCCTCGAGCCCAAGGACCGCAACGTCGCGCTCGTCTTCCAGAGCTACGCGCTCTACCCGCACATGTCGGTTCGCGGCAACATTGAGTACCCGCTCCGCGTCCGGAACATCGCACCGGCTGAGCGTGAACGGAAAGTGGAGCGCGCCGCGGATCTCCTCCGGATCCAGCATCTCCTGCCGCGCCGACCCGGACAGCTCTCGGGCGGCGAGCAGCAGCGCGTCGCCCTTGCGCGAGCGATCGTCCGCGAGCCGCAGGTGTTTCTCATGGACGAGCCACTTTCGAACCTGGACGCCAAGCTCCGCACACACACGCGGACGGAGCTCAAGGCGCTGCAGCAGCAGCTCGGGGTGACGACGATCTTCGTGACCCACGACCAGGCCGAGGCGATGACGATGGCGGATCGCATCGCCGTCCTCGATGCGGGTGTCCTCCAGCAGCTGGGAACGCCGGACAACGTCTACCAGCGTCCGGCGAATCTGTTCGTCGCGCAGTTCATCGGCAGCCCCCCGATGAACATCCTCGATGCGACGCGCGACGGGGAGGCGCTCGTGGTCGCGGGCGGCTGGCGCATCGCCGCGCCGCACCGCCTCGACGGCGCGCGCGCGGTGAAGGTCGGCCTACGGCCCGAGGCGATCGATCTAGCGATGGCCGGCGGTGACGATGGGCAGCCAGCCGAGGTGCTCGTGTCGGAGCCACTCGGCAGCGAAGTGATCGTCAACGTGCAGCTCGCGGACGTGCTCCTCAAAGTGCGCACCGCACCCGACGTGCGGCCGGACCCCGGCGCACGCGTGTACCTCCGCGCGAGGCACGATGGCGTACGCGTCTTCGACGGAACGACCGGCGCCGCGCTGAATTGACGGACGACGGATTCGAGCGCAAGACCCCGCCTTCGCCGAACGGACCGCCGAGCCGCATCCTGACCGGCCGTTTTGAGAAGGATCACGAACGCCGGTACGCCCACGTGCCGTTCGAGGTGCCGTCGGGTGTTCGGCAGATCCATCTGCGCTACTCGTACAGCGATCAGATCGATTCGGACCCGCTGGCGAGCGGCGGCAACACCTTGGACGTAGGGCTGTTCGACGAGCGTGGCACCGCCGAGGGCAGCCCCGGCTTTCGCGGCTGGAGCGGAAGCAACAAGATGGAGTTCACGATCGACGAGAGCTGGGCCACGCCGCCATACCGGAAGGGGAAGATCGGCGCGGGACGGTGGCATGTGCTGCTCGGTCCCTACAAGGTCGGGCCGCGCGGCTGCGACTGGAAGGTCGAGATCTGGTTCGACGGCGGGCTGCGGTCTCCGTGGAAGTCCGCGGGCTTTTCGCGCCGGGCCGATCCCGATCCACTTCCGGATGCGCGACATGGGTGGGTCCGTGGTGACCTGCACTGCCACACCCTTTATTCGGACGGCGATTCGTGGCCGCCCGAGATGCTGCATGCGGCCGCCGAAGCTGGCCTCGACTTCCTCGGCGTGACTGACCACAACAACGTCGCGCACCAGCTCGCCTATGGACCCGGGGGCGACGGTCTTCCGGTCGTCGTGCCGGGCATCGAGGTCACGACGTACGGCGGGCACTGGAACGCGTGGGGCACCGATCGCTGGTGGGAGTTCCGCGAACCCGAATCGAAGGCGGTCGAACGCACGATGCGCGCCGCAGCAGCGAGCGGTGCGGTCATCAGCGTGTGCCATCCCAAGCCATTCGGTCCGCCATGGGAGTACGCGACCGGCGATGCGTTCCACGCGGTCGAGGTGTGGAACGGACCCTGGCCGCAGCTCAA
>Ga0066698_10001292_pt1 | contig 10769 bp, 8 predicted proteins | sample GraSoiAngelo_147_FD_66457 | JGI IMG/M metagenome (GOLD analysis project Ga0066698, IMG submission 66457) | Grasslands soil microbial communities from the Angelo Coastal Reserve, California, USA - 14_1009_05_40cm | ecosystem: Environmental > Terrestrial > Soil > Grasslands | place: USA... | reverse complement strand
GTGGCCGGCGCGTCGCTCCGCGCGAACGCGCGTGACGCGGCGGCCGACAGTCGCTCGGCGGCGCGCGCGGCGAGGTCTTGCGATCGCTCGTCGTCGGGACCGAGCTCGCCTCGGTAGCGGTACGCCTGCTCCAGATGGAACCCGACGAACTCGTCGCCGTCGGCCATGCCTGGGTGGGCGGCGAGCCAGTCGGCGAGACGCTCGTGCAGCACGGCCCGCTCCTCCTTGGGGAGCATCTGGTACGCGGCCTCGGCGAGGAGCCCGTGGTGGAACCGGAAGGCCTCCTCACCCACAAGGTCGGACGCGGTCGGACGGACCAGGTCGCGTCGGACCAACTGCTGGACCGATCGGCCGGTATCGCTCCGCTCGCCGTCGGCACCGAGCTGGTGAACCGCACCCAGGTAGAAGACCTGTCCCACCACCGCAGCGCGCCCGAGGAGTGCGCGCTCGGCGTCGTTCAGCTGATCCAGACGGGCGGCCAGCAGAGCCTGGATCGTCGGCGGGACCGAAACCCGTTGGAGATCCGACGCCGCGACCCAGCGATCGCCCTCGCGCCGGATCACCCCATCGTCGACCAGCATCGCAACCGTCTCCTCCGCGAACAGCGGGTTGCCCTCGGCGGCGTCGACGATCCGCGCACGCGCGGAGTCGTCGACGCCTCTGACCAGGTTCTCCACGAGCCGCTCGGCTTCCTGGGGCGTCAGGGGCTCCAGCGCGACCGTGGTCGCGTGGAGCTTCCCGCCGCCCCAGTCCGACCGGAGGTCCAGCAGATCCGGCCTCGCCATGCAGATCACCAGGATCGGCGTGTCCCGGCTCCAGTCGGTGACTTGATCCACGAGGTCGAGCAGGCTGGACTCTCCCCACTGCAGGTCGTCCAGCACGACGACCAACGGCTTCGCACGGGCCAGGCCCTCCAGGAACCTGCGGACGGCCCATCCGACCTCCTCCGCGGGGAGCGCCAACCCCGTCTGCCCGCCGACGAGCTGCGCGACCCGCGTCGCGACCTCCGAGGCTGACGCATCCTCTCGAAGGAGCGCCTCGATCGAGCTCGCGAGGTCGCCGGGGTCGGCCCCGACGACGTCGCGCACGATCTCGACCAGTGGCCAGAAGGTGATCCCCTCGCCGTAGGAGAGGCATCGCCCGCGCACCACGGTCGCCCGCTCGGCGAGCGACCCGAGTGCCTCCCGAACGAGCCGGGACTTCCCCACGCCCGGAGGGCCAAGGACCGTGAAGAGGTGGCAGTTGCGGTCCGCGACGACGTCCTCGAACGCCTGGAGGAGTTGCGCGAGCGGGCGCCCGCGGCCGACGAACGGGGAGTCCAGGCGCCGTGCGACGCCGGCGGCGCCTGCGTGGACGGCGAGGAGCCGGTGGGCCGTGACCGGCACGGACTTGCCCTTCAGCTCGAGGGGCCCCATCGCTTCGCTGACGACGGCATCGCGTACCAGTCGGAGCGTCGCGTCGGCGATCAGGACCTCGCCGGGTGTGGCGGCCTGCTCCAGACGCGCGGCCACGTTCACCGCGTCACCCGTGACGAGCGCGTGCCGAGCGCTGGTCTCGCCGGCGACGACTTCGCCCGTGTTGACGCCGATCCGACAGACGAGGGTCGCGCCGTGGTCGCGCTCGAGCTCCTTGTTGAGGAGTCGGAGCGCTTCCCGCATGTCGCCCGCGGCGCGAACGGCCCGGAGGGCGTCGTCCTCGTAGGTGGTGGGGATGCCGAAGACGGCCATCACCGCATCGCCGATGAACTTCTCCACGGTGCCGCTATGGCGTTCGATCGCCTCGGTCATCGCTGAGAAGTACCGCGACATCACCCGCCGGACCGCCTCGGGGTCCAATCGGTCCCCGAGCGCCGTCGAGCCCGTGACGTCGCAGAAGATCACCGTGACGGTCTTCCGGACCTCCCCGGCCACGGTCGGTGTCGACTCGGGGAGGGGGCTGCCACATGCGTTGCAGAACCTAGCTCTGTCTGGGTTCTCGACACCGCAGTTGGGGCAGGCAGCCATGGCCGGCCAAGTCTAGAAGCCTAGAACAGGCCGATGGTCCGACCCTCTGCGTCGATGTCCACGCCAATGAAGTTCGGCGTTCGGCCCAGCCCCGGCATCCGCTGCATCTCTCCGCAGAGAACGACCACGAACCCCGCACCGGCTGCGGGGACGACGCTGCGCACCGGGAGCCGATAGCCGCGCGGCCGGTTGAGCCACGAGGGCTCGTGGCTGAGCGAGAGGTGTGTCTTGGCCATGCACACGGGAACCGTCCCGAAGCCGAGACGGTCCATCCGTGCTAGATCCACCTCGGCTTGCGGCAGGTAGTCCACGCCGTCGGCGCCGTACAAGGTGGTCGCGATCGCGTCGATCTGCTCGCGGAGCGGTGTTCCGTCGGGCGTGAGCTGGTGGAACGAGCTGGGGCGTTCGCACGCAGCGATGACGGCCTCTGCCAGGTCGACGGCGCCCTTGCCGCCCTCGGCGAAGCCGCGGTTCACGACCACCGTCTCGGCGCCGGCCCCGACCGCGAGCTCATGGATCAGCTCGAGCTCGGCCGGTGTGTCGGTGGGGAAGTTGTTGATCGATACGACGCACGGCAACCCGTACCTACGGATGATGCCGATGTGCGCCTCGAGGTTGTCGATGCCCCTGCGGAGCGCATCGAGGTCTTCCGACCCGAGCTCGCCGAACGGCATGCCTCCATGCGACTTGGTCGCGCGCACCGTCGTCACCAACACGCCGGCCGTCGGTGCGAACCCGCCGAGCCGGCACACGATGTCACAGAACTTCTGGAAGCCGAGGTCACTCCCGAACCCGGCCTCGGTGACGACGTAGTCCGCGAGCTTGAGGGCGATCCGGTCTTCGATGATCGAGTTGTTCGCGTGGGCGATGTTGCCGAACGGCCCTGCGTGGATGAAGACCGGCTGATGCTCGAGCGTCTGCACGAGGTTGGGTTCGATCGCATCGCGCATCACCACCGTCATCGCCCCGGCGACGCGGAGCTGTTCGGCGATCACGGGTTCGCCGTCGTACGTCGACGCCACGACCACTCGGCCGAGACGAGCGCGGAGGTCCTGCAGATCCGCTGTCAGCGCGAGGATCGCCATGATCTCGGAAGCCGCCGTGATCACGAACTCGTTCTCGCGAGGGATCCCGTGCGCCTTGCCGCCGAGGCCGACGACCGTTCGACGGAGCTCGCGGTCGTTCACGTCCATCGTGCGTGGCCAGGTGATGGTCTGGGGATCGATCCCGAGCGGGTTGCCGTGGAAGATCGAGGCGTCGATCGCCGCGGCCAGGAGGTTGTGCGCCGCGGTGACCGCGTGGAAGTCTCCGTTGAAGTGGAGGTTGATGTCCTCCATCGGCACGACCTGCGCGTAGCCGCCTCCGGTTCCACCGCCCTTGATGCCGAACACCGGTCCCATCGAGGGCTCGCGGATGGCCAGCGCGACCTTCTTCCCCAGGACGCCCAACCCTTGCGTGAGCGAGACGGAGGTCGTCGTCTTGCCCTCCCCAGCCTTGGTGGGAGTGATCGCGGTGGTGATCACGAGCTTCCCGTCGGAGGCCTCGCGTAGGCGGTCCAGGATCGAGAGCGCGACCTTCGCCCGGTAGGCCCCGTACGGACGCAGCTCCTCCGGCAGGATCCCTACCGCCGTGGCCACGTCGACGATCGGCTCCAGCGTCGCTCCCTGCGCGATCTCGAGCCCTGACTTCATGGCGTGATGCGCTCCTTCTCCGTTGGGTCTCCGGACGATAGCGCAGCCAGGTCGCTGTCCGGTACGAGGAGCGATACTTGTCCGATGGCCGTTTCCGATCCGCTGCGGAAGAACGTGACCCCCGTGCGTGTGATCGCGCTCGCAGGTGGGACCCGCAACGAGCGCGCCGATGCGCTCGCGACCGAGGAGCCGATGGAGATCCGGGCACACGGACCCGGCCAGGAGGCGGTGCGCGTCGCGGTGACGATGCGGACGCCCGGCGGGGACTTCGAGCTCGCCGTGGGGTTCCTCTTCACCGAGGGCCTGATCCGGCCCGGGGACGTCCGTCAGGTGGCGTACTGCGACGACGTCGACACCGAGGAGCAGCGGTACAACGTCATCACGGTCGCGCTCGCGGAGCGCTTCGACGAGACGGCCCTGCACCGGAACTTCTTCGCGACCTCGTCCTGCGGCGTGTGCGGGAAGGCGGCCCTCGAAGACGTGGAGGTTCGATGCGCGCCGATCCCGCTGAGGTTCACGGTCCCGGTGGGGACGATCGTCGAGCTCCCGGACCGGCTGCGGTCGGCGCAGCGGGTGTTCGACCGGACGGGCGGCCTGCACGCCGCCGGGCTGTTCTCGGCCGACGGCCAGCTCGTGAGCGTCCGTGAAGATGTGGGCCGCCACAACGCGATCGACAAGGTGATCGGTGAGCAGCTCCTGGCCGGCGCCGTTCCACTCTCGGAGCGCATCGTCCAGGTGTCCGGGCGGGTCTCGTTCGAGATCGTGCAGAAGGCGGCGATGGCGGGGATCCCGGTCGTGAGCGCCGTCGGCGCGCCCTCGTCGCTTGCCGTCGATGCTGCCGATCGGCTCGGCGTCACGGTGATCGGGTTCGTGCGCGACGGCCGGTGCAACGTCTACACGCACGCCGCGCGCGTGGTCTGAGCCCGTCGTGCCCCTCCGCTGCGCGTGGGCTCCGACGAACGATCCCGAGTACCTCGCGTACCATGACGAGGAATGGGGTGTGCCAGTGCACGACGAGGCCCGCCTCTTCGAGATGCTCAGCCTCGAAGGTGCGCAAGCAGGTTTGTCCTGGTCCACGATCCTGCACAAGCGTGAGGGGTACCGCCGGGCGTTCGCGTCGTTCGATCCGGCGAGGGTCGCCCGCTTCACCCCGGCCCGCGTGGAGCGGTTGCTGAAGGATCCATCGATCGTTCGGAACCGCCTGAAGGTCGAGTCCGTGGTTCGGAACGCAGCCGCGATCCGGGCGCTGGGCGCCGACGGTCCGCTCGACACGTTCCTGTGGTCGTTCGTCGACGGGACCCCGACGGTCAACCGGTGGAAGCGGATGGGCGACATCCCTGCCGAGACGCCGGCATCCCGAGCGATGTCGAAAGAGCTGAAGCGGCGAGGGTTCGCCTTCGTCGGGCCGACCGTCTGCTACGCGTTCATGCAAGCGTGCGGATTAGACAACTCTCACGTAACAGGATGCTTCCGTTGGCGGGAGATCCAAGACCGATACCCAGGGGGATGGCCGCGACGGGACGAGACAGCGCTTCCTTGACGCTCACCCCGCATTTCAACGGTATCGCTGACATGCGGAGATGCACGTCAGAGACGAGCGGAAACGCCCGTTGTTATGAGGTGTCGCGATCCGCGAGCAACGTCTTGATCTGAGCGATCGCGGCGGAAGCGACCGCGACGGAGTCCGCTAGATACGTCCTGAGCGCCTCAAGGTCCTCGGTGGACATGTCCAAGATCACTTGCTCGTTCTCCCGGACCCTTGCGCCTATCGCCTGCGCCCGGGCGAGCATGTCCTGCGCCTCTTCGAGCGGGGTGTCCGGCATGAGTTCACTCTAGTACCCCCACTCGTCGTGCCCAGGACGCCCAGATCGTCTCTTCGCGCCCAGAGTCGGGCTGAGCGCTCGATCGCGCCGGAGGGACCTCGAGGAACCTGACGAACAGTTGTCAACGTTCGCACGTCGGGGAAAGAGCCTACAAGGCAGCTCAGATGGGTCGAAAGCGCGACCCGATCCTATACGTGCAGCGGGGCTGTGATCGATCATCCCTTGCGGTTCGGCGTAGTCGGTCGGACACTGAAACTGAGATGCCACCTCGATCGGTCGGGACGTCATCGATCCCACGCGTTGCGTCAGCGTCGGTCGGGTTGCGTCGCACGGCCAGATCGAGGTTCCAGGACTCCTCTCCCTCTTCGGCTGAGATGGAAGGAGGTGTGGGATGACCAAGAAGAAGCGCCCCGGGGGCGGCGACTTCGCCCGCGGCGAGCGCACGAAGCCGACCCCCGACGAGGGCCCCGACTTCGCCCGCGGCGAGCGTACGAAGACGACCCCCGACGAGGCCCCCGACTTCGCCCGCGGCGAGCGCACGAAGCCGACCCCCGACGAGGGCCCGGACTTCGCCCGCGGCGAGCGGAAGACCGACGACTGACCTCAGGGACGGCTCCTCGAGGTCCCTCGCCTCGGCTGGTCTTCCGCACCCTTCGGTGGGCAGGTGCGCCCCAACCGCGATGAGGCGTACTGGCGGTCCCGACTTGATCTCGTCGCGTCGCGAGCACACCTCGCGTGCGCTAGAGAAAGCCGAGACGGGGGAGGCCGGGATAGTCGGCTGCCGTTCGTCGTCGGCAGCGACCTAGAATCGAAGCTCGCCGGAGGGTCCGGCGGGCAAGGAGATGGCGTCGATGGCCATGGCACCCGTCCGGCTCACCGAGCCGATGGTCCGCGAGAACGGCGAGCTCCGCACCGCCACCTGGGACGAGGCCCTCGACCGGGCCGCCGAGGGGCTGCAGCGAGCCGTCGAGCGGAACCCCGGTTGGGGAGCGGGCATCTTCTCGTGCTCGAAGGCGACGAACGAGATGAACTTCGTCGCTCAGAAGTTCGCTCGCCAGGTCCTGGGCACGAACAACATCGATAGCTGCAACCGCACCTGACACGCTCCAAGCGTGGTCGGTCTGGCCACGGTCTTCGGTGCCGGTGGCGGTACCAGCTCATATGAGGAGGTCGAGAACAGCGACCTCATCGTGCTGTGGGGCTCGAACGCCCGCGCGGCGCACCCCATCTTCTTCCACCACGTTCTGCGGGCGCTCGAACGCGGCGCGAAGCTGATCGTGGTCGACCCCAGGCGGACCGAGTCCGCGGCGTTCGGGGACCTCTGGCTCGGGATCGACGTCGGCACGGACATCGCGCTGTCGAACACGATCGCGCGAGAGATCATCGCGAGCGACCTGCAGGATCAGGCATTCGTCGCGAACGCCACCGAGAACTTCGAGGAGTACGCGGAGAGCGTGGCGGAGTGGACGCTCGAGCGCGGCGAGGAGGTCACGGGTGTTCCCGCCGACGTGATCCGCGAGGTTGCGCACACGTACGCGCAAGCCGACCGGGCCCAGATCTGCTGGACGCTCGGGATCACCGAGCACCACACCGCGGTCGACAACGTGCTCGCCCTGATCAACCTCGGGCTCCTCACCGGTCACGTTGGCAAGTACGGGAGCGGTCTGAACCCGCTACGAGGACAGAACAACGTGCAGGGCGGCGGCGACATGGGTGCGATCCCCAACAAGCTCCCGGGCTTCCAGGACATCGTGGAGGATCACGAGGCGCGTGCGCGGTTCGAACAGGCCTGGGGCCGTCCGATCATTCCGCAGTACGGCTGGCACCTCACCGACATGTTCCACGCGATGGAGCGCGGCGAGCTGACGGCGATCTATTGCATCGGCGAGAACCCCGTCAGCTCCGAGGCGGACGCCACGCACGCGACGCCGCTCTTGGAGAACCTCGACACGCTTATCGTGCAGGACATCGTGATGACGAAGACCGCCGAGATGGCCGACGTGATCCTGCCGGCCTCCAACGCCGCGTTCGAGTCCGAGGGGACGGTCACCAACTCGGAGCGGCGCGTCCAACGCGTCCGTAAGGCGCTCGAGCCGCCGGGACAGGCGAAGGACGACATCTGGATCATCGCGCAGCTCGCGCGCCGGTTGGGGCACGACTGGGGCGAGCTGTCGGCGTCCGATGCCTGGGAGGAGCTCCGGTCGCTCTCGCCCATGCACGCGAACATGTCATGGGCGTTGATCAAGGAGCAGGGCGGCGTGCAGTGGCCGTGCAACGACGAGTTCCCGAATGGCGCGCAGTTCCTGCACTCCAGGCTGTGGGCGTTCGACGACCCCGCCCGCCAGGGGCGCAAGGCGCCCTTCAGCGTCGTCGTGGACGATCCGCCGGTCGATCTGTTGAGCGAGGAGTACCCGATCCGCCTGACGACAGGCAGGCGGCTGGACTCCTTCAACACGGGCGTCCAGACGGCCGGCTACACCTCGCCGCTCCGGCGGCCCGAATCCGTCGAGGTGTCGGCGGCGGACGCGGAGGCGCTCGGCGTCGCCGAGGGCGAGCGGGTTCGCGTGTCGTCCCGGCGAGGCGAGGTCGAAGCGCCGGTGCACATCTCCTCGGCCCTCCGACGAGGGCTCGCGTTCATGACGCTGCACTTCCCGGACGAGGTCGAAACGAACCGACTCACGATCGAGGCCGCGGACCCGAAGTCCGGCACCGCGGAGTTCAAGGCCACCGCGATCCGGATCGACAAGCTGCGCGCGGGCGTCGCCTGATGGACCTGCATCTCACGGCGGCGACGCCCACCGAGGAGGAGCGCCGCGCCGTGGACGGGCTGCTCGGACCCGAGCCCGTGCCCAACGATCGTGTGGTTCGGGGTGGACACGAAACACGTGCGGACCGGACCTTGCTCCTCCCGGTGCTGCACGCGCTGCACGCCTCCGAGGGGTGGATCAGCGAGGGGGGACTGAACTACATCTGCGAGCGGCTCACGGTGCCACCGGCCGAGGCGTACGGCGTGGCGACGTTCTACGCGATGTTCAGCGTCCAACCGCAGCCGAAGACCATGGTGCACGTCTGCGACGACCTCGCATGCCGGATCGAGGGCGGGAGGGAGCTGGTCGCCGGGCTCGAGGCGGATGGCGCGAACGGCGACTGGACGTGGACGAGGAGTCCCTGCCTGGGCATGTGCGAGCAGGCGCCCGCGATCTTCGTGCAGCGCGCCGGCCGCCCGGACGTGGCGCTCGGCGAAGCGACCGTCGCGACCGTCCGGGCGGCCGTCGCGCCGGACTCGATGGTCACGTGTGCGGGGGCGGTCACTGCGCCGCAGGCATGGGATCCCGCCGTCCGCTCGGGGCTCCGGTTGCTCCGACGACTCGGCGAGGTCGATCCGTCGTCGATCGACGCCTATCGCGCGGCGGGAGGCTACTCGGCCTTGCGGCGAGCGATCGAACTCGGCCCCGAGAGGACGATCCGCGAGATCACCGACGCGAAGCTCCTCGGCCGCGGGGGGGCGGCGTTCCCCACCGGCGTCAAATGGAAGGCGGTCGCCGAGCAGTCGGTGCGCCCGCACTTCGTGATCTGCAACGCCGACGAATCCGAACCGGGCACGTTCAAGGACCGTCTCGTGATGGAGCTCGATCCGTTCGCCGTGGTCGAGGCGCTCACGATCGCCGGCTACGCCACGGGAGCTGAACGGGGTTACCTCTACGTGCGCGGCGAGTACCCGCTCGCGACGGAGCGGCTGGAGAGGGCGATCGCGGAAGCGCGCGTCCACGGGTACCTCGGCGACGACGTGATGGAGCGCGGGTTCGGGTTCGACCTCGAGCTGCGGCGCGGTGCCGGCGCGTACATCTGCGGGGAGGAGACGGCGCTGTTCAACTCGATCGAGGGCAAGCGAGGAGAGCCCAGGAACAAGCCGCCGTTCCCGGTCACGCACGGCGTCTTCGGGAAGCCGACGGCGATCAACAATGTCGAGACGCTGATCAACGTGCTCCCGATCCTCGAGCTCGGCGCGGAGGAGTACTCGTCGGTCGGCACGCAGGACTCGACGGGCTCACGGTTGTTCTGCCTGTCCGGCCACGTCGAGCGTCCAGGGGTGTACGAGCATCCGCACGGCGTGACCCTCAGCGACGCGATCGCGGCGGCCGGCGGCGTCCGTGGCGGGAAGCGCCTGAAGGCGGTCCTGCTCGGTGGCGCCGCGGGCGGGTTCGTGGGACCCGATCGGCTCGACGCCCGGCTGACGTTCGAAGATGCGCGGGCGGGCGGCTACACGCTCGGATCGGGCGTGATCATGGTCTTCGATGAGGATACCGACCTGGTGGATCTGGTTTTGCGGATCGCGAGGTTCTTCCGGGACGAGTCGTGCGGGCAATGCGTGCCCTGCCGGGTGGGGACGGTCCGACAGGAGGAGGCGCTGCAACGTCTCGTCTCTGGACGCACCATCGGGACGCGGGCGGACGAGCTCGCGCTGCTGGAGGATGTCGCCGACGTGATGCGCGAGGCCTCGATATGCGGTCTGGGACAGACGGCTGCCGCCGCGGTCGGTTCGGCCATCTCGACGTTCGGGTTGTTCGACGGGGAGACCGCGTGAGCGCCGTCCCGGTCGCACCGCCGCGGAGGCTCCTCGACGTCGAGGTCGACGGTCGCCCCGTGCGCGTCTCGGAGGGCTCGACGATCCTGGATGCGTGCCGCGCGGAGGGCATCGAGACCCCCACGATGTGCTACGCGGACAACCTCACTCCCGTGAACGCCTGCCGGGTCTGCGTCGTCGAGGTAGAGGGCGCGCGAACGCTCGTCCCGGCATGCTCACGCCCGGTCGAGGCCGGGATGAAGGTGAAGACCGACACGGAGCGCGTTCGTCGTTCGCGGAAGCTTGTGATGGAGTTCCTGGCATCGAGCGTCGATACGTCGCTCGCCGCGGCCGACTGGCAACGCTGGCTGGAGGAGTACGGGGCCGAGCCCGCCCGATTCGGGGCTTCGACGGAGCCGCTGGAGGCGGGGGAGCGCGATCGCAGAGTACCGGGTCACCATCACGAGCCCGAGGACCCGACGCGCGCCGAGACGGTCGCGCAGCCGGTGAAGGTCGACAACGAGCTGTACGTGCGCGACTACGGGAGGTGCGTCCTGTGCTACAAGTGCGTCGAAGCGTGTGGCACGGACGCGCAGCACACGTTCGCGATCGCGGTCGCGGGCCGCGGCTTCGACGCTCGGATCTCGACCGAATACGCCGTGCCGCTCGACGCGTCGGCGTGCGTCTA
>Ga0066698_10001288_pt1 | contig 10780 bp, 6 predicted proteins | sample GraSoiAngelo_147_FD_66457 | JGI IMG/M metagenome (GOLD analysis project Ga0066698, IMG submission 66457) | Grasslands soil microbial communities from the Angelo Coastal Reserve, California, USA - 14_1009_05_40cm | ecosystem: Environmental > Terrestrial > Soil > Grasslands | place: USA... | reverse complement strand
GAAGGCGCAGAACCTGCCGGCCGCGATGGTCCTCACCGGTTCGGCGAACGCGATCGTTCCCAAGAGCGGCAGCGAGGCCTATGACGTGAGCAAGGCCGCCGTCAATCACCTGATCCGCGAGCTCGCCATCGGTCTGGGCCCGCTCGTCCGGGTGAACGGCGTCGCGCCCGCCACGGTCATCGCCGGATCGTCGATGTTCCCGCGCGATCGCGTGATCGCCGCCCTGCAGAAGTACGGCATCGCGTTCTCGGACGAGGAGCCGACGGAAGCGCTCAGGACGAAGCTGGCGGAGTTCTACGCCAGCCGGACGATCACCCGCCGGCCGATTCTGCCGCTGGATTGCGCGAACGCGATCTGCTGGCTGGCCGGCGACGCGAGCGCGAAGACCACGGGGCACGTGATCCCGGTCGACGGCGGGCTCCCGGAGGCGTTTCTGCGGTAGCCATCAATGTCGCAACGCCGCGTCGCGTCGAGAGCGGTGATTCGGCCCGGCTCCCAGGAATCTGCCCGTTCGGCCACGAAAGACACGAAAACCCGAAAGACACGAAACACGATGATCTTTTTCGTGCTTTTCGTGTCTTTCGTGCTTTTCGTGGCGGGGGATGCTCGATGCTAGGCAGGGAGTCCCTGCGTCATCAACCCGTCGTTCGGATAGATGTGGTTCACGGTGTCCGGTGTCACGAGCTGATGTTTGACGAACACCGCCGGCGGCACCGCGCGCCGGTGGAGGATGTCGAGCGCCACGGCGACGATCTGGGCGCCGTACTTTTCCGGAAAATACGCGACCGATCCGACCAGGCGTGTCCCCGGCTCGCGCAACTCGGCGCGGCCTTCGGGTGAGGCATTCTGGCCCATGATGGCGCACGAGTCGGTGCGGCCCGCCTCCTGAAACGCACGCAGTGCGCCGAGCGCGCTGGGATCGTTGATCGCGCCGACCAGCGATCGGCGCGACTTGCTGTAACGCAAATGCCGTCGCATGGCTTCGAAGCTCTGGCCGAACTTGCCGTCGCCGTCCAGGTGGAACACTTTGCATTGCTCGAGCCGCGGGAAGACCTCTTTCATCCCGACCAGCATGCCGGTCAGCCGCATCTTCGGGAGGTTGCCGGCGCGTTCGAGCGTGATGAGCACGATCTCGTCGACGTCGGCATGCCAGTGCTGTTTCGCCCATCGTCCGAGATAGCGTCCGCCGATGAGACCGGCCTCGTAGTTGTTCGCGCCGAAGTAGGTCGCGCCGGGGTGGGGCACCTCGATCGCGATCAGGGGAATGTTCGCCTCGCGGTACTTGGCCGCGACGATCGGGGCGACGTGCTCGTCGGTCTGGAACTCGATGACCAGATCCACTTTTTCACGGACCAGGATGTCGGCGTTGCGCTGTGCGATCTTCGGGTTGTAGCGGTTGTCGAGCGAGATGAGCTCGACCCCCTCCGCTGCCGCGGCGCGCTCGAGGCTCAGCGAGACTTCCTTGGAAAACTGGTAGTCGGTGCCCTGCGCGGCATAGCCCAGTCTGTACAGCTTTGGCTTGTACGGTCGCACGGAGCAGCGATAGAGATTCTCGCCGACCTTCTCGACCATTCCGCATCGCTCGAGCGTGTACAGAAGCCGGAACGCCATGCTCTTCGGCAGGCCGCTCCGACCAGAGATCTCGCGGAGCGGGAGCGCTTCACCCGACGATCGAAATGCCGACAGCAGGCGAGACGCATGGACGACCGACTTCACCAGATACGGATCCCGCGCAACTGCTTGGTCGCTCATGCGGCACCTCGCTCAGCGATGCAGTCCAACGTTGTCCAACTACACGTTGCGCGGGCCTTCAACGCCTGTGAGAATCTCGGGAGACTTGTTCGTTCACAGCACTTCAGGCCTGCCGTCAGGCCGACCCGAGAGGCCAGCACCGCATCTCGCAACGCCCCAGATTCTGCTCTGCCCCCCTCGTACGCGCCAGCTTTTTGTTTCGCTGAGCAAAACGACTTGACGGTCCCCCCGAGGCCCGCACGCGACGGATGTGAGAGAGCTTGGGCTGTATCGAGGCTATTTCAGGCGATTTCCGCAGCTTGCGAAGACGAGGCGGTCCGCGAGTTGTTTCAACGTGCCAAACGCCAGGGATGGCACTGAAAGCGTTTGACTCCCGCCGCCTGCGGGTCTTACAAGGGACACTCGCTCATGAGAAGAATCAGCGCGATCGTGCTCCTCGGCCTCGTTTTGCGAGCGGCTTCCGGCGCGATCCAGCCGCCGGCTGGTCCGACGTCGATCGCCACGCTGGAAGAGGAACTGGCCAGGTACCGGCACATCGTGAGCGACTGGGCCGGGCTGACTCGATACGGAAGTGAAAACAGCGAGCTTCCTCCTCCCGCTCCCGCCGAACGGCGCGTCGTCTTTCTCGGCGACCAGATCACCGAGCTCTGGGGCCAGGGCCGCGCGAAGTTTTTCCCCGGCAAGAGGTACCTGAATCGCGGCATTACCGGACAGACGACGCCCCAGATGCTGGTCCGGTTTCGGCAGGATGTCATCGCGTTGAAACCGCGGGTGGTCGTCATCCTCGGCGGCACGAACGATCTGACGGGCGTGCTCGGCCCGGGTACCGAGGGCACCGTCGGCGACAACATCTCGTCGATGACCGAACTGGCGAAGGCGAACGGAATTCGAGTCGTCCTCGCTTCGGTGACGCCCGTCTGTGACTGCTTCAAAGACCAGACCAGCGTCCGGCCTCAGGGAAAGATCATCGGGTTGAACGGGTGGATCAGGGATTATGCGGCGCGCAGCGGAGCGGTGTACCTGAATTATTACGCCGCGCTTGTCGAGGGCCGGAACTTCCGCATGCCGCTGACGCGTGACGGCCTGCTGCCGAACGATGCCGGCTACGACGTCATGGCGCCGCTCGCGGAGCAGGCGATCGCCCACGCGCTCGCGGAGAAGTGAACACAAAGGAGCTCCCGTGATGAGAAGACTCGGTCGTCCGATCGCCCTGTCTATCGTCCTCGCCGTTGCGGCCGATCGCGCCGCGCACGCGCAGGGACGGGGCGGTCCCAATTGGACGACGACCAGCAGCGACGCGCAGCGTACCTCATGGGTCAAGACCGACCCGAGGATCTCCAGAGAGAGCCTGCAGAAGCCGGGCTTTCAGCTGCTCTGGAAAACGAAGCTCGAGAATCAACCGAGGCAACTGGAATCGTTGACCCAGCCGATTCTGCTGTCGAACATCATTTCCTACAAGGGATTCAAGGCGCTGGCCTTCATAGGAGGCAGCTCGGATAACGTCTACTCGATCGACTACGACCTCAACAAGATCTTCTGGAAACGGCACCTGAACGCATTACCGCCCGCAGGGGGCACGATCGCGTGTCCGGGCGCGATGACCACCATTACCCGCGCGACACCGCTCGGCCAGGCCGCGCCTGCGCCGCCAGCGGGTGGCGGCGGCCGCGGACAAAACAGCAACGTCTATGCCGTGTCGAGCGGCGGTCTGCTGCACACGCTGAATCCCCAAACCGGAGACGATCTCACGCCGCCGGTCAGGTTTCTGCCACCGAACGCGAAGGCCGTCGGGTCCATTCTGATCGACACCATCCTGTATGTCGCGACGCGGGACGGCTGCGGCTCGGCTGCGAACGGCGTCTTCGCAATCGACATCGCCAGTGACGTGAAGGCCGTGACCGAGTGGGAGTCAAAAGGCGGAAACGTCGCCGGAACCGCCGGCCCGACGTTCGGCACCGACGGCAACATCTATGTGGCGACCGACGGAGGAGCGCCGTCCAGTTCGACCGACGGGAGTGCCGTCGTGGGACTCGATCGGCAGACGCTCGGACCGAAGGACTGGTTCTCACCGGGCAAGAGTGCGTTCACCGCCTCGCCGTCCGCCTTCTACTACAAAGGCAGGCACCTCATTGTGGCGGCGAACGCCGACGGCCGGCTGTACGTCCTCGATGCCGCGTCGCTCGGCGGTCCGGATCATCGAACGCCAGCCTCGAAAACGGCGCCGTACTCGATTGCGACCGGCGATTTCACGCCGGGCGCGCTGGCGACCGCGGAGCACGCAGACGGCTCGCGCTGGGTATTTGCGGCCGCCGGAGGACCGCTGCACGCGGAGACGACATTTGGAATGACGAACGGCGCCGTGACGAACGGGGCCGTCGTCGCGTACAGAATCGCCGATCAGAACGGGACGCCGACCTTGCAGCCTGTCTGGGTATCGCGCGACATGATATCGCCGGCGCCGCCGACCATCGTCAACGGAGTTGTCTTCGCCATCTCGAGCGGCGAGTATCGCTCCGGCGACCGACAAATGACCGCGGCGCAGCGGGTCCAGCGTTCCAAGCCGGCCGTTCTGTATGCCCTTGATGCCGCGACGGGTCAAGAGCTGTGGTCGAGCGGCGCAGCGATCTCGTCGTTCGTTCGGGGTGTCGGGCCGTCGGCGGGTGACGGACAGGTCTACGTGGTCACTTACGACGGCACGATCTACGCGTTCGGCATCCCGATCGAGCATTAGAGCGAACTTCACAATGAGGAATTCAGAATGAAGAATTTGGAATTCGTAACGCATTCCAAATTCCAAATTCCAAATTCTTAATTCTTGATTTCGAGGCAGAACATGAAACCAATCGTCTACCTCACGTCGGTGACCTTGTGCTGTGGCGCCGTCTGGAGCTCGAGCGCGTTGCCGGGCGTCTCGAGCTTCGGAGCAGCACGTGTCAGCGCGCAAACGGGCCGGGCAGCGGTCGCGGACTGGTTGACCGACGGCGGCGACAATCAGCGCACCGGCTGGCAGCGAAACGAGACGATCCTCACGAAAAGGAACGTCAAGAACCTGAAGATCCTCTGGAAGATTCAGACGGGGAACCAGGTCAGAGCGCTGCATTCCCTGATGCCCGTGCTGATCATCGGACGCCTGAGCACGTCGAACGGTCCACGCGAGGTCGGGATCGTCAACGGCATCTCCGACAATCTCTACGCGTTCGACGTCGAGTCCGGCACCATCCTGTGGCAGAAGCACTGGACCTACACACAGCCGGCGGCCGGCGGGGGACCGCCCGCGAGCGCGAATGCCGATCCGGCCCATCTCGGCTTTCTCCGGCCCGGCGGCAGCAGTGATACGCCCGTCATCGGTCCGCCGGACGCCCAGGGCCGCAGAGCGGTGTACTTCGTCACCGGCGACGGGATCCTGCACACCCTCAACGCGGCGGACGGCGCGGATCTCGAGCCTCCCTATATGTTCCACACAGGAAAGGGATGGTCACTCAACCTCGTCGGCAATGTGCTCTGGATGGCGAACACGTATGCCGGGATCACGATCGCCGCCGTCAGGGTGGACGATTCGCGCCACAAGGTGATGACGTTCAACGCGGGAAGCGGCGGCGCGTGGGGCCGGCGTGGTGCGGCCATCGATTCGACCGGGACCGCATGGTCGACGACGGGCGACGGCATTTACGATCTGACGTCCGATCCGCCTCGGTATGGCAACAGCATCGTCGGAGTGCATATCGTCGGCGACGAGCTGAAGCTGAAGAGTTACTACACGCCGAGAAACTGGGAATGGCTGCGCAAGCGTGATCTCGATCCGAACAACACTCCGACGGTGTTTACCTACAAGGGGCGGGAACTGATCGCGGCATCAGGAAAAGAATGCCGCGTTTACCTGCTGGATCCTCAGTCGGCCGGCGGGCCGGACAACCAGACGCCGCTTTACAAGAGCGAGCTCTTCTGCAACGAAGAGGTCGATTTCCAGGACGCCGGCAGTTGGGGCGCGTTGTCGACGTGGGAGGATTCGGTCGGCAACCGATGGATCCTGGCGCCGTTCTGGGGCCCTGTCCACTCGAAGTTCAAGTTCGAAGTGACGCACGGACCCGTGAGTGCCGGCGGCGTCGGCGGCTTCAGGCTCCGCGATCGCAGCGGGAAACTGGATTTGACGCCGGTCTGGGTGTCCGCCGACATGAAACGGGGCGAACCCGTCGTGATCGCCAACGGCATGGTATTCGGCTACGGCAGTGGAGAGGAAACGAAACAGTCGTGGCCCGATATCGGGCTGAATTTCGATTCGTCCATCCGGGCGGCGAAGTCGACCCACGCCACGCTGTACGTGCTCGATGGCCAGACCGGAGACGAGTTGTACTCGAGCGGCGAACAGATCACGTCATTCAATCACTTCTCCGGACTCACGGTGGCGAACGGGCGCGTGTACATCGGGACCTACGACGGCACGCTGTACTGCTTCGGTCTCGACGACGCGCAGCGCAGCCAATAGACATCGGTAGCTCATTCCCGCCGCTTGTCCCGGAACATAGAAGATCACGATCACACACGAAGATCACGAAGATCACGAAGATCACGAAGATCACGAAGAGCACGAAGACGACGACGTTTGAACGCAGAGCCCGCAAAGCTCGCAGAGCTGCAGCGACCGGCCCGCTTCGCGGGCGGCGACACGAAAACGGCGTCGCAACACAAACCGCGAACCTGACTCGTTTGTGATTGCGGCGCCCGTTTCCTGTCGCGAGCGGCCGGCGACGCCGGCCGGCGGTCGCTCGGTCTTTTTCGTGTTTTTCGTGTCTTTCGTGGTTGCCTTTTGCTTTGCTCTGCGCTCTTTGCGTTCTCTGTGGTCCAACCTCCTTTTCGTGTTCTGTGTCTCGCAACGCGGCACGGACCGCCGTATCCGTCCAACTGGTTGGATGTGTAATTTTGAAAAGAATTGTCCCGCATTTCGCGATTTTTGGGAGCTGAAGCCGTTTCGCACCGTCAAACATGCGGCCTCCCGCGAAAATGTTTTGACGGCGATTTGGCCGAAGCATACAAGTGCGTTCAAACGTTTCTGACAGGAGGCACTATGACGCGCAGGCTGGGAAGCATGACTCTCATCGCCCTGTTGTTCCTGTCGGCGGTAATCCGGGCGCAGGAGTCCGCCTCCTCGGGAATCGTCGGTCAGGTCATCGACGCGACCAAGGGTGCGATGCCCGGTGCGACCGTGACCGTCATCAACACCGGAACCAACGCGCAGCGGGTCGTGAACACCGATGGCGAAGGCCGTTTTTCGGTCCCCAACTTGTCGCCGGCGACCTACACGGTCCGGGTGGAGCTCTCAGGCTTCCAGACGATGGAGCTCAAGGGACTGACGCTGCGGAACGGCGAGGTCAGCCGGCCGACCATTACCATGGGTCTGGCCAACGTCTCCGAAAACGTGACGGTGGTCGGCATGTCCCCGTTGCTCCAGACGACCAACGCGTCGGTGACCCAGACCATCACCCAGAAGCAGATCGAAGATTTGCCGGTCGCCGGAAGAAGCCTGTTGTCGTTCGCCTCGCTTGCCGCAGGGGTGACGCCGCAGGCCTTCAATCGAGGCACGCAGTTCGGCGCGGCGGGCAGCAGCCGCAGTCAATACGTGACCGTCGAGGGCGGTCGCGACAGCTCCACGAATTACGCCATCGACGGCGTGTACGTGCGCTCGCTGCGATTCAACAACCTGTCGCTGAATCCACCGCTCGACGCGGTGCAGGAAGTGAACGTTCTCCGGAACTCATTCACCACCGAGTACGGCCAGGGTCAAGCCGTCGTCTCGATCGTGACGAAATCCGGTTCGAACCAGCCCACCGGCTCCGGGTACGATTACGTGCGCAACGAGCGCTTTGAATCAGCAAACTACTTCGGGCAGAAGCCGGGCGATCGCACCCAGGCCGGCTTCACGGCCGGCGGTCCGGTCGTCAGAAACCGGGTCTTCGCGTTCGGAGGCTATGAGGGGCTGAGAGCGACGGCCGGGAAGACGCTCTTTGCGATCGTTCCCAGCGCGACCGAGCTTGCCGGCAATTTCTCCGGGATCGCGACGCCGATCGTCGATCCGCTCAACGGGCTGCCGTTTCCTGGAAACGTGATTCCTGCAGGTCGCTTCTCGAACTTTGCCAGGGCCCTGTCGCCGACTGTCCCCGCGGCGAACAATGCCGCCGCGAACAACTACAAGACGATCCGCGATTTCACCGACGACGCGGACACGGCCACCGTGCGGAGCGATCAGGTCCTGCCCGGCCACAATCTCTTTCAGCGGTTCATGTATTACAAGGGCTCGCAGCTGAACCCAAGTGTGTTCAGCTACACGAACCTGCCGCAGACGGGACGGAATCTCGCCGCCGGCGACACATGGGTCCTCACACCGGGCGTCGTCAACGAAATCAGATTCGGCTACAACTATGCGTACCACTTGAACGCGCCCATCAGCCTCGATGGCCGCAACTGGGTCGGCGACATCGGTCTGCGGAATCTCGCGGGCGGCACCGATCCGATCGACTACGGGCGTCCCGGTTTCACGATGGCCGGCTTCTCGGGGAACGGCGAAGGCGGCATCACGCAGGGGGCGACGGAGAACCTCTTCAGCATTTCCAACGCCACCAGCTGGGTGAAGGGCCGTCACAATGTCCGCTTCGGGATTCAGGCGCAGTTCCGCAAGTACGATCAGCTGACCGAGGTGCCGCCTCGCGGCGGCTTTACCTTCAACGGACAGTTCACCGGTAGTCCGGTCGCCGACTTCCTCCTGGGATACTGCTCGACCTGCACCGGCGCCTTCGGCAGCTCACGCTCGAATTACACGTCGCCGACCTTCGCACCGTTCATCGACGACAACTGGCAGATTTCGTCGATCCTCACGCTGCAAGTCGGGTTGCGGTGGGAGTACCTTGGACCGTGGCACGAGAAGAACAACCAGGAAGGCTCGTTCGATGCGACGAGCGGCAAGATCGCGTACCACGTGGTACCGGCCAATCTGCCGGCGAAGCTGGTTCCGCTGATCGTCAACCAGGACAATTTTTTTCCCGAGGGGATCCTGAAAAAGGATCTCAACAACTTCGGGCCGCGTGTCGGACTCGTCTTCAGCGCCAATGACAAGACGGTGCTGCGGAGTGGCTTCGGCGTCTATTACGACAATCTCAACTTGAACGAACTGCAGTTCTCCCGGCTCGTCCCCCCGTTTTATGGACAGTACTCGCTGCAGCCCACGCGGACGGATCTCCGGTTCAACGCCGACACGCTGTTTCCGGACCTGAACAACATTCCGGAATTCCCTGCACCCTTCTCCATGAGCCCCGACAACCGCACGGCCTACACGGTGCAATGGAACGGCAACGCTCAGCACACCTTCGCCGACAACTACCTGCTGGAGGTGGCGTACACCGGCAGCCACAGCTACAACGAGCACAAGCGCTACAACATCAACCAGGCGCAACCGGGAACCACGCCGATCGTGACGCGCGTCCCGTACCCGGCCTTCCAGTCGGCAATTCTGTACTCGTCCGACGGTGGATGGGCCGCGTTTCACGGGCTGACCGTCCGCGTCGACAAGCGATACTCGGACGGGCTCTTCTTCCTCGGCAGCTACCAGCTGTCGAAGAGCAGGGACAACGGATCCGGCGAAATCGAAGCAAACGACACGGCTTACGCGTGGGATCTCAACGCAGACACGGCGTATGCACGGTACGATCAGCGTCACCGGGCCGAGGCGAGCTTCGGCTACGAATTGCCGTTCGGGCCAGGCAAGAAGTTGCTCTCGAACGGCGGCGTTACGGCGTACGTGCTCGGCGGCTGGCAGGTGCAGGGCATCATGAGGCTGGCGACAGGATTTCCGTTCAGCGTGTCCTCGACGAACGTCTGCCAGTGCGGATCGTTTATTCCCCAGCGTGTGAACGTGGTGACGCCGGGAAACTTCGGACAGCTCGACGATCCGACGCCCGACCGGTGGTTCGATCCGAAGGCCTACGCCGTGCCGGCTCTTGGAACCCAGGGCACCGGTGGCCGCAACACGGTGCGTGGACCCGGCACACAGCAGATCAACTTGTCGCTGAGCAAGCGGTTTCCCATCAGCCGCGCCCGCGTCGAATTCAGGGTCGAGGTCTTCAACGTTCTGAATCACAACAATTTCGCGAACCCGGACGCCAACATTTCAAATGCGACCGCGGGCGTCATCACCCTCGCGGACGACGGCCGTGCGACGCAGTTCGGATTGCGATTCGCGTGGTAAAGGCGCGCGCATCCAGCCCGTGGTGAGAGCCTTCGGGCTGCGAGCGCATGGAGGACGTCAGCCACAGAAGACACGGAGACACAGAGGGCGCCCCCGCCGGTTCGACGGGCCCGTCGAACCGTTCCAGGCGCCTCAGTCTCTGCGGGCTTTGCGGGCTCTGCGTTCCAAACCTCCGTGTCTCTGTGTCTCCGTGGCCAATCACTTGGTGCCTCGCAGGCCGCAGGGGCTTTTGCCACGGCCTGCATGTCATCGTTCGACGGCGAATTCCGCTATCATCCGGCCGGTTTTGTCACACACTCTTCTCTCCACGTCCTCCGTCTCCAAATCGTTCGAAGGGGTCTGCGCGCTCCGCGGCGTGTCGTTCGACCTGAAGGCGGGGGAGGTGCATGCGCTCGTCGGAGAGAACGGCGCTGGAAAATCGACGCTGATCAAGATCATGACCGGGGCCGAACAGCCCGACGCCGGCACGCTCACCGTGGCCGGACGAGATGTTCCGCACATGACGCCGGCCCTCGCGCGCTCGCTGGGGATCGCCGCCATCTACCAGCAGCCGTCGTTGTTTCCGCACCTCACGGTCGCCGAAAACCTTGCGCTGGCGCTCGAGACGGGAACCGTCTGGCGCCGCGTGCACTGGACCGCACGACGGAACCGGGCGCTTGCGCTCCTCGAGGAGGCTGGCGCCGCGATCGGCCCGGACCGCCTCGCCAGCACGCTCAGCATGCCTGAGCAGCAGATGGTCGAGATCGCCAAAACGGTCGGCGCCGCCGCGAAGATCGTCATCATGGACGAGCCGAC